>BNJV01002883.1_pt1 | contig 79416 bp, 97 predicted proteins | sample 8540591 | NCBI WGS metagenome assembly BNJV01 (sample SAMD00202457, study PRJDB9452) | human saliva metagenome | host: Homo sapiens | reverse complement strand
TGCGGTTCCGCAGCGAAAGGGCCGTCTTGATCAGTCCAACCGCTACCGGCGGCGGCCTCAAGATGCTCGATGTTGGTCTTGACCGACCCGACGACCACTCGGCGCTCCTTGGCACCATCAGGGTTGACGCACAGTGCCGATTGCCCGGAACCTCGAGGGTCACCGACCAGTGCTGCAGCAGCAGTCCTCGACGCAGGGAAACGTCGGCCGGCGAAACGTCCGGCGCGCAGATAGATGCGCTGCCTGCACAGCGTGACGTGACGACATCAGGGTTGGGGGACCGTAGACCGCCTTGTACGGCTCTCGTGAGGTGACTCAGCCGCTACGGATGACGGCGCATAGATGCTCATCGTTGTCGGCTTCGGGCCGCAGACAAACGCGGCTGCTTGCAGCATGGCGACCGCGCGCGCGCCTCACCGCGGGCGCGGTGCCGTTAGCCGAGATATCGAAAAGTCTTGCAGCGTCCGTCTTGGCGAAAGGAAGCCTCAGTTTCTGCAAGCGATCGTCATGTTGGGAACCAGCGCGGCGGCGGCCCAGCGCCACAGGGCAGCCGAGCACTCGCCGTTACGGATGGCCTGAACTGCCGAATGGACTCGCCACCCAGCGACCCGGAGCACGAGCGGTATCGATGCTCAGGCTGGGTCCAGTGAAATCAAACGCACGATGCGATTCGAGAGGCATCGTCCGCTATCGCTGCCGCGTAGCTGAGTGCGTCGACTCTCCTTGGCAGCGCGACTGGAACACACGAGTTCTGCAACAGTCCGGTGCCGAGGGTGAAACCGCCCATAAATACTGACATCGTTGCCCGCAAGGTACGCCGAATCAAGACCGGCGTCGTCGATCGACACGCCACTGCACGGTGCACCAGCCGCTGCACGATCCAGCCAGACAGCCTCACGTGGCGATGCGAGACAGCAGGGTCAGAAACTCGTCGATACGATTCAGAAAACCGCCTGGCGTGGCCGGACGCAGGTCTGCCTAGGGTCGATCCATCGTCGTCGCAGCAGAACTTGCGAATGTCCCAACGATCCTCAGGGATCTCGCGAAGTGGCGTCGGTTCCTGGATACGCAGCCTCCAAAACGAGTCAGGATCAACGAGACACCACCCGGCGGGTGGCATCCGATGCCAACAATCGCAAATTGGCTCGCGGCTAGGGGGTGTTTCGAGCGGGTGTCTGGCTAATCAGCATGTCGTGGTGTCCCTGGACGGACCGCACGCGAGGCGGCGGTCGAGTGCTTCACCGATGTGGCGTGCGGCGCAGCGCAAAAAGTGAGGAGCCCGGCAAGATACAATGTCGAACTCGCGGCATGAGTGTGCTCTGCAGCCAGCCTGCGCTCAGGGCGGCTGACGCGAGACGTCGTTAAGCGTGCCGCCTAGAGCCGAGATCGGCATCGGTGACTGGATCCTGGCTCCAGTGCTCAGTGGGTCTCCACAGACTGCAGTCATGGCACGCAGCGTGGGAAGAACTCGACACAATGCCGTATCGCGCAAACAGTTCGGCCGGGGTCGCAGCAGGACAGCTTTTAAGGAACCATCAGGCAGGTGAGAGATGTGAGGGCTGGGCCTATGGCAAATGTGACCCTAAATGCAGCGGGGAACGGAATGGGTAGGGTAACGGATCACCATCGCGTTGCAGTTGACGTGCCAACTCGAAAGACACCAGGGCGCCCCAGCGGAGTGGCCGCAGAAAAGCGAATGGTCGGTCTAGGTGTGTGGCCTGACGGCACGCTGTGGTGGTCATCGATCAAAAGCTCAGTCGCCAGTACGCAGGGCGGTTGCAGTGCGCGGCTTCTCGTCCCGGCGGCTGCACCGTACACGTCTAATGGCGTCGGCAACGAAGGCTCCGGGCCAGCCCTAAAGATCGGCGCGCCGCCAGCGCTGGCCGAAGCAGAAAAGCCGTGCGGCGCTTCGGCTGGCATAATCGGGAACCACGACGGTGGCAGGCAGGCGCGTTGTGGGTTGCAATAGCAGGAGGCTCGGAAACGGAGGCCTGGACCGCAGTCAGCATCGCTCGAGCCGTCATCACAGGGTCTTTCCTTCAACAGGCTGCACTCTCGCATCAGATAATGCTGCTGCTCCGCAAAGTGGAGCCAGTTGTCGGCTCGCACATATGGTTGGCAGGAAGATTCAGGCACCGCTCGCGTAGCGCGGCGATCTAAGCTGTTCAGCAGCCCACGCCTGTGCCTGGTCAGCAGCAGCACCGCGCCAGCGCCCGGCACTCACTAATCAGAACGTCGGCCCAGTTGGCCCTCAACCAGGTTCCTCGGGCAGGTCGACACGTTCTCGCTGATCTTAGCGGCGTTCTTCGCAGCGAGCGCTGCCTGGTCATGCCGGCGTGCCAGGCCAGACGTAAGTCATAGCCGCACAGACTTGCGAAGACCGGACGTTGCTGCGTGCGTTGGTCAAGCTTCCGAGCGCAGCCCACTACGGACAGTCGCGCGCGGCGCTCGATTGATGGACGACAGGCGGGGCATCGCGCAGCATCTGCGGGAAGCCGCAGATCAGACGCAGGTGGTCCACGCATAGCAAAACCTAGGACCGGCCCAATACGCGGCAGTATCAAACAATTTTAGCGAGTCTGTCGCCTGCGCGGATCCTGCATCACACGCATGCTGGCCGAGCTGAGATGCTGACCAGCCCTCCACCAGCAGTACGAAGATTCGGTTGTGGATTGCAGCTGTATTCTTCAAGGTCCTTCCCTTCGCGGGTCCATTTCGACGAGGTCGTAACGCAAACTATTGCTGATCAGTTGCGATCTATATGAAGTCAAGGCCGGGCTCCGAGTGAGCGTGATCCACACCCGGCACTCCCCAGTTAATGCGAAATTGCGACGAGAAGACCTGCGCAGCACTGTAGGAGATGGTATCGTGGCTGGTCGAAGTCCAGGTGCTCGCGACAGCTGGGCTGGGATGCCACCAGGGTGGCGTCGGCGGGCGGGCCATGCCAGCGCCTTGTCCTTAGAGTTCATCTCCTCGAAATCGTGCAGGTTGGCGTCGCTTCAACTTAATCCCGGATGCTCATAGTTGCGTGCGCAGAGCGGCAATCCAATCACGTAGCCGGTACCCATCAGGTGGTTGGTGGACGAGCGGCGGCATTCGCGGATTCGCGCTGCCAGTCGGATTGGTGGACCAGTCGTCCACGTCGACAAACCCGGCGCAACGCGGAACCATGGCGCTGGCAAGGTGGCGCTGTGTCGTTGCTTGGTCGGGTCGAACGCAGCTGTCGCATGCCTGCACGACCGAGCGAGTCAACGACCCAGCGAGCTGGATCACAGTGCCGGCGTGTTGACCAGGCCGAGGATAGCCGTGTGTGCGGCTGGTCGTCTTCGCGATCAATCTCGAGACGACACGCGTCCGGTCCGAGGATGGTGACGTAAGCTCGTGCTCAGGCGGTGATGCAGCGCGTTCTCCAAACGGCACGATCGATCTGGAAGGTCCCCACCGTCGGGCGGCTCTGACCGGTGACCGAGCTTCAGGTCAGCTGAGGTATATCTTGGACGCATGCCGCGATCAGCGGGTAAAACTCGCAACCGCATGCCCTAGGCGACGGCTGGACGCGACAGTAGGTGAGGTGCCGCCCAGAAAGACGTCGCATGCAAGTGGTGCGTGCGCCGATCTCATGGCAGACTGTCGTCAGCGAGGCAATCTGGGTGCGCCGGGCGGTGCGCTCGACTATTGTGATCTGCACCCAGCTGCTGTGAGGGTGAGTTCAGCGCCAGAGGTAAGGCTCGAGGACGCCACCTGCGACGATAAGAATGTCAGTGCGGAGTTTCCACCGGACCACCTCACCATGGCATTGCGCAGACAACGGTGCTCCTCTGCGTCAGGGCGCCCATGCATCCTGCTCCTCATCACGCCGATCTCGGTTTTGGCTGCATCATCTCAGCGGGATCGTGTACTCAGAGCCGAGATCCAGGACGGGTCCAGTGATCGTGGAGGCGTTGAGTCTCCCATTGCTTGCCGAGATCATAGAGGAAATCTCCGGCTGGCGCCAGGCTTCCGACCTGGTTCGCGTTGGTGCACTCAAGCCTCATGCACACTTCATGCCAGAGCAGGCCAGCGATTTGCTCAACCAGAGTTAGCGCCCCGCTGGCGCGCATCCATGAACGTCGACGTCGTCCAGACCGTCCGCCATACCGGTGTGAAGTTCGATCAAGAAAGTCCATCAGCGTGTATGGAGTGCAAACACGTCGCCGGCCGCAGTTGTCGTGACGACTGTTGCCGGTGATGAAAAGTTCCTGCACCAGCGCGAAGGATTTCGGGTGCGTACAATAAATGTAGCAAAAATCAGGCTATTCTGCACATGCTGGAAGCTTATTTTGGAGTACGGCAGCCCAGGCTGCCAATCAGACGTCTGAGTCTCCAGATAAATCTTGGCACGACAGCAACCTGCGCTGCTTCCAACACTGCGTACTGGTGGTTACGTACGCGACGCGCCAGATCTCCAGCGAACAGGAGATACGACTGGTTTATGTGTGAGCGGCGAGCGTCAGCAGCCTCCTGACCTGCATGATCTGCCGGACGATCAAGTCGGTAATGAGATTAAGCCGTTAATCGCCAGTAGATCCTCGCCCGAGGAGTACAGCAGGTCGACAGGAGCGCCAGCTGTGGTCAGCGCCCACCGGTTCGAATTGTGAGACCTCCGTCGAGCTGTAGGAATAGTCTCGTTTCCGCACGAGTCCGGAAGTCGAGGGACCTTAACATCTCAGGTGGCGCGGGTTTGACGGCCAGGCCAGGCTCATCGCTCAGTCGCCATGATCCGGTGGGCCTTCGACAAAGGTGTTCAAAGCCGCCAAGATCATGCTCCCTCTCGTCGGCTGCAACGATCAACATGCTGGTTGCACCACTGGACAGCGGAATGATCCATACGGCTGGCCAGGCCCCATCGGGTGGTTGGTGGATGGGCGTCAGCCGGACCACAGTCAAAGGCTGGCTCAGCTACAGTTGATGGTCGAAATCCGCCAGCTCTCCACGTCGATCGAGATGGTCAATGCGTAGCCACGATGCGTTCGTGCTGGTCGATCCGGTTAGCCAATCCCAAACGCCGCGTGAGCAGGCCCGGCGCCACCACTTTGCGTCGACAACCCATCGCGCAGCGAGCAGCGTCCGCCCTCACCCATGACGGTGACTTTGTAACCAGCCATCGCGCTGACTACTGCAGACGGTCCAGCGCCCAGTGTCTACAGAGAGCTGGCTGTCGACGCGTGATCGGTGCGAAAGCTGACGCCAGCGTTTCGGCAAACTCTGACCGAGGTGCGTCTCTGCAGATGCCTCGGTCAAGCTGGCAGAGCCGTGTAGCGGGGCGTGCTGATCTCGCCCGTACTGACTCGACGTTATGCTCGATCGCGGAGTTGTCCCGTCGCGCGGAGGCATCCGCGCAGTCCGGGCTTGCGCACGTACTCTCACCGTGTACGCCAGCCGGTCCAGGACTCCACGCAGGTAATGGGCCTGCGCTTCGACGCTGGATTCACGCAACCCGCGAGAGCCGATGTGGGCGCCGCGGGTGCTCAGACCGTTCAATGACTTCAATTACGCAGCGTCGGGTCGGCCTGCGTACAGTGCCGCGGGCAGGGTGAGGCCAGCGATACCGCCACCACCCAAGACGTCTCATACACGCTTTAACGATTCCTGATGCACAGACGGGATCGAATGGTGCGTCCTGGACGCAGTGGTAGACATCGGTATTCTCCAGCCATGTAGTTGGTCATCGCTGGCGTCAACGCCGCACCGGAGCGGTGGCGGAAGGGGCTGTCAGGGTCGGCATACGCCGGCAGCCACCCTTCGCTCGAGGTTGACGCTTCGCGGCGCTGCCCGAAAACGTGACGCCATCCCGCCAAGAGCGGGTCGGCATGCCACCCGGTGAGCGTTTCGAGCTGCTCGCTCGGTCGGGCGCTCAACGGAGGTTGGGCGATAACCCGGATCCACCGTGCTGACCGGCCGCGCGCTGAACAGCAATGTGGTCTGGCAAAGCGGGCCTCGAACGCCTCATCGTCGGATCGTCGCAACGACTCTCTATGCGGGTCACGCATGAAGTTCAACGGTGTATACAAACTCTACAAAATCTCCACTAACACTGGAATTGTTCACATATGCCCATTCACGGAAGAAGGACTGCAACAGATTAAGCTCAGTGGCGGAAAACTCGTTGAGGTTCTCCACGACAGAAGGCATTGTTGTGCGCAGCATCGGAGGTCGCTCTGGCGAAAACAAAAGAGGCCGAAGACACACCCAGTAGAAGCGTAGTTCCCAGATGACCGAGGTCATCACTACCGCATCACACCATCAACGAGTATTGGTTTTTCGTAAACATGCGAAGCCAGATCTCGGCGATGCGTCGAAACAGGAGGTCGTGATGTCGCAACAAGCTCTGACATCCTCGCCAGCTCGGTCGCGCGCAATCGGTCACCGGCGAGGTTGTTGGCGATAGCAACATGGTCACGACCAGGAGAATACAGAGGGTCGAGCGAACACGCTGGCCTCGCCCGTCGGCAGCGCCCACCGCGGCTTGGCCGTCGGAAAAGGCCTTCGGAAGTCGCCGTGCAGAATGGTTGCGCATCACGCGAAAGTCGCAGACGTCAGCGTGTTCACGCACCGGCAGATAACGCGGGCTCGTGCTTATCTAGCCAGACCATGAGCCCGGTCAAGGGTGTTGAACTGCGCGAAATCGTGGTGCGACGTCGGCGACGATGCCGACACTTGCTGACGCGCCGAGGCAGTCGGATAAGCGACCCAGCGTCTTCCCATCAGATGCACGAGTCGACACGGCTCCGGTTGCCCTCAAAGGTGCGGGCACGCCGGGAGTTGGGCGTCTGCGCTAAAGGTGGATACGTCTGAGTTCACGTTCGACGCGCAGCCACGCCGAACTGGCCTTGTGACCAACCTTGACCCTGTCTCGCGCCTCATCGCGCGGCTCAGAGAAGGCGACCGCGCTGCGGCGTTGTCCAGCGGAGCCACTCACCCAGTAGTATGTCGGCCTGCGCACCTGTCGACGAGTGACCCTGTGCTTAGCGATCCGCGAGCCTGAGGGCTCATCGGAGGTCGCGGCGGAATCGAAGCGCAACAGCCGGCTGGATGTGCCGTCAGCAGGCTCATGGATGACGAAGCAGGGCACCTGCGCAACGCTGGCGGGCAAAGAGCCCGTTTTCCAAAGCGACCACGATCTAACTGGCAAGCGCATCGGAAAGGTGGAGGCGCCGTTCGCGTCGCGTGCAAGGTCCCGTAGTCGCCGGCCTGCCATTGAGCATCCTCAGCGAACTGCGGATCTGGTCGCGCTCCAAGGTGGTCGGCCAGGCTTCGAGTCGGTCTCCGCGCAGATAGTGCGCTGCGATCTCAACAGTTGACTCACCGAGCCTTGTATGGGTTACCTCAGACCGGATGCAGATTCGCCTCAACGACCGCAACTTTCAAAGCTGGGGTCGCTTCGGGACTAACTGGCAGCCAACGTAGATCACCTGCTCCGCCGCCGAGAATCAAGACGTCAAACGCCTCCTCAAGCTTACCAGCTCGGCTCGCCTATCTCGACGGGGGCCTCCAACCGTTGCACATCCCAGCTCTTCCGGCCGAAGAACGTCCTCTGGTCAGACGAGATGAGCAGGCAACGCTGCTGCGGCGACAGATGGGCTACCCCGCTCTCCTGCGTTATGCTGGGTTGGTCATGGTCTTCTCTCTGATGGCGGATGAGCATCCGGTCTGCAGCTTTGCGGGTTCAGGGCCAGCGGGCATCACACAACGCGCGCTTGCAAAACCAGGGGTAGATAGTTATATATTAGTTAATTCGCACCAAAGTCGTTCGCCTTTGCCATGCTACGCACCACTACAACACTTGCTACCATCACCTGAGACTGCACTCCAACTCGATCCGGATTGTTTCGGCTGGGTCGTCGTACCTCCAACTACAGGGGCGTGTCGCCCTGAGAGTGTCAGTGGAATGTCCCGGGAATACACCGGCGTTGGGTTGCGGTTAAGAAGCGGAGGTGGTTGGCCGTCGTCGGCGGCCCTCACCAAAAGCCGACGGTATGCGAGTCGGACTTTCTGGCGACGCCTCGATCGACCGCCGCCGGCCGCATAGATACCGGGCACACACGCGTTTCCATCGTGGGGTCGACCTTTTGATGCGCTGCCCACCAGTTCAATGCATCGCGCAGCGGACCCCGAGGTCGGCGACCATGCCAAGGGCTGCAATGAGGGACCGAGCCGGGATAGTGGTAGCTTTTCACCAGCGCCTCGCCCACAAATGTGCCTCGTTCATGATGCTCATCGCCCAGTTTAGCCGCTGCGGCTGTTGCGCGTTATATGCAGACGCTACGGACGCTTTCTCACGTCGGTCACGGTACATGTGAACTCCGGAACTCCTGTTGACGAAAGACCGCCAGAGCCTGCCGACGAGGCGACCGATTCCGGCGCAAAGTCTAGTCCAGCGCGCTGTCGCCACCCGACGATGACCACATCACGGTCGCGATAGCTCTCAATGGCTCAACCCGGTACTCGAAGACCCCTGTCCGTCCACCCAGCGCCTGCGGCAGAGGACGAGTCGAAAGTCACCGAGCCCGACGGTGAGCAGGATCCGCTCCGCCCGAACGATAGTGCCGTCCGAGAGTGGAGACCGTAAAGCGATCATCCGTAATGCCCAAGCTCGTTTGCGACGACACCCAGGTGATAGTGAGGATGGGCAGAAGATGCTTGACCGACCAGCGCGTCAACGAGTTCGGCGCCTGTGACTTCCGAGAACCCAGCAACGTCTCGGATCACCTTGTCAGGGAACAACGCCGTGATTTGACCACCTACTGTATCATTTGCATCAACAAGGCACACTTCCAAGCCCCGAAAGCCCGCGTAATACGTAGCGTATAGGCCGGTCGGGCCGGCGCCGATAACCAGAAGGTCGCACTTGCACAGCGACTCCACAGAGCCAGCTGTCGAACCCTGTTGCGGTGCCATAGCGCCTATCATGCCGTTGCTGCATTCTGTGACAGCGCAGTCACCTGTCCCGTTATAATAGTTGTCTATATGGGCGGTCATTGAGCGGCCTTCCGTTGGAGCGGTTTGTGAGCGATCGCAGCAGCGAAGCGGGAGGTGAGAGCAATGTCGTGCAGTTCGTACCCGTCTACTGGAAAAGGGGAAAGGCCAGCCCCGACGAGAGGGTGGCTTACACCGTGAGCGACACCTACTCCCATCGCTTTGAGTACGGCCTCCTTACGAGTCCAGCATCGAGTCAGCACAGCCTGATCCGGTTGGCGTCGTATAAAGGCGCGCTCCGTTCGATGGAGCGAGCTCAGCAACCGTGGTTAGTTGGTCCGTGCATCGGACATCACCCCACCGGGCTAGGTGCCACTGCAACAGCCACGATCTCCTCAGAGCGGAGAGCGAAAATAAAAGGCCTGAGACCTGTTCCGAGCGCTGACGGCCCCACGTTTAGAGAGGCACCGTGACATAGTCTCGTTGCCAAAGGTCAGGCTCGATATCAATACCCGCGATCCTGCTCAGCCAATGAGCCACAATAGTCAGGCGACGTCTCCTGCGTCACACGCTTTAGTCACACGACAAGCTGTCGGTGGACGGGCGGGCCATGCACCAGCACAGCTCGAGGAGCTAGACTCTCCGGACGCACATCCGACTGTCGAGCAACTCGGATTTTTGTAGGCGGCCCAGCCAGTTGGCAGCAGGAATTCGAAGGTGAGGTTCCCTGTACGTCCACAAAGATAAGCGAGTCAAGCTCCCCATGGTCAATCTTGCGTCAGGTATCGCGGTCGATCAGCGATACCCGTACACACAACCGTCGTCGGTGAGTGTCAGTCGATGCGCTTTTAACTTATTTCAGGAGCGCCGCACTGGCGTCGCAGAAGACTCCGATGTGTTTCTGGATCCAATCCACAAGCGGCGTAGAGGCAGTCAAATCATGGATCTTGTCATACACAGTGGACATCCACCTGCTAGGGGAACTCCTTAACAATCACGGCGCTCCACCGCAGACAGCTCCTCGCACGGGATCGTCTTTGTCATAGCCCGACGGAACGCGCGAGGTGCCCTCCGCCAGCTCCGACTAAGACCGTGCGCAGCCACAGCGGCGCGGATGTTGTCGAACCGGCCATGGGACGCGGTGATGTGATTGCATCGCGATAGCGATCGAGTTGATCCCGAGCACAGACCATCAGCTCCTCCAGCTGGCACGAAGGCCGTGGGCGTCGACGCGCACTGAAGTATCCCGACACCACCACCGCGCGTCTGCTGGACGTTACCTCAACCCAGGTCTTGTAGGGCGACGCAACCGAAAACCGATGTCGCGGTTGGGTCGAAAGTCCGCGCTGACCCGAACTCTGGCCTGGGACTCCATCAACGCCGCAACCGGATCGCGGGACGTATTTCAGGTGTCACGGTTAGCCTCCCAGTACGCCTTGGAGTGATCGTCTTCAGCCCTAGAAGGAAGTCGAAACATTTGCGGTGGAATCCATCGAATGGCGTCTGATCTCACCAGCTGTACTCGCCACCAAGCTTTTCCTCCTCTGCAATTGTTGAATCGCCAACGCCTCGTCAATCCAGACTATGAAGTCCGCCTCAGACTCTGTACCCAACGTCCGCAACGATCCACCCCTCGCTCATCTCGCAGCCCGCGCATTTCAGGCCAGTCGAGCACCGGACGCCCAGCAGCGCATCAGCACGCTCGTCGCAACGGACCATCAGCCGTGCCGTTGGCGGTATGCCGTCATCATCTCGTTGACCATGAAAGTGATCCGCAGACATCTTGACCTCTGCGCACTTCTCCGGCACCCTCTCAAGGCGTCACGGAACCTGGTCTGCGAGCTCCTTTGTCGGCGCCATTTCTCAGCCACTCCGTCGTCGCGGTTGGCTTACATAAAAAGTCGTGACGCAGTCTGAGCGGGCGGGTCCGGTTCCAGCGCTGCTGTCAGGCCGAGCTCCGGCGTCGTAGATGGCATGCGAAAGCGCGCAAGCCATCTAGAACAACGCGACCGACGCTGCATTGCTTCCAGCGGCGCAGTGGGTGAGTCACCTGGGTCGGTATCAGACGCATGGTCTCAGCGAACTCGGCCCGTCAGCTGTTCGGCGCGTCACGATTCGCCGGCCTGCTGACGGGCCTCATTTGTCTGCCACTGCTGCGGCGCGTTCCGCGTCGGCCCGCCCTGACGAACCGATCGTTGCTGCGAAATGTGGAGCTGAGAGTATCCGGTGAGCTCTCGGGCCACAGGACCGCCGGGCCGCCAGGGCCTGTAGCGGACCGCGAAGCAGCAGCGGTCACCGCAAGATCCGCACGCGACAGAAGTGCCGTGGCGCAGCAGACAGCAGCAGGCGACGTGCATGGCGTCGATATGCCACGCATCTAGGGCCACTCGCCAGAGCGTGGCCCTGGTCCTGCCTGCGGCGCCTACGTCACTGCGAGTGTGCTGGACTGTTTCGCGAGCCTGGGCAGCACATTGGCGTACCCGCAACAAGATGCCTAAAGCGGCGCACGCACCCTTGAAGACGTTACTACAACGGTGCCCCAGACGCGGTGCCAGCGGTAATGCCGGTGGATACGCGTCGTGTTGGGCTACGACGATCCCAAGCGCATGCGAGCTGATGAGGCGGAACTGCGCTTCGCGGCCGCGCCGTTGTTAGTGGGGCAGACGCATCATGCCGATACCAGCGCCCGTCAGCGCGACCTTCCACCAGATGGAGCTGAAACTACCGGTCGCAGCCTCAATTGTGGAAAGCAGCGCGAAGCCCAGCACGCAGGACAGATCCGACGACGACGGGAATGCGGGGACCGACCTTTTGCCGCGATACGTGGCTGGCTGGAGGCGACAAGAAGAAGACACCAGTGTGCGTGAGCGGACGAACGCCAGACGCAACCCGGCAGTCCTGGATCAGTACGCCGAAGTACCGTGACGCATGAAGGAACGCCAGCTTCCCAACGATAATGAACCCGGGCAACGACGCTTATCGACGTGCGGCCGTAAACGTGCGGTTGGTGAACAGGGTCCAATGGCAAGAGCGCGGTCGGCGGGAGCGACGCTCGTGAGAGGCGAGACCCGACCAGTAGCACGGCGGCTATTACCAAACAATGTGCGAAGTGACCAGAGTGGGCGCGCGCTCCTCGCGTCGCTCGCCCTCGATCACGCGCGAGGATCAGCAGCGTGAGTCCACCTGCACAAATCAGGATCTGGTTGACAGCGTGCGATCCCTCGGCCCGACGGGATCGCGTGTGGATTCGATAGCTCGAGACACCAAGCGATGATGCAAGTCACACCGATAGGAAGCTAACCACGAGAGGTGGCCTGCCGGAGCATTAGCGGGACACACGCCAACTCGTGGCGAAAGCGAGTCGAAATGCCCGACACAGCTGTCACGCACCTGACAGTCTTTACGGCGGCCTGGGAGGTCGCTGAAGGTAGAGACGAGCAGCGACGATCGCGTGTCGTAAGCGATCTGGCAGCAGCGCCGATGCTCGAGTGCTCGACCAGCGATAAGGATTTCTACAGATTGACGCAGAGCCGCAAAGATGTTGCAGACCGAGGAGCGAAGACAACTAGACCAGTCAGGGAAAATCTTCTTCACGTCCATCCCTTTGGTCAATGAGTGTTTCGAGCAGTGAGCATAAGAGCCGCTGAAAAGAGTGCGGTATGCCGTCGACGGTCCACCGCACGTAGAAATATGATCTGATCCGAGGTCCTTTCTGGAGCTGGGCCTGCAAAGGAGCAATCGAGTCACGTCCAGCAAGACTACATGAACGAGACCAGGGCTGCAGCAACCGCAGGGTCCAGGCGCGCAAAACCCAGATTGTTTGTTCCCATCTTGTTCTCCTCAATGAGACGCGGTGACCCAGAGTCAGCTCGATTCAGCATTATGGGCGTGTGCCAGGCATGTGCAGAAATTGTGGGTGGCACCGCTGAGAGAATTTGTGCCTCAACCCGCCCTCGCACCTTGGACTGTGGACTGCACAGTGGCTCGACAGCGAGCCGTCTCGACCCGCTCCCAAGCGGTCGAGTCAACAATGAGAGATCCTGCCGCCCATCTTCCCAGAGCCGTCAACGATATCTACCGCCAGCAGGGAGCATCTGGCCTCCCATCATCTTCACCACCTTGATGCCATGATCAGCACGGATCTCGCACGACGCGCCGAACGTTCGAGAGCGTCGGAGTGGCGGCGATTTACCGCGAATAGCATGTCGTTCTCTAGCTGACATGTAGCCAGCGCTCGGGCGGACGGACGCTGTGCCCAGGCGAGACCACGGTGGGGGTATGAGATGACTGTCGTCTCCAGGCTCGATTCAGACTCCGGCGAAACGCCTCAGTAACCTCGCTCTCGCTCATCGTAGGCGCGGCGCTTTAAGATGAAGCTGGCGCAAGCTCGCATCTCATCGAGAGGCGCTTTCACCTCAAGAGTTCCTCCCATGCGCGGCCGTAAGCCCGACAGTCGGTGCCACGATAGTCAGCCCGTCCGCTTGACAGCCTGTGGTAGCTGGCATGTCTGTGGCGCGCGCCGGATCGACAACATGACGTAGAAGAAATGTGCTCCATAGCTGGTACCTGCACGAGTCGGCATGAGCGACGCGGAGGGTCAACGCGCTGAAAGGAACGCATATCGCCCTCCTCAACGAGCAGCCAGCCTCGGAGAGCGGCGCGGCCAGCGCATCACGCAAGACACGTTCCCGGTCGGGAAGGTGCATTACAGGATCTTGGCGTGAACCAAGTCGTACGACCAGGGATCGGAAGCTTGGTCAATGTGATGTCCTGCTTGATTATTCGGACGTTAGGCGCCTCAACTTCATTGAGGAAGTTGGTGTCAATGTCGATCGCGTCAACACGACCATAGTAGGGCCGACGATTAGCCAGACCACTTTACTACTGAGCCAGCCCCGCAACCTCGGCAGCAGCGCAACCTTCTCAACGCCGACAGTTCTTACTCAAGTAGCGAGAGTCGCTGGATCGGTGAGGGCAGCGACACACCAAGACGCCGCTCTTGGTCAACTTCCGCTGCACAATCCTGTGTCATCATAATATGGCCTCGGTTTGTCAATCGTCCGGCGTTGTCGGGGAAGGCGTGACTAAGGCGACATCATGTCGCCCTGGACCTTCAACTGCCGGTCATAAACGCCCGCATTGCGTCAGTCGACCTTCGGCGATCCCCATCCAAGTATCACTTGTGGTTAAAAACAGTGGTGTCAGGCGTCTCTACTCCACCGGGTATCAGTTCACCTCTCATCAAAGCGGACGGAAGGCCCACACACGGGGTTAAGGTCAGTGATCTTCCACGGATCGGTTAATTCAGAGGCGGCTTCAGTCGAGCGTCAGCCAACGCTCAAACAACTCATCGACGGTCATCTGGGACACTACTTTCTCCTATTACTCTAGTTACTCTAGGCCAATCTGACGCTAACGAACCTCAGGGAACACGTCGCCTGATCGGCTGAACTCCTTTAGGATGCTGAAACCGAGCAACTCGTGTAAACGTGCGTAGTGAGTCTAACTTCTCACATGATGCAAAGCAGGATCAGATGGGACGTCATCCAGGCCTCCTCTGGTCGGGCTCACATGCTCACAGCAACAACGAGCACATAAAAGAACTCGTAACTACCTCGCCACAACTTAGGCAGAGCAGTGAGTGCGTTGGACTAGTAGCAAGATAGCCAAGATCACTGGGATGACCGGAATTTTAGGCCCGTCTAAGGTCGCTGTGTCAAGTGTTCGACGAGATTCAGTAGGAATGCCCGAGAGGGTCGGTGACGGTCGGCAAGGTCGGTTTTAGGGTGGTTAGTTGGGTGAGTAGTTTGATGGCTCGTTTGGGTTGTCTTGACAGGGATCTGGTGGTTGAGGTGATGGAGATGCCGGCGCTGTGGAAGAGTCGGATGAGGCCCGCTGGCCAGGTTGCGTAGTCGGACCGCGATCTGTGGGGCCGTTAGCGGTGCGCAGCTGAGTCCTCGTCGAAGAGGACGTCTCTGACCCGGTGGAGTCGGTTCTCGATTCCCAGTGTCCTTGGATCCAGGCGGCGATAGCCTCGGGCTGGGCATCGGCGCGGACGAGCAGACCCGGGTAGACCACCTCAACGTAGCTTCCTGCTCTTGATAGTCCTGGTGCGTCGACCTGCAGAACCTGAGCGGCTGCGGGGAAGTCACAGGAGGGGTCCTCCAATCGCCTTGACGGGTGCGCGCACCCCGCCCTTTATGAGGTGTCGACGCTTGAGAGGACCGGGACGTTCTTCCAGGGCAGGGCCTTGAGAGTACGGTGCAGAGTCTTCTGGTTGCCCTTGACGGTGAGAAGGTAGTGACCACCACGCCGGGTGATCCACTGGGCTGTGTCCACCTGGGTGTGCATCGCATCGCGGCTCACCACCGCCCCGTCCATGTCCAACAGTTCGGCAGGACCGGCAGGGAGGATCTCGTTGGACTTGCCGGCCACCCGCTGCTGGGTCAGCACGGCGCCGGTCGTGGTCCAGAGCTGGGAGATGAGTGCCGGGTCCTTGCTGGTGCGGGCTGCGCGCATGGTCTTACCGTCCACCGCGATCACTCTGCGACCGTTGATGGTGCCGGTGCGTGTGCACAACCATGACCTCAGGTGGGCATCAACGTCAGCGGGGTCCAGGTCCATGCAGAGGCCGGATGGTCGACTCCGATGGAAGAGCCTGCCCCGCCGCTGGCCCAGTCCCAGGGCCTCAGGTCGGCGCCGGTCAGGTCGGTGGCGTGCTCCCATATCGCTGTCAGGCTGCGACAGCCGGCCGGCACCCCCGTCACAGCCAGAGACAGGACCGTGGACAGGGGTTATGGCGCACCCGTCTATCGCGTGGATCGGTGATGTTCCTGAGAACCTGGACCGAGGGGCTGGCGCGGCAAGGCGTTCGTGGTGAGAGATGACATCGGCGCGGGCTCCCAGGACGAAGGATTGATTAGACACACTCATCGTCCCCACGGGGGCCCGCGCCCCGTCCTAGCGACACAACACCCCTGTCAAACCAACTCAGACACCCCCCACCCACCGACTTTTGCTGACCCCTGCAGTCGGTGCCTCACTTAGAACTGCCGCAAAGTCCGTGGACCGTGGTGAGCATGGGAAGCGGGTTGCCTGGTGAGGCCAGGGCTGAGATCACGGGCAGGTATGCCAAGGCGTACGCTGAAAGCCTCAAAAGAAGGACAAGGGCGGATCCTCGGGTGAGGTCTGCGCGGTCACGGACCAGGCGCCGGGACAACGCGCGCCGACGCCTGGTGGCCGCGGCCAGGCGCCCACCCGGTCGCAGGAAGCCGGAGCCCAGGGCCCGTAGGTACTCCCCACGAGCGCCTTGAAGGTGCATCAGCGGGTGTGGGCCGCCAGCGGCGGCCAGTGCGGCAGATTCCTCAAGGAGTCCATCCGCTGCTGCCAGGCCTGCTGGAGCGAGTGGTGAGCTCGACGACGAGCCGCGCTACAGCCCTGCTGTCAGGAAAAGCGAGCCGTGTGGCCATGAGCGCAACAGACCATCGACCGATACCTCGCCCCGGTACGGTCCACCGATCAGCTGCGGGGTAAGTCGACGACCAAGGCCAGCCCGTTGACTTTCGCAGCTCATCAAGATCCGCAAGGCCGGCGGGCGAGGCTCGTGGCGAGCTCGGGTCTTTCGAGGCCTGTCATCGTCGCCCACTGCGGGCTGACCCTCAAGAGAGGCCCACCCGGACCGTGAACACGACTGATGTGCTCACGGAGTGGACCTTCACCCGCTCGATCCGCAGGCGTCGCCGACAAGACTCATGTATCTCCGCCCCTGAACGCTGCCGTGGACCGTCTGCCGTTGCCTGTCCTGGGCATGGACTTCAGGTAGGCTTTCGGGTTCATCAACCACGGGGTGGTGAAGTCGGGAACCAAGACCATGCTGCTCTCCCGCCTGCCGCGCCCGTACAGGAAGAACGACCAGGCCACCATCGAGCGGCAGCCACCTGGTACGCCGTTACGCCTACCTGCCAACCGCTATGGCACCAGCGAGGAGCGCGAGGTCCTGGGCCGCCTGTGGAGCAGGTCAACGTCAAGCTCAACGCTTCGAGACTCCCACCCGTAAGCCCGTCGGGTGGGGCACTGACAAAGCAGGCAGGCGCAAGCATCTCTACGACCTCCCGCACCCTCTGGATCGGCTGCTGGACACCGACGCCCCTGACTCAAGCCCAGAGATGACCTGATCACCTCACCGCAATCCAGCTCAACTCGCCGCCATCTCCCGCCGCATCATCGAGGCTTCAGGACGTCCTCATCCGCCTGGCCAGGACAAGACCGACTCAGCGCCTGCCTCCCGCCCAGATCCCCAGCATCCCGCCCAACGTCCACAAGGCGTCACGACTCAGGAAGGCCTCCTGACCACAGCCGGACTACGCGGGCACTCCCTACCTGAGGCACCGAAGACACTTCGCAGAGCACCTGACACGAGGCACCCCGGTCGTTGCAGAGAGGCTCGTTCCAGGCCGTTCTGGCGGGCTTTGCGGATGGCGGGTCCGCGTCACTTCGTGCTCGTCGAGAGGAGCGGATGTAGCCGATACCCGGGGTGCAGGGGCTGGCTGTTGCACTCGTCCGTACCGAGTCGAGCTCGGCCCTGAGTACGGCGGGGCTGGTGATGGCCAGCAGGTGAGGCCACTGGGCCTTGAGCGTTCCGCCCCGTGACTCGATCCAGGCCTGATCAGTGGGGTCGCTGAGCGCCCGAAGTGCTGGGCGATGGCGACCATAGCCATGAACCTGCGGGTACTGGCGGCGATCATCTGCGACCCGTTGTCCGAGACGGCCAGCAGCAACAGAGACCGGGTCATCGTCGCCGTCCGGGACCAGCCGGCGCTGGAGAGCCTCGACGCGCTCCAGCGCGGAGGTGAGTAGGTCTCGGCCTCCAGGGCCTGCTGGGAGGCGAGACCGACCTGGAGAGGTGGGTCCTTCTGCGGAGACGGGCGTGGGTGATCCCGCTTGCGCCACCAGGTCCTGACGATCAGTACTGTCATCCCACAGGCGGCGGGAGGGTGGAGTGGTAGATCCAAATCGAGTTGGGCTGGTACGTGGCCCAGTCAGGAGGGACGGCGCTTGGAACCCGACGGCCGGGGCAGGTACCCAGTAGCGCAGGTCATGGTCGTTCAGCACTCGCTGTCAAGCCCCGGGTTTTGTGGAGGCTGGTTTATCTGGTGCCGGTGGTTGCCGGTTGTGATTGTTCCTGGCTGTTCTGGCTGACGTCAGGGGACCCAGGCGGCTTCGTGCTCGACGGGGGTACGCATACCGATAGCGGAGTGAGGGCGAATGGTGTTGAACCAGTGCACCCACTCAGCGGTGGCAAGCTCGACGGCGTCGATGTCCTGCCAGGGGCCCTGGTTACGGATCAGCTCGGCCTTGTACAGCGAGTTGAGCGCCTCGGCCAGAGCGAAGCCGAAAGGAGTCCCCCTTGGAACCCACCGAGGCGACGGCATCACACTCTGATAGGGCCTGCCCATAGCGGATGGCTCGGTACTGCACGCCGCGGTCGCAAGTGATGCACCAGGCCAGAGAGATCAGCCCCCTGACGTTTCCGCTGCCAGACGGCCATCTCCAGGGCGTCTAGGGCCAGGTCGGTGCACGCTGGCCGGTAGGTGGTCTGCCAGCCGATGATCCTCCGGGAGTACACGTCGGTCACGAAAGCCACATAGACCCACCCGGAGAAGGTGCGTACATAGGAGGGGGCACCTCCCGCTTGCGGGGGAATGTCGGCGACCCACAGCTCGTTCGGTCTGAACGCGTTGAAATGCCTTTTGACGAGGTCGGCCGGGCACTGCTCTCGCGGCGCACTGCGCGTGGTGCGCGGGGACCTGGCGCGTCTGACACCGCGTAGGCCCAGGTCGCCCATGGGCCGCACGGGCGGTACACCGGGCCACGTGACCGGCACCGTGACGCTCGGCGATCTCGGGTCGGTTGAGTATCACGTGCATCTTGCTGGCCCCAAGCACCGAGTAGCTGTTCTCATGGACTCGTCTGGTCTCGGTCTTGAGGGCCTCGTCACACAGGCCCCTGGCACCGGGGCCGGCTACCGCGGGTGCGAGTCACGTGCTCGGGGCGATCTTTGACTCCGGCGCCAGTGAGCACCTTACAGATCGGCGGGCCCCGAACTCCTCCTTCTTGGTCTCGATGTACCGGCAGATCAACGGGACAGACGCCCACTCCGCCGCGACGGACAAGCCGACGCGATCTCCAGGATCGCGTTGGCTCTTCGCAATTCTCGGACCTCTTTGTCCAGCTCCTGAGTCCGCTGAGCCTCGGCAGCGGTAGTTCCTGGCCTCAGACCACCATCGACCCGGACCTTCTGACCCAGGACCGTGAAGCCTCAGGGCGGACACCCAGCTCCTCGCCGATCCGACGGATCGCGCCCTCGGCCCGCGCCAGGTCAGCCCAACGCCCCAACGCCCGTCCTCGCGGCCCGCTCGCGCAGCCCGTCGGAATACCTCGTCTGTCCCATGACGGTGATCCCTCTGTGTCATCACTGCCCCCATCAAACCCGGGATGATTCAGAGCCCCCTGGCCAAGGACCTCCAGGCACCCGAGCCCACCTGGCCCTCACCTACGCCGGCCTGGCACCAGTAATCAGAGATCAGGCTCCTCCGCAGGGGCGAGCACATCTCCCACGGCGGCAACAAGAGGCTCAAGCGCGCCACGTTCCCTCCACCTTCGCCTTCGCCTCACTGGCGCTCCCGCCCCGTCCAGCCAGGCCCACTCACCAGCGCAAACGCCATAACCAGGCTGTCCTCGCCCTGGCTCCACCGCCGCTCGACACACATTAGGGGGCCCCGGCCGCGACTACACGGTTCAAGATCTCAGGGGACTTCGTCACATCGTGAGCGGAGTTATCCACAGGCCGTGTCCACAGGCTTGTGCAGGGGTGTGTGGGTTCTTGGGATGTCGCCACTCCCCCTGTGCACAGGACCCGTTCGAGACCTCCAACCCGGGTGAGCGATCACGCTGGAGGCTTCCCACAAACGCCGCCACGGACCTTGAGCCATCATCGCTATAGCAGAGTTTTGACTGAAAAAGACAGGGAAATCGTCCGATCAGTCGGGCCTTGTCCGCGGGATTCCAAGGGCCACGACCCCGGCGGCAGCGACTGCACATTCTTCATCGTCGTGCAACTCGAACGTGACCACTCCGGAGAGGTCCGGCCAAAGAGTCACCCCGCCCTCCACAGTTCTACAGGCCCGACGCGGATCTGTGGATAACTCGGAGGGACGGGTTCCTGGTTCTCCCCCTTGATGGCCGTCAGGGACGGCACGGCCGAGGCGGGCCCAGCGGCGTCAGACGGCCAGCAGCGAGTCGATGGCGGAATGGAAGATCCCAGCCCGTCGGTCCCGGTGCGCGGGCCGGCCCGCGAGCCGGGACCGAAGCCGGGCCTCGACGGCGTGCTCGGGGTGAGGCATGAGGCCGACGACGTTGCCTCGCTCATTGCGCACACCGGCGATGTCACGGGCCGAGCCGTTGGGGTTGTCCACGTAGCGGAAGACGATGAGTCCCTCGCCCTCAAGACGGTCGAGATCCTCGGGTGAGGCGATGAAGTTGCCCTCCCGTTCTTCATGGGGACGATGATCTCCTCCCCGTCCGTGAACCGGTTGGTCCAGGCGGTCTGCGCGTTCTCGATGCGCAGGCGCTGCTCGACGCAGATGAAGCGCTGGTTCGCGTTGCGCAGGAGGGCGCCGGGCAGGAGGTGGGCCTCGGCGAGGATCTGGAAGCCGTTGCAGATGCCGAGCACCGGCATGCCGCGCTCGGCGGCAGCCACGACCTCCTCCATGACGGGGGCGAAGCGGGCGATGGCACCGCAACGCAGGTAGTCGCCGTAGGAGAAGCCTCCGGGGACGACGACGGCATCCACCCCGCGTAAGTCGGCATCCTTGTGCCACAGGCTCACCGGCTCGGCACCCGCCAGGCGCACGGCGCGGGCGGCGTCGACGTCGTCGAGGGTTCCGGGAAGGTGATAACGCCGATCCGCAGCGGGAAGGTACTGAGAGAGTCGCTCACGGCTCAGGCCTCCCATCAGCGGCCACGGAGACAACGTCCCTCGATGATCGGGTTGGACAGGAGGGTGTCGGCGGCCTCGCGGGCGGCGACCAGGTGCTCTCGGTGACGGGTCCCTCCACGCTCAGCTCGAAGCGGCGGCTCGACGCACGCCGGTGAACTGGTCGAACCCGAGGCGGGGAAGGCTCCCTGACGACGGCCTTGCCCTGGGGGTCAAGGATCTCGGGCTTGGGCATGACCTCGACGACGATGCGTCCCATGGGTGCTCCTCAGATAAGGCAGGATGAGTGCGCAGCCAAGACTACCCGGACTTGGCCAGGGGCATTCGTCCGGCCGGCTCGCGCCGGCTCAGACCTGTCCGAGCCACTCACCGGCCAGGCGGATCGCGACGATTCCCGCCCAGCGTCAGGGCGGCGGTGGCGATGAGCCAGCTCGGTCCCAGGATGAGAGCGACGACGGCGCAGACCACCGCGCTGGCGAGCATAAAGCCGCCCACCGCTCCGGCCACGCCAGCAGGGGGCGTGGGTCGACTGGTCGACGGTGGAGGTTCCCATGATCGGCTTTGGGGGCGGAGTCCACGGTGGGGCCGTCTCGTCGCCGCGCTCGGAGGTGCCCAGCAGGAACGGGCCGCGAGCACGTGCCACCAGCCGGTCGGGGGTCGTTGACCCTTGACGGTCCCGGTGGTCAGGCCCGCGGCGGCGTCGAGCACGCCGGGCTTCCAGCGCTCAGGCCTCGCGGCGCACCGGGGTGCCCTCCCTGCCCAGGCCAGGTAGCGGGCCGCAGCCACCAGCCCGGCCCCACCGGAGAACCGCGACGAGCCACGGCGGGATCCACAGGTGGCCGGCCTCAGCGCGTTGCGGGCCAGGTTCATGGCGGAGACGGTGGCCAGGACCAGGCCCAGCAGGGCGAAGGCGACTTCCGCCAGGCGCTGCTTGTGCAAACGCCGCGGGCCAGGGGGACCGGTGCGGCTGCTGGAGCTCTTGCGGGTCCGCGGCCCACCTCAGTCGGTGCCGGAGGAGGAACGGCGGGGGCCACGCCCTTGGCGGGTCCGCAGCCCACCCCCGATCAGTGCCGCCCCGCGCCTGATCTCCTCGGCGTCCAGGACGTTGGTGGCCGCCTCCCAGGCGCTGGACTCAGCCAGGACGCCGCGTCCTCCCTCGGGTTCGGGGCGGCAGCCGGGCCGGCGGGCATAGTGCCGGCAGTGCCGGCGCGACACTGGCAGTGGCTCTGGGCGCCGCGGCGGGGGCGGCACCGGAGGAGCCGTGGGCGAGCTTGGTACCCGTAGCCGCTGGGGATGGCACCGGCGCCGGGGTCTCAGCGGGGGCCGCGGAAGCGGAACGGTGGAGGCGCATCGGCACGGAGCGCTGCCGGCGCTGGAGGAGGAGGTGGGCACAGCCGTGGGGCGGCCCCGGAGATGGTGAAGACGCGGGTGGTGGTGGCCCGGATCGGGGCGCGTCGTTCGGTCCGTCGACGGCGGTGGGGCGCACGACGGGTCGCGGGGAGCGGCCGTCGTTGACGACGCCGGCAGCGGGCCTTCCCTGCTGGGTGCTAGCAGTGGCCACGGAGCCGGTGGCTGCGGACGTGGCACTCGGGAGCGGGCTCAACGGGCTCGCCCCGGTCCTCGGAGGCATCGTCGAGGCCGTTGTCGTCACCGTCCGACACCGGCCTCTCGCCCAGGGCGTCGCCTGCTGCCTCGGTCGCGGTGTCATCCGCCGCACCGGCCTCGGCGTCGTCGACGGCGTCAGCGGCCGCAGTGCGAGTCACGGCGTCATCCGCTGCGCCGCCGTCCGCAGCGGTGCGCTGATCGGGCCCTGAGGACTCTTCAAGAGCGCCTCCGGAGCGCTTGCTGTCGCGCTGGGCCCGCGTCCGTAACCTCGGCCGTCGCGCACGGAGACCCGGGGGAGCGGGAGAGCCGGCGGATCAAAGCGGAGCCCAGCCGGAGTCGTCCCCGGCGGCGTCGGCCAGGTCGATGGCGCATGGCGGCGTCAACGGCGTCGGCGGTTCCCGAGGCGATGGCCTGGGCAGCCGCTGGAGCGCATGTCCTCCTCCGTCATGACCGCGGCGTTGCTTGCGCTGCCGGCCTCGCCGACTTTCTGGCGCCGTCGGCCGAGCCGGCAGCGGATGGTGGAGATGCCGGAGGCGGCCGAGGCGACTGAGCCGGTGGAGGCGGGGTTGCTGCGGGCGGACGACCTCGAAGCCGCCCGCTGCCGCTTCCGGCCGAGTGGCGGCGCTTCTTCGGACGCGGGGCCTCTCGGGCATGACTGCCCCAGCTGACGGGGCCCCTGCTCGTTGTCGAGGACGTCGGTCACGGGGAGTCATGAGATCACCTGTCCCAGGATGGAGGCGAGCCCCAGGGCCACGAGCACGAAGCCGGTGGCGCCGAGCAGGAGCTGGCCGACACGGATGAGGGTCTCGCCGGTGGAGGTCCCGGCCAGGCGCTCGTCGGCCGCGCGCCCGAAGGATGTCGCGGCCAGCGCGGTGGTGACCGGGCCGGAGACCACGTCGAGCGTGGTCAGCTCGCGTCGGCCGGTCGACTCGGGGACCAGCACCTGGTCCCCGGCACGGTGAACGTGGCCAGATCGGTTCCGGGCTGAGCCACGCCGGCGTCGTCGGATCCGGAGCCGCGCTGCGAGGACTGGGAGCCTCTGCTCGCCTTGCCCTTAGGACTCCTGCCGCTCGTCGCGCTCTGCGGCCTTCTTGGAGGACTCGGCCTGCTGACGGGCCTGAGCCGCGCCGGACCCGGTTACGCTCCAGCCGCAGGGCGGGGGCATAAACCACCAGAGAGCGGGGCGGAGAGCCTCAGGGAGGCGAGCATGCCGAGCCCTACGAGGATGAGAGCGGTTCCACCCAGGACGCGGGAGGTCCCGTGACCCCGAGGGCGGAGGTGATGGCGGCCGACAGCGCCAGGACGATGGTCAGGACAGTGAGGGCCGACGAGAGCGTAGAAAGCCGGCCCCGGTTTGAAGGCGCGGGTGGTGGCGCTCATATCAGGGACGTCTGAGGTGGAAGAGGTCGTGGTCATGACAGCCCAGGGGGACGGCCGGTCAGTCGCTCTGTAGGCCCTCGAGGTAGCGGGCCCGGGTCCGCTCGACGACGACATCGGGCAGGGCCGGAGGGCTCCTGACCGCTGCCGCGGTCCCAGCCGGAGCCGACGAGGTGAGCCAGTCGCGCACGTACTGCTTGTCGAAGGAGGGGTGACCCGGCCGGGTTCCCGAGGCGTCGGCGGGCCAGAAGCGGGAGAGTCGGGGTGAGGGACCTCATCGCCCAGGGACCAGGGAGCCGCTGGCATCGGTGCCGAGCTCGAACTTGGTGTCGGCCAGGATGATGCCGCGCCTCGCCGGCGACCTGGGCGGCCCGGGTGAGAGGGCCAGGGTCGTTCCGCGCAGGGCGGTGGCGGCCGTCTCCCACCATGTGGGTGACGCGTTCGAAGGTGACGTTCTCGTCGTGCTCGCCGAGCTCGGCCTGGCGGCCGGGGTGAAGATCGGCTCGGGCAGGCGGAAGGCCTCAGTCAGGCCCTCGGGCAGGGGCACGCCGCACACGGACCGGTTCTCCTGGTACTCGGCCAGGCCCGAGCCGGTGAGGTAGCCGCGGGCCACGCACTCCACGGGGTACATGTCCAGCCGCCGGCAGAGTCATGGCGCGCCCCTGCGACCTGATCAGGGAACGTCGAGGGAGACGAGGTGGTTCGGGACGACGTCGGCGAGCTGTCGAACCACCAGGCGCTCAGGGCGGTGAGGACTCTGCCCTTGTCCGGGATCGGGGTGGACAGGATGTGGTCGTAGGCGCTGATGCGGTCCGAGGCGACCACGAGGAGCACGTCCTGACCGGCCCAGGGCCCTCGGCGGTGGGCACGTAGACGTCCGGACCTTGCCGCTGGAGCGGTGCTCCCAGCCTGGGACGGCGGGGGCCTGAGAGGCGGGTGCTGGGGCTCCGGGGTTGACTGAGGCGGAGCTCGCGGGCTGAGTCATACCCCCATCCTGCCATCGGCGGGCGCCCCTGTGTCCGATTCCGACCGGCGGCGTCGGCTGTGCGAGTACACGGGACGAACGCTCCATCACACCGCGGAATGGCACCGCAAAGTCCGAGCTAAACCGACGGCCGTCGCGATCGCCCACCGGAGCAAATCCGACCGGAGGGCGGGCGGTGGCATCAGGCAGGTCACGTTCTGATCACGGGGTGGCACGACGCTGATGTGGGTCAACATCGAGCCCCGCACGCGCTGAGGCACGCGCGGCGGGATCCGGCGGTGGGCCTCAGAAATTGTCGCGGCCTGTGGAGTTGCTCTCGGAAGAAGTGGGGATCTACTCGCTGGTACAGCGGCGCCGGCGCGGGCGATGTCGGTGCGGTACTGGGCGCCCTCGAGGTCGATGCGCTCCACGGCCTCGTAGGCGCGCGTCCGCGCCTCCTCCACACTGCCGCCCAGGGCGACCACGGACAGGACGCGCCCGCCGGTGGCCACCAGCTCGCCGCGCTCGGTGGTGCCGGTGCCGGCGTGCAGAATATGGACGTCGTCGAGCTCCTCGGCGGCCTCGACCCCGTGATGGCGCCGCCGGTCGTCACGGTCCCGGGTAGCCGGGGCGGCGATGACGACATCGACGGCGCCTGCTCGGACCAGAGTGGGCCTCGGGTGCCTCGGCCAGGGCGCCGGTGGCGGCGGCGTGGAGCAGCTCGGGCAGCGAGGAGGTCAGGCGGGCCAGGACGGCCTGGGTCTCGGGGTCGCCGAAGCGCACGTTGAACTCGACGACGCGCAGGCCACGACTGGTCAGGGCCAGGCCCGCAGTAGAGCAGGCCGATGAAGCTGGTGCCGCGGCGGGCCATCTCGTCGACGACGGGCTGGGCGACCTCGCGCACCACCTGCTCGGCAGGGTCGCCCTGGCGCCCAGGGCGAGGCGGTAGGCGCCCTACCGCCGGTGTTGGGGCTAGGGCATCGGCGTCGAGGAGACGCTTGCAGTCCTGGGCGGGGCCAGAGGGCGGACGGTGGCGCCGTCGCACCGCAGGGCAGGGAGGCCTCGGGCTCGTCGAGGTAGTCCGACGACGACGCGGCCGCCGCCACGGGTCAGGCAGGCACGGCCATGGGGCCATGGCGACGGGGCGCTCATCAGTGACGACGACGCCGCCTGGCTGGCGGCCAGACCGTCCTCCTTGACGACGTAGGGGGCCCCGAAGCGGTCCAGGGCGGAGGTCAGCTCGGCCTCGGTGGCGCACACGGCGGCCTCGGCGGTGGGTACGCCGGCGGCGGCCATGACCTCCTTGGCGAAGGTCTTCGAGCCCTCCAGGCGCGCGGCCTCAGCGCTGGGACCGAAGCAGGGGATCCCGCATCACGCACGGCGTCGGCGACACCGGCCACCAGGGGCGCCTCGGGACCGACGACGACGAGGTCTGCCCCCATCTGGGTGGCCAGGGCCACGACCTCCTCGGGGATGCAGGGGTCGATGTTGAGGTTCGTGGCGATGGCCGCGGTCCCAGGGGTTGCCGGGGGCGACGACGAGCTTCAGGTGGTCTGCGGGTCTGCGGGCGAGGGCACGGGCCAAGGCTGCTCGCGCGCCGGGCCGAGGGCAGGATCTTCACGGCGTCAGCCCAGATGATGGAGACCGCATCACGCCCGGAATCGCGGGCACCGGGGCGTCTTGGCACCAATCAGTCCAACCAGTTTCTCGGGAAAACCATTCTCACCGCCCTCAACACCAGGTCCGCTCAGGCGGGGTTCCGGCCGGCGTGGCGCCGGGCGGCGATCTGAGACGGATCGCGGCGGCCGTGCCCTCAGAAGGCGTAATACAGAGAATACAGAGAATCAAAGTGGCAGAGCAGGGAAGGCGTGCTGCGGGTCAGGGCGACTCACCTGGCGCGCGCGAACGTGAAGTCGATGGGCTCAACGACGACGCTCCCGCCGAGCTCGCGCACCCGCTGGGTGGCGGCGTCGGCGTCCGACCCCGAAGCGAGTGCGCCAGCGTGAGGAGCCTCCTCGCCCCCGAAGTAGCTGGCCCGATCCGGACGCCGCTGACGGACCCGCCCCGACGACGCTCGTGTGGAGGGCTGCTCTGAAAGTCGGCGATGGTCGGCGACGGGTGGACCACCCGGCGGCCTCCCGATAGAGCGCTCGGCCAGCGCCAGGTCGCTGGACAGGACGTCGAACCGCACCGGCATCCCGGCTCGTAGGGTAGGGACCCTCGCAGTCCGCATCTTCCAGGAGCCCGACGATGTTGCCGTCGGGGTCGGAGGCGAGGGCGTAGGCCATGGTCTCGGTGACATGAGTGGGCTCCACAACAACACCTCCGGTCCTCTCAGCGGCGCCGGCTGCGGTGCGGACGTCGTCGACCATGAAGCTCACCCGCCACCCGGGGTCCCCGTGCACCTCCTCGGCGGGCTCGAAGGAGCCGATGAGCCGGCCGCCGTGACGGACCTCGGTGGTCAGCGGCTCGCCCGGTTTCAGTACGGGAGACCTCCATCCGAGGGAGGTCCTGTAGAACGCGGCTGAGGGCATCGATGTCCGGGGTGTACAGCTCGATCCAGCAGGGGAAGCCGGTAGGGCGCTCGGCGGGCTGGGCGCTGGCGGTCGTGTCGGTCATCAGTGGCTCCCTACGTGTGCATGTCGAGGGACGTCGTGACGCTCCACGACGCTAGACCGGCGTACTCCGCGAACGACTCCGATCCTGCTCTCTTGAGCGGTGCACTTCTCAAGGCCGCCTCGGACGATCTTCAGACCACCATCGCCGCCAGGGCAACGAGGACCGTGGGGTCCCAGGGCAGGGCGGCGCGCACCGCGGCGGGTGACGGGGCCGACGACAGGAGCCTCGGGGACACGCAGTCGTGCGACAGAGCGGGCTCGAGCCAGGTGCTCGTGGACGCTGGCGCCGTCGGGAAAAGATGGTGGCGAGGATCCAGGGGCGCCCGAACCACGGGCAGCTCCACCCTCGTCAATACCAGCGACGCAGCGTCCCGGTGGCCGGCAGCCCACTGGGGACGGGGCGGGGAAAAAGGTACCGACCTACTGATGAGGGGCGGGTCCGAGCGCGCGGCGCATCTCCTCAGGGACTTCCGGGCGGCACACGGATCCTCCCCGCAGCCGGCACCATGAGGCTCACGGCCGGCAGGGTTCGCTCGGCGATCCAGTCGGCGATGCGACACGCAGGGCGCCGGGCGGGATTCCGACGCTCGCGCAGGAAGCGCCGGCTGAAGGTGACCCACCGAGGTGTAGCCGACTTCGTGACAGGTCCGGCCACGCCCATCCGGTGGGCGACGAGGAGGTGCTTTGGCCTCGTACGGTCGCCAGGCAGCCAGGTAGTCCATGGGCGAGGTTCCGACGGCGTGAAGACCCGTGAGGTGGGAGGGGCGTGCGTAGGCAGGTGCGCGAGGTCCCCAATGGTGACCTGATCGCGGAAAATGGTTGCGCAGGTACCGGGTGGCTCGCAGCGCCAGATCGGCGGCAGCGGTGTCGAGCACCTGGCCCGCCTGCGCCCCGTCAGCGCCCGGAACAGCACTGGGCGGGGCCCGACAGACATGAGCCCGTCAGGTGGTACTCGCGCATGACGGCACGTTACACAGCGGTGACCTCCAGGACGAGGTGGTCACGTCCCGCAGAATGGGACGTGACACAACCCGCCCAGACCTCGCAGTCCCATGCGCTGGCGGGGCCGGGACCTCAGCCCAGTCGACGCGCGCACCTGGTCGGCTCCGTGCTCTGGTTCCCGCTCGGCTGCAGACACGGGATAAGCGGGCTGTACCGAGCGGCGGAGGAACTGAGGTCCTACATCGAGAACACCGCCGACCTATACGCTGATGGGCCCCTCCTCGATACCTGCCTTGCTACGCTGTCATGAGAACTGAAGCACTCCCAGGAGACGGATCGATGTCGACCCTCAGAATCAGCCCATCAGCCGCCCCTACCAGCCTCAGTATCAGGCTGCGCTCCAGTATGCTAATTTCGACACACACACCGGGAAGCTGGTTGGAGCGAGTCATCCTGTTCATCGCCGGCGTGTTCCTCAGGCCTGCTCACCGCCGGGATCGGCTCCCTCGTCGTCCGTCGTCAACATCGCCACGGCGGCGACACCATCACCAACGCGCAGGTCACCGCGAGCGGCGGCGACGAGCGCACCGTGTACGTGCCGGAGGATCGCAGTGCCGGAGTATGCTCAGTCACCACCTCCGACGGCGAGACCGTCCCCACTTCCTTCAGTATCGGATCTCATCTCACCATCAACGACGACAGCTATGACTCCGCGGTGAAGTTCAAGGCAACGAAGTCGGGAGAGTACCGCGTCTCGTGCAGTGGCCTGAGCGACTCTGATTCTGTCCTTGTCGCCCCTCCAATCAAGTTCGGCCCGTTCCTGTGGCCGCTCGTGGCTCGGCCTGCTGCGTTGGAGCGCTCTGCTGGATCATCGCCGTCGTCCTCCTCGTTCGACGTCATCGCGCCCTGGCCGCGCAGGCTCAAGCGGGCTGACCCCGACGCGGAACCGCCAAGCCGATGCCTCGTTCGAGGATCTCGCGCTCTTTCTGCATGCCCTCATCCTGTGCGGCGACGTCATCTGCCGGGTCTCGGGCGGCACCGTGCGCAACAGAGCCAGATCGCCTCGCATCTGGCGACCAACTGCTTCCTGCCGTCGCTGAAAGCTCCCCCAGGACGACGTCCCTCCGAGATGTCCCATCACTCAGCTCGAAGATGTAGTACTGCGGTCTCCAACAGCGGCAGAAGCCCGATCCTCAGAGCTGCCCCAGGTCATCCCGATGACGCATCCGGGAAGCCTGATGCGTCGTCGTCAACACCGTGAGCGATCATCGTGTCTTGGCCTCATAGTCGCCGATGTGGGGCTCGTCAGCGGCAGTCTCTGTGGATCATGCGGAGTCCACTACCGCACCACCACCGCGGGGTAGTGGACGGTACGGGCGATCAGCACCGACACGGCGCACAACAGACGCCGATTGGCTGGCAACGCGTAGGAGGGGTTCCCACCGGTGAACCGGTGGGAACCCCGTCAAAGTCACTAAGTGGGAAGGACCTCAGCCGCGGTCAGGCCTTCTGGCCTCGGCGATGCGCTCACGAACGGCGAGCTGCTCGCGGTGGCCTCGGGCGGCTTGTCACCGAACTGCTTAGCAGTACTCCTCGGTGTACTCCATCTCTGGCGGACCAGGGCCTCGGGATACATGTCGTACATCTTGGCCCTCACCTCCTGCCCAGGTCGAGGCCCTCAGGTTGAAGTCCCTCTGAACTGGGGGTGGCAGCCGGTGACGCCGTCGATCGCCTCGACCTGCGCGCGCGTAAAGTCAATCGAGCACGCGGAGTTGTCGCCGTAGCCGGGCAGATGAACTTGCCGTTCTCGTCCTTGCGGAACGATCGACCTGGTAGACCTGGGAGAACTTGTCACCCAGCTCTCCTGCATCTCCAGCCAGTGCGCCCAGTGGTCGGCCATATGGTAGCCGCAGGCGGGCAGCATGGCCATGGGTCTAAATGGCGCAGGGGCCGACCTTGGCGTCCAGGGCGGCAGCGGGCTCAGGAGGCCACGGCGGACCGATGAACACGCCGTGGGCGTTCTCATACTGCTCGGCGACCAGCGGCACGTTGGTGGCGCGGCGGCCGCCGAAGAGGATCGCGTCGATGGCACGCCCTCGCTTGCCTCCCAGTCAGGGCAGATGGTCGGGCACTGCGAGGCTCGTGGGTGCGGCGGCTGTTGGGTGGAGCGGCCTTCTTGCCCTCGGCGGCGTCGGCCGGGCGAAGTCGTTGCCCTGCCAGTCGATAAGGTGCTCCGGCATCGGGGCGTCGTACCCTCCCACCACACGTCACCGTCATCGGTCAGTCGCGACGTTGGTGAGAGATGGTGTTGGCCTTCGCAGGTGTCGCATGCAGCCATCGGGTTTGGTGTCAGTACGAAGTGCCGGGGGCGGCGCCGAAGCAGCCGGCCTCGGGGTTGATGGCGCGCAGGCGGCCGTCGGGGCGGGGCGCATCGAGGCGATGCCATCACCGACGGTCTCGAGCCTTGTCGCCCGGATGGTAGGGCTGGAGCATGGCGAGTGAGGTTGCGTCTTGCCGCAGGCGCTCGAGAGAACGGCGGTGACGTGGCTACTGCTGCCGGTCTTCTCGTCCGGTCGAGCGCCGATGGTGACGCCTTGCTCAAACCAGCCGGCGATCGCGGGCGCGCCATGGTCGAGGGCGATGCACCAGCATGCCGCTGCCTCACGCAGCGGGCGCGTTGCACGCAACCGGAGCCGAAGGACCGAGTCTCGTTGACCGCCGGGAAGTGGGTGATGTACTTCTCGTCGTTGCAGCCAGGCGGTGTCCTTCTCGTGCTCGGCCATGCACCGGCAGGTGTGGACAACAGGGACAGGTGCGCCCTCGTTGATAGGGTCCGCGGCGGCCGAACCCGCGCAGGTCATGATCCGCATGTTGACACTCACGCCAGGGGTCCGTCAGCTCGATGCCGGGCGCTGGGAGATGCGGGGCCTGCCGGGGGCCGCATGGAGAAAGATGACATGTAGAGGGTCCCGCCGCGCATGGCGCCGTCCGAACTTCTCATTGGCGGATCTTCTTCATCTCGGCCGGGTCGTACCAGTTTGTTGGTCGGGCCGGCATCCTCCTCCTTCTCAAGGAACAGATGAAGGTCCTGGACTCCACGCGGGCCACGTCGCTGGGCGAACGCGCGAGGAGGGTGGGGCGCTTGTCGGGGTTGGCGAGGCGGGTGGGCATGCCCGCACTCCACGCATCTCAGTGGTCAGGCGGTCCCACTCCTCCTGCTGGTGCGCCGTCCGCAAGTAGACGTTCCTCGGAAGCTTGGCCAGCTCGAAGCGATACGCGTGACGGAATTCGATGACATCCTCGGGGGCGTTAGCACGGCGCGGCAGCACGGACGTCCTCAGACACGAACTCTGCAATCATGCAGGTCCCCTTCCTTGGGTATGTGTTGATCCCGGTGAGCGCGCCGTTGCCGGCGCTCGCTCGGTCGAGGCAATACTCTCACGCAGGCGCCTGAGGGTCACATCGCCGAAGGTCCCAGCTGGGTCGCTCTTCCTGGTCACACCGCGCATGCGATCGGCCATTCAGGAGGATGACGGCTTTTGCACCCTTTGAAACGGCGCTCGTTCCGCCCTCAGTGATTGAAAGGTCCAGTGTGCGAGCGTGCTTGGCGTGCCCAACATGTGCAGTCGCGCCGTCTTCCGCACGTCCCTTCCACCCTTGCTCCTTCGTGCGTCCTCGGCCGTCGCTGTGCGCCTTCCGATTCACGTGGCCGCCTCTGCCTGACGCACTGACGCCTGCACCGCCCACATGGATATGACTATCGGCTCCACGGTCGCTACGACGTCGCTAACCTGGAGATGCGGAAGGACACGACCAGGACCGTCTTCCCCAAGGACAAGACGACCAGCTCAAAGCACCTACTCCGCGACCCGACCGCTCTGGGCGTGCCCGCCAGCACCACGGTCGAAGGCCGAGCCGATCTCACCGGCGACACGGCGGACTCGGCTGCTCGGTGAGCATCAAAGTCCGCGATCCCCCAGGCCTCGGCCCGAGCCGAAACGCACCATCGTCGTGCGCGACGGCGACGTCTGAGGTGACGATCCAGCCGCTCACCCGATCCGTCGCAGGACTCCGGCGGGGCCGACGGCGCGCAGTGTGTGGCCCGCACGGACCTACGCCACCGTCGGGCGGCCGGGACGGGCCTCCAGCCGGAGGCGTACCTCCTTCAAGGGCGTGGTCTGGCACCAAAGGTCACGCGATATCTTTCCCGGCACGTGACGGCGCAGATCCAGCGGGGGAAGGTCTCAGCCTACGGTCGCAGGACGATCCCGACACCGTGGCCGGGCGTCAGCGCCTCGGGCTATGCCCAGGACTCCCGCGTCCTACGGTGGAGCCGCTCCATCTGGCGGCTGATCGCCGGCCTGGCGGCGCTCGGCGGAGTCCTGACGGTGGCCGTCCTGACGACAGCGCGAGGACTCACATCCAGAAAGGACACGCGAACGAGGAGGTAGGAATGAGGGGACGACCACCGACCGACCATCAGGGCAGCTCGCGCAGAATCATCACTGCATCCGGCCTCTACCGTCCCTTTCGCGCACGGACTGCAGGCCAGGCTGGACACGTTCGGGTCAATCCGACAGCACACGTCTACTAAGCAACGACGACGACACCGACAGACTCGACGCATGAATGCATTAGCCTCCCTGGCGTCCGCGCGCGCATGGTGAGTCGCGGCGGTACTGGTCGCCCTCACGCTGATCCTGGCCCGCTGCGGGTCCGCCACGACTTCGTCATCCGGCGACGGCGGACCGCCGACGTGACCTACATCATGTGGGACTCATCCAACCTGCGGCTCATCGGCAAGGAGAGCTGCACCGAGGAGCGCGAAGTCGGCCCGCTCCCCGAGGGCGTCGAGGCGAACTACACCACCACGTCCCACAACGGCAATCCGGCATGCCGGGTGCCGCCAGGCGGTCCGCTCCGGGCGGGCGGGCCGACACGTGGACGATCAAAGCTACGGGACAGGCGGTCGCATCACTCGACCTGTCGGTTCACTGGGCTTAAAGCTCAGCGCGAAGAACCCCCAGCTCTCGCTCGCGACTCCGGAGGCAACACCAGGTCTCGTGTCCGTCACCTTCCCCGGCGAGGTGACCAAGTCCAATGGGAGAAGCGACGGCAACAAGGTCACCTGGGACGATGCCCTGGAGAGCTCCGACGGCCTTCACGCCGAAGGGGAGGACGGGAAGTTCCACCTGCAGTGGTGGATGGTGGCCACATCGCCAGCAGCTCGTCCCTCCCTCGTCGTCGCCGGCGTCGTGCTCTACCTTCTGAGAGTCCGGCGCGCCCAGCGGATGAGTCCAGTGTCCCCATACGGCGAGGTTCCTCAGGATCCCGGGATGGCCGGCACGCACCCATCGGACGTCTACATCAGCGGCCCGTACGGTCGCGCTTCCGGCGCCCAGCAGCCGACGCGCAGGCCGAGCCAGACCTATCCGTCGCCAATCTCAGGACGGCTACTCCCGTACGTCGATCCGGGTGCGGGTGCCGGCGCCTTCCCACAGGACGCCGGGTACGCGGGACAGTCAGCCGGCGGCATCTACGGAGCAGGACGGCGGCAGGACCTACGCCCCCGGCCCCGGGTACACGCAGGAATGCCCTACCAGCAGGGGCACAGTCAGGCCGACTTCCGGCCGCCGCGAGGAGCGCACCGGCGGCGGTCAGAACGGGCAGTACCCGCCGTATCAGGGTGGGTAGTACTGCCGTTCGGCCTAGACCTCCGAGGAACCGAGGCAACGACTGAGGGTGACGCCGCCCAGGCCGCGCCGTTGCTATCAGGAGAGTCCACGCCGTACTGGCTGCGTTGGCCGTTCCTCGCCTTCATCGCCGCTATGGCCGTGGCCTCCCTCCTGGTCACGCGGTGCCGCTCGCTGGAGAGACAATGAGCTCAACGTCACCATCTGACATGAAAAGTCACCGTCAAGAGCGGTATTGACACCTTTGGGCGTCCTTCGTCATCACCGATCAGACGAACTACAGCCTGGCTCCTCCCATCACCGAGGGACAGCTGCACGCTGAACTACTTCCTCGTGGAACCGAACATCTTCTCCAACGCTGAGACGAAATTCGATGACGGAAGGACAAACGAGTCTGCACCATCACGAGGAAGGGGAAGATCTCTAGAGACCAACGGCACGATCAGGCACGAGAACGACGAGTACGCCATCGACACCAGCAGCATGGACGGACGCAAGACGCCGTCCCCGAAGTTGCAGCTGTTCTGTGCCGCCACGTTCCCCGGAGAGGTGACCCAGAGCCGAGCGGCGGAAAAGGTCGAGGGACGAGAAGAGCACCGTCTCCTTCACGGACTTCAAGGGCCGGGTCGTCAAAGGGCAAGGACCGTCCCGCCTCGGAGACGACGACCAGCAAGGTGCTGCTGCCGTGGATCATCGGAGGCGTCGGCTCGCTCGTGGTCATCGGGCTCATCGCGATGGCGGTCGTTGTGCGACGTCGTCAGCGAAGCGGGCAGGGCGCTCGGGTGCCGCCGTGCAGGCCGTCCCTGTCCCGGGTCCTGAACCGCAGTCATCCCACCTCGGTCAGCCGGTTCCTCAGCGAGTACCCGGGCAACCGGTTGCACCTCAACCGAACCAGCAGCACCCGGGACGGCCGTCACCGCTCTACTCCCCTCCAGCACCGCCAACGGCTCCCACCCGCCTCCCCGCAGGCGCCCCAGCAGCACGGCACCTGGCCGCCGCCGCAGCAGTTCCAGTAACAGACCCGCCGGGGAACGGTCCCCATGAAGGTCCAGTTACACCCCAGCATCGGAACCGTTACTGTGGGGCCACGAGCACCTGCAACCGCTCGCCGGATCCCGCGCCCCTTCTCCGTGCTGACAGCTCTTGCCGCACTCGCCCTGTCCGCTCCTCTCGCCCTGGTCGGCGCTCCCGGGCACGCCGCACCGCTGGCTGATGACTCCGACACCCAGTTCAAGATCACTGCCGACATCGTCATCAACAAGGACGACACCTACTCGGCGAAGATGGTCATCGTTGACAACACGGATATCGGCTTCATCGTCTGAGGACAACTGCTCCGACGATATGTTCGCGGGTCAGGACCTCGGTCAAGAACGCCAAGGCCACCTTCAAGGACAACGGCGACTCCCGCACCTGCACCATTGAAGGCTCACAGAGCATCAGGACAGCAAGGGCCAGGTGGGACATGAGGGAAATGGTGCATTGTCAAGACTGGAAGCAGAGCACCTCCGCCGCGATGAGCGAGGGTGGACGTCACCCGCAGACCATTACCTCCCCGGCAAGGTCACTGAGGCCGACGGCGCGGCAAGGTGGAGGCAACAAGGTCACCTTCACCGACATCGACGCCCACACTGTGAAGGGGCGGGGACGGCTCCATCCCCATGTGGGGTCTGGATCGTCATCGGCGTGGTCGCTCTGGCGGTGATCGGTGGAGGCGCCGCCTTCTTCATCATCCGCAGCAAAGAAGAACCAGCCGCAGCCTGCCTACGGCGCTCCCGTTCAGGGCTACGACCCGAACCAGGCCTTCCCGGCCCAGCCGGGCCAGCAGGCTTATGGCGCTCCTCAGGCACAGCCCGGTCTTCCTCCTCAGGGTCAGCAGCCCACTCAGCCCCCTTACGGCGGTGGCCAGCCCGGCCAGCCCGGACCGAGCGCCTACTGATTCGTCATCTTCCTCCTCTTCAGACGATGTGGCCCCGGATTCGCAGGATCCGGGGCCACGGCGTAACAAGGCAGCATATGCACTACCTCTCCTCCAGGAACAGACGAGCAGTCGGCCTGACCGGCATCCTCAGTCTCACGATCTCCCTGCTCCCGACAGTGGCGTCACCCGCGAGCGCCGCCACTGACGGATCCGGCACGGAGGATGTCAGTATCGAGATCGTCATCAAGTCGGACGATGAAGTGACCATGACCTTCCTGGCCACGACGCCGTCCGACGACGAGCAGTCCCTCAAGGACTTCTGCGTCGATGAGAACTTCTCAGACGACTCAGTGAAACCCGAGGTCACGTTCTCGTCCGATCACGGAACTCCAACCTGCAAGGCAGTAGTCACCACACCGGTGTCAGGTAACGAGTACGTGAGTCATGACGGAGACGAGTACGTCGTCGACACCCATGTGGACTCCGCGTCCGAGGAGGACAAGAACAGCTCACTGAAGCTGTCGGTCGTCTTCCCCGGGAAGGTCACGGATTCCGGAGGAGGGAGAATCGAGGGGGACAAGCAGAACAAGGTCTCGTTCACTGATTTTTGCGACAACAAGACCCGGGGCAAGGACACCGCTGAAGTCACCTCCGAGTCTCAGTCCGACCCCGATCAGACACAAGAACCGGATTCCTGATCGCTGTCGTTCTGATCGTTTTCATCACCGTCGTCGGCGGGATGATCGCCTTCTTCAGCAACTCCAACAAGAAACGTCGGGAGCAAAGGTGCCTGGCTGCGCTGAGCAGCAGTCTCTCACATGCAGCGGCGGCCGCACCGCCATAGGCAGGCCTTCCCTACACCCTCACCGGGCTCAGGCGCGCCGGTGCTGCGACGCATCCGCAGGCCTACTACCCACCAGGTCCTCAACAGGGCAGCTACCCTCCGCCGCAGGCACCACCGGTCAACCAGGCCGGATACTGGGGTGGCCCCGCCCCGTACCAGCAGCCACCTGGCGCCGTTCCACCTGGCGCCGGCGGCCCCTATCCTCCTCCGGGCCAGGGTGGCTACGGCGGCTACTGACACCAACGCCCCGCAAAGGGCATGAGGCCTGCGGACGATCGGCACATCTCGCCCTGAGCTCGCAGGCCTGCCTCAGCGGTCATCGGGTGAGGGGCGCGGCCAGCCGTCCGGTGCCCGTCGCCGTCACCCGATGAGCGAGTGACGCGAGATCGTGGCCTCGCGGCCCGGTCCGACACCGATCGCGGAGACGCGGCAGCGGGCCAGCTCCTCGATGCGCAGCACGTAGTCCTGGGCCGCTTGGGGCAGGTCGGAGAAGCTGCGGACCTCGCTGATGTCCTCGCTCCCAGCCGGGCAGCTCCTCGTAGACGGGGACGGCGTGCGGTGGAAGTCGGACTGGGTCAACGGCATCTCCTGGGTGGTGGTGCCGTCGATGCTCGTAGGCGACGCACACGGGGATGGTCTCGTGCCCGGTGAGGGACGTCGAGCTTGGTCATCACCAGGTCGGTGAGCCCGTTGACGCGGGCCGCGTAGCGGGTGACGACGGCGTCGTGCCAGCCGCAGCGGCGCGGCCGGCCGGTGGTGACACCGAACTCTCCGCCCTCGGTGCGCAGGCGCTCACCCATCTCGTCGCGCAGCTCGGTGGGGAAGGGCCCCTCCCCCACGCGGGTCGTGAGGCGTCGACAGCACCGACCACCGAGTCGATGTGGTGGGCCCACGCCGGTGCCGGTGCGCAGGCGCCACCGGAGGTGGGGCTGGAGGAGGTGACGAACGGTAGGTGCCGTGGTCGATGTCGAGCATCGTGGCCCGCCGGCCTCGAACAGGACGGTCTTTGCCCGCTTGTCGAGGGCGCCGTTGAGCACCAGGGAGCAGTCCACGACCATGGGCCGGACCCGCTCGGCGTAGGAGAGCAGCTCGTCGGCGACGGCGTCGGCGTCGATGGCCGCCCGGTTGAAGACCTTGAGGAAGAGGCTGTTCTTCTGGTCCAGGGCGGATGGACCTTCTGGCGCAGGATCGACCTCGTCGAAGAGGTCCTGGACGCGGATGCCCACGCGGTTCATCTTGTCCGCGTAGGTAGGACTGATCCCGCGACCGGTGGTCCCCAGCTGGCGCGAGCCCAGGAAGCGCTCGGTGGTGCGGTCCAGGATCCGGTTGTAGGGAGGGGATGATATGGGCGTTGGCGCTGATGAGGGAGACTGGAGGCGTCCTTTCCGCGAGGTGATCTCAGCGATCTCGCTGGAAGAGGACCTCCAGGTCTACGACGACGCCGTTGCCGATGATGGGGGTGACCCCGGGAGTGAGCACACGGCCGGTAGGGAGGTGAAGGCGAACTTCCGCCGTCGATGACCACGGTGTGGCCGGCGTTGTTGCCTCCGTTGAACTTGGACGACGTAGTCGACGTCCTGACCGAGCTGGTCGTCGCCTGCCCTTTCCCTCGTCCCCCACTGGGTCCCGGACGACGACAACGGCTGGCATGGCTGCTCCCTGGCTTTCAGTGACGGCGTGCCGGTGGACACACCGTTCTCTAGCCTACCGGAGCCGGACCCGCTGCTTCACGCCGTGACCGCCACCTGGCCGCACGGAGGGGTGGCTCGGGTCAGGAGGAGGCCGGAGCGGCGGCAGCGAGACCGGCGACGGTGGAGCGCTGGAGCAGGGCGATGAGATAGAGTCTGGAAGGCCGGCCTGATGAGAACCAGGAACCAGAGGGCGGCCGTCCCATGGCGTACCGTCCAGAGGACCGCCACCGGTGCCGTCGCGATCACCAGTGCGAGCGCCGTGATCCCCAGGCGCCCCACGGCGAGCCGGGCCGCGTTGGACAGGGTGACGTGTGAGCGGCGCATCGAAGAAGGCCGCCAGCGGGAGCAGCCAGATGAGGGTCGAGACCAGGAGCACTCCTCCGGCCAGCACCAGCCCGGACACCGCGCCACTCATCCTGCCACCGCCGCTGTGCTGATGCCCCATGGCGGCGCCGTCGGCCAGGAGCAGGTACTCCCATACTCCCAGGGCCAGCAGCACAAGTACCGGCAGCCACCAGGTCAGCGACCGACGCAGGTTGAGGCGGAAGGAGCGCCACCAGGTGGCGGCGACCGCCGGTCGTCGTCGGCCGCCATCTCGCCGGCCACGCGGGCGCAGGCCGTCAGGGGAGGCGCCGGCCGTCACCACCGGCAGGCAGCCGGCCAGGGGTGAGGGCGTTGAGGATGACGACGTCGGCCGCTGCGTGACCAGGCCCGGTAGGCCGGGCTGTCGGGGCCGGGGAACAGCGCCACGGGATCTCCTTCATGCGGGACCCGGGCAGTGACAGGTGGGATGATACGGGCGGTTCCCGACACCCGCCGTGGGGCATCGGGAACCGCCCGGTTCAGGAGTCAGCGCGGGCATCAGCCCTGACCGCGCCCGCGTCACGCCCTCGATGATGTGCTTCTGACCGAAGAGGGTAGAAGGCCACGATCGGGACGATGGCGAAGACGAGCATGGCCATCTGGGCACCCAGGTCGCGGTTTCCGTTGGACCCGACGAGCGACTGGATGACGATCGGGATGGTCTTGTAGCGCTCGTCCTGGCCGATGACGAGGTTGGGCAGGAGGAAGTCGTTCCACACCCACATGGCGTTGAGGATCGCCACCGTGACCGCCGTCGGCTTGAGCAGCGGCATGACCACCTTGAAGTAGGTCCGCAGCGGGGAGCACCCGTCCATGAGGCGGCCTCCTCGATCTCCATGGGGATCGACTTGATGAAGCCGGCGAACAGGAACACCGACAGACCGCCGCCGAATCCGAGGTGAGAGGACGATCATGCCCCAGGGCGTGGCCAGGGCCGAGGAGGTCGGCCACCTTGACCGTGGGGAACATGACCATCTGGAAGGGAGCGATCATGGAGAAGGCGAAGGCGTAGTAGATCGCCGAGGTCCACCACGTCTTGATGCGGGTGATGTAGTAGGCGGTCATCGCCGTGAGGAACACGATGACGACGACGGAGCCCACCGTGATGAACAGCGACCACCCCATGGCGCTGGCGAAAGCCGGACAGGGCCAGGCCGGTGGCGTAGTTGTCCAGGCCGGCGAAGGTCTTGGCGGTCGGCAGGGCGAAGGGACTGTCGGAGATGTAGAACTTGCCCTTGAAGGAGTTGGTGAGGATGAAGGCCAGCGGGATGACCCACACGAGGGCCAGGACGGTCAGCACCCCCACGAGCGCCTTCTGGCCGGGCGTGTGCCGAGGCGCCTTCCCACCCCGCCTTGCGGGCTGGGGCGGCGGTTCCGGGGACATGGGTCTGGACGGCGGTGCTCACGCGTCAACCTCCTTGGAACGAGTGGCGCGCAGCTGGATGAGCGCGATGGCGGCGACGATGAGGAAGAAGACGACGGCCTCGGCCTGGGCGACGCCCTCCTGACCGACCTTCTTGTACATCGTGTTGACGATGCTGAGCGCGGCCATCTGGGTCTGCTTGGCCGGGGCCCCGTTGGTCAGGGCGAGGTTCTGGTCGTACATCTTGAAGGTGTTGGCCAGAGTGAGGAACAGGCAGATGGTGATCGAGGGCATGATCATCGGCAGCGTCACGTTGCGCAGCGTCTGCCAGCGGCCGGCGCCAGTCGATCTGGGAGGCCTCGATGAGCTCGGGCGGCACGTTCTGCAGGCCGGCGATGTAGATGACCATCATGTAGCCCATGAGCTGCCAGTTGACGAGCATGACCAGGCCGGCCAGGCCCAGGCGCCAGTCGTTGACGATGGTCTGCCCCCAGCGCTGCAGGATCGCGTTGAGCATGACCTGCCAGGTGTAGCCCAGGACGATGCCGCCGATGAGGTTGGGCATGAAGAAGACGGCGCGGAAGAAGTTGGTGCCGCGCAGCTTGCGGGTCAGGAAGTAGGCCAGGGCGAAGGCGCCCAGGTTGACCGTGATGATGGAGATGACGGAGACGACGGCGGTGAAGAGGAGAGCCTGCGGGAAGTCGCTGCGCTCCCCCAGTGCCCTGGCGTAGTTGTCGGTGCCCACGAACCGCGCGTTGGTCAGGCTGTTGAACTTGGTGAAGGAGAGATAGAGCCCCATGAAGAAGGGGACGATGAAAGCGATCATGAAGGCCAACAGGGTCGGCCCCGCGAATACTGGGAAGAACTTTTTCAGTGCCTTGGTCATATCTACTCGAGGTGCGACCGTTACCCGCCGAAGCGGCCGGGTAGCGGAGGGCTCCTACCGGGGCGGCGGCGCGGGAGCCGATCGGCTCCGGGCACGCCGCCCCGGGTGGAGAGGGGATGGGGAGATGAGTCGCCGTCGCGCCGTTGCCGGAGGACCAGGAGGGACTGAGCAGGCTCGGGCGACTCGACGGCGTCAGCCCTCCTTGGCCGACTTCTTCTCGGAGGCCCAGGTGGTCACGAAGAACTCCTTGACCTTCGCCCAGTCCGAGCTGCCGGAGGCGTACTGAGCCAGGTGCTGGCCGAGCTGGTCCTTGAAGTCCTGGCTCAGGGAAGGTCGGGAAGACCCACTTGACGGGAGTGAGGTCCTTGTTGGTGATGGCCGCGGCGACCTCCTTGCCCAGCGGGTCGGAGGGGGCCAGGTCGGCGTAGGCCTTGTACGGCGCGATGATGCTGAGCTTCTCGGCGGCGAGCTTGGTGCCCTCGGCGTCGGTGAACAGCCAGGTGAGGAACTCCCTGGTGGCCTTCTGAGCGTCGTCGGAGGCCTGGGAGTTGATCGTCAGGTAGTTCTCGGTGCCGATGGCGATGTTGCTCTTGTCCTCGCCGGACACGCCGACATAGATCGGCAGGAAGTGGACGTCCTCGGCCTTGACCGTGTTGCCGGAGACCTCGGAGATCTGCGACCAGCCCCAGTTGCCGTTCTGAACCATGGCGGCCTTCCCCAGGGCGAAGTCGGCCATGGAGTCGGTGACCGTCTTGGCGCTGGCCTCGGTGGGGGCGATCGTGGAGTTGTTGAGGTAGAGGTCGAAGATCTGCTTGTAGTTGTCCGAGTAGGTCAGCTTGAGCTCATCGAGGTCGTCGACCTTGGCGTCGCGGTACTCGTAGTAGACGGGGTAGTTGGCCAGGTGGGTCTGCCAGCGCCAGTCCTCGCCGGGAGACAGGGAGGTGGCGGCGAAGACGCCCTCGATACCGAGCTCGGCCTTCTTGGCCTGCATGTCCTCGACGACCTCCTTGAGCTTGTCGAAGCCCTTGATCTGGTCGACGGCGGTGGCCTTGGCGCCCTCCATGGCGAAGTACTTGTTGAGGATGGCGGCGTTGTAGATGATGCCGTAGCCCTCGATGGCCAGCGGCACACCCACGACCTTGCCCTCGTCGCCCTTGAGGGCCAGCGACTCGTCCGTCATCTGCTTGGTGAAGTCGGCGTCGGTCAGGTCGGAGGCGTACTCTTCCAGTTCCCGTAGCCCACGGGTCCGTTGAGGCTGAACAGGGTGGGCGGGTTGGACTTGGCGACCTCGGACTTCAGGGGTCTGCTCGTAGGTGCCGGAGGCGGCGGTGACAACCTGACGGCCACGCCGGTCTTCTTGGTGTAGGCGGCCGCGATGTCCTTGAAGGCCTGCTCCGACTCGGGCTTGAAGTTGAGGAAGTAGACGCCTCCGTCGCCGTCGGAACCGGACGAGCCCTTCGAGCAGGCCGCCAGGGTCGCGGCGACGGCGATCGCAGCGGTTCCACCCAGCATGGAGCGGCGGGAGATGAGTCGCATTGGGGTCCTCCTTTGGACGCATGGGACAGGAGCGGACAGGGGCGTCCGCGAGGAGCGACTGCCGCGTGGCTCGGCGGCTGATCCGTCGGTTCAACGGCGACGACCAATCATGGCATATTTCGGCCCATATTGCTGCAAGATCTGCAATAAGTGATCTGCAACTCACGTCGATGATGTTGATTCACTCCTATTTCCCGCGATCTCCCGCGATTTCACAACCTCCTCTCACGGAGCGACGTCACACCGAGATGTCCTGCAAGAATGTAACCACTCGGTCGGACAGTGGGCGGCCCCTCTCGAACGACTCATGACGCAGGGCACGATGTGACCCCGGCACCATGGTGGTGCCGGGGTCACGTCCAGCGACGGCCTGTGCTCGCCGCTCACCCCTGTGCGGGGCGGGGGCTCACTTGCGGGCGGAGCCGACGGAGCCGAGGCGCTCGCAGGCCTCGACGACGCGAGCGGCCATGCCCTCCTCGGCGGCCTTGCCCCAGGCGCGCGGGTCGTACTGCTTTTGTTGCCGACCTCGCCGTCGACCTTGAGGACGCCATCGTAGTTGGTGTACATCCAGCCGGCGACCGGGCGGGTGTAGGCGTACTGGGTGTCGGTGTCGACGTTCATCTTGATGACGCCGTTGCGCACCGCGGTGGCGATCTCCTCGTCGGTGGAGCCGGAGCCGCCGTGCATGACCAGGTCGAAGGGCGAGCTCTTGTCGCCGACCTTGGAGGACAGGGCGGTCACCGAGACGCTTGGCCACATCGTCCTGGATCTCGCCGAGGATCTCCGGGCGGAGCTTGACGACCGGGCTTGTAGGAGCCGTGCACGTTGCCGAAGGTCAGGGCCGTGATGTAGCGGCCGTTCTCGCCCAGGCCGAGGGCCTCGACGGCCTTCCAGGCGTCGTCGGCGGTGGTGTAGAGGTTGGCGTTCTCCTCGCCCTTGATGCCGTCCTCCTCGCCGCCCACGGCGCCGATCTCGATCTCGAGGACGACGTTGGCGGCCTTGGCGCGCTTGAGCATGTCGACGGCGATCTCGATGTTGTCGTCGAGGGCCTCGGCGGAGCCAGTCCCACATGTGGGAGTTGAACATCGGCAGCTCACCGTTCTTGACCTGCTCGGCCTCGATCTCCAGCGAGCGGGTGGATCCAGTCGGCCAGGAGCTTCTTGGGGCAGTGGTCGGTGTGCAGACCGATGGTGACGGGTAGAGGTCGCCCACGGCGCGGGCGTAGGCAGTGAAGGCGATCGAGCCCCTTGACGCGGTCGAGGCGCGAGGACCCGACCAGTAGGCGGCACCACCGTTGGAGATCTGGACGATGCCGTCGGACTCGGCGTCGGCGAAGCCCCTGAGGGCGGCGGACAGAGTCTGGGACGAGGTGACGTTGATCGCGGGGATGGCGTACTTGCCGGCCTTCGCGCGGTCAAAGCATGTCGGCGTAGGACTCCGGGGTTGCAATGGCCACTGGGTGCCTCCCTGATTTCTGTATGAGTCAGTGGTGCGGGGCCGATTGTTCCCACGAATCCCGACCCAGGTGAACCGGATCATGGTCCCGGATGGGCTGCGCGGGCCGGCAGCATGGGCTGTTCAGGGCCGGCTTTGGTGCTGACGCCTATGAGACGGGGCAATACCGCGCAATACAACGGGCCGGCAGCGCCTGAGGTCAGTCTGGGGCCGGGCCCGGCGTGCTGGAGGATCCAGGTGTGCATGGCCACGGCCGCCGCCGCGCCACGTTGATGGAGCGGGTGGAGCCGTACTGGCCGATGCGCAGCAGGCTGGCGCAGCCGGCGCTCAGCTCGGCACTGATGCCCTCACCCTCGGGAACCGAAGACCATGAGGCAGCGCTCGGGCAGCGCGGTGGCCTCCAGTGGCCGGGCTCCGGGGCCGTTGTCGATGCCGATGACCTCGTAGCGCTTGCCGCCGCCCAGTCGAGCAGCTCGCCGGGCTCGGGGTGGTGGCGCACGTCCAGGTAGCGGTTGGTGACCATGGCGCCGCGCTTGTTCCAGCGGCGTCGGCCGATGATGTGGACACCGGCGACGTTGAAGGCGTTGGCGCTGCGCACGATGGAGCCGATGTTGAGGTCCTGGCTGACGTTCTCGATGGCGATGTGCAGCCGGTGGGCGCGGGCGGCCAGATCGGCGCGGATCGCCGCGATGGTCCAGTAGCGGTAGCGGTCGACGACGTTGCGCTGGTCGCCGTCCGCCAGCAGCTCGCGGTCGTAGCGGGGTCGGTGGGCCAGGGCCTCGGGGCCTCCAGGCCAGGGACCGACGCCGACCTGGCGGACATCGGCGGGCCGGTCCTCCTCCGGGGTCATGGCCGAGGCCCTGGTGGAGGACATCGCAGCCTCTGCGGGCACAGCGGGCCGGTGCTCCCCCTCGGGCAGGTCGACGGGCACATCGGTACCGCGAGCAGCAGATGATGTGCAGACGACGGTGTTCTGACGAGACGACAAGCGATCACTCATAAGCGGCGGCTCGCTTTCTTCATTCTGAGAAGCAGATCATCAGCCAGCCGATCATAATCCCGAGCTGCGGATGGGCGCACATACCTATCAGCCTCCTGTAATGCGAGGAGATCAGCATGTACCACGTTTCGGGTAACCCATCCGGCGACCTCGAAATAGGCAAGCAGTTCCGTCGTCCCAAGACATCGATTGACAGCAGGCTCGGCAGCAGCGTGAGTCCGTGCCCCCAAATCATCGGTGAGAAAAATGGATCCTGCGAGCTCGGCGTGACGGCGTATCAGCACAATCGTCTCCGCCTCACCGAGATGCTTAGTTCTCTTATCTCCTGGAGCACGCATCTGATCCTGGAGCAGTTGGATGTCGACATAGTCACCATGATCCGGCTGGATCGGTTGTCCACACATGTTCCGCACCTGTGCGTCGACTTGACTCAACAAGTCAAGAGCCCGATGACTGCATCGCCACTCATACTCGATGGATGCGCACCAGCGCCCCCGCTTCTGGACAAAACGCTCCAGGAGCTCCACACGGTCAAGAATCGCCATATTGATGAGGACCGTGTTATCAGGAAAAAGTAGGGTCGCCCGGGCACTGTTCAGACCAGTCCGTCAAGAAGATCAAGAGAGGTTCTTCCGAGCTCTCATCGTCCCTCCTCGCCAGGAACACCCAGGGCCCAGGCCAGAGACGCATGTGGCGCACGGCCCGCCTCGACCGCCTTCCGCAAGTCGGTCAGTAGACGTTGCGGGAAGCGCCTGCGAGCACCAGAGCCATCCTCTTAGTGACGTCATCGGAACCAGCCACCGAAGACAAAAAGCGATTCCCTGATAAGCCGTGGCGTTGGCGTCTTTCAGAATCGACCTCACTGCGTCCGAAACAGGTGGCCGGAGGTAGTCGAGTCGCGCGCTCAGAGCCCGAGTTGACACACCCATCATCCAGATACGTTCTGCGATGAGCGAGGGGTCCGGCTCAGTCCAACTGACAGACCGGATGTAGAATGTGGGCATCAAAAGCTCAGCTGCGAATGCATTGGCGGCGTCCTCGCCACATCTGCTTCCGCCACTCGACGCTGAAGGCAAGAGAATATGACCAAGCTCGTGCGCGATGGTGAAGTTGCTTCGAAACCATCTATCCGTAGCACCAACAACAATGACGTGACGATTTCCGAGCTGAAGCGAGTAACCGAGCTTCTCCAGCGGTAGGACGATCACATCGATTCCGAGGTGTTTTTTTCAACCCCTGTTCGCAAGATCCTGCGAAAAATCATTCCCTAGAATCTGACGCGTTTGATGCGGCGTCATTATCTCACCGAACACGCTCACGCCGACTGAGCTCTGCCGATAGAGAAGTGCGATACTCTCAGAGTTCCACGGTCGCCCGACACATCGTACGAATAGGACTTCGACAAACGATCGTAGTCGTGCCGGGCAACGAGGCGAAGCTCATAGGGGTCCGGTTCGCCCGTCACCAGCCAGCGCATCGAGACACCGATCCGGTCTGCCACCTCGGCGAGCTCAACCGCCGAAAATGCCCGAGTCCCGTTGATCGACTTGGACAGCGCAGACTCGCCCAGATCGACCGAACGAGCGAGCCCGCTTGGCTCAGCCCACACCCCGAAGCGCTTCCTTCACTCGTGCCCCGATTGTGTCCATGCCCCAACCATAGACCGAACTTTCGATAATCGAAAGACTAGGTGTGGGAGAGTTCGTTCACCAGGCAGGCTTCGCCGGAACCCGCGGCGGACGCCGTCGGGGACTCACTCCAGGCCGAGGTCGGCCAGGCCGAGCGCCGCGTAGTAGGACAGGCCGGCGGCCTCGATGCGCTCACGCGCACCGGTGGCCCGGTCGACGATGACGGCGACGGCCCGCACGTCGGCACCCGCCTCGCGCAGGGCCTCGACGGCCTCCAGCGGGGAGCCGCCGGTGCTGGAGGTGTCCTCCAGGACCACCACGGAGCGCCCGGCGACGTCGGGACCCTCGATGCGCCGGCGCATGCCGTGGTCCTTGGCGGCCTTGCGTACGACGAAGGCGTCGAGGTCCAGACCGCGCGAGGCGGCGGCGTGCAGCATGGCGGCGGCCACGGGTCGGCCCCTATGGTCAGGGCCGCCGACGGCGTCGATCTCGTCAGTGCCCAGCCCCGCCTCCTCCCAGCATGTCGAGCATGACGTGGCCGATGAGGGGGCGGCCTCGTGGTGGAGGGTGGCGCGGCGGCATGTCCACGTAGAAATCGGACTCGAGGCTCGAGGCGAGGGTGACCTTGCCGCGGACGACGGACAGCTCATTGACGAGCTCGGCCAGGCTGGGCGATATGGGAATCGTTGGTGCTCACGGCTCCGATGGTAGTGGCCGTGGGCGCTTGCGTGCCGGGTAGACACCACTGCAGACCAGAGCCCGCCCTCTTCCGCGTGATGCGGAGGGGCGGGCCCTGGGAGAGTCTCGGTAGGGGAGGTCAGGACAGGGGCGGCCACGGCGGCGTCGTAGTCGGGCTCCTGACCGACCTCGGGGACCCGCTCGTGTAGATGACCTTGCCGTTCTCGTCGAGAACGACAACGGCGCGCGACAGCAGGCCGGCCAGTGGGCCGTCGGCCAGGGTGACGCCGTAGTCGGCGCCGAAGGTGGAGCGGAAGGTCGAGCCGGTCACCACGTTGCTCAGGCCCTCGGCGCCGCAGCAGCGGGAGCCGGCGAAGGGCAGGTCGGCGGAGACGCAGACCACGGTCGTTGTCCAGCTCGGAGGCGAGCTTGTTGAACTGACGCACAGAGGCGGCGCACACCCGGTGTCCACCGAGGGAAGATGTTGAGGACTACGCGGTGGCCGGCCAGGGACTGGCTGGTGACCGGGGCGAGGTCGGCGCCCACGAAGTCGAAGGCGGGGGCGGTCGAGCCCACAGCGGGCAGCTGGCCGACGGTGCTGACGGGGTCTCCGTGGAAGGTAATGGAAGCCATGGTGCGATCGTTGCAGGTCACCGGTCTTCTGGCCACGCCCTCAGCCCTGGGCGATTCCCTCGGCCCGCCCGACAAGGCTGAGAACCCCGGCGAGCGGATGAGTCTGTCACAACTGGAGACTCTTAGATGGCCGCATCGCCCGGCCATGACACATCTGCGCAGGTCAGCGCCGTTGGGGAAGTCAACGGTGGCGGCAGCACGCAGGAATGCGGGTGAAAAGCCTCCATCTGTGACACTTTTTCGCCGCGATGAGCTCCCGCAGCTCTCACTTCCGGTCTCGGCTGGAGCGCTCGGGCCCGACCATCCGGCGCACGAACCAGCGGGGAGCCAGTCGCAGAGCGGCGTTGGCGCTGCGGTAGCGCAGGCTCGGGGGTGCAGATGACCTGGCCGCGTCGCACTGCGGCGAGGCCGTCGATGGCGACTCGCTCAGCGTCCAGCCACAACGGGTCCTTCCACTGGGTCTCGTCGATACCGGCCGCCGCGTGGAAACCGGTGTGGACCAGCCCGGGGCACAGCGCCGTGGCGGTCACGCCGGTGCCGGCGAGCTCGGCGGCCAGCCCCTCGGTGAACCGGAGCACCCAGGCCTTGTGCGCCGCGTAGGTACCCATGGCGGTGTGCGAGTCATGGAGGAGACGTTGAGGATCGCACCGCGCCCGCGCTCCACCATGGCACCGGCCGCCGCGTGCGAGGCCACCATGACCGCACGGACCATGACGTCGAGGGCCCGCTCCTCACGGACCAGGTCTCCCCCGATGAAGGGCTGCCCCAGCCCGAAGCCGGCGTTGTTGACCAGGAGCCCCACGGGCTTGCCCGGCTCACGCAGGCGCTCGGCGATAACCTCGAGCTCATCGCGCTGAGACAGGTCGGCCCGCAGGACCTCCACCTGGACACCGGCGAACTGACGCATCTCCTCGGCCACCTCCCTGCAGACGCTCGGGGGTGCGCGCGACGAGACGAGGTTGTGCCGGGCCTCGCGAGCTGCCAGGCGATCTCCAGGCCGAGGCCGCTGGTGGCCCCGGTGACAAGTGCTGTTCCCATGGCGGCAGGCTACGGCCGCTTGTTGAGTGCTTGATGGGAACCGGGCACCGGCTACGCTGCTGCCATGCGCCTGGCCACCTGGAACGTCAACTCCATCCGCACCCGCGTCGACCGCGTCCTGGCATTCCTGGAGCGCGAGGACGTGGACGCCCTGGCGATGCAGGAGATCAAGTGCCGCCCCTCGACCGAGTTCCCGGTCGAGCTCTCGGAGGCGGCCGGCTACCGGCTGGCAATCCACGGCTCAACCAGTGGAACGGGGTGGCGATCGCCTCGCGCGTAGGACTCGACGACGTCGCCACCTCCTTCCCGGGCCAGCCCGGCTGGGCGGCCAAGTCCGAGGCCGAGCCAGTCGTTGAGGCGCGGGCGCTCGGGGCGACGGTGGGCGCAGCGTCGGAGGCGAGGCCGGTGCGCCTGTGGAGCCTGTACGTGCCCAACGGCCGCGAGCTCACCCACCCGCACTACACCTACAAGCTCGACTGGCTGCGGGCGCTGCGCGACGACGTCGCCACCTGGCTGAGGGCCGAGCCGGATCTGCCGCTGGCGCTGGTAGGTGACTGGAACGTGGCACCGAAGGACGAGGACGTGTGGGACATGAGCGTCTTCGAGGGCGCCACCCACGTCTCAGCACCGGAGCGCGAGGCCTCGCCGCCTTCGCCGAAACGGGCATGCACGAGGTCACGCGCGAGCGGGTCACCAACTACACGTACTGGGACTACCAGAAGCTGCGCTTCCCGAGGAACGAGGGCATGCGCATCGACTTCGTCTACGCCTCGCAGGCCCTGGCCGACCGCGTCACCGGCGCCGCCATCGACCGCAACGAGCGCAAAGGCAAAGGCGCCTCCGACCATGTCCCCGTCATCGTCGAGGTCGACTGAGGTCAGGAACCGCAGCTGGGCGAACGCGGCTTGACAGCCGCCGTATCGCTGTCCCCCTGTTGCACGAGGACATGCCACCAGCAGTAGCGCCGCACAACCGACGAATCAGTCAGAATATTTCGTGAATATTTGTGTAAAAAATCTGACGTCAACTGCTTTATTCCTGCTGAATTTAGAGCCCATCATCATCACTGTATGAATATGCCGAAGCAGCCTGTCACCCGGCGCAACGCCATCATTCTCTCCTCCCTCCCGATCCTCGCGCTGACCGCCTGCTCGGACAGCACGCCACCTCGAACCCACCCCTGCAGCCGACGACGGCCACACCCAGCCAGGCACCCACCACCCCTCCCTCCACACCTCCCACCCTGACTCCGACGCAGGCCCCCACCCCTTCCTCCACGACCAGTACCGCAGCAGCCGGCCCGTCAATGACGTCGACGAGTGCCACTGACGCAGTATCACCCCGGGGCCCGCATCCGCAACAGGGGTGCTCTATGAATACTCAGGACGAGACCTGACCTCGGAGACTTTTTCAACTCGGAGTCTCTCTGCAAGGAAGACCTCTACAACGTTGCCACAACCAGCAAGACAAAGGGAATCGGGGCATATCTGAGAGATCAGCGACGGTGCAAAGCAGAGCCCGCCTGAGAACCGATTCACCAAGCTCACCTTCAAAGCCGGCCAGGCAAACGACTCAAAGTCCTCAGACCTCATTCTGCGGGTAGCCACCCTACAAGGACGGCAAAAACGACCAGCTCACTCGACGTCCTCTTCAACGAAATCAAACCAGTCGAGATTGACGTATCGAATGTCAACGCACTGAAGATCGATCTCATACCGCTCGACCAGAACGGGATTCTTCGGATCGAACTCCTTGACCGGCGTTATGTTCGACATGAGGCTGGAGCAACGAGGGAGACGGACATAGCGTGAAGTACCTCCAGCAACGCCCCTCCAACGCCGTTGATAAGCAGAAGGCGAGAAGGCCCACCGGCTGGCTGAGCGTTTTACGCCGCCACTGGCAGCCCATCACGGCAGTGCTGAGCCTTGTTCTCATGGCACTGACGCTGCTGGCGACTCTCCCTGAGCCACCAATGAAACCTACTCTCTGGTCGACAGGCTCAGAGGGCAGTCCTCAACGACTTCTTCTGGCACCGACCCTCAACGCATGAGGCAGCGTCCAACACTCAATCCGCGACTCAGGAGGCGTTGGCAACGACTGAGGCATCGCCGTCAACGCCGGCCGGCTGCTATGAGGGCGACACTCCGACGCCCTGCGGCTCGCCGCACTCGCGGGAGGTGTTCTCCAAACCCTGACGGTGTCTCCTGCGATGAGACCTCACTCATTCTGTACATGGGCGGAGTCGCCGGCGTCGATCTCCCTCGGCTCCGGCATCGACGTCACATTCTTCAAGAACGCGGACGACCTGTGCGTCGTCGAGAGGACGTCGGGAATGCCGAACGTGTCTCCCAAAAGACATCTGGACAGTCGATAACGACCACAACGGCTACAAGGACGGCGGCGACTTCCGTCGGTGCTTCAACCGTCAGGGTCAGCCGGCCTCCTGCGATACCGACCACGCTCCGAGGAGTTCTTCGACGCACCGACCGACGTCGACTGCGGCAAGAAGTACGAGGAGTTCTCCGGCGGCCGGTCGACCACAGCATCCGGGTGAGCCAGTCGTCCAGCGGAGGCAATATCGTCTGCCGTGCGGAGGTGCAGGTGAGCACCGACAGGCTGACCGCATCGGTCCGCGACCTCGAGAACGCCTCCTCCCCATCAAGCAGGGCTAGGCGTCTGCAGAGCTAGGATCTGGTCGCCCAGCGCGGGCCACGTCCTGCGGTGGACCGGCCCGAAGGGCTCGGCCCCAGGAAGACGGCCTGGCGCCCGGCGACCGGATCCACCCAGATGAAGGAGCCGGACTGACCGAAGTGCCCGAAGGTCCTCGGACTGTTGCCCTTCCCGGTCCAGTGCGGGGACTTGTTGCCGACGCACCTCCACCCCCAGGCCGAAGGGGTTGGGGCCTGGCGTCCATAACCGGGTAGGACGCCGTCGAGGCCGGGCAGGACCGGCGTGCGGGCCCGCTCCGCGAGCGCCGACGAGACGAGCCTCGGGGCTGCCAGCTCGCGGGCGAACAGGGACAGGGTCACGGGCGCTGCCCTCTCCGGAGTGGGCGGGCGAGCCGGGGATGAGGACGCTGGCCATCCCCAGGGGCTCGAGCACCGTGGTCTCCACCCAGGTCTCCAGGGGTGTGCCGGTGACCTCCTCAAGCCGCTCCCCCAGGATCTCGATGCCGCGATTGGAATAGATGCGGCGCGTGCCCGGAGCGGCCAGCCGCTCGTCGGAGTCGACCGCGATCCCAGAGGAGTGGGACAACAGGTGGGCGATGGTCGCACCGTCGGGAGCGGGCGGGCCCGCGGGGGCCTCCAGGTCCAGCAGCCCCCGGTCGACGGCGACCAGGGCGGACCAGGCGACGATCGGCTTGGTGACCGAGGCGAGGGGAAGATCTCGTCGACGTCGCCGACCTCGTGGAGCACGCCGATATCGGTCACCGGCGAGCCGGTGACCGTCCCGGTGACCACGAGTGCGGTTGGGAAGGGGAAGTCGGCCAGCGCCGGCAGGACAGAGGCATCCGTCTGAGAGGTGTCCGGGGTCGTCATCGCTCCTCCTGGCCAGGATCGTGTCTCGACGCGGGAGGCCGTGCTCCCTCGGGACCGTACCTTACGCCGGGGCCGGGCCATCGGGGCCGGCCGTCAGGCGTCAGGCACGGTCGCGGGCGCAGACCGCCCAGGATCGGGCCGGCCCGACGGCGCACGGTGCGTCATGATCCCTGCGATTCACCTCCGCTCGCGAGAGGATCGGGGCGATGCCCTTCTACCACCGCCCGCCCGCCGACCGCGGCCCGTTGCGCCCCGCTCCCCATGGTTCCCAGCCAGGCGACGGCGCCGCCCACACCCGCCGAGATGGCCGAGGGCCGTCGGTGTCGGCTACGCCGTCGTCGACCTGGAGACCACGGGCCTGTCCCCACGACGGACTCGATCCTGGAGGTCGCGCTCGTGCTCACCGACGCCGCCGGGCGGGTCGAGCGCAGCTGGTCCACACTCATCGATCCCGGCGCGGGCGTGGACGTCGGCCCCACCCGCTTCACGGACTCGTCGCCGAGGGAGCTCATCGGGGCACCCAGGCTCGACGACGTCACCGACCTGCTGGTGGCCGACCTGGCCGGGCGGGCGGTGGTGGCCCACAACGCCCGCTTCGACGTCGGCTTCCTGACCCAGGCACTGGGGGCACGGGGACTGCTGGACCGCGGCGCGCGAGTGCCGCGGGTGTGCACGATGGAGTGGGCGCGCCACTCATGACGACGCCGTCGCGCCGGCTGACCACGTGCTGCGAGGTGGCCGGGGTGGAGATCGGCCGCCACCACAACGCGCTCGACGACGCCCTGGCCGCCGCAGGCCTGCTGCGCCACTACCTGGAGGTGGGGAGCGCAGCGCGGCGAGAAACCGGTGGCCTGGGCCCGAGCGCTGCTCGATGCCCACCGCTTCAGCGGCTGGCACTGGGACGCGGCGAGGGCGCAGGCCGGCGTCGAGCTCCTCACGGCGCGCACCACGCCCGGGGCCGAGCGGCCCCGGCGGACCCGAGTCTTCGAGGCCGCGTCAGTAGGCGCCCCGACCCCTTTGCTGCAGATCTGGGACACGCCGGAGCAGCTTTGTCACCCGTCGGCGCCGTCCGGCGGGCCGCTTCGGCCGGATCCCTTCATGGGCCGTGCGGCGCCGCACCACCTCCTGCCGAGACCTCTCAGGCCTCCTGAGCGTCCTCGCCCAGGGAGACGAGGGAGCGTCGTCGTCCACGGCCACCCGGAGACGGCGGTGACCAGGACGGTGGCGAGCTCCTCGACCAGGTCCCGGGCCGTCTGACGCTCGCGGCGCCGGGATCGGGAGACCACCTCGGCGTAGGCGTCGGCCTGGTCCTGGGGGATCCAACGCAGGTCGTATGACAGGACCGCCCCGCGCGCCCACGGCTCGCCGCGCACGGCCAGCGGCAGCCCGTCCGTGGCGCCGGCACGCACCTCGATACGGCCCCAGCCCTCGTGCTCGGGGTCGACCGGTGACACCACCGCGTAGCCGTCGCGCAGCTCCTCGATGACGTTGCCGGTGGCGGCGGCGACGATCTCCTGACGCATCGTGTCCTGGCGAATCTTCTCCGAGCCGCGCCAGGCCTTCTCGAAGACCTCCGGACCGATGCGCTCCACGAGGCTCTCCAGCTGCTCGGGGTCGATGGCATCCAGTCCGACGGCGCCCCGGGGCTGAACGGCCTCCAGCGCCGCGGTCGCCTCAGGGGCCACGGGCCGCAGGACGGCCACCAGGTCCTCCGGACCGAGCCACACCGGGGCGTAGACCGTCAGGGAGGCGGAGACCTCGGGGCTGGGCTCGACCAGGACCGGGTCCTCCTTGTCCCCGCCGGGGATGAGGCGCAGAGCGCCGGCCAGACGCCGGGCGATGGCGCGCAGGCGGGTGAGGGCCACCAGCTCGGCTCCCGTGGGCTGGAGCCTTGGGGGAAGGCGTCGGAAAGCGGATCCAGGCCGGCGAGCTCGGCCGGCAGAGCGCCGGCTCGAATGCGGGGACAGTCCAGGATCATCAGCTGCGTGGTCCACTCCGGCGCACCCAGGAGGCGGCGCATCTCGGCGTCGACCTTCCAGGGCCCCAGCAGGGACACCCGGGGAAGAGCTGGAGGCTGGAGACGCCCACCCAGCCGGGCCTGGATGTCCTGGGACAGGGCGAGGGCCTCGACCTCGTCGGGGGCGACGTCGTCGGCCAGGAGCAGGACGTGGTTGGTGTCAGCAGCCCGACCGGCAGCATCGAGGAGGCCGTGAAGGTGCCGGTGTCGGTGGGCAGGGAGACGGCGAAGTCGGTCGAGTCGCTCGTGCGTGCTTCTCCTGGGAGACGGGACCGGCGCCGTCGGCGGGGACCGCCGGGGCGTCGGGGGATCACGGGTGCGGTGGAAGGACTGGTGGGAGCGGGAGGCGGTCGGTCCGCGCTGTCCCTGGTAGCGCGAGCCGGTGGCGCCCGAGCCGTAGGGGGCCTGGGCGGGGCTGGACAGGCGGAAGAAGCACAGCTGCCCCACCTTCATCCCCGGCCAGAGCTTGATGGGCATGGTGGCCGTGTTGGACAGCTCCAGGGTGACGTGCCCGGTGAAGCCGGGGGTCGATGAAAGCCGGCGGTGGAGTGGGTGAGCAGGCCCAGACGCCCCAGGCTGGACTTGCCCTCCAGACGGGCGGCGACGTCGTCGGGCAGGGTGATGCGCTCGTAGGTGGCACCCAGGACGAATTCGCCGGGGTGCAGGACGAAGGGCTCGTCGCCGCCGACGTCGACCAGGTGGGTCAGCCCTCCTGGTCGGCGGCCGGGGTCGATGACCGGGTAGCGGTGGTTGTCGAAGAGCGGAACCAGCGGTCCAGGCGCACGTCGATGGAGGCCGGCTGGATCATCTGCGGGTCGTAGGGGTCGAGGACGACCCGTCCGGCGTCGAGCTCGGTGCGGATATCGCGGTCTGAGAGCAGCACGGGCTCGATTGTGCCAGGTCCGCACAGCGATTGGACATCGGCGGAGAGTCACACGACCCGGGACGCCGAGGTCCTCAACAGCGGCGCGGCCCGAGGCCGGTCCGGCGACCTCTCCGACGGCGATCAGTTGCTCAGCGGCATGCCGTCTGCGTCGATGCCCACGGCGGCTCGCCCGGATGAGCCGTCAGAAGGAGAATTCCCTCGATGATGCTCCAGATGGCGATCGGGATGATGAGGAAACCGCAGCTGAATAACGTGCCCAGGAGCTGGAAGAGGCCCCTTGCCCGTGTAACCGAGGTAGAAGTTGTGGATCCCTAGGGTTCCGAGGAAACAGAGCCAGGATGCCGGCAGCCACCTTCGACTTGCCCCGGTACGCCGGCGGGCCGTAACCGGGGTAGGGCCCGTATCCGGGCGGCGCGCCGTATCCGGGACCGTACCCCGGTGGTGGAGCGTAGCCGCCCTGCGGGCCATACCCCGGCTGCGGGCCGAAACCGGGCTGCCCGGCGTTGGGCGGCACTCACCGCCGGGGTACTCCCCGCGGAGGAGCCCGAGGGCAGCACCGGCACATCCGAATGGAGACCCGTGGCGGGATCGTAGGGATTGGTCGGATAGGTCATGTACTCACCACATGCGTCGAAGTGTCCGAACGATCTCTGCGAGTGTAACGGGAGGAGGGCACCGCCGACACGGCCTGTACGTCGGAACCCGGTACGGAACCAGAACCGGGACGGCGAGCGGGTCTGAGCCCGATTTGCGCAGACGGCCGGAGTCTGGGTTAGACTTCCGCACGCACCTGGGACGCACGTCCACCGGTGCCACGCGGGTGTAGTTCAATGGTAGAACTTCAGCTTCCCAAGCTGACAGCGCGGGTTCGATTCCCGTCACCCGCTCCATCCGCACGTCACTCTGGACACAAAGACTCCTGGCCTGGCCGGGAGGTGTCCGGGGTGGCGTTCTTGCTGTTCCAGGGCGGTCGTGGTGGAGATGACATCCGTGCGGGCTCCTCGGGACGAGGGATTGATTGAGCACCGCTCATCGTCATGACAGGGGCCCGCCCCCATCCCAGCGACACGCCATCCCTGTCAAACCGGCCCGAGGCACTCTCACCCACCGATTCGCCGACCCTGGACGGCTTAGCGACCCATCTCTATACTTTTTGTGTGGCAGATCACGAATATTCCGTATGCGTGGAGTGGACAGGCAACCTGGGTACGGGCACGTCCGGATACCGCACCTACTCGCGCAACCATGATGTCCGGGGAACCACCGCCGACCTGCCGGTGATCCACGGATCGGCAGATCCTGCGTTCCGAGGGGACGCTGACAGGTGGAACCCGGAACAGCTTCTGCTCGCCTCGCTCTCGCAGTGCCACATGCTGTGGTACCTCCACCCTCGCAGCAGACGCGGGCATCACCGTCACCGCCTACTCAGACACCCCTACCGGCATCATGGTCGAGCATCCAGGCGGGAACTGGGGAATTCACTTCAGCAACCCTTCGCCCCACAGTGACCATTGCTCCCGGCATGATCCTGAGCGCAGCCGCACTGCACGACCGAGCCGCCGAGCACTGCTTCATTGCCCGATCAGTGAACTTCCCAGTCCACCACGAAGCCGTCATCACGACTGAGCAATAGGGAGGCGAGAAGGCGCGGACGGTGGCATGAAGGATGTCTCGGTGAGGTCCCTCGCTCCTCCGCCCTTTGCCTGTCTCTTCAGGGCGGCCCCGACGTTATCCGCCGGCGCCGCCCCGCGGCATCAGGACTCAGGACAGGATGGCCTGCAGGTTCACCTGGGCGCTGCCCAGGATGCCGGCGGGGTCGCCCCCGGCCAGCCCCGGCAGCTCGTTGTCGAAGGTGGCGATGACGTCGGACACCCCGGCCGCTGAGGGAACCGCCTGGGAGTACTCGACCCCGGCCAGGAAGGCCGCCTGGTCGGCGTGCTTGCCCTTCCAGGTCTCACCGGCCGGCTTACCGGCGGGGACCGTGCTCGCCGCGGTGGCCAGGGCCACCTGCCGCTCGGCGGCGGTGAGGTACTCCACGAGCTTGATGGCGTCATCCTTGTGCTTGGAGGCCTCGACCACGCCATAGAAGGTGGGGAACTGCAGGGTCCCCTTGCCTCCGCTGCCGGCCGGCAGCTCGACCACCGTGTAGGAGACGCCCGAGTAGACATCCGCCAGGGTCTTCACGAGGGCCTCCGGACTCCACCACCATGGCGGCCTGTCCCTCGCCGAAGGCGTCCGCGGCCGACCCGGCAGACAGGTCCGCGCCCCAGCCGGCCGAGCCGGCGGACAGGAGGTTCTTGACCTGGGTCAGTCCCGCCACCGATCCTCGGAGGAGGCCGTCGCCTGCGTGCCGTCGGCGCTGGTCAGCCCCCCACCGCCTTGGATCATGAAGGCGCCCACGCGCGCGTAGGAGGCGTCCAGGGCCAGGCCGACGACGCCGTCGGACGTGAGCGTGCGGCCACCTGCCCGAGCTGTTCCCAGGTGGTCGGGTAGTCGGACTCGCTCAGGCCCGCCGCCCGCCGACAACGAGTGTTGATGAACAGGGGCGAGGGTGGAGACGTCCTTGGGCGCCGCGCTGATCCTCCCTGCCGAGCGGCGCTCGTCAGCAGGGCGGGGTGGGCGTCCTTGACGGCGGGCGAGCCCTTGTCCCAGACGTGCAGGGAGCCGGCGTAGCTGGACAGCTGTGCCGGGTTCAGGACGACGACGTCGACACTCGGGCTGGCCGTGATCCCACGGGCCAGCTCCTGGGAGACGTCGGAGACGGTCTTGACGTCCACCTCCACCTTGGTCTCCTTGGTGAAGGGCCTCCACCGCCTTGGTCAGCTCCTCCGAGGCGGCCTCACACGTGTCGGAGACGATGAGCGCCATCTTGCCCTCCTCGGTGGCCCCGTCCTGGGACGTCGACGAGCAGGCGGCGAGTGTGGCCGAGACGGCCAGTCCCAGAGTGGTCAGGCCGAAGGCCCGGCGGGTCAGCATCATGTGTTCTCCTTGAGGGGAATCCCGGGGCGTCCGGGAGCAGGGATGAGCCCCGACGGCCGGCTGCGCACACGGGCGCGCAGTGACCGGCGTCGGGCGGGGACGGCGGGCGGCCTGCGAGGCTCGACGTCGCCAGGACGAAGAGTAGGCCATCTCTGGCCGCCGAGGCCGACCGCGGGGGACCGCCCCAGGCCTCACAGGAGGTCGCGCAGGGCCATCACGACGACGCCGGTGGCCGCCGCGTCCACCAGGAACCAGCTGACCAGCCACACGCCAGCGGGCACCCGGGTCAGCTGCGCCAGCGTGCGGTGGTCCTGCTGCGGGTCACGTGAGACGGCGACGTCGCGCAGGGAGTCCCAGGCCCCGACGATGAGGGGCCAGCCCGATTCCGGCGACGACGCCGTCGCGCCACCGTCCGCCCCACCACCACAGGGCCCCGGTCAGGACGGCCACGAGCAGCACGAGGAGAACTGTGCGCACCGAGCGGGACATAACCAGCAGAACCGCCAGGAGGACCAGCCCAAGCAGCAGGACCGCGCTCGCCCAGCCGTTGAGCGCCAGGAGAACGACGACGGCGCCCAGGACCGCGGGAGCCGGGTAGCCGGCCCAGGAGGTGGCTACGCGGCCGGGGCCAGTGGGCTTGCCTGCGGTGACGGCGTGCCCGGACAGGTCCCGGCTGACGACGAAGCCGAGAAGCGCCGGCCCACCATGAGGCCGACGGCGGCATGCCCGGCCTCGTGGACGATCGTCACCAGGGTGCGGCCCCAGCGACGGGCGGGGCCCCAGGCCAGGACGATGATGAGGATCACCAGCGCCGGCCACAGCACGCCGGGGTCCAGGCCGACGACGCCGGAAGCGCGCGCCAGCAGGTCGTTCCAGGTCTCAGTCCAGCTCAGGTTCACGGACGGAAGTCTGCCAGGCTCACCTGTGCGCGCGGCAGCCCTCGGCGCACGCTGTCAGCCGACCGCGCTGTGACGAAGCGAACCGGAGCCGTCGGGTCCCTCGACCGGCTCGGTGGCATGGGGGCGCGCAATGGTCGGGACGGCGTGAGCCGGCTGGCGGGCCCCCACCGCCCGCAGGACGAAGGCGTCCAGGGAGTCCAGGTAGGGCCCGGCGCCGCTCCGGGTCCGGTGGGCGTGGGGCGCCCGCCCATGACGGTGGCGTGAATGAGGGAATGACCTGCTCGGGATCCTGGGCGGGGATGAGCCCCGGTCCATGGCGTCGGTGAGGATCGTGGAGAGCATCTGGGCCAGGAGCGCGCCGTGGGCCCGCAGGCGGCCGGCGGTCCCCTGTGAGACGGAGCTGGCCAGAGGTTCCGAGGTCGGGAAGTGGAAGTGGCGGGCGATGAGGGCCTGCTGACGCACATAGATGCGCAGGCGGTCGATCGGGTCCTGGGTCCCGGTCAGCGCCCGGGAGAGCTCCTCGGCGTAGCGGCCGGCCTCGTGCTCCATGAAGGCCAGGGAGGAGGTCCTCCTTGTCAGTGAAGTGGTTGTGACGGCCGTGCGCCCCACACCTGCGTGGTTGGCGACGTCGGACAGGGTGATCTTGTCGAAGCTGCGCCGGCTCATGAGCTCTGAGAGCGCTTCGAACAGGGCCGTGCGTGTGCGCTCGCGGTGCTCGGCCAGTGAGGAACCCAGGATCTTCGGCATGAGGCAACCCTAACTTACGAGATGACGCGAATGATAGAAGTGTCAGGAAACCAGTGGGGAGATCACGAGCAGCCCGCGGACGTCGGTCGAGCGCTCGGCAGCATCGCGCCCATCAGACCCCGTCAGCGTCCCAGTGCGGCCACGAGCGCGTCGATGATCGGCAGGTCGGCCGGCAGCCACGGCAGCCGGCGCAGCTGATCGGGCGGGTCGAGACTCACCCACTCCAGTCTCTGGTGGTCGGAGCCGGATCGCCCCCGGTCCCCGGGCCTGGCCGGCTCGGCCAGCCACACCCGCATCCTGTAGCCGTGCATGACCGGCCAGGCCGGGGCGTCGTCGCCGGGGCCACCGCCCAGCTGGGGCGGGAACCGCCAAACCGGCCGGAGGGAGGAGCTCGGACCCCAGTCGTGCTCTCAGGCTGATCTCCTCGTCCAGCTCGCGGGCCAGGGCCTGCACGGGCCGCTCCGCTGACTCGACCTGCCGCCGGGCAGCTCTGAACCGTCCCGCGTGCTCGGGCGGGTAGGAGCGGGCCGCGCACAGCAGCGTGCGTCGGACGCTCCAGGCGGTCCAGGACCGCGCCGCCACCACGAGCCGGGAGGGGCGCTGAGCGCTGGGACCGCTCACCAGGGGCTTTCCCCACCGCCGCCGCCGCCGGGGCTTTCGCTGGACTCCCTCGCCGCCGTTGTTACGATCACGCAGGCGCTTGGCCCGGTCGTCGGCCGGGGTCGGCTCTGCTTGGTGCTCGGTGAGCTGGAGGCGGTCTCGCCCGGGGAGCTTGAGGCCGACGACGACGGGGATCCGAGCTAGGGGTTGCGTTAGTCCGAGCTCGGCGTGAGCTGACGGGTCGGAGCTGGGAGTCGAGCTCGGTCGCCGTCGGGCTGGACGACGCTCGAGCTGGGCTCGAGCTGGGGTCTGAGCTCGCGGCCGAGGGGGCGGGCTCGTCGGGGTCCTGCTCGGGTGGCGGCGGCACCGCGCAGGTGTCAGCGGCCTTCTTGGCGGCCTCGATGTGCTCGGCCACCGACGTCGAGTTACCGCCCTGATCGGCCTGGGAGGCCAGCATGAGGTGGGCGACGTACAGGTTGGTGCGCACCTGCACTCCGGGGAGTCGGCCTGCTTGCCTTGGTCTGGGGATCGGTCTTGGCCTTCGGAACCCTGGTGAGCGCCGTGTTGAGGGTGGTGACCGCGGAGGTCGGATCCTTCGCGGCGAGTTGACCGGTGCCCAGGTTGAAGTAGACGCGCCACTGCTCCAGCCAGGGATTGATCCTGGCCACCATGCGGTAGCGGGACAACGCCGTGTCGTAGTGGCTGGCGGCCGCCGCGGTTGCCGGGCCAGGGAGATGAGGAAGATCGACCCGAGCCACAGGGAGATGATCGCGGCAAGCGCAGCGGGTACCCCGCCGATCCTGAGGAGCCGACGGCGTCGGCTCAGACGCGCCCTCGCGCCGTCGGGGGTCCTCCGGCCCGGAGCCGTCCTGGGTCGCGCTCGTGTCCGGCTCCCTGCAGGTCAGTCGAAGGCCTGGGTATCCGAGGTCTCGGCCGCCTCGCCGCCGAGGGGGAAGCCCTCTGAAGGGGTGTGTCCTGTCGTCATCATCGTCCCCTTCCCATGAGAAGACGGAGGCGACGGTCGGTCCGCATGAGGTCGATGATCTCCCACAGCAGCAGGCCGAAGGCGATAATCCCCAGCGGCCAGGTCAGGTATACCCGGGCGTTGGTCTTGGTCCGTCCGTCGGAGGTGACGGCCTCGATGTCCAGGTTGGTGAACTTGCTCGTCGAGTCGTCGCCCGATCCGCCGGTGCGGTGGTAGTAGGGCAGCCCCATGCGCCGTGGCTACGTTCTGGAGCTCGTTGGCGTCGATCTTGGACACGCCGGGCTGCCCGCCCTGCCCGTCGGCGATGTAGTCGGACTGGGTGTGCTCGCCGGTGGCGTTCGAGCCGTCGTAGCTGCGCATCTTTCCGCCCTCTTCGGTTCCGTAGCCCAGCACGGCGCCCCCATCGACCAGCCCGGCCAGCGACTGCCAGGAGATGCCGGCGTTGTCCGCGGCCTGAGCGCCACGGCCGTCATCGGTGGCCTCGCCGTCGGAGAAGATGTAGACGAGGCGGATGTCCTGGGCTCGGACTCGCCGGGACTGCGCCAGGGTCTGGCCCAGAGTGGCAGCGCCACCTCCAGCGAGGAGCCGGTGGCATGGGCCGATACCTCCTGCTTGAGCGAGCCGATCCAGGAGTCGACGGCATTGGTGTCGTGGGTCAGCGGCAGCTCGGTGGCCGCGGGCGCTGTCCAGGGCGATGATGGAGAACCGGGAGTCCGGGAAGGCCTCGCGGACGGCCCGCATGTCGGCGCGCACACCGTCGAGCCTGGTGGAGGCCGACTGGTCGACGCCTTCGGGCCCCTGGCCCTGGTAGTCCTCCGCGGCCATGGAACCGGTGCGGTCCACCACCATGTAGATCTCTACGTTGGAGACGCTGATGGCCTCGCTGCCGCGGATCGCCGGCCCCGCCATCGCCAGCACGACGACGACGACAATGGCCAGACGCCGCCACCAGGCCCGGCGGGCGTCCGGTTCAGCGGCGTCCTTGTCCAGGCGACGGCGGGAGACGACGAGCAGGGCCACCAGCGCGGCCGCCACCAGGAGGACGAGGATCCACCAGGTGACCGGGATGAGCGCGAGGTCTCCGATGATGGGAACTGGTCTCATGCTCGCCTCCAGGTGGTCAGTCCCAGATAGCCCAGAAGCACGAGCGAGAGGGTGATGACGAGCGTCTGGGGGACGTCGGTGCGACGGGTCTGCTTGCGGCCTCCGAGCGCTGTGTGACCTCAGTCTTCTCCAGCTCCTTGACGATATTGCCGCCGGTGCCCGAGTCCTCGACGTCGTAGAAGCGGCCCTTGCCCTTCCCCTCGGTGACGGTCTTGAGCTCCTCGCGGGAGTCCTCGGGGCTCTGGTCGAGCTCGTACTTGGAGGACTGATCGTCGTCGGCACCGTAGATGGAGAACAGGCGGATCTTGCGCTCCGCCAGGAGGTCGACGGCGTCGGGGAGGGTGTAGATCTGCTCCTTCTTGGGGTCGATGACCTGATTGTCGGTGGCGAGGATGATGGAGCGGGAGCGCTCCAGCCCCTGATTGTCGAAGGCCTGGGCGCAGGAGGCGAGCCCGTCGCCCGCCAGGGAGGAGCCGTCGAGACTCGTGTTCTGGGTCCCGCTGAAGGCCTCGAGGTACCGGAGCTGCTGCTTGTAGGGTCGGGTTCTGCGGGTCGATGTCCAGGACGTCGCCGAGATCGTCCATCTGCCTGGCGCAGCAGGTCGTAGTCGTCCGTGAGCGGGACGATGGTCTGGGCCGCGGAGTTCCAGGCCACCAGCCCCACGCGCTCGCCGTCGAAGTCCTCCAGGATGTCGGCGAAGGTGGTCAGGACGGAGGAGTCGATCTTCACCATCGACGTCGACACGTCCAGGCACAGGACGATATCCCGGTTGGCCAGGGCGTCGGAGCGCTCGGTGACGCGCACGGGGCGGCCGGCGATGGCGGAGGCGCTGAGCAGGCACACGGCCAGCAGCACTGCCAGGGAGCGCGTGCAGCCGGCGCTGAGCCCGGATGCGGGAGTGCACCGCGGGAGCTGGAACAGGCTCGCCGAGTTGGCCAGACGCCGCGGAAGGTCCGGCACTGCTGGGACTCCAGGCGTCTCCAGGGCAGCACCAGACGCTTGCAGGGGCGCGGAGTCGGGTCGCCTGCTGGAGCGGCGGTCGATGACGAGGACCGAGACGACCGCCGCCACGGCAAGAGTGACAAGGATGCCGAACAGCCAGGGCATCACCATTGGGTGACCACCTCCCGAGCGTGGTTCAGGGCCTCGACCGCGGCGGACTCCGGCTCACGGTCGAAGGAGGGCTGCTCCCACACGGCGAGCAGCTCGCCGACGTGTCCCAGCGGGTTGGTGTCCAGGGGGCGCCCCGCCTCGCGCACGCTGCGCCGCCGCTCCTGAACCGAGTGCGGGCCGGCGGTGTCGGCCATATCGAGGATCTCCGAGACCGTGGCGGTGGTGATCTCCTCACCACTGCGGGCCTCGGCGAAGCCGCGCAGCAGCGCAGCCAGCTCCAGGTGCAGGTCGCGCAGGTCCAGCTCGCCGCTGTCCCAGCGCTGAGCGATCTCGGAGAGGCGCTCGCCCCACTGAGCGAGCGCTCACGAGGCGCCATCGGGATGTCGCCCACCTCGAGGGAGGTGTCTCTGCGGGTCACCAGGAAGGTGCGCAGCAGCCACGCGCTCACCAGGAGGATCCCGATGATCATGACGATGATCATCCATATCGGCATGAGGACCGGGGGCATGATCTCCACGGGTCACCGCCTCCCTCGGGCGACGGCGGCGCGCTCGCGCTGGAGGAGCCTCGGCAATGGAGTCGATGAGGTCTCCTCGAGGAGACGATGCCGTACTCCACGTGCCGGGCCTCGAGCACCTGCTCGACGGCGGCCCGCTACCGCTCGCGCACCGCGGCGGCCTGATCCGCCAGGTGCTTGTCGGAGCGCAGGAAGGCGGGGATCTCCACCGGCAGGTCGATGTCCCGCCACGGCCGCCGCCGGGACGCAGCGGGTCATCGTCCTCGATCTGGACGACGATCACCTCGTGCTGGATCGACAGGCGCCGCAACCAGGTCGCGCAGTCGGGACCGGGGTGGGCGGTATCGGTGATGAGGACGACCAGGCTGCGACTGACGGTGCCAGGTGCTCACCCGCTCCATGAGGCGCGGCAGGCTGGAGGCGGGGAGGGCCCCTGGCGCCAGCTCGTAGAAGCCGGCGGGCGCCCCCTCGACGGGAACGTCGAGGTCCTCCGAAGGTTCGGGCCAGCAGCGTCAGTAGGGTCTCGACGTGCTTGGCGCCCGAACGGGCCGGGCGCGAGATCGTCCGACCGGAGTCCCCGGCCACGAGCGCCACCGAGTCCCCGCGCATCCGTGCCAGGGTAGGGCGAAGACCTCGGCGACCCCGAGGGCCAGGTCGCGCTTTGTCCTCCCCGGAGGGGCGGCATGAGCCGCCATGGTCCGGCCGGTGTCGACGGCCAGCACCATGGACATCATGGACTCGCGCTGGTAGCGCTTGATAACCGGCTGGCCCAGACGGGCCGAGGACTTCCAGTCGATGTCGGAGATGTCGTCCCCGCGGTAGAAGGACATGTCGTCGAAGTCCTGACCGCGCCCGACGAAGACTGGGACTTGTGGCGCCCGTCGAGCAGCCCCGTGGCCCGCCGCAGGGTCGGCAGGCTCAGGGCCGCGCGCAGCCGCTCGATGCGCGCGCCGCGCCGCCCGCCTCCGGGGTCGGACTCGGATGCTCCGGGAGCCTCGGGTGCCTCCATACTCATCTCTCAGCAGGTCCCCTGAGGATCAGGGCGTGGGCACGGCGGCGAAGATGGCGTCGATGATCGCCTCGGGGGCGACGCCGTCGGCCAGGGCGTCATAGGTGAGCACCAGACGGTGGCGCAGCACCCCGTGGCGCAGCAGGCGGACGTCGTCGGGGATGACGTAGGTGCGCCCTCCTGGAGGGCGACGGCCTGGGCGACCTTCATGAGCGCGATGCCGCCACGCGGGGAGGCGCCCACGCGCACCTGCCGGTCCAGTCCGGGCACCGGCCGCGGGCCCCCGCCGCGGGAGGTGTTGATGAGCGCGACGATGTACTGCTTGATGACGGGGTCGACGTAGACCCGCTCGGCGGCCCGCTGAAGCCACTCGACGTCGTCGGTGGAGATGGGGCGCCCGGTCACGGGCTGGTCGAAGGTGCCGTTGGAGATGCGGTCCAGGACGTCGGCCTCCTCCGAGGGGCCGCGGGTAGGTGAGCACCTCCTTCATGAGGAAGCGGTCCATCTGCGCCTCGGGCAGGACGTAGGTGCCCTCCTCCTCAATGGGGTTCTGGGTGGCCAGGACCATGAAGGGGTGGGGCAGCGGGTGCAGACGACGCCGCCGATGGAGGTCTGGCGCTCCTGCATGGCCTCGAGCATGGCCGACTGGGTCTTGGCGCTGGAGCGGTTGATCTCGTCGAGCAGGACGATGTTGGCGTGGACCGGACCCAGCTGGGTGGTCATCTCCCCGGTGGAGGAGTTGAGGATCTGGGTGCCCACGATGTCGTTGGGCATGAGGTCGGGTGTGCACTGGATACGGCGGAAGGAGCCGGAGACGGCGGAGGCCAGTGTCTGGGCGGCGGTGGTCTTGGCCAGACCGGGCACGGACTCCAGCAGGATGTGGCCGCTGGACATCAGCGAGGTGACCAGGGCCGTGCGCAGCTGCTCCTGGCCGACGACCCGCTGGGAGAAGATGTCGGCCACCGCTTTCAGCAGGACGCCGGCGCGCTCGACGTCGGCGTCCCCGGCGCCCTGCGGCTGGAGGCGGCGCGGGCCTCGCGGCGCAGTGCTCCTCACGGGACGGCAGGGAGCCGGTGCCGGCCCCTCCTCCGCTGGGGCAGCCGGTCCCGAGGGGTAGCCGGGAACCGCTGCCCGCGAAGACGAGGGTGCTGAAGGAGGCGCCGAAGGAGAGGCGTGCGCCCCTGATGTCCTCGGATCGACCTGGGGCGGGAACACGGGCGGCGGCTGGACCATGCCCGAACCGCCCTGCCCTGTGGAGGACATGGCGGGCTGACCGTTGTGCGGGGCAGCCGGCTGCCCGTTCGGCTGACCACCGCCCCAGCCGCCCGGCTGACTGCCGGGTTGGGCGTGGTGCTCGGGCTGCATGCTCATGGTTCTCCTTGCTCGGTTCTCGCTTTTGATTCCTCGCGCGGTGTTCACGTTCGGAAAGGCAACGCATCGGCAGGCTATACGAGCCGGCGCCGGCTGGGGCACCCGGGAGCGGGAAGTCCTCTCCATCAGACCGGAACAGTCCCACCTTTCACTGATATCACAAGGATCGAAAGGAAATGTGAGACGAATCGTGATCGGGCCGCAGCCTCGGCTCAGAGCTGGCCCAGGTTCACCTGGTTGCCGGCCAGGCTCAGCCGGAGCCCGTCATTGGTGACGATCGCACTGGTCGGACGCAACCCCTGAGGCAGGGAGTCGGCCGGAATCCTGATCTCCGGGGAGTCCAGTCCGACATAGCTGAGCAGGCTGCTCTCCCCGGTGGAGACGTCGCCCCCGACCGGATCCCCTCCCATCCGGGTGGAGGTGATGGTCAGCACCAGGCTGCCGTCGTCCCCCACGGACGGCACGATCTCCGCCTCGCCGCTCATGCCGAGCAGGGAGGCCGAGGCCTGGATGGCTCCCGGCTCCTGGGCGCTCGTCCCGGTCCGTTTGGCCTGGAGGGTCATGCCCCTGCATTCTCGGGTGGTCCTGGCGGCGAGCGCGATCACCTGCTTCCAGCCGACGGTGCCCGACGCCGTCACCGTATCGGTCGGATAGGGCGAGCGCAGGCGGATGCGGCTGAGATCGACGTCGACGTCACTGAGCGTGACCGTGGCGCCCCCCTGCCCCTTGGAGGTGATGTCCAGGGCTCTTGAGTCCACCGACAGGCTGTCCAGCGACCCGCCGACGAGCTGCCCTCAGGACGATCCCCTTGGTGGCGATCCTCGCGTCCGAGCTGAGTCCCGGCAGGGCCGAGCGCACTGCGGAGTCGATCTGGCTGCGCACGAGGTACTCCGCCCCGACGGCCCCGGCGGTCAGGACGACGACGAGCACCAGGAGCACGACCGCCCATCGCCGTGTGCGACGACGCAGCGAGGGACGGCGTCGCTCACCTCCCGACGCATCACGCCCCTCGGAGTCATCTGCCAGGACCTCCTCGAAGAACGTCTCCTGAGAGGCGTCCGCCTCGTTCCTGCCCTCCGGCCTCTCGGGCAGATCGTTGCCGCCCCGGTCTCGCATCACGCCTCGTTCCACGTCATCGCCTCGGCGCCGCGGGCGAGCTCTGAGCCACGGGAGCGGTGGTCACCGAGCGCTCGGCCGTCTCATCGACGGGCGTCTGGTTGGCGGCCTGCTCCTCGTCGAGCATGTAGAGGTCCTCGGCCGTGACCATGAGGGTGGACACGGCGTGCTCCACCAGCGCGGTGCGCCGGTTGGAGGCGGCTCCGCAACGCGTCCGCCGCGCAGCCCGCGCACACCCACCCGATCGAGCTTCTCGCAGACGTTGTCGAGCTTGCGGTTGAACTGGTCAACGCCACCCCAGGCGCGCCGCGGCCGCCGCCGAGGAGGGATCTCGGCGGCCCCGGTCCCGGCCCTCTTGAGCACCGGCTCGGACAGCGCCAGGACGAGCAGCAGCTGGGAGCGGGTCATCGGGGTCACCCCGATGGTGGTCTGACCCGAGGACTGGCGCACGCCGTCGATCCCGGAGAAGTGGTCCTCCCCGGAGGTGATGAGGTTGATCTCGTAGGTGGTCGGGCCGGCGGAGAAGGTGAGGATGACCCTGGGGAAGACCAGGGGGATGCGGGCCCCGGGGGCCAGGCGACTGAACCAGCCCCTCGCCGTCGGTCAGCGTGGCCGACAGCCGCGACCCTCGTTGGCGATCCACCAGAGCTTCTCGGAGAAGGCGAAGACCAGGAAGCGGCGATGCAGGTAGGGGTTGTCATCGATGTCCAGGTCACCGCCCCGACCGATGACGAAGGTGTCGGAGGAGGCGACCCGATAGATCTCGCCGGAGAAGTCCAGGACGAGCTCGTCGGGCTGCTCCGGATTGACCTCCGGCGTCTCCGTCCAGGTCAGGTCACTCATGAATTCTCCTTCCACGACTCCGGCTCCGTCCCGGAACGGTCTGCAACGGAACGGCCGGACCACGATCACGTGATGACGAGTTGTTGTCGGTGCTCTGAGACAAGTCTTGTCGACAACCCGCATCGGCACCTGCGAAGCATGATCGAGCAGAACGTGACCTCAACCACTTCGAGGTCTCAGCCATGCCGGTGGATCAATACGGAGGGTCACCCCGTCACCGACATCCATGAGGTCCCCCATGAAGACCGGCGTCGGCATCCCCGAGCCCAGCAGGACGGGCGTCGCCCCGGGCGCGCAAGCACCGTGCCGTTGGACGAGCCGGGAGGTCCTGGGCCAGGATGCTCCACCCTGAGATGGTGAGCATGAGGTGAGAGCGCGACACCATGTGCTGCGGGCTGGGTACCGCCACCAGGGGCCACGATGTGCGGATCGCCTCCCCGCGGCGGCTGGGGGCGCGCCTGACGACGACGTCACCGGCGACCTCGACGGCGGCGCCGGAGGACAGGGTCAGGGTGGCCAGCGCCGGCCGACGCACATAGGGAGAACACCCCGTCAGGGGGCTGGGCACAGGGTCAGGCACTCCCGGATCTCGGGCGGGTTGGCGTGCCCCTGCGGGCAGATGGAGGCCCGCACCGGGGGCGCCGCGATGAGCGCGGCCTCGGAGGCGGAGACGACCTCGGTGGCGGGCAGCGCCTCCAGGGGCTGAGGGGCGCGGACCGGCTGGGGCTGCTTGCTCTTGGAGTTGTCCGGCGCCGTGGGGGTGTCGGCAGTCGGCTGCTCCCCCGAGCTCGCCGAGGGCGCCGACGGGGCCCGGTGGGCGCCCCGACGCCGACGCCCCGACCCCGGCTCGGGCTCGGGATAGTCCGGGAACATACCGATGTCGCTGGTGTCGGAGCCGTCGTCCCCCGGAGCCGCCCCGGCCGCCGCCCGAGGACCTCGAGGAGATCGTCGGGGTCCTCCCACACGCCGGTGTCCAGCAGCTCAGGAGCGGACGCCTCGAGGCCGGGGGCGGGCTGCGCGGCAGCAGTCCCCTCACTGCTCTCCGCCCTCGTTCCAGTACCCGTCTCCGCGACACCCCGTCAGCGGAGTCCGTGTCATCAGCGGCGGGCACGGTACCAGTCGCATCAGCCGTATCATCGGCGTCCGGCCCCGAGACGGCCTCAACCTCCCGGAGCCCGGAGGCCTCGTGCCGCTGCGGCTCGGTCACCAGCGGATCGGTTTGAGCAACGTGGTCTCGTCACCGGGTTCAGCCTGGACGATGTCATCGGCGTGATCGTCGCCGTCGGAGCCCTCGCCGGCCAGCGCGGGCACGGGCCCGGAGCGCCGCGCCCCGGTCGACGTGCTCGGCGCAGTCAGGGCCCCTGACGTCGTCGGCCCCACTGTGGGCAGGTTGGTGCCCCCAGGGCCTCGAGGACACGCAGCCCCGCATCGACGGAGACGTCCCGGGAGCCGGCAGCGGGGCTGATGACGGCGACCGTCGACGCCGTCGGCTCGCAGCGACCCGTCCGCAGGGCGCGTGAGCCCTCGGGCAGCGGAACGCGCTCACCGGGCAGAGGGAGGGAGGGCACTGGAGAGGCGTTCACTGCGCCTCCTGAGCGGGGACGGTCGCGGGAGCCGTGGTGGGAACCTCGATGGAGTCCACGACGACGGACGTGGTGTTGTCGTGACCGCCGCCCTCCAGGGAGGCGGCGACAAGGAGCTCGGCCGTGCGCTGCGCGGTGTAGCCGGCGGCCAGCACGGTGGCGATGGCCTCGTCGTCGAGCTCGTCGCTCAGGCCGTCGGAGCAGATGAGCAGTCGGTCTCCGGCAGCCACCGGGACGCTGTAGAGATCGGGGGACGGCGGAGTCGGCGATGCCCCTCCCAGGGCGCGGGTGACCACGTTGCGGCGGGGGTCGTGCCGGGCCTGCTCAGGGTGATCTCGCCGGTCTCGACCAGGATCTGGACCCGGAGTGGTCGCGGGTGACCTGGGAGAGCTATGTCGTCGCGCAGCAGGTAGACCCGGGCGTCCCCGATATTGAAGATGATCCAGGTCGGCCGCGTGGCCCCCATGATCATCCTCCATCCATGCCAGGACAACACCGGCGATCGTCGCACCGGGGAGGTAGGCGGCGTGGGACGGGATGGCGACGATCGCCTCCTGGGCGGCCTTCACCGCGCGGACCACCGTCTCCACGTCGGTGACCGTTGTCCCGGCCAATGAGTAGAGGGGAGTCGAGGGCGACCTGCGTGGCCATGCGGCCGGCGGCGTGCCCTGCCCATGCCGTCGACGACGACGAAAGCCGGGGAGATGGCGAGGTAGCCGTCCTCGTTGATCGTGCGCAAACGCTCCCCACGTCAGTGGCCGCGCCGACAACAACCCCAGCGACCCCTGACGTCGTCTACGCCACGGATCACGAGGGCATCGGCCTCGGCACGAACGTGCTCGGTCATCGTCTCCTTTCCCCTGCGTCGCTTGCACCCCCTAGTAAACCCCAGCACCCGGTCCGGAACCACCGCACCACGACCGAGATTTCACCATATGGGAGCATGGAGTACGCCTCAGGTGAGCGGCATCGCCCCCGAGCCCCCTCCACGGGCCCCCGCGACCCCTTTGCGAACGAGGCCTTCACCACCCTTCCGGGGCTGACTACCAGCCGGTCGCGGCCGTGACCCGTCAGGGCAGTCGGCATCACGAGGCACTCAGGTAGTCTTTCGACGTGGCCGGTTAACCGGCCTGTGCGCCACCAGCGCGGTACTGCGTTCCCTGACGCGGAGTCGCGGGTGGTTCCGGCACCCGATCCACGACGGAGCCAGGTGCCGGTCACAACCTGGACCGACGCAGTTTTTCCCCGACCCCGAAGGACCCAGCATGTCTCAGGCCAAGGACGAGCTTGTCGCGCGCGCGCAAGATCCCAACGCAGAGCTGGAGACCCTCCACCAGCTGGCACAGAACTACCCCGGCCTGCGCCCCTACATCGCCGCCAACCCGCGGACCTACCCCGCGCTCCTGGAGTGGTTGGGCACCCTGGGTGACCCGCGGTCGACGCCGCCCTGGCCTCCCGCAGCGCCAGCCCCAGTCGGCCCAGTCCCCGCAGACCTCGCCGCAGCTGGCGGTCGTCTCGCCCCCGGGTCCCAGCCCGGCTCGCCGTCGGTCAGGGTCCTCCGAGGCTCCGACTCAGGTGACCCTGCCCCCACTCGCTCCAGCCCGGCAGTGCCGCCTCCGGGGTCTCAGGAGCCTCCGGCGCCTCAGCGGTCTCGGGGACCTCGGCGACCAGCTCGAGGAGCGCCGCGAGCGCCTCCAGCGCCTTCAGTGCCGCCGGGGCCGGCAACCAGGCGGACGTCTTCCAGGCCACGGGCGACCCCACCGTCTCCAACCCGACGTTCCGCCCCACCCAGGCGATCCCTCGCAGTCGCCGGCCAGGCCGGTCCAGCCGGCTCTGCAGCAGACCTTCCAGCAGTCGGCCAACGTCTCCCAGGCGCAGAACCCGGGCATTCCCACGGCGGCACAGTCCGCTTCCGCCGCCGACGGCGGCAACGGCGTCTTCGGCGTCGGCACCGAGGACGACGACTCCTCCGCCGCCTCCTTCCTGACCTCCAACCGCATCCTGCTGATCCTGGCCCTCATGGTGGCCACCATCCTGGTCTTCCTGGCGACCTGGTACTTCTCCGGCGACGACAGCCGCAACTCGGCGGGCGGATCGGACGCCCAGGCCACATCCCAGAGCGGTCGGGGCCGGCGCCGCCCCAGTGCCGCATCGGCCTCCCCAAAGGCATCCGCCACCCGAGCGCCTCACCGACACCCACACTCAAGGCACCCGCGCCCAACGGGGCCCGGGAGATGTCCTCCTTCAACGCCCCCAGCGGCAACATCACCTGCACGCTGAACGACAAGGAGGTCACCTGCACCATCAATCAGCACGAGGCGACCGCCTCCTGCCCCGCCTCAAGCCGCTGACGGTCAAGGTCGCCGCCAACGGGCAGTCCTCCCAGTCCTGCGGATCGACCTTCACCCCCACCCAGGACAGGCTCACTACAACGTGTCCGCCAAGAACTCCACGTTCGCCTGCACCTCGACCGAGAGCGGCATGCAGTGCTGGAGCCAGGTCAGCGGAGAGGGCTTCACGCTGAGCGCGAGGGCGGTCGAGTCCACCACTCACGGCCGCTGAGCGGCCTCGCCCAGGGCCGGTCCTCCACCGACCCGGGCATCACGCCGACCAACATCCTGACTCTCTCCGCAGCACGCCCTCACATGGCCACCTCCTACAGCACGATCCTCACCCGCTCCGGTGCGCGCTCCTTCACCAGCGCCGGGCTCATCGCCCGCTTCCCCATGTCGATGGTGGGCATCTCCACGATCCTCGCCGTTGAGGAGCTCTACGGCTCCTACACGGCCGCCGGGCTGGTCAGCGCCGCGAGCTTCGTGGCGATGGCGGTCGGGAGCGCCGATCCTGGCCCGGTGCGTCGACCGGTTCGGCCAGTCACGGATCATGCTGCCGGCGATCGTCATCTCCTCGACGAGCCTGGCGGGACTGGTGGCCGCCGCCCCGCGCACATGCGCCTGGGGGTTCCTGACGGTGCTGGCGACGCTGGCGGGTGGGCTGACCGGCTCCATGGGCTCACTGGTGCGGGCGCGCTGGACTGCGATGCTCACCTGCCCCGAGGACGTCCACGCCGCCTTCTCCCTGGAGGCGGCCCTGGACGAGGTGGCCTTCATCCTCGGCCCGGTACTGGCCACGGCCCTGTGCACGACATCGGTCCTCCCGGTGACCTCGGGCTGGTTGACCTGCCTGGCGATGCAGCTGGTCGGCGGGCTGTGGTTCCTCAGTCAGCGCGCCACCGAGCCCCGCCGCGCCATCCGCACCGCCCGCAGCAGGCCGCTCATGACCCTGCGGACCACCGTCCGGTGCTGCGCTACGGCGCCGTCGTGGCCGCCGCCGTCGTCTTCCTGCTCCTGGGGGCCATGTTCGGGGCGAACGACGTCGCCGCCGTCGCCTTCGCCACCGAGGCCGGACGCAAGTCAGCCTCCGGGCTCGTGCTGGCGGTCTGGGGGTGGGGTCCTTCGCCGCAGCGCTCCTCTACGGCTCGCGCACCTGGGGGATGGCCGTTGTGGAAGCAGCTGCTGGCCGGGGACGATGGGCACTGGCCGTGGGCACGTCGACCTTCTCGCTGGCGCCGAACCTCGTGGTGCTGTCGGTGCTGGCCCTGCTGACGGGGCTGGCCATCGCCCCGACCCCTGACCAGCGGCAACAACATCGTGCAGGTGACGGTGGCCCCTCCCAGCTCACGAGGGACTGGCCTGGGTGAGTACCGCGCTCAACGTCGGTGTCTCCGTCGGTTCCCTGCTGGCCGGACAGGCCGCGGACGCCGGCGGCTCGCGCGCCGCGTACCTGGCAGTGGCCGGTTTCGCCTGGACCGCCGTCGTGGCAGGAACCGTGGGACTGCCCGCCCTCGAGGCTCGCACACGGACGACCCGGCCTCTGGCCGCCCACTGACGCCTCCCGAGCCCCCGCACCCACTGGAGGTCCAGGTCCGTGCGCGGCCCCCGTCCGGCATGCCCCCGACTGCGGCGGACACGGCGCCCACCCGCCCACGAGCGCACTCACGGCGGACCCGGCTCCCAGGAGCCTCTGCGACTCTTCTACACTCTGCACGATGCCGCTAGCAGACGACCCACGCAACGAGCCCTTCCCCACCAGTCCGGACACCGACACCGAGGACGGCGGGCACCTCGCAGGCAGTGAGCCCACCACCCGGTTCTCACGCCTGACCGCGGCCGTGCACTCCCGCCGTCACGGCACCGTCCATCACCATCCTCGGATGGCTGGCACTCATGGTTCCCGCCCTATCTCCCTGGTGGACGAGCATGATGAATGGGCCTTCAAGCTGGACTCCTTCGTCTACTACGAGGCGGTCCGTCAGTGGCTCGACGGCGGAGACCTCTACCACTGGTACGCCTGGCCTGCCAAGTCCCTGTGGCCCTTCACCTACACGCCTCTGGCGGCCTGGGTCATCACCCTCTGACCTGGATGTCGTACCGGGCGGTCACCGTGCTCCTCGTGGTGGCCACCCCACTGTGCGCCGCCGTCACAGCGCACGTGGTCCTCAGGGGCCTGGGGTCCGGGACCGGCTGGCGCACGGCTGGCCCCTGGATCGCGCTGGTGGGGACGGTCGTCCTCGAGCCCTTTCCCAAGACCATGGAGTACGCGCAGGTCAACGCCATTCTCATGGCACTGGTCGCCGTCGACCTGCTGGCGGTTCCCGGCGGCTCACGGTGGCGCGGAGCACTGTCCGGCCTGGCCGCCGCGATCAAGCTGACGCCGGCGGTCGCGATTCTCGTGCTCCTGGCGCGCCGCAGTGGCGGGCGGCCACCACGATGGCGGGCAGCGCCGTCGGGCTGACCGGCCTGGCCGCCCTGGCGGCTCCCTGCCGAGACCTGGCAGTTCTTCACCTGGGCCATGTGGGACCCGGGCGCGCCGGTTTCGCCGACTACCGGGCAACCAGAACCTCAAGGGCGCCATCGCCCGGGCGCTGCCGGAGTCGTCCTGGAACCCGGTGTGGGCGGCCTGCTCACTGCTGACGGTGCTCGCCGTCTGGTTCCTGTGCCGCCGGCTGGATCGGTTGCGGGGCACCGGCGACACGGCCGACGACGCCGGCGAGGCCGGTCTGGTCCTGGCCCTTCAGGGTCAGCGTCGTCATGGTGCTGGGCCTGCTCATCTCCCCATCTCCTGGTCGCATCACTGCGTGGTGCCTGCCCGCGCTCATGTCGGTGGGGGCGGCCACCTGGCGCTGGCGCTCCATCACGCTCGGGGTCGCCGGGGTCGCCGGACTCCTCGTCTTCTTCCTGGCGATGCAGTGGTGGTTCCCCGAGCAGAACCACGTCGAGCAGAACTGGCCCGCCTGGGCCAAGGTCGTCGGCTCGAGCTACACCTGGTGGGCCCTGGGCTGCGGACTCGCCCTGTGGTGGGCCTCCGGCCGACGCCCGCGGCCTTGCGCCGTTGGAGATCTCGCCACCAGCGCGCCCAGAACCTGCCCTCGCATCGCCCCCTCCTCGATGAGGCCCGTCATCTAGGATCGAGGGATGCCCTCCGACATCGCCCGCGCCGTCGAGGACCAGTTCCACCGCGACTCCGTCCCCGTCCTCAAGCGGCAGGGCTGGCGTCCCCGCGTCATTCCCTACGACGGCTACGGCACTAGTGCACCGGCAGAGTCGGGCCCGTCGGTCCCGCCGGGGCCGACGTCGAGAGCGCGCCGCCGCCCGGCCGGGCAGCGAACCAGGGCCGGCGGCCGCCCGAGTGCCACCCCTGCGTCCCGAACCGCCTCCTCCGACTCCCCTGAGTCCTCCCGGCCCACCTCCATGGCCCGGGTCCTGGCCCGCATGGTGATGCGCCCCCAGGACGCCCCGGCAGAGGGGCCGCTGTTCCGCTCCCTGCCGGCCTCCCTGCCTGTCAGCCCCGCTCAGGCCCGCGACTTCGCCCCTGACCAGCCTGCTCGACGCCCAGCGCGGATGGCGTCTGTTCATCGAGGTGCCGGTGGCCTTTCTGCCGGTGACCGTTCACGTGGGCCGGGCCAGCGTGCGCACCAGGGCCGACCGCAGCGGCTACATCGACGTCGTCGTGCGCGATCACGGGCTGGAACCGGGCTGGCACGAGGCCAGGATCGAGGCGAAGGGGGCGCAGGCCGTCGCCGCCAAGGTCCTCATCATCCCCGAGGCCCGCGTCTGGGCATCATCTCCGACATCGACGACACCGCCATGATCGCACGTGCCCCGCGTGCTCGTGGCGGCCTGGAACCAGCTCGTCAGTACTCCTCGGCGCGAGAGCCCGTCCCCGGGATGGCCGAGCTCTACTCGCGCATCCAGACCGCCCACCCGGGCACCCCTATGATGTACCTGTCCACTGGAGCGTGGAACGTGGTGCCCACCCTGCGCTCCTTCCTCTCCCGCCACGGATTCCCCTCGGGACCGGCGCTCATGACCGACTGGGGGCCGACCAACACCGGCTGGTTCCGCTCGGGCATCGAGCACAAGCGCACCGAGCTGCGCCGCCTCATGATCGACCTGCCCCAGGTCACCTGGATCCTCTTCGGCGACGACGGCCAGCACGACCCGCACATCTACGGCGAGGCCGCCCGCCACCACGCCGACCGGATCGCCGCCGTCGCCATCCGCCGCCTGACCGCCACCCAGCAGGTGCTTGCCGGAGGGCTGACCGCGCACCCCATGGGGATCGGGCCCGAGGCCCGCACCCTGGCCGAGGCGGACGTGCCCGTCGTCGTCGGCGCCGACGGCTACGAACTGGCCCGGCTCCTGCCCCGCGAGCTGCTGGAGGCCTCGCCGCGCCGCTGAGAGCCTCGGACGGCCACCGAGAGGATCCTTCGCGCCCTCCGTGTCACCTGATACCCCACAATCCGCGACACCGCGCGGTCAGGGACGCATCCGAGGACATGACGGCCTTGAGCAGAACCAGCGATGCGGCATGTCTCACGCCGCAGGTGCCGCCCCGGTCGATCCCCGGCAGCATGCGGCTCGCTCACCGCCTCCACTCCTTCACAGGGACACCACAGGTTCACCGTACGACGCCGACAGGTCCCGACAGTTACCTGGTCTCCACCTCGGGGCACGCGCCCCGTTCCCATCCCCATCGATCGAGAGGCAGCACATGTCCCCTTCTCCACGAACGTCACAAGCCTCTCGAGGACCTCGACCACGTCCGGCGACCGCCCTCGACGACCCGCTCGACCGCCGCCTCGCTGCGCCGTCACGCGATCCTGGCCGACCTCAACGTCCTGCAGGTGGCGACCCTCATGCGGCACCGGCCTGCTGGTGGCGCTCGGCGTGGTCCTGGGCGGCGCTCCCTACATCACCACCGTCTCGCCCGACGGCCTCGCTCAGCCCCAGCCCGGTGCCCACGTCACCGGCGGCGGGACCTCCGCCGAGGCCGCTGACGGCTCCTCGCCGGCGGCCATGTGATGCCAGGGGCCCACGGGGCTCCACAGCGGGCCCTCGGTGACCCACCCGCGTGACGCTGTGGGCGATCAGGCCGCCGTCGGGCAGCTCTCACGGCGGCCGCGCCGGTTCGCGGCCGAGTATGGTGATGACTCATCAACCAGTGCTTCCCTCAGGCTCAGGAGACGAGATATGGCCGGCAAGATCCCCTTCATCCTCGGACTCGGCGCGGGATACGTGCTTGGGACCCGCGCGGGGCAGCCCAGCATGAGCGCATCAAGACTGCCGCATCCCGGGTCGCCGAGCAGCCCTTCGTGCGCACCCGTCGACGCCGCCTCCAGCCATGTCAAGCAGGCCGTGCGCACCCAGGGCGAGGCCGTCGAGAAGGTCGCCGACGCCGTCAAGGAGCGGCTCTTCGGGACGCCGTCGGCCAAGAGCAGCGGCCGGTCCCAGCCCGTCGACGCCGGCGAGGCCAGCGTGCGACCGGTCAGCGAGGCCGGCTGAGGCCGCTGACGCTGCCGTTCAACCACGTCGGACCGCCCGACGGCGTGCCGCGTCTGGTCCCCGCCCGCCGCGGCCGCGCCGGGCGGGGCGTCTGAGCGGCCCCATCATGGGAGCCCGGCGCCAGCCGACCAGAGCTCCTGAGCCGCTGCGCCGCCCGGCCCGGCGCCTCCCCGGTCGGCGATGACCGGCAGCTGCCGGACCGCCAGCAGGCCAGCACGCACAGGCCCGCCCCGACGGCGGTGGACACGAGCATGGCGTGCGTCGGCCACCCCGCCCTCAACGGCCAGGACCTGGGTGCCGGCAGCAATGAGCGCCAGGATCGCGTAGAGCTGCTGCCCCGAAGACGGCCGGGTCTCCCCACCGCGACGTCGCGGATCGTGGAGCCGCCGATCGCGGTGAGGCAGCCCAGCGGAGTGCCGGCATGACGCCGAGCCCGTGGGTGAGGGCGCCTTCGACGCACCGGTGGCGGCCCAGCAGCCCAGGATGACGGCGTCGGCCACGACCAGCAGGCGCCGGGTGGACGCGAGGTCAGCGGCACGAACCAGGCCACGGTGGCACCCAGGCAGGCGGTGTAGAGGTAGTAGGGGTCGGTCAGGGGCGAAGGGTGGTCCGCCTGGATCATGACGTCGCGCAGGATGCCGCCGGCGGTGGCCGTGAGCATGGCCAGGACGACGAAGCCCACCAGGTCGAAGTTCTTGCGCCGGGCGATGAGGCCCCCAAGATGCCGCTGAGCAGGACGCCGCACAGATCCAGCACCCGGAAGGTGTCTGTGAGGGACGCCGGCACGTGAAGCGCGAGGGATGAGCCGTCCAGCACCCCTGATCCACACTGCTCACTCCCGTGAGGTGATGCAGCCTCGGCGTCGACCCCGGTGTCGGCCCAGCAGCCGCCCGTTACCGGCCACCCCTAGCCCACGCCCGGCTCGCCGGCCCGGACAACCCCGCCCTCGTGGCCCGCGCATTGCGGCGATGCGGAACCTCAGGTGGTCAAGGCGCACCGGCCCACGCGATGATCGGGCCGTGTCCTCCGATACGCACCCCCAAGCGACCTGAGCGGCTACGCCTGGCTCTCCATCGGCG
>BNJV01002725.1_pt1 | contig 79794 bp, 106 predicted proteins | sample 8540591 | NCBI WGS metagenome assembly BNJV01 (sample SAMD00202457, study PRJDB9452) | human saliva metagenome | host: Homo sapiens | reverse complement strand
AAATAATTACATATTAATAAAAATCCTTTTGCCACTTTAGCAAAGGATTTTCTTTATTCAAAAAGTCTTTTGAGCTCTTTCTCGTAGATAAATATTCATTGGATTTGTTGGTAACAACGAATCGAGATATTCATTGCGCATTTTACATATTTATCATGATTTTTATCATGATTATCAATCACATCAAGTAAAACTTTTGCGCCCTCAAATGCATCAAATTCATTGTAGTAATACCCGACACCTTTTGGTAATAACTTGGAGTTATGAATAAAAGGATAGCCACCATACAACGCATCATTATAAGCATAGTTCAAGCCATTTTTCCCATTGATGGGCGAGCACTATATCCGTGTAACGAGACAAGAAATCTGGCATTTTGATATCGCCCTTCTACGGGTCAAGACTCCATCTTTCAACACCTTCGTCCTTCCAATAAAATTAAACATAATAGGGGTGATCTTTTTATGATAAACATTTGTTATATAGACATGTCCAATTTTTATCAGGCGCTTGTCGATAGGCACGTTCTGCAATTAAAATAGGGGTGAAACAATTTTTAAATATAAAAAAATATTTGGCTCGAAGTTAGCAATTCGCCATTTTTACGATCTTTATTCGACTTATAGCCAAATTCAATTCCATGCTTTTCTTTTTAACCTTTTTAATTACAATATCACAAAATGTAGGTGCCCAAATTGCTGGAACAACATGTGCATCACACTCAAACATAATAGAAAAGTAAGAGCGACAAGTATTTTCATTTTGTGGAATTAGCCAGATACTATCAAACTTACTTCCATTAAATACACGACCAGCAGGCTGATTAAAAATGAAGTTTTCAATATCCATGATGTAATCAGGCCCCATTTTATAACAAACAACTTTTCCCGCCATGTTCATGCATTTTTATTACTAAGCGCAGGTTCAATACTAAGTGTCCCTTCAATTAACACGTCTAATTCATCAATCACATCATTAATATAAGCAAACTTTAAGTCTAGATCATTCAACATAAACCCATCTGGAGGCGTAGTTCTTTTCTCTGGCCCCCAAGATACTAAAACCACATCATCCACAATGTCGGAATGTTGAAATAAATGATAAAGATGAATCACATTTTGATTTGCACCATTTGCCCAAATATCTGTGACTTTTGCTTCTAAATTAAAAGTGATCCCAATTTTTATATTTACGCATACTCTCTTTCCTCTTCTATTATTTAAATTATCTAAAAGTGCGGTTAAAAATAAAACTGTCTTTCAAATAACTTAAATAATAAAAATCACTCGGATATTCCTACCCGAGTGATTTATCTAGTTAGTCGATAATTACCATTGATAACCTACACCGGCACCAACATTATAATCACCTTGTGTAGTTGCGGCACCACTCACTTTAAAGATAACTTTATTGTTATCACTCGCACGTGAGTAACCTACTGCAACAGCACTTTCACCTTTGTAGTTACCTACTCCAAGGCCAACCATTGAACCACCAGGTTTAGTCACTTGTGGAATATTCGCTGCAGCAGTTGCCCCTGCGATACCACCACGAAGTTTCTTATCAGTTTTCTTCAATTCACTACGAACTGCACCAACAGAACGATCAACATATTGTTTATTCGTCGCATCAGTAGCACGAACTGGATCTGCAACATTCGTGATTCGGCGTTCATTACCAACTGAACCGACTGAAACAGTATTTGCTTCATTTGCTACAGAGCCTTGACCTAATGCCACAGAGTTAGTTGCCGTCGCCTTCGCGCCTTGACCCACAGCAGTTGAGTTTTTACCTGAAGCTTGTGAGTTATTACCTAACGCAGTGCCATTTTCACCACTTGCATTCACACCGTAGCCCAGGGCTGTTGCATCTTTACCTTTTGCTTTCGCACTATCACGTTTGCTGGTGTTATCTGCTGCAAATGCTGTTTTACCATCTTTACTGATCAAACCAGAATCTTCAATACGTTTCGCTGAGCTTTCTGCTGCAGTTGCAGAAGATGCAGCCGCTGTTGCTGAAGAGCCTGCTGCAGTTGCTGAGCTATCCGCTGCAGATGCAGAAGTTGATGCTGCAGTCGCAGATGAGCCTGCTGCCGATGCAGAAGTAGACGCAGCTGTCGCTGAACTGTCTGCTGCTGAAGCTGATGTGCTTGCTGCTGTTGCTGAGCTACCTGCCGCTGAAGCTGAAGTGCTTGCTGCCGTTGCAGATGAACCTGCCGCTGAAGCAGAAGTTGACGCAGCCGTTGCTGAGCTATCTGCCGCCGAAGCTGAGGTACTTGCTGCTGTTGCTGAGCTATCCGCTGCAGACGCAGAAGTACTTGCTGCAGTTGCAGAAGAGTCTGCTGCTGACGCAGAGGTACTTGCTGCAGTTGCTGAAGTGCTTGCTGCGGTTGCAGAAGAGTCTGCCGCCGAAGCTGATGTGCTTGCTGCCGTTGCTGAGCTGTCTGCGGCTGATGCAGAAGTTGATGCTGCTGTTGCAGATGAGCCTGCTGCCGATGCAGAAGTAGACGCAGCTGTCGCTGAACTGTCTGCTGCTGAAGCTGATGTGCTTGCTGCTGTTGCTGAGCTACCTGCCGCTGAAGCTGAAGTGCTCGCTGCGGTTGCTGAGCTATCCGCTGCTGAAGCTGATAAGCTTGCCGCTGTCGCTGAAGAGCCTGCTGCAGATGCTGAAGTGCTTGCTGCTGTCGCTGAGCTATCTGCCGCTGAAGCTGATGAGCTTGCCGCTGTCGCAGATGAACCTGCCGCTGAAGCTGAGGTGCTTGCTGCTGTTGCAGATGAGTCTGCTGCTGAGGGCAGAAGTTGATGCTGCAGTTGCAGATGAACCTGCTGCTGACGCTGATGTGCTTGCCGCTGTCGCTGAGCTATCCGCTGCTGAAGCCGATGAGCTTGCTGCGGTTGCAGATGAGCCAGCCGCTGAAGCTGAGGTGCTTGCGGCTGATGCAGAAGATGATGCCGCTGTCGCAGATGAGCCTGCTGCAGACGCTGAGGTGCTTGCTGCCGTTGCTGAGCTATCCGCTGCTGATGCAGAAGAAGACGCTGCTGTCGCTGATGAACCTGCTGCAGACGCTGAAGTTGATGCTGCAGTCGCAGATGAACCTGCTGCTGAAGCTGAAGTTGATGCTGCAGTCGCAGATGAACCTGCTGCCGAAGCTGAAGTTGATGCTGCAGTCGCAGATGAACCTGCTGCCGAAGCTGAAGTGCTTGCTGCCGTTGCTGAGCTATCCGCTGCTGATGCAGAAGAAGACGCTGCTGTCGCTGAACTATCCGCTGCTGAAGCTGAGGTGCTTGCTGCTGTCGCTGAACTATCCGCCGCTGATGCAGAAGTTGATGCCGCAGTTGCAGATGAACCTGCTGCAGACGCTGAAGTGCTTGCTGCGGTCGCTGAGCTATCCGCTGCTGAAGCCGATGAGCTTGCTGCTGTTGCAGATGAGCCAGCCGCTGAAGCTGAGGTGCTTGCGGCTGTCGCAGAACTATCTGCTGCTGAAGCTGAAGTTGACGCTGCTGTCGCTGAGCTATCTGCTGCTGATGCAGAAGTACTTGCTGCGGTCGCTGAACTATCTGCTGCTGGGGCGAAGTTGACGCTGCGGTAGCTGAACTATCCGCTGCTGAAGCTGAAGTTGATGCTGCAGTTGCAGATGAACCTGCTGCTGATGCGGACGTGCTTGCTACTGTCGCAGAGCTATCTGCTGCTGAAGCGAAGTTGACGCTGCGGTTGCAGAAGAATCCGCCGCTGAAGCTGAGGTGCTTGCTGCGGTCGCTGAGCTATCCGCTGCTGAAGCCGATGAGCTTGCTGCGGTTGCAGATGAACCTGCAGCTGAAGCTGACGTGCTTGCGGCTGTCGCAGAGCTATCTGCTGCTGAAGCTGAAGTTGACGCTGCTGTCGCTGAGCTGTCTGCTGCTGATGCGAAGTTGACGCTGCAGTTGCAGAGCTATCTGCTGCTGAGGCGAAGTTGATGCCGCAGTTGCAGAGCTATCTGCTGCTGAGGCGGAAGTTGATGCCGCAGTTGCAGATGAACCTGCTGCAGACGCTGAAGTGCTTGCTGCGGTTGCAGAAGAATCCGCCGCTGAAGCTGATGTGCTTGCTGCCGTTGCTGAGCTGTCTGCTGCTGAAGCTGATGAACTTGCGGCTGTCGCAGATGAACCCGCTGCTGACGCTGAGGGTGCTTGCTGCCGTTGCTGAGCTACCTGCCGCTGAAGCTGAAGTGCTTGCTGCAGTTGCTGAGCTACCTGCTGCTGAAGCGAAGTTGATGCCGCTGTTGCTGAACTACCTGCTGCTGAAGCTGAAGTTGATGCTGCAGTCGCAGATGAGCCTGCTGCAGATGCTGACGTGCTTGCTGCCGTTGCTGAGCTACCTGCCGCTGAAGCTGAAGTTGATGCCGCTGTCGCTGAGCTATCTGCTGCTGATGCAGAAGATGATGCCGCTGTCGCAGATGAGCCTGCTGCAGACGCTGAGGTGCTTGCTGCCGTTGCTGCACTTGCTGCTGAAGCTGCACTTTCAATTTTACTTAAATTGCTGTTAACCACTTCCGCCGCTGAAGTTGCTGTTGAAGCTGCCGCTGAAGCTAAAGACACTGCACTGCTTGCGCTTGAGGGCTGCTGTTTTTGCAGTTTCATTTGTTTTATCTAATTGTGAAGTTACTGAATAAAGTTGTGAACCATTGATCGCTTCAGTTGAAGTATCAGAAATATTTCCTGCGGCAACATTGATCAATTTACGTTCATTATTTTTCGCACCAACGCTTACAAAGCTACCTTTACCTGAAACAGTACCTTTAAAGCCACTGTAAGTTAAATTGCCAACAGTTGCTGAAGTCACATTTTCAACATTATGAGAGCCCGTGGTGGTTGAATGATTACCTAAAACAACCGCATTATCTAAATCGGCTGCGATTTCAATATCATTACCAATTACGGTTGTGCCATTTGCCTTGATCTTATTGTTATGGCCAATAACGGTATTATTTTTCTTACCATCGGCGATGTTATTTCCCACACCAATTGCAATACCGTTGCTAGTGCTATTGCCAATCAGGTTGTACACCCCTAATGCAGTACCATTGTTTACATTTTGACCAACCCAAGTACGCGCACCAACCGATGTACCATTTGTTGTACTGTTATCTACACCAGCATAATGGCCTAACGCAGTGCCGTCATTCGTTTTTGGACGAACATAGCTTCTTGAACCTACAACGGTTGCATTCACAGAATCTTTACCCGCTGCAGAAAATTGTCCCACTACAGTCGCATTCACTGAGTTTGCTTCTGCCACAGAATTAGAACCTAACACGGTTGCATTTGTGGAGTTAGTTTGCACACTTGAGTTTTTACCAATAACAGTTGCATTCGCTGAATCTGTTGAAACACTGCTACCTGAACCAATCACGATTGCATCTTCAGATGCAGCTGAAGACTTATATCCCATAACAATCGAACCAGCCGCGGCTGTGGTGGTGGTTGCTTCCACACCAGCTGCAATAGAATTTAAGCCTTGTGCACCACCTGCCAAACCAACTTTATCACTGTTAGATGTTAATGCATCGGTTGAACCGGCAGCATTAGAACCGTTATTTACGTGGAAATAATTAGTAGTATTTAATGATTGATTTACTGCGTTTAACGCTGCATTTGCAGTTGTGTTGGCAGTGTTCGCAGTTGTATTCGCTGCATTAGCTGTTGTGTTAGCTGTATTCGCAGTTGTATTTGCTGTATTCGCAGTTGTATTCGCTTTGTTAGCCGTTGTGTTAGCTGTATTCGCAGTTGTATTGGCTGCGTTAGCCGTTGTGTTAGCTGTATTCGCAGTTGTATTTGCTGTATTCGCAGTTGTATTCGCTTTGTTAGCCGTTGTGTTGGCTGTGTTCGCAGTTGTATTTGCCGTATTAGCTGTTGTATTGGCTAAGTTCGCAGTTGTATTCGCTTTGTTAGCCGTTGTGTTGGCTGTGTTCGCAGTCGTATTTGCAGTGTTAGCCGTTGTATTTGCAATTGTTGCAGTACTTAATGCTGCAGTTGCAGTACTTGCTGTTGTATTTAAAACGGATACAACTTGATAAAGCTGTGAACCGTTAATCGCATCGGTAGAATTTGCACTGATTAATCCTGCTGAAACATATTGAATCTGTCTAGCTGCAGTGCTGTTACCTACGGCCAAAACAGCAGTTCCGCTCGATTTGCCATTATTACCGACTTCAACTCCACCTACTTTAATCGAAGTTAATGAGTTTCTAGCACCAGTCACAGAACCTGAACCTAAAGCTACATCCGCTAAATTTTTTGCATTTGCGCCATTACCAATAGCAACAGAATCTGTTCCTGCAGCTGAAGCATTATGACCAATAGCTGTTGTATTCGTGTTTGTGGCTTTCGCGGAAAAACCAATTGCGGTCGCTTGAGCCCCCGTAGCATTTGCAGATGTACCAAATGCTGATGCTCCACGCCCTGATGCAGCAGTATTATTACCCACCGCAGTTGCAAGAATAGCTGCATTTGCATTATTACCGATAGCAGTCGAACCTATATTGCTAGCATTTGAATTTCGACCAACTGCAGTTGCATTCTCTTGAATTGCGTTAGCGCTATCACCAATAGCTAGACTAGAATTTCCTAAAGCCTTAGAATCAGAACCAATTGCTATAGCAGCAAGTTCAGTTGCAGTCGTACTATTCGGCCCAGCAGAAATAGCTATTGCTTTTTGACCTGAAGCAGCTGCATTTGTACCTAAAGCAGTTGCAGTATAAGCTGAGGCACTTGCATTATTACCGATAGCCAAGGTAGATTCAGCCAATGATTTAGAATCTGAACCGATTGCAATGGCTTTCTTCCCAGTCGCATTTGCATTTGCCGCAAGGGCAACTGCATTATTTCCATTTGCAACTGAACTTGTACCCGTTGCGACAGCACCATTTCCAGTTGCATTAGCACCACCACCTGTTGCTATATTTCCAATTCCATTTGCAACTGAATTTGTCCCCGTAGCTATAGCACTATTTCCAGTTGAATTAGCACTAGCCCCCACTGCAATTGCAAAAATCCGTATTCGCCTTAGCATCTGAACCAACAGCTACCGTTTTAGTTCCTGATGCTGTTGTGGCTATACCATAAGCTACTGAGTTTTGTCCGCTTGCTTGTGCTTTTAACCCCAATTGCTGTAGTTCCAGCAGCTGTAGCTTGAGCCTCTCGCCCAATAGCTGTTGCATTACCGTTGTTGCCTGTGTATTCCAGCCAAGTGCTACACTTGTTTCACCCGTTGCTTTTTGATTGAGCACCAATTGCAATAGCCCCTCCTGCACTTGCATTGGCACCATTTCCTCTAGCTTTATCGCCTCCAATAGCAATGGATTGACTATTACCTGTAGAAACACCGTATCCAATAGCCAACCCTTGGGTATCGCTAAATGCCACAGCAGAACCACTACCACCACCTACAGCATGGGCTGGGCTTACAACACCTAAAGTAAATAAGGCAATACTAATTGCTGATAATTTCAATTTACCCTGACGAACCTTGTTTGTTAATGTTTCATTCGAGCCATGTCCATCAGCCGATGCTTTTACCGCCCCTTTCGCTAATTCAGATGTTACTACCAACGATTGCGTAGTACGATTCCAAATTACTTTAAAAAAATCTTATTCATAAAAATATAAATTCCTTGTATAAATTTAACAGGACTAAATAACACGCTTAATAAAAATACACAGTAAACGTAGCCCTAATGAGTCATTTTGCCTGAGAAGCCTTATAAAGGCTATTTCTGTCAAACTGGTCTAATCAGTCAAAGATAAGCACAAAAATAACCGCACTTCTTGTCTATTTTTGGCATTTTATATTCAAAACTACAACAAAATCCCACTCTCTGCTTTGGTAAAAATTCATTACAAACAAGCTCTTATAAGTGCGAACATGATATTCACCGGTTAGAACTCGGCGGGTAAATGAATGGTAACTTTCCATGCTTTCAGCGTGAATAAGCAACATAAAATCATAATCGCCAGAAATTTCATAACAGCTCACCACATCAGTTTCTTGTCGCATTTTTCGTTCAAATAACTCTTGAAAGCGGGAATGTTGGTTGTCCATTTCCACCATCACAAAAACACTAATGCCTCTGCCCACTGCCTTTGGCGATACCACCGCCACTTGTTTGGTAATAACCCCTTTTTCTGTCAGTAATTGAATTCGACGCTGACAGGTTGCCACCGAGCTATGCACTTTTTCAGCGAGCTCTTTTAATGGCAAAGTCACATCTTGTTGGAGGATATTTAAAATATCCCGATCTAATTTATCTAATTCCATGTTTGCCCCTTGAAAATAAATGCAAAATAACGCTCAAAATTGAGAAAAATAATCACCAATCATTTTATATTGAGAAAATTTAGCACACCAGACTTTTATAATGACGTTATCAAACCTAAGGAAATATAAAAATGGCTCAAGGTATTTTTCTCGGCATCATCTCGCAATTTTTTTATTTGGATTGCTATATCTATTCAGCTTATGGCTACAGCCGCTTAACGGCACGGATGTGTTTGCTTGGCGAATGGTCATGATGGTATTTGGACTCTTTTTGATTATCTTCCCAACCGTAGGGTTGTCGTTCATTATCAAAATTAGTCAATGAAACCTTAGGCAAAGACAAAAAAACGTTGGATGTTGTTTTTGCTCGGTACACTGATGCTGGCAGTCAATTTTGGTTATTTATGTGGGCCCCCGTTAATGGCGAAGGAGTAAACATCGCTATGGGATATTTTTATTCCCATTAGTGATGGCATTACTAGGGACGTATTTGGCTGAAAGAAACTCTTTCTACCATTCAAATTATCGCTTTATGTATTGCTGCATGCGGTGTGGCACATGAGCTTTGGCACAATCAAACCTTTTCATGGAGCAGTCTCTGGGTGTGCCTAGTGTATCCCTATTATTATTTAAGCCGTAAAGCCATGAAGATTCCTGCATTGCAAGGGATCACACTTGATGTGTGCTTCATTGCCATTCCTTGTCTCATTTATTTGATCATACAAGAACAGCAATTTTCTTTTGTAATCAGTGAAAGCCGATATTGGTATTTATTGCCTGCATTAGGTTTAGTGAGTGCAATCGGTTTGTCTGCCAATTTAAAATCAAGTCAACAAATTCCGGTCAGTGTGTTCGCCGTGCTCAGTTATCTCGAACCTACTTTGCTCTTTTTAATTGCGATATTTTGGCTCAACACACAAGTTTCCCCATCCGATTACTTCACTTATGTGCCGATTTGGACCAGTTTGATTTTGCTAGGCGTAAATGGCTTAATGAAAAAACATCATTAAAATTGACCGCACTTTTATCTCAACAAGTGCGGTAATTCTTGAAATAATTCTAATTCATGTTCATAATGAACAAACATTCATATTTTTATAGACTGAAGCCTTTTTTTACTTCAGCATTTTCTCATAAGGCTCGCATTATGTCCGATCAACAAACAGATACACCAACTTCCTCAAATAATAAATCTCAACAACGTAAAAAGGGCTTTCCATTTTTATTCTTTTGCTTCTTCTGATTGCAATAGGGTTCTGCGGCTTATTGGTTTTTCTTTATTAAAAGGCTTTGAAGAAACCGAAGATGCCTATGTGAGTGGCAATCAGGTGATGGTCTCATCACAAGTTGCGGGAAATATTTCGAAAAATTAATGTCGATAATATGGATCCCGTACAAGCGGGTGACGTGTTATTGGAACTGGATGACACCAACGCCAAATTAAGTTTTGAACAGGCTAAAAGCAATTTAGCCAATGCCGTTCGCCAAATTTCTCAACTGAATTACACCGTAAAACAATTGAAATCTGCTGTTCGAGCGAATGAAATTACCCTTGCTCAAGCACAAGGAAATTTAAACCGTCGCGTTCAATTGGTGAAAGATGGCGCGATCGATAAAGAATCTTTCCAACACGCCAAAGAAGCCGTTGAACTGGCGAAAGCAAACTTAACCACCTCACAAAACCAACTTGAAGCCAATCAAGCCTTATTGTTAGACGGTCCTTTAAGTGAACAACCACAAATTCAAAGCGCGGTCAGTAATTTGAAGCAAGCTTGGTTGAATTTAGAACGCACAAAAATCCGTAGTCCAATTAAAGGCTATGTGGCTCGTCGCAATGCGCAAGTAGGACAAGCGGTTTCTGTTGGTGGGGCATTAATGGCAGTGGTGAATACCGATCAAATGTGGTTAGATGCCAACTTTAAAGAAACACAATTAACCCATATGCGAATTGGTCAGCCGGTTGAAATTCATTTCGACCTTTATGGCAAGGATAAAACCTTTGATGGAAAAGTCGTCGGAATTGAAATGGGTACAGGCAGTGCATTCTCATTATTGCCAACTCAAAATGCGACAGGCAACTGGATCAAAGTGGTGCAACGTGTGCCTGTACGAATTCAATTGGATCCACAACAGCTTATTGAAAACCCATTACGTATCGGTCTTTCTGCTACAGTGAAAGTAAATGTGAGTGATAGCCAAGGCGAAACCTTGCGTAACCAAGCGCCAGCTACAACACTTTATTCCACCAATGTGCTGCAATATGATGAAAGTGCGGTCAATAATTTGATCGAATCTATTATTCGCGACAATAGCTACTAGGTTTCACGATGTCGCAATCTCATTTTACGCCGGTACAAGGCGGTGCACTGGTTATTCTCACGTTAGCGCTCTCGCTTGCCACTTTTATGCAGGTGTTGGATTCCACCATCGCTAACGTTGCCATTCCGACTATTGCAGGGGATTTAGGGGCTTCATCCAGCCAAGGCACATGGGTCATCACCTCGTTCGGTGTCGCCAATGCAATCTCAATTCCTATCACCGGCTGGCTGGCAAAACGTTTCGGCGAAGTGCGGTTATTTTTAATCTCAACCTTACTTTTCGTCCTTGCTTCTTGGCTTTGTGGTATTTCACATAGTTTGGAAATGTTGATTATTTGCCGCGTCATCCAAGGTGCGGTTGCCGGTCCAATCATACCGCTTTCGCAAAGTTTATTACTCAATAACTATCCGCCTAAAAAACGAGGCATGGCACTCGCATTTTGGTCAATGACCGTGGTCGTAGCACCTATCTTCGGGCCAATTCTGGGAGGCTGGATCAGCGATAACATTCATTGGGGTTGGATCTTTTTTATCAATGTTCCTATTGGATTAGCCGTCGTCTTAATGAGTTGGAAGATTCTAGGCAATCGGGAAAGCCAAATTTCTCATCAACCTATTGATACCATAGGACTTATTTTACTGGTTCTCGGCGTAGGCTGTTTACAATTAATGCTGGACCAAGGAAGAGAACAAGATTGGTTTAATTCAACGGAGATTATTGTTCTCACCGTGATTGCGGTTGTGTGTTTAATCGCGCTCACCATTTGGGAACTCACTGATAACAATCCCGTTGTGGATATTTCACTGTTCAAATCACGCAATTTTAGCGTAGGCTGCCTTTCAACCAGTCTCGCCTTTTTGGTGTATTTGGGGTCTGTTGTGCTTATCCCACTTCTACTTCAACAAGTTTACGGCTACACCGCGACTTGGGCAGGACTTGCAGCTGCCCCTGTAGGGATTATTCCCGATTTTACTTTCACCAATCATCGGTAAACTAGGACATAAAATTGATATGCGAATTTTAGTCACAATCAGTTTTATGGTTTATGCTTTGACCTTTTATTGGCGAGCTGTAACCTTTGAGCCTGGCATGACCTTTGCCGATGTTGCATTGCCACAATTTGTGCAAGGTTTAGCGGTCGCTTGTTTCTTTTATGCCACTGACAACCATTACCCTTTCGGGTTTACCACCCGAAAAAATGGCTTCAGCATCAAGCTTATTTAATTTCCTTCGAACCCTTGCTGGCTCGGTGGGAACATCCCTTACGACATTTATGTGGTATAACCGAGAAGCCGTGCATCATACTCAACTCACGGAAGCGATTAATCCATATAATCCGATTTCCCAACAGTTCTTCCAAACGATGGCAAGCTTTGGTTTAAACGAACAACAAACAGCCTCATACCTCGCCAGACAAATCACTGCTCAGGGCTTTATTATTGGCGCTAATGAAATTTTCTGGTTATCGGCTATCACATTCTTGGCATTATTTATTATCGTCTGGTTCGCAAAACCACCTTTTGGAAATCGCCATTAAAAAATCTCAAAAAAATAACCGCACTTTGATGATGTTCAAAAGTGCGGTTGTTTTTCTAGCCTTTTGCCAAGATGTCTTTTAAGAATCTCGCGGTGTGCGAACCTTTGACTTTGGCGACTTCTTCCGGTGTGCCTGTCGCGATGATTTGACCACCGCCACTGCCCCCTTCAGGACCAAGATCCACAATCCAGTCTGCGGTTTTGATCACATCTAAGTTATGTTCGATCACCACGATGGTATTGCCTTGATCGCGTAAGCGATGTAACACCTCGAGAAGCTGTTTAATATCGGCAAAATGTAGGCCTGTTGTCGGCTCATCCAAAATATAAAGGGTTTTACCGGTATCGCGTTTTGAAAGCTCCGTTGCTAACTTAACGCGTTGTGCCTCACCACCTGAAAGCGTGGTAGAAGACTGACCTAAACGAATATAAGATAAGCCTACATCCATTAGGGTTTGCAATTTACGTGCAATCATTGGGATCGCATCAAAAAACTCGCGGGCTTCTTCCACCGTCATATCTAATACTTGGTGAATAGTTTTGCCTTTGTATCGGATCTCCAAGGTTTCACGGTTATAGCGTTTACCTTTACATTGATCACAAGGCACATACACATCCGGCAAGAAGTGCATTTCAACTTTAAGCACACCGTCACCTTGGCATGCTTCACAACGACCACCACGCACGTTAAAGCTAAAACGTCCTGGGTTATAACCACGTGCGCGCGCTTCTGGTACGCCCGCAAATAATTCACGAATTGGAGTAAATAATCCCGTATAAGTCGCTGGGTTAGAACGTGGTGTACGGCCTATTGGGCTTTGGTTAATATCGATCACTTTGTCGAAATATTCCAAGCCTTCAATGGATTTATAAGGTGCAAAATCTGTTTTTTCCGCACGATTTAAAGCGTTTTGAGCCAATGGGAATAACGTATCATTGATTAGCGTTGATTTGCCTGAACCTGATACTCCTGTGATACAAGTAAATAGACCCACTGGAATCTCTAAATTCACGCCTTTTAGATTGTTCCCTGTCGCGCCTTTTAATTTTAAAAGTTTGCTTTTATCAAGTGCGGTTCGTTTCTTCGGAATTTCGATTTTTTCTTCACCCGATAAGAACTTACCCGTAATCGAATTTGGGTTCGCCATAATTTCTTTGGCTGTTCCTTGTGCGATCACTTGGCCACCGTGTACACCTGCTCCAGACCAATATCAATAATATGATCGGCTTCTCGAATAGCATCTTCATCATGTTCCACCACGATCACGGTGTTGCCCAAATTACGCAAATGAATCAACGTATTTAACAGACGCTCATTATCGCGTTGATGCAAACCGATAGAAGGCTCATCCAACACATACATGACACCTACTAAGCCCGCACCAATCTGACTCGCAAGACGGATACGTTGCGCTTCACCGCCCGAAAGGGTCTCGGCTGAGCGAGAAAGGGAAAGATAATTTAAGCCTACATTCACTAAGAATTCTAACCGTTCTCTGATCTCTTTCAGGATTTTTCCGCAATTTGTGCTTTTTGACCGGTTAAAGTAAGCCCTTGGAAAAACTCGAGGCTTTCACCAATGCTTTTCTCTGAAATCTGTGGCAAGTTAATGCTGCCAATATACACGTTGCGAGCTTCTGGACGAAGACGTGAGCCGCCACAATCTGCACAAGGTCGGTTACTGATATTTTTCGCCAATTCTTCGCGCACAGACATGGATTCCGTTTCTTTATAACGGCGTGCCATATTATTCAAAATCCCTTCAAAAGGATGTTTACGAATCACCACATCGCCACGGTCGTTCATATATTGGAATTCAATTTCTTCTTTGCCTGAACCGTGCATCACAATATCTTTAATTTTTTTGAGGCAAATCTTCGTATGGCGTTTCAATATCAAATTTATAATGTTTCGCCAACGAAGTAAGCATTTGGTAATAATAGAAATTGCGACGATCCCAACCTTTCACCGCCCCACCTGCGAGGGAAATGCTTTCATTTTGCACCACTCGGCTTTCATCAAAGAACTGCTGAACACCTAAGCCATCACAAGTCGGACACGCCCCTGCTGGGTTATTAAATGAAAATAAGCGAGGCTCTAATTCCGGTACAGAATAGCCACAATGCGGACAAGCAAAGTTTGCCGAGAAAACCAATTCTTCCGCTTTAAGATTATCCATATCTGCCACAACCGCTGTACCTCCCGAAAGCTCTAAAGCTGTCTCAAAGGATTCGGCTAAACGTGTAGCTAAATCTGACCGCACTTTAAAGCGATCCACCACCACTTCAATGGTATGTTTTTCTGTAAAGCAAGTTCTGGTGGATCAGATAAATCACAAATCTCACCATCAATTCTTGCGCGAATATAACCTTGTGCCGCTAAACTATCTAACAGCTTAACGTGCTCACCTTTACGGTTTTTTTCACTACGGGCGCTAGCAACATCATTTTGCTTTCTTCAGGCAAGCTTAAAACTTTATCCACCATTTGGCTGATGGTTTTGTGCCGTTAATGGCACATCATGATCAGGACAACGCGGCTCCCCTACGCGAGCAAACAGCAAACGCAGATAATCGTAAATTTCGGTGATCGTGCCCACGGTTGAACGCGGGTTATGAGAAGTAGATTTTTGCTCAATAGAAATCGCTGGTGATAATCCCTCAATCGAATCCACATCAGGTTTTTCCATCAAAGAAAGGAATTGACGCGCATAAGCAGAAAGCGATTCCACATAACGGCGCTGCCCTTCCGCATAAAGCGTATCAAATGCTAAAGAAGATTTGCCCGAACCAGACAAGCCTGTAATCACAATTAATTTATCGCGCGGAATGGTTAAATTGATGTTTTTGAGGTTGTGGGTTCTTGCCCCACGAATGTCGATAGTATCCATAAAAAAGCGATTGCCTTAAGAAAATAAATTCAAAAATTGCGACCATTATCGCATATTTCAATATCTGTGCAAATATCCAGTTAATTTTTATGGATCTTTTGTTTCTTTTAAGGCAAAATAGCCAAAATTTTTCACCTTATTTCTAAAATATAGAGGATTCTATGGCAGGTATTAATAAAGTAATCATCGTGGGTAATTTAGGTAATGATCCTGAAATCCGCACGATGCCAAATGGCGAAGCGGTAGCAAATATTAGCGTGGCAACAAGTGAAAGCTGGACAGATAAAAACACAGGCGAACGCCGTGAAGTGACCGAATGGCACCGTATCGTGTTATATCGTCGTTTAGCAGAAATTGCGGGACAATACTTACGCAAAGGTTCACAAGTTTATGTTGAAGGTCGTTTAAAAACCCGTAAATGGCAAGATAACAATGGTCAAGATCGTTACACCACTGAAATCCAAGGTGATAACTTACAAATGTTAGGTGGTCGTAATCAAGAGATGGGCGGTTATGCACCTGCACAATCAGCACCACAGCCAAGCTATCAATCTCGTCCAGCACAATCTGCGCCAGCGCCACAAGCTGAGCCACCAATGGACGCATTTGATGACAACATTCCATTCTAAGTTACATATAATTCAAAAATAAAAGCGTTGTTCTATGTGACTAGAACAACGCTTTTTCTATACATGCAAGCAGTCAGATTTTTATAACTTTTAGCAAAAACACCTGAAAATTTGACCGCTCTTGGGTGTAAAAAAGCCTTTCCCCTAACAGCCGAAACCCAAACACAGGTTTTCGGCTGTCTTCATGCCAAATATCCCTTTTTTCTCCCCGTACGCCCCATAATAAGGCATCCGAGCCGCCTTTTTAGGCGGCAACAGGCACTACCTAGCCTGTTAGCCGCTTTCAACAGGTTCAAACACATCGCCTTCAGATGGCTTTGCGCACTCACTTTGAGCAGACCAAAATAGGCTGCCCGGGCGTAAAAAGTGCGGTGTTTTGCAATTTTTCGCTTAAATTCCATCGTTTGTAGCACAAAAGTGCGCTCTATTTTACGATTTTTTCTTTATATTCCCCAACAGTAATCTGCGCCCTTCAAATTCCTTGCCGGCAATTTCCAAAGCGAAGCGTTCTTTGTCGGCGTCGCGTACTTTATCGTGTACGGCACGTAATTCCTGCACGCTAGCACCCAATGCCTTGACGATTTCATCGCCCATTTTTCATGGAAGAATAGAAGGTTTCGCGCACTACGAAATCCGCTTCCGCTTTCACTAGGGCCAGCGCATTGCGTCTATCCCAGGCGCGCACGAACACCTTGGCGTTCGGGTTGATATGATGAATATTTTCCACAATTCTGACCGCACTTTCTCCGTTGTCCACGCATACCGCTACGATGTCGGTGTGTTCCACGCCGCTGGCATGCAGCACGTCGGCGCGGGTGGCTTCGCCGTAATAGACTTTGAAACCGTATTCGCGTGCGACGTTGATGATGTCGGGATCGTTGTCCAGAATGGAAATGGTGGCACCGTAGGCTAGCGGCATTTGGCTGACCACCCTGCCCCATGCGCCCGAATCCGATAATCAGCACGTTGCCGTTGAGTTCGCCCGCATGTTCTTCCACATCGTCCACTGCCGCAGCTGCGCTGGGTTCTTTGAAATAGCGGTCGAACAGCATAACGCTGAAGGGTGTCGTAATCATGGAGAGCACCACGATTGCCGTCATATTCGCTAGCACTTCCGCATTAATCGCCCGTTGTGCGGCAGCGGAGGCGAGTAATACGAAGGCGAATTCACCGCCCTGCGACATCAGTACGGCGCGGTGTATCGCGGTGAAATGGCTTGCTTTGGCAAAACGCGCCACTCCATAAATGGCAAAGCATTTCAAGATAATCATCAGTACAGTGGCGGAAAGAATTACCTTCCAGTTATTGAGCACCGTTGCCACATCCAGCGACATCCCGACAGCTAAGAAAAACAGCCCGAGCAAAAGGCCTCGGAACGGTTCGATATCCGCTTCAAGCTGATGACGGAAGTCGGATTCCGACAGCAGCACTCCCGCCAGAAACGCACCCATCGCCATAGACAGACCGCCCAGCTCCATTAAATAAGCCGCACCGAGTACCACCAGCAGCGCGGCGGCAGTCATCACCTCGCGTGCTTTTGGATTTTGCCAGAATTTTTAAACAGCGGATTGAGCAGCCAAATACCTGTCGCAATCAACGCTGCCAGAAAGCGCGGCAACACCGATTTTCTGCCATAGCGGTACGGCATCGGCAACGGCATTGGGATTATCGGGCGCTAGAAATGCTACAATCGCCAGCATGGGCACAATCAGCAAATCTTCAAACAGCAAAATGGAGACAATGCGCTGACCTTGCGGTGTGCTGATTTCATGACGTTCGTCCATAATCTGCATGACCATTGCGGTGGAGGTGAGTGTAAAACCTACCGCCGCAATAAACGACATCACTAAAGAAAAACCGTAAGCTAGCCCGATTAGGGTAAGGAACAGACTGGAAAGCGTCACCTGCAGGGTACCCAAGCCGAAAATCTGATTACGCAATTTCCATAAATGCGACGGCTTCATTTCCAGCCCGATCAAAAACAGAAACATCACCACGCCGAATTCCGCAATATGCAAAATAGCGTGGGAATCGGTAATGAGCTTTTAATCCGAAGGGTCCGATAACCAGCCCCGCAGCCAAATAACCCAGAATCGAGCCTAGACCTAAACGTTTAAATAACGGCACGGCAACTACCGCCGCCCCCAATAACACCACCACGTGCAATAAATCGCCGTCAGCTGCTTCTACCGCCATAATTCCTGCCTTTGTTAATTCATAAAAATTTTTCGTATTATAAAGAAAAATCGCCGTAACACAAAAAAGTCGTCATTTGACGGCTTCCTCTTAGAAAAGTGCGGTCGGTTTTTGTTAATTTATTGCACTTTGCCGTCGATTTCGATCGGGGTATATTCCACCGGCACCCAAGTATAGCTGCCGTTGCTTTCGGCACGGATGTGTCCGATGCCGGGGAAGGGCATATGTGCGCCAGCTATCTAGATTTTACGTGTGGCGGCATCTTTGAGCGCGTCTTGGCGGCTGGCGCGTGCCTGTTTGGGGTCGCTGTCAAACTCAATGGCGATTTCGGGATCAAGCATTTGCAGTGTGAGGCTGTGTTCGAGTTCGGGATCGGAGAGTCTGTGCCATTGTCCGAGCAGGACGGCTTTGAACATGGACAACAGGGGATAGGCGGGACAGTCGCGGTGGTCTTGGAGATAACGGGTTCTTTGACGGTTCAGGTACTGTTCGATCGGTTGCCAATCAATCACCTGATCCAACTTCAATAGAGGGAAGCGGTTGATGTGTTTGGCAATCACGGCTTGGGCGGTTTGCTGGAAGAAGGTAGTCATAAAAATCCCCTAAATGTCTTAGTGGGGAATTTAGGGGATTTTGGGAGAATTTTGCAAAGGTCTTATGTAAAAACAAATCGATAAGGTCTATAATTGGTGCGCAATCCATCATTTCACGGAGACAAATTATGCACACACAAAAATCTTATTATCGGCTTTGGCAAAGCGGGCAAAACGCTGGCGGCGGATTTGGCGAAACACGGGCAACAGGTCGTGCTGGTGGAACAGTCGGCGCAGATGTACGGCGGCACTTGCATCAACATCGGCTGTATTCCCAGCAAAAAAACTGATTGTCGAGGCGAGCAGCGCGGGCATAACGCCGACAAAGCGGCGGTGTTTGCGGCGGCGATGAACGCGAAAAACACCCTGATTCCGAAATTGCGCGCCGCCAATTTCGCCAAACTGGACAATCTGGACGGCGTAACCGTGCTCAACGTGCGCGCCGAGTTTCTCGATGATCGCACGGTCAAACTGACTGACCCAGACGGCGGCGAGCAAACCCTTACCGCCGAACGCATTTTCATCAACACCGGTGCCACCCCGCGCCGCCTGGGCGTAGCGGGCGAAGACAGCCCGCGCGTACTGGACAGCACCGGTGTACTCGCGCTGAACGAACGCCCGCGCCGCCTCGTCATCATCGGCGGCGGCTACATCGGCTTGGAATTTGCCTTTATGTTCCACGCTTTCGGCAGCGAAATCACCATTCTCGATGGCGGCGACCGCTTCCTGCCGCGTGAAGATCGCGACATCGCCGAAGAAATGCTGCGCGTATTAAACAGCAAAGGCATCAAGGTGTTGCAAGGCGTGAAAATTGAAGCGTTCCGCGACAATACGGCGGACACCAGCGTCATCACCTCGCAAGGCGAATTTACCGCCGACGCGGTGCTGGTGGGCGTAGGCCGCGTGCCGAACACGCAAGGATTGGGCTTGGCAAACGCGGGCATCGAAACCGACCCGAGCGGCTTCATCCTCGTTGACGACCATCTGCGCGTGCAAGGCAAAAACCACATCTGGGCGATGGGCGACGTGGCGGGCAGCCCGATGTTCACCTACATCTCGCTCGACGACTATCGCATCGTGCGCGAACAGCTTTTCGGCGACGGCAAACGCAACCGCGCCGACCGCACCCCGTTCCCGACCGCCACCTTTACCGAGCCGCCGCTCGCCCATATCGGCTTTAACCGAAACCGCCGCGCAGCAATCGGGGCGCGAGGTGAAAGTGTTGAAACTGAAAGCCGACGCGATTCCGAAAGCCAAAATCCTCAACCAAACCGACGGCCTGCTCAAAGCCGTGGTGGACGCGCACAGCGGCGAAATCCTCGGCGTAACCCTGTTCTGCGCCGAAGCGCACGAAATCATCAACCTGTTTAAAATGGCAATCGATTTCCGCGTCCCTGCCCGCTATGTCAAAAACCAAATCTTCACCCACCCGACCATCGCCGAAGGGCTGAACGATTTGTTCGCGGGCTGCTAAAAAAACTGGTTGTAAAACGACCGCACTTGATACGGAAATGCCATCTGAAAGCGATTTCAGAATCGATGCGGGTATGTTGTTTCGTAACCGAGTCTGTATAAACCGTTTTTCTTTGTCCAACGGGCATCTTTGTCTTTACTCGGTGTGGTTTGACCGCTGACTTGTCCTTCGTCATCGACTTCTATGGCCTGACGCTGTTTGCCGCCGGCGGTTTGAATAATGGTGGCGTCAATGACGGCGGCGGATGCTTTCTCTACTTTTAGGTCTTTTTCAGTCAGTTGGCGGTTAATCAGTTGCAGCAATTCGGACAGGGCGTCGTCTTGCGCCGCCAGTTGCGGTAGCGGCATAAGGTGCTGTAATCGGGGATGCTCAGTTCGTCGAAACGGCAAAACAGGTTGAAGTCGATGCGGGTAATGAGGCTGTGTTCGAGTTCGGGATCGGAGAGGCTGTGCCATTGTCCGAGCAGGACGGCTTTGAACATGGACAGCAGGGGATAGGCTGGACGGCCGCGGTGGTCTCTAAGGTAACGGGTTCTTTGACGATTCAGGTACTGTTCGATCGGCTGCCAATCAATCACTTGATCCAACTTCAATAGCGGGAAGCGGTCGATGTGTTTGGCAATCATGGCTTGGACGGTTTGTTGGAAGAAGGTGCTCATGAAAAAAATCCCCTAAATGTCTTGGTGGGAATTTAGGGGATTTTTGAGGATTTTGCAAAGGTCTCAAAAGGAGAAAAAAATATTACAAACAGCTGTTCCGTTAATTGAGCAAATTGATGAGTTATTTTTCGGAAAGTTGAATAACGACGAAGAACAATTTAAGCATTTTCTTGTTAGATTAAACAAAGAATAAGAATATTATTTATGGAGTTGTCAATTTTGATAACTCCATACTACATTTGAAACTCAAAAATAGAGCATAGCTATAGAACAGAAATTTATTCAAGAGAATTATTTACACCAAAGTATAGAAGTCCTCTGTTTTTATTTTTCAAAAAGTAAAACAGAGAACATAAATGGTTGGCTCTTGAAAGCAATGTGTAAAAATTTTACGTTAATATTGTAAAATATAATGATATAATTACTCTGTTATCGGGGTTATTTTTTTACGTATTTTTAAGGAAGTTATCAATATTTGATTGCAACAAGTTGAAATAATTAGAGTTTTATTTTTCATTCTTTCCTTATATAGAAACAACCCTTTTAAGTTACATATAATTTAGAAAAACAAAAAGCGTTGTTCTATATCGCTAGAACAACGCTTTTTTTCTATACATACAAGCAGTCAAATTTTTTTATAATTTCTTGCAAAAAAATTCATTAAATTTTGACCGCACTTTGCCCCTCAAAAAGAACCTAGACACCTAATTTTAGGGTTCAGATTATTATTCAATTTCGTTATAACTAAAAATCAGTACATATATTTAACAATTCTTTTCGATTTTTGCTATGTGGTTTTGCTACATTTTTTTACCGTCTTATTTTCACTAGAGGTACAATTATGCAGCATCGCGATCTTTATCCCCATGAAATCTTACAAGATGTTATTGATAAAAGTTATGCTAAGTCGGAAGGGCACTTAAAAACACTGGCTATTTTAAGTTTTTTAGGTGGCGGCTATGTGAGTTTTGGTTATATGGCCTATTTAAAAGTCGTGAGCGGTATTCCTCCAGAGTGGAGTGGGCTATCAACATTACTTGGTGCAGCCGTGTTTCCTATTTGTTTGATTTGTATTCTAATCGGTGGTGGTGAATTAGCCACGGGAAATATGATGATGATGGCATTAGGCCGTTTAACAAAAAGAGTAAGCCTTAAAAAATTATTTCGTAACTGGATTGTAGTGAGTTTGGGCAACCTGCTCGGTGCGCTGTTTATGGCATATTTCTTAGGGCATTATGTCGGTTTATCAGAAGGGGCCGCCTCAGCTAAAACCATTGCTATCGCCGAAGCTAAAGTGCAAATGGATTTTGGACGTGCCTTTATTTCTGCTATTGCCTGTAACTGGATGGTCTGCATGGGTATTTGGTTCTATTTTGGCGCCAAACAAACATCTGGTCGTATCCTCGCCATATGGTTCCCAGTGATGATTTTTGTGCTTATCGGATTACAACACTTTGTCGCTAATATGTTTATTATTCCTGCCGGGATTTTTGCTAGTGCTAATGTGACTTGGAGCCAATTCTTCTTCAATATGATTCCTGTCTTTTTTTAGGCAATGTCACGGGCGGTGCAGCATTTGTTGGCGCATCTTATCTTTATGCCTACCGTCACTTATTAAAAGAAGATTATTGTATTTAGTAAACGAAAATCTACCGCACTTTGGCGTGAAAAAGGTCTTTTGAAATGTCAAAAGGCCTTTTATTCTCTCTAAAATGCATTGAATCCCCTCTTAATTAACTCAACACTCTTCTAAATAGTGTAAAGTTGCACTTTACGCTTAGAGCATGTAAACTAATCATATTAAGATCAATATGGAAAGAAAAGTATTAGCCGAATTTCCATGTTATTTAGCATTCTCAAATTTACAGTAAGGAAGAGATCACATGCCGAAGATGAAAATTTCTAGATTAATGTTTTATAGCACTGTTTTGACTAGTGTTATGTTATCTTCTTGCAGTCAACATACCCAACCCCACTCAACAGTTGAAAATACAGTGAGCAATTATGTTAAAAATTCGGCAACGTATTGGACTGAGCAACCATTTTGCAGCGGGCGTTACCAAATTAACTTACCATCTAACCGTATAAGTGGGACTGGTTGGCTTAAATACAATGGTTGGCAGATAATTGTGCGACCAGATTATTGGAATCTGGAAGTAGAATCCGTATTAGAGGTTAAAGAAAAAGGATATAACGGAAACGAGAGTTTTATAGAAAACCGCACGGTTATTCCTAATAAAGCGATAGCGATGGTCACACAGTCTCCTGGTTCATGGGAATACTCGGTGTCAAAGCACCTAAAAGGCATGATCTATTATGTCTATTTCTATTTCAAGTTAGGCAAGAATGATGCCTATTCCATTAAAAACCCTTTCAAGCATTATGCCTGTTAACGGCAAAGCTCCCCCAAACCTTAAGCAGCTGGAAAAAAGTAAAGTTGATGAAGCTATTGGACTGATACGGAATAATTTTTTCGACAAGCTGAGAGATCGTAAAGATACTGAAATGCCACAGCAACAAGGTGTCTGTTTAACAGAAGGATTTATTGCCGATAAGGGAACTGAGCCGTTTTTTGGCAGTGCGGGCATCAAAATCAAAGACTATAAAGATGTTTATGCCGAGCTAACGACGGGTGGAGCTTTGGAGGAAGGTGATAAACCGCTATTAGAACGAGATCTTTTCGCTAAAAGATAATGCTTTGGATAAACTCCTCTCGTGGGCGAAATATAGCACCATACGCAAAGGAAAGCGCAATATCAATGGCATGACCGGCAGTGAAAAACTGGTTAAGTGGCAGGGAAATCGATATCTATTTATCTGGGAAAAAGATGATGGCAGTGTGAGATTTAAGATGACTTTCGGTGCCAATAAGAAAAATACCAAGGGTTCGCCACTCAGTGAGAAAGAGGCTTTAACTGCTTGGGATGCAATATTACCGACATTGAAAAAACGACTTTAAACAAGGGATTACCACTGCTAAATTGAAGTAAAAATAAACGCGATCAAGTTTTGAAGAGCATTTGCAAAAATACTGAAAAATTTGACCGCACTTTAGAATATGGAAGGTTTCGTTACTCATTTAACTGGTTGTTATGGGCGTTATAAGGAAGAGGTCACCTACACTAATTAATTATCAATAATGTATCTTTTTGCTCGATTTATTATATCTTTATAATCTTCCATAAAAGGTTCTTCTAATACAGACTCTAATAAACACTCTAAGTTAGATAATATTTTTGTTCAGCCTTATCACTTAGTTCATTATCTTTATTAAACTTAACGATCCATTCAAAAACCAATACCTCATCACCGTTTAATTTTAAAAATATAATCGTTAGATTCTTTTCTTATATCCATAACATTATAACCTTAGTAGGCAAGTTAAATTATCAAATCAACTATAACTTAATCTAAAGACTTTACACATATTTCACATACGTAATAGATACAAAATCAACAACTTACACTTTCATCTGAAGAAAATATGTTATCACCAATAAAACAATTTTTAAAAGTGCAATTCGTAAATGAGTTATACATTAAGTATGTTATACAGGCTACAACTTGCTGTTGTGTAAACAACTCGACGATTTCTAACATATTAGTCATGTGGCTTGTTATTAAGAATATCCAACCATGCATCCTGTGTGAAGACTATTTCCTCGTAATTAATACCATCATCGATATCGCTGACACCAATGACATAAATTAGAGCATTTTCGTCTTCTAGTATACTTGATTCAAAATTTTCTAGACTTGAATTATTTTGAAATGAGCTTATGAAATTTGGGATTTTATTTTCATTGCTCATAATAACTATGGTTGTTAGAGAGGGACCACAATCATATAAAAATATTTTTCAAAATAATCTTCGTCAATTGGTTTTAAAAATTCAATAATTCCTATACGGCTTGGAATGAATTTTAACAAAAACCCAAAAAGCCTTTTTAAGGTTACCATGCCATATAATCTTAACATTATGATTTTTTGAGAGAGATTCAAAAAAATTTTAAATCTAACCCAGTTGCACAGAGAAAGCAGCGGTAATGTAGGCTCTTATTTACTTTTTTTCTAAAAATATTTTTCAAACTAATCTGAGTGTTTTCATTGCTTTCTCTTTTAATTCTTTTTATACATTTTCCAGTCCTTTATATTTATTTACTTTTTGATATGAAAAAGGTATTTATTGGGACATAGACTTACTGTGAAATTGACTATCAATTTCACATAATAGCATTCCTATTATTTTCCATTTTATTAGCTCAAGCAGAGCGTTTTGCAGTTTGGGACATTTTTATATACTTAACAGATTACATTTTAAACTGAGGAAAAATAGATTGTTTTCAATATAGCAGTTTTTAAAAAGTGCAATTACATATTAAATTATCTTCTATATGCATCGCCCTAAATACACAATCAGTAAAGGTACAATTGGTAAATCTTGTATTGCTAAACATTGTTGCGATAAAAGAACAATTAACAAAACTACAGTTAGTAAATGAGCTATACATTATGAAAGCGCCACGAAATGAGCTCAAAGAAAATTTAACATTAATGACTTCCTTATGAGATATTTCATATCTATGAAAAATCAATATTAGTTACATGAGTAAACTCACCTGAAATAAAAGGCATCCAAATCTTTTACATCAACCTTAGTTAAAGATTTTGTTATATTTGAAAGTAATTTTTTAATTTCATCTGATATCATTTTACTACCACTAATCTAGAGGTCCGTTGGAAACTCTCTCAAAGATATTCTTGATATAGTCTCCCCACATTAGTATAGAAGGATTGATTAGATATTAGTCTATCATGGTTTGTTGAAAAATCGTATACAAAAATCCCTAAATACTTATCTAGGGGATTTTTGCTTTAAATAAATGTTATCTATTTCAAACCTTTTTACCAAATCTTCATAACCGCCATGGTTGGTGACATTGGTATAGCCTGCATTTTTCAACTCAGTGAGTGCGGCTTCGGCACGACGACCACTACGACAGTAAAGGTTGATCGGTGCATCTTTATCTGAGCCAATCGCTTTCACACCTTCAATGATTTTTATCATGTGGAATATTCACCGCATCTTGTAAATGACCTGCGTTAAATTCCTCGGCTGAACGTACATCAATCCAAACGCCTTTTGCTTTTTTTCCGGTTGTACTGCACTTTGTTCTGTTTGTGGCGCAGTATTCGCAGAAGCAAAAAGGTACAGCAATGGCTGCCGCAGAAAAGTACCGCTGTGAATAATTTTTTTCATTATTCAATCTCCTATTAAATAGAAATAATATATTTACCTAAATAAATTTAGGGGTTATGTAAAACTAATAGTCATCATACGCCTAAATATAAAGATAATAAACTGTAAATGAAGTAAATTTTTAAGTAAAATTTAACCGCACTTTTGTAATATTTACCTTATTTAACACATCAATCTCTCTAAACCTTATCATTCATTATTTCTGATTAGTAAAAGATGTTGTTCATAAAGTAGTATTTTTCACACAAAGATTTAACCGTACAATCTGCCCCATCAAATATTGAGGAGAAAATAATGAAAAAAATGCCTGTATTGTTTGTTGGGCATGGTAGCCCGATGAACGTGTTAGATAAAGAAAACCCGTTCAATCAGAATTTCAGCCTAATTACACAAAAACTTTCCAAAACCAAAAGCCATTTTGATGATTTCAGCGCATTGGTACAGCAGCCGTTTGCAGGTGACATCAGGTGAACACCCTGAAATGATTTACGATTTCTACGGTTTTCCTGATGAACTCAGCCAAGTGCAATATCCTGCGCCCGGTTCGCCTGAATTGGCAAAGCAAGTGCAGTCATTATTACAGCCAGAAAATGTTGAGCTAAATCCAACGCGTGGTTTTGATCACGGGGCATGGGCGGTATTGAAATTTCTCTATCCTGATGCCGATATTCCCGTGGTGCAACTGAGCCTTAACCGTTTGAAATCGGCAGACTGGCATTTCAATTTGGCAAAAAAATTAGCTGCTTTGCGAGAACAAGGCGTGCTGATTATTGGCAGTGGCAACATTGTGCATAATCTAAGAGCGATAAGCTGGGAACATATTGATCAAATCGGCGCGGGTTATGACTGGGCGTTTGCTTTCCGTGAAACAGTCAATCAGGCGATTGCGACACAAGATGATGAAACTTTGGTGCATTATGACCAGTTAGGTGAAAAAGCCGAGCTTTCTGTCCCAACACCGGATCATTACTTGCCATTGCTGTACATCATGGCATTACGCGAACCACAAGACGAAATTACGTTTTTCAACGATAACCTGATTGCAGGATCGCTCAGTATGACGTCGGTTTTAGTGGGATAAAAAGGAAGGGTGAAATATCCTTTTTATAGCACTTATTGAAGAAAAGTGCGGTCATTTTTTTTTATTTTTGTTTTAGTCGTTTTCAGACGGTTCGAATTTTATTACAATCTGTAAGTAGAAAAAAATATGAATCAGTAATGATTGTAATCATTTCAATAGATTAAATATAATTAAAAAACTGTTTTATTTGTGTTTTTTGTGAAATTTGATACACGCCTAGGAAATATCCATGACTAAGCCGGTAACCTACAACCAACACCCCGAACAGCAAGCCCGCGACATTATCGATAAAAAACTGGAGCAGGCAGGCTGGACGATACAGTCGGTGAAGCACTTTAATCCCAACAATAGTTTGGGCGTAGCAGTGCGTGAATACCCTACAGACAGCGGGCCGGTAGATTATTTGCTATTTGTCGATAGAGAGCCGGTTGCCATTATTGAAGCCAAAGAAGAAAACTTTGGCCATAAGCTCAACACAGTGGAAGAGCAAAGCGCGCGTTATGCCGATAGCGAACTCAAACATATCCCGCAAGCGGATATTGCTTTTTTATATGAAAGCACAGGTGTAATTACCCGCTTTACCAATCGCAACGATCCTGCCCCTCGCGCCCGTGAAGTATTTCATTTTCATCGTCCTGAAACATTGCAAAAATGGGCAAACGAAGGCAAAAATACCCTGCGCGCCAAACTTAAAGCTATACCTGCGCTCAATCCCAACCATCTATCTGCGGCCGAACTCGGCTTGCGCGATTGCCAATTAACCGCCATCGAAAATATGCAAGACTCTTTGGCAAAAGATTTGCCGCGTGCCTTGATTCAAATGGCCACAGGTGCAGGCAAAACTTATACCGCCATCAGCATCATGTATCGTTTGCTCAAATACACAGGCAAACGCCGCATCTTGTTTTTAGTCGATACCGTCAATTTGGGCGAACAGGCCGAGCAGGAAATGTTGGTTTTTACCCCGTCTGACGACAACCGCAAATTTACCGAACTCTACAACGCCCAAGTGATTAAATCGCCGCACATTCCCAAAGGCGTAGAAGTTTGTATTTGTACCATTCAACGCATGTATTCCCTATTAAAAGGGGAAGAGATGGCGATACCGGATGAAAGCGTGGAATTAGAAGAATGGGAAAACCGCTTAAAAGAACCATTGCCTGTCGCCTATCAACCGGACCTGCCACCCGAATTTTTTGATTTTATCTTTATCGACGAATGCCATCGCTCCATTTACAACCTATGGCGACAAGTGTTGGATTATTTTGATGCTTATCTGATTGGCTTAACCGCCACACCGGACAACCGCACTTTTGGCTTTTTCAATCAAAACGTCGTCAGCGAATACAGCCACGAACAAGCTGTTGCCGATGGCGTAAACGTAGGCAACGAAGTCTATCTGATCAATACTAAAATCAGCCTGGATGGCGGCAAATTCAAAGCAGAAGAGCTGGTCGAACACCGCGAACGCACCACACGCCGTAAACGCTGGCAGCAGCAAGATAGCGATGAAGACTATACCGCCAAACAACTCGACAGGGATGTTGTCAATCCAAGCCAAATCCGCACCATTATCCGGACATTCCGTGACCACTTGCCGATAATTTTCCCGAATCGTCAAGAAGTACCCAAAACCCTGATTTTTGCCAAAAACGACAGCCACGCCGACGACATCATCAAAATGGTGCGTGAAGAGTTCGGGCAAGGCAACGAATTTTGCAAAAAGATTACGTACAAAGCCAAAGACGATATTGTGGGTGAAAACGGTGAAATCATCGAACAAGGCGAAGAACCCAAAACCGTCTTGGCAAATTTCCGCAACGATTACAACCCGCGCATTGCCGTTACCGTCGATATGATTGCCACAGGAACGGACGTCCGCCCGCTCGAATGCCTGTTGTTTATGCGCGATGTCAAAAGCCGCAACTATTTCGAGCAAATGAAAGGGCGCGGCACACGCACGCTTGATAAAGAGGGCTTACAAAAAGTCAGCCCTTCCGCATCATCCGCCAAAACCCATTATGTCATTGTCGATGCGATTGGCGTTACCAAATCGCTCAAAACAGCAAGCCAACAATTAGACACCAAGCGTTCGGTCAGCTTTTCCGATTTAGGGAAAGCCGTCGTCTTCGGCGGCGCATATGATAGCGACAGCATCAGCTCACTGGCGGCACGCCTTGCCCGTTTAAACAAACAGCTGGATAACGAACAACAGCAGCAGATTACGGCCATCACAGGCGGCATTCCATTATCGCAACTGGTCAAAGATTTATTTCACGCCATCAATGCCGATGAAGTTCATCAAGCTGCCTGCGAACAAGAAGGCATTTCCATTGATGAAACGCCGTCTGAAAAACCGTTTTACAGATACAAAAACAGCGCGTCAAAGCCGCCACACGTCCGCTTTCCATGGAACTCATCACCACATTGGACGACATCCGCAAACAAAACGAGCAGAAAAATTGACGCCGAGATTGATGAAGTCATCCACGCAGGCTGGGCAGAAAATGATGAAACCCTGATCCAAGATTTTGCCGAATGGATACGCAGCAACAAAGACGAAATCACCGCCTTGCAGATTTTCTATAATCAGCTTTTATCAACGCCAAGCCTTAAGCCTGGCGATGATTAAAAGCGCTGGCAGACGCCATTAAAAAAAGCCAAACCGAAATTGGCATTCAGTCATATCTGGCAGGCGTACGCGCGTTTGGATAACGTCAGCGAACAGGTGGAAAGCGAACTCACCGCCTTAGTCAGCCTTGTTCGCCGCGTGATTGGCATTGATGACAAAATCACGCCGTTTACCAAAACCGTGCGTAAAAACTTCCAAACATGGACGTTTGAACACAATGCCCGCGCCGACAAACCGCTGACTGAAGCGCAAATGCAATGGCTGACCATGATTCGTGACCACATCATCACTTCCTTTGCCATCGAAGGGAACGACTTTGAACTAACCCCGTTTAACCAACACGGCGGCTTAGGGCAAGCCTATGATGTATTGAGCGAAATTGCCGCCAACGACCAAGACTTTAACACCCTATTAGACGAGATTAACCGACAATGGACAGCATAACAATGACCACAGAACAGCAATTGCTGAAAGGGTGGAAAAAATATAATTTGTTCGATATTTGCCAACCTAAGCAATGGAAAACTATTGCAGTAAAAGATTTAAAAAATGAAGGTTATCCAGTTTATGGAGCTAATGGCATAATTGGTTTTCATAATGAATTTAATCATGAAAAAGAGACCTTATTAATTGGATGTCGTGGCAGTTGTGGGGAAGTTCATATTTCACAGCCTAAATCATATATCAATGGAAATGCAATGTGCTTAGATAAATTATCGGATAATATATCGTTACATTATTTATACTATTTCCTGAAAGGCTATAATTTTAAACCTATTATTTCTGGCTCAACACAACCTCAAATTACTCAAATTGGACTAAAAAAAGTAGAAATTCCAACGCCTACACTTGAAACCCAACAAGCCATCGTCAATAAAATCGAAAGCCTGTTTGACGAAATCGACGAAGGTATAGGCCGTCTGAAAACCGCAGCGCAGCAAATCCAACAATACCGCCAATCCCTGCTCAAAAACGCCTTTAACGGCGAACTCACCAAAGAATGGCGCAGCAAGCACGCAGATACCTTGCCGTCTGAAAACGAACTGCTCGCCCAAATTCAGACGACCCGAGAGCAACACCACGCCCAACAGCTTGCCGACTGGCAAACAGCCGTCAGCCAATGGGAACAGAATGGAAAAGAAGGGAAAAAACCGAGCAAGCCCAAAGCATCGACACAAGCGGTTAAGTTTGAAGAAAATGTTGCAGATTTGCCGAGTGGGTGGGGGACGGTAAGGTTAGAAAATTTGGCTTCCGAATATGTACTGGGAAAAATGCTTGATAAAAATAAAAACAAAGGGGAAGAACGGCCATATCTAGGAAATATAAATGTACGTTGGGGATATTTTGAATTTTCTAACGCTAAAACAATGAAAATTGAAGATGATGAGATCGAAAGATACTCAGTCAAATATGGTGATTTAATTATTTGTGAAGGTGGGTGAACCTGGGCGTTGTGCCGTTTGGAAACATGAGGCTGAAATGTTTATTCAAAAAGCACTACACCGAGTAAGGTTTCCATCATACTATTCTGCAGATTTTGCGTTTTATTATCTAAGCTATGCTGTGAAATTACCATTGGTAACAGACCTCTTGACTGGAACCACAATTAAACATTTAACCGGTACTGCATTAAAAAATATCCCATTTCCAGTCTGCTCTATAAGTGAACAAACCCAAATCGTTGCCATTTTAGAAAGCAAACTCACCGCCTGCGACCAACTTGCTGCCGAACTTGCCAAACAACTCAAACAAGCCGATCTGCTCAAACAGGCAGTCTTAAAAGCGGCTTTTTCAGGGGAATTGAGGGAATAACAATTTGTTTAACCGTTGCTTAACTACGGACTTATTTTTTTAGCAATGTGGTAAATAAATTATTTATATAATTCAATGCATTAATGATTTTTATTTGTTTAACCGTTGCTTAACCGAAAAATAGCCTACCACACCAAAGAGAACGTAAATGAACCATAAAGAGATACACCAATTACAGCATTTAGCTGATGAACTGATTAAGTTACCCAAAGAAAAATGAATGGGTTGAGTTTAAAAACCAATAATAAAGACCCGAAGATGATTGGGGAGGATATTTCTGCACTTTCCAATAGTGCCGCGTTACTGGGTAAAGTGTCTGCCTATATGGTTTGGGGCGTGGAAGATGTCAATCATAAAATCCTGGGGACGAATTTCAAACCTTCGGCAACGAAACATAAACAGCAAGAGCTGGAAAGCTGGTTGCTGCAAAAACTTGAGCCGAAAATTGATTTCCATTTTTGGGAATTTGAATATCAAGGTTTTGAGATGGTGATTTTGGAAATTCAAGCCGCCATGCATAAACCAGTAAGGTTTGACGGAACGGAATATATCCGTATCGGTTCTTATACCAAAAAACTACGCGATTTTTCAGAAAAAGAGCGGGAATTGTGGCGGATTTTAGACCGAGTTCCCTTTGAAAAGCAGATCGCACTCAAATCCGTTAGTGGAGAAAAAGTTCTTCAATTGCTCGATTTTGTGAAATATTTTGATATGACCAAACAGCCCTTGCCCGATATGCAACAGGGAGTTTTGGCGAAATTGCAAGATGATAAATTGATTGTCGAGAATGCCGGTGTTTGGGATATTACCAATCTGGGGGCGATTTTATTTGCTAAACGCCTTTCTGATTTTTGACCATTTGGCGAAAAAGCGGTGAGGATTATTCGTTACCAAGGTAATAATAAATTTACTACCGAAAAAGAAATTAATAGTTTGGCAGGATATGCTGTTGATTTTGAACAGATTATGCAAAGTGTTAAAGCATTACTGCCTTCTTACGAAGAAATCGGTTTGACCTTTCGCAAAGAGATGAATGCTTATCCTGAAATTGCATTACGTGAATTGGTAGCTAATGCTCTGATTCATCAGGATTTCAATATTTCCGGCACTTCACCCTATGATCGAAATTTTTCTCATCGGTTGAAATCACCAATACAGGTTCGCCCTTAATCGAAGTCGAACGCTTTATGGATAAGCCGCCATGTAGTCGCAATGAGCATTTGGCGGCACTGATGCGCAGACTAGATATTTGTGAAGAGCGTGGCACAGGTATTGATAAAGTCATTTTGCAAATCGAACTCAATCAGATGCCTGCACCGCTTTTTGAAGATTTGGGAAATTATACAAAAGCGACATTATTCACCTATCGCCCTTTCTCGGATATTACAAAGGAAGAACGCCTGCGTGCTTGTTACTGGCACTGTGTATTTAAATATGCCAATCGTGAACAAATGAGTAATGCCAGTTTGAGGGAACGCTTTGGTAATGCCGTAAGTAGTGCGATGATTAGCAAAATTATCAAAGAAGCGCAAGAAAAGGGGTTTATCAAGATTTTTGATGAAGAAGCCGGTTCTAAAGCAAAAAAATATATTCCTGTGTGGAGCTGATTTGTTTAACCGTTTCCTAATAAAGAGTCTGTTTTTTGAGTAAAAAAAGATTTATATTCAATATAATCAATAGATTAAAAAAGAAAATTTGTTTAACCGTTGCTTAACCGCATAGTTTTAAAATTTAAGAGTATCTCATGACCACATCACCCAACCATACATCAAACGCCATCGTCCAAAAGGTTTGGAGTTTCTGCCATATGCTACGCGATGACGGCGTGAGCTACGGCGACTATTTGGAGCAGATTACGTATCTGATTTTCTTGAAAATGGCGTTTGAATACAGCCAGCCGCCCTACAAGCGCGATGTCGGCATTCCTGCCGAATATAACTGGCAAAGCTTTTATCGAACGCACAGGCGCGGAATTGGAAAAGCCATTATCTTGCTTTTGTTGCGCGATTTAGTATGCGTAAAGGCTTGCTTGGCCAAATCTTTGCCAAGGCGCAAAATAAAATCCAAGACCCGGCCAAATTATCCCGTTTGGTAGCGATGATTGATGAAACCAAATGGACGCGCTTGGGCGTGGATGTGAAAGGCGATATTTACGAAGGCATTTTGGAAAAAAATGCCGAAGATACCAAATCAGGCGCGGGGCAATACTTTACACCGCGCGCTCTGATTGAGGCAATGGTCGAATGCGTCCGCCCGCAGGCAGATACTCTGATTGCCGACCCTGCAGCAGGTACCGGCGGTTTCCTGTTGGGTGCATACAGCTATCTGGAAAAACATGCCAATTTAAATGCCGAGCAAAAAGCGCGGTTAAAAAACGGGACGTTTTTCGGTAATGAAATTGTCGCTAATACCCGCCGTTTGTGTTTGATGAACCTGTTTTTACACGGCATCGGCGAAATGGACGGCGAAAGCCCGATAAGCTCCGATGATTCCTTGGTTGCACCAAGCCCTCGAAAAGTAGATTTGGTTTTGGCCAATCCGCCATTCGGTAAAAAAAGCACGATGACCATTACCAATGCCGAGGGCGAAGCTGAAACCGAAGATTTTGTCTATAACCGCCAAGACTTTTGGGCAACCACTTCCAACAAACAAGTCAATTTCTTGCAACATATTTACACCATGCTCAAAAACAACGGTCGCGCTGCCGTGGTCGTGCCCGATAATGTGCTGTTTGAAGGCAGCGCAGGCGAAACCGTGCGTAAGAAACTGTTGCAGATGACCGATTTGCATACGATTTTACGTTTACCGACGGGGATTTTCTACGCCCAAGGCGTGAAAGCAAATGTGTTGTTCTTTGACAACCGCCCCGCACAGGAAAAAGCCGTTACCCAAGAAGTTTGGATATATGACTACCGCACCAATGTGCATCACACGCTGAAGAAAAACCGATGCAGTTGGCAGATTTGCAGGATTTCATTGCCTGCTATTGCCCTGAAGACCGTTCAAAAGCGCACAGAAACCTATCATGCTGAAAACAATCCCGACGGACGCTGGCGTAAATTTAGTATCGATGAAATCAATCAGCGCGAAAAAACCAGCTTGGATATTTTCTGGCTGAAAGATCATTCTTTAACCGACTTGGACAATCTGCCCGCCCCTGATATTTTGGCCGATGAAATCATTGAAAATATCGAAGCGGCTTTTGCTGAATTTCCGCAGCGTTGCAGCTCAGTTGGAAGAAAACGAATAGAAAAGCATCTGATGTCTTGTTGATTGGTTTATCATTAAGTTGTGGCTTTGAATTGATAAGAGGTTAAATACATATAAAAAAAGACAATCTTTTTAGATTGTCTTTTTAATTCAATTATTTCTTCACAGACTCTACTTCACCCACGGCTTTCTGAGATTTCTCATCCATTTCCACTTTAATATTGTGGTCCACCACCACATTCATATTAATAGTGATGCCTTCCTTTGGTGTATCCAATTGAATAGTCGTGTGCAAGCCGTGAGTGTAAACATAACCGCAAAAAATAAAAAGTGCGGTTTGAAAGTTAAAGTGTTTTATCATTTGTCTTTGTCTAATTGCTTATAAAGTTTATATTGCAGATTTTGTTCAAATTGCGAGCCATAGTCAATCATATTCCACAATTCAAACATATTTTCTTGGTGCGTATAATTTAACGTTATCGGATTATTGGTTCGCTTGGTTGGATTAAACCCGCTGATACTCGCACGCAACCTCATCTGCCCTTTAGGATCGAGCGTCACCGCTGCATGGGAATTTTGCAGTTCCATTTCTTTTAATAAATCCACCAAGATATTTTCTGTCCAACCACCTTTTTCAACCCTTTCACCATTTCATCGGTTAATTTGATGGACACATTTCCCACTTGTTCCAATGTACCATTACAAATCAAACATTCCTTATGCCCAAGCCAAAATGGCATGGTCGCATTGGCGCGGCCGGTTAAGGTTATTTGATTATATTGTGCTAAAAGCTAATACTTGGGCTAAATCAATATTGGTAAAAAGAAAGCGTTGCCATTTTTACTTTTGTGGGAAAGTGAGCTGAGGTACCGTCAATTCACCATCAAATAAGGAAAGTTTCACATTTTTAAGATAAGTGGATTTTTCATGGTATTCGGATAGCGCCCAAATAAATCTAATTCCCCATTTGCGACGGAAAGCGCACCATAGCGAATATTTTTGAGTCGAAATATGAATAGGTTTACTCGAAGCCACTTGCAATGCTTCGTTTTCATAATTCATTGGGAAAACGAATATTCAGCTTATACACTTCACCATCTGGCATGGTGATTTTGCCGTTTTTCAGGTTCAGCTCCCCTTCATCTTCACGCCATTGGTATTAATCACGAATTTGCTCTGTCCTTTGATGCTCCCTTCATGGATTAACCAGTTCCATTTTTGTGGGAAGAGTGATTGGAATACTTTTGCGGATTGTTCTTTCCAGCTGATTTCACCTGAAAGTGCACTATTCTGATATACGCCTAAGACATCTAATGGCCCAAGCGAGCCCGCCTTTAAATCACCTGCAAAATTGAAATTACCGATACTCTACCATCAATGCCTAAATTGAAAACGGGCGAAACAAAACGACCGCCATAAGCCAGTTCAATCCAATCAGTTTTCGCTTGTAACAAGCCTCGAATATGTTCTTCTTCATAATCCCAACGAAGTCGATCTTTAAGTTCCAATGAAAGTGGTGCCATTTTTACCTCTTTCATTTTGACTTCCTTAGAATGAGCAGAAAGTTGATTTAATTCAATATGATCCGCTTCCCAAAAGCCTTTCCCTTCCATTTTGAGTGGCGTATTTAAGGATTTCCAGTTTGCACTGCCATTGATTGTCCAATCCCAACGGTTTGTCGCTTGTTTTTCCACAGACTGCAACTTATGCTCTTCATCCCGCAAGTCAAACACGGTTTTAATACCCGCAATAAACTCATGGGCGTTTCCGTCTAATTTTAAATCGAGATTTTCAAACTGTGGTGTCGTACCCTTTAATGTTGCGAGCAAACGACCTTCCAAACCATAACGACCAATAATAATGTCATCTAACGGTAAACGAACGTGCAACTTGGTATCTGGCTGAACGGTATCCATTTTAAAGACGGAACCCGGGTAAAAATACACCACTGGATGTGTGAAGAGCCCGCCGAGATGATAGGTTAAATTGGTTTGTGCCACAGTAGCGTTATAACGTAAATCCCCGCGCGTTTTCAGCTCAAAATCCAATTCGTTATTGTCATCACCCCCACCGATTTCGCCATTTTTGCCTGAAATCACGATCTCCCCTTTGCCCATTTCTCCAAAGGTTTGCAAGATCACGTTCATATCAATGCTTAATGGCAACAAGCCTTCTGCTGCACGGTGGATAGATAACCCAAGGAAGCCTTTAATCGGTTGATAGCTATCGAAGGTCCAATAAAATTTCCCCCATGAAATATCCAAACCGTCTTTGGTGAACACAAAAGGCACATCCAACAGAGGCGAATTTGCTGTTAAATCTTGAACATTTAACTGACCATCCGCGCCTTGCCACGACACTTTTGCCTCGCCTTTGGTTACAGTAAGTTCAGAGTTATTCCAGTTAAATAAAACATTTCCTTGTTGAGGAAGTTGAGAAAGATCGGGCTCAAAATTTGCAGTGAAATGAAGATCGTAGTTTTTATCGCCCGCTTGTTTAATATCTGTATTGCCCGTCCATTGGAAGATCCCATCTCGTGGCGTGACAGTGGATTGGTGATGTAGCTCAAGCCCGTCATTATTCGCTCGAGCTTCAAGGGCTAATTGGTTGCCGTTATAGTTGGCATCTAATGCCCAATCAGCCGATAAGAAAGGCTGCAACGCGGCTTGTTTCAGTGCTTCGGTATTTATTAATTGAAAGTGTTTAACGTTAACGTGGGAAATCGGCAATGCTGCCCAAAGTGCGGTCAAATTTGGCGGTGTTTTTTCAGCATTATCACTGGGTAAATGAGTTAAACAATCATAATTCAAGCTCGCCTTTTCAACATCAAGACTATGCGTATTCCACCAAGTCACCTGAGTATTATTCAAGTTCACAAGTGTGCATTGGTCGGTTTTCACTTTTAGCTCTGGCAGCGTTAAACCTGTGGTTTCCCATTGCCAGTCATCAGCTAATTCAATGTGATAATGCGGTGCTAAAAAATGATTTACAAGTTGTTCCACTCGTTTCGGGGTCGCAAAAACGCGCACTAAGCCAACGCTTACTAGGATCAAGAGCAACAAAATAATCAACGCCCACAGGCAACGCTTTCGCATAGTTTCCCCAATTATACAGTTACGAATAAAAAATATCTAGACCTAAATAATTATTTCACAAGAGTCGCTAGTTTTAATTCAGCTACAGTTAGACTTTCTTTATATAACTCATTAACCTGCCATAAGCCGCTTTCCTAATTTTTATCTTTTGTAGAGTGATTACCTAACCAATTTTCTGAAGGTTTAATTTCACCAAATTTAGCTAGCATTAGAAAGTGTTGAAGTGATTTTACTTTCCCAAAATAGGCGATCTTCTTTAGTATTAACTTCAAAAACACAAAACGAAAGATTATCCTGAATATATTGGCTAATACGCTTTTCTAAAGTTTTTTTCAAACTCACGATCAATCCTTTTTCAGTTTATCTTCTCTTTCCTTCTTTTGGAGTTATGTCAAGTTCCCATGAATCTAAATAATCTTGGTTTTCTATGTTCAAAAAGCAGCGACCTATATTTTTCTAAAAATACTTCTATTCTTATTTTCTTTGACAAAATGCTGCATCAAACGTGAACGTAACTGATTTTCGCCTGTATGAGTACCGATTCTCACTATTCTGTCCATTTTTCCAAAACTTTCACCTTTCTCAAAGATGATATAAATACCATTCTTAGGTAGCTTAAACTTGTCAAAAGGAAAACTTAAATCGCTCTTTCTTATTCAGCAGACAATGTAATTCACAAGTCTAATGAAGTCATTCTTCTTTATAATCCTCTAGTTCTTTATTTTAGAAAAACTTAATCTCTCACCTAATCTCATTTTATAGAACGGCTGTTCAATATGAATTAAGCTATCTTTAATTGGGAAAATATAGTTATTACCCGCTAAAATAATGAATCGATCACTTTCTAAGTCAACTTTCCATTTCAGTAGCTCAATAACTTTTTGCCCCAGTTCAATCTATCATTTTTTTCATTTTATTCAGCGTTACATCATAAGGTTCTATTACACTATCTAACTCAAGTAAATGATGCTTTGCCGATAGGATATATATCGCATCAGGCTTAAGTTTATAGGCATAAGCTAGGCTCTTTTTTTAAAATAGTGGACTAAGGTATAAATCTTCTGCCTTTTGCCTTTTTCATTTTGCTTTCTTTTTGATACACAAGATAATAAAAATAACTTTTTCATATTATAAATATTTATACTTAGGTGATATAAAAACTATTTTCTTAACATTAATTTTTATCTAAATAGCTCAACCAACTTATCCCCAAAGAAATAAAAACACCAATCCAAAAAGCGACAATGATTAATCCGATGAATTTTGTGATATTCACTTCTCGGATCGGCATACCAATAAGACCAAAATGATCGATAGTTGTTGCCGTAATTAATTGTCCGACGATGATAAAAAAATAACATCGCAGTAATGCCCTAATTTAGGGTGCAAGCAAAACGGTTGTGAACACGACAACTGCACCGAGTACCCCACCAATTAATTTCCACCAAGGTTGTGATGGAATCGTGGATAGATTGCCCCATAAACTCAGTTTTAGCCAATGCAATAAAAAGAGAAAAATCGTGCCTACCGCAAAAGAAATAAACGTGGCAATCACTGCTTCGCCACTCATGGCTTTTTGCTAATTGCGTATTAATCGCTGATTGCGTCGCGAGTGCTACGCCTGCCGCTAAAGCGACGATGAGATAAACAAAAACATCGAAACTCCTCAACATAAAAATTTGGTTTATTTTTAACCTTTTTCTAATTTGCCGTGAAATGCTTTCTATTCGGCAAAAAAATCGTCCCAAAATCAACCGCACTTTGTACTTAATTCACAAATACCTCAAAAGTTGTAAGTCATCTTACCTGTTTATTTGATCTCGATCACTATTTGACTATTCTTTATTTGACGCTAATCTTCAAAATCCATACACTAAAACCCCATTCGGAGCAATCGTTTGCGTAATGCGTATTGAAAGCAAAATAGACTGATTTTATCAACTCAATGGGAGGAATATCCATGACCCACATTATCGTTGCAACGCACGGTAAGTTTTCTGAAGAAATCGTCAATTCCGCCGCTATGGTGTATGGCGAAGATGAAAACTGCCATGTCGTGACTTTTCTTACCGGGTGAAGGTGGTGAGCATTTAATCGAAAAATACAATGCGATTATTGCCACGCTGCCTGAAAATGAACCGGTGCTCTTTCTGGTCGATTTATTTGGCGGTAGCCCATACAACGCGGCAAGCCGAGTCGCCAGTGAAAGGGATAATACCGATATCGTCACCGGCATTAATCTACCGATGTTGCTAGAAGTGCTCGATGCCAAAGATGGCGCCAGCTTAGATGAATTGGTAGAAACCGCGAAAGAAGTCGGGGTCGCTGCCGTAAAATCCTTCCGTCAACCTAAAGAAACAGCAAGCCTGCTCCAACGCCCGCTGCTAAAACCAGCTGAAGCACCAAAAACCGCTCCAAATCCAACCGCACTTTCTGGCAATATGAACATTTCTTATTGCGTATTGATAGTCGTTTAATCCACGGTCAAGTGGCGACGTCTTGGGCGAAAGCAGTGAAATGTGAAGCGATTTTTGCGGTAAATGATGATGTGGCGAATGATGCGCTTCGTCGTGATTTATTACTCAAATCTGCCCCTGAACATTTGAAAGCTTATGTGATTCCAGTAGAAAAAGCCATTAAGGTGTATCACAACCCGAAATATGCGGGCAAAAACATCCTTTGGTTGGTAACCAACCCAACAGACATCCTGCGCTTAATCGAAGGTGGCGTGAAAATTGATAAAGTCAACGTGGGCGGTATGACATTCCGTGAAGGCGATAAGATGCTTTCCCAAGCAGTTGCCGTCAACCCAACTGATGTGGCGGCATTTAAACAGCTTTTAGATAAAGGCGTGGAATTAAGCTTACAACAAGTGGCGAGCAGCCCAAAATCAATGCTCACGCACAAAGAGCTTGATGCGATTCAATTTTAATTACGAGGACAATTCATTTGACGACAACAATGGAAATTATTTTAGTCACGCTCGTTGCCGCTATTTGCGGTATGGGGAGTGTATTGGACGAGCGTCAAACTCATCGTCCTTTAGTTGCTTGTACCCTAATCGGCTTAGTATTAGGGGATTTAGAAACCGGTATTATTGTCGGTGGTACCCTTGAATTAGTGGCATTAGGCTGGATGAACGTGGGTGCGGCAATGGCACCAGATGCGGCATTAGCCAGTGTGATTGCAACTATTCTCGTCATCAAAGGCGGCCAAGATAAAGGGAGCGCATTAGCGATTGCGATTCCGGTGGCCGCGGCAGGTCAAGTATTAACCATCTTCGTGCGTACTTTAACCATCTTCCTTCAACACAAAGCCGATGATTTTGCCGCAAAAGCGAACTTCCGCGGTATTGAATTCTGTCACTTCAGCGGTCTTGCATTACAAGCGTTACGTGTGGCAATTCCAACCTTCTTCGTTGCCTTAGTAGCAGGTACAGATACGGTGACTGAAGCATTGAACGCGATTCCAGAAGTGGTCACTCGTGGTTTACAAATCGCTGGTGGCTTTATCGTAGTCGTCGGTTATGCAATGGTAATCAATATGATGCGTGCAGGCGCATTAATGCCATTCTTCTTCCTAGGCTTCGTAATCGCCTCTTTCACCAATTACAACCTTGTAGGTCTCGGTATTTTAGGCACATGCTTAGCGATGATTTACATTCAATTAAACCCACGTTTCCATCAATCTACTGCACCACAAGCAGTTGCAAAAACGTGAATTAGCTGACGATGAACTTGAAGGACTATAAGGAAGAAATTATGACTGAACAAACTAAAAATCATTAACAAAAGTGCGATATTCGTAGCACTTACTGGCGTTCAACTTTCTTGCTTGGATCCTTCAACTTTGAACGTATGCAAGCAATGGGTTTCTGTGTATCCATGATCCCAGCCATTAAAACGTCTTTACAGCAAAAAGAAGATCAAGCGGCTGCATTAAAACGCCATTTAGAATTCTTCAACACCCAACCCGGGTCGCATCATCTATCATCGGTGTAACCGCTGCGATGGAACAAGAACGTGCGAACGGTAACGATATTGATGACTCAGCAATCAGCGGGGTGAAAGTCGGTTTAATGGGCCCATTAGCCGGTGTGGGTGACCCAATTTTCTGGGGTACATTACGTCCTGTACTCGCGGCTCTTGGTGCGGGCTTAGCCCCTTACCGGTAGCCTTTTAGGGCCATTACTTTTCTTTATCGGTATCAACCTTTGCCGCGGTTTAACCCGTTGGTATGGCTTTTAAATATGGCTATGAAAAGGCACCACCATCGTTAACGATATGGGCGGCGGTCGCTTACAAAAAATTGACGCAGGGGCGTCTATCCTCAGTCTCTTTGTCATGGGCTCACTGGTATCGAAATGGACGAGCATTAATATTCCATTAGAACTTTTCCCTGCTATAAAACCAAATGGGCGAAGAAGTGGTGACCACCGTACAAAGCGTATTAAACGACCTTCTCCCAGGCCTTGCAGCGTTAGGTTTAACTTTCTTATGTATGTATTTATTACGTAAAAAGTCAACGCCATGTACATCATCTTCGCCTTATTCGGCGTGGGTATCTTAGGCTATCATTTTTGGTGTGTTAGCATAATAGATTAGTGATATTGCCTTCCCTCTTTTCGCTTGAGGGAAGGCAAATTTTTAGCATGACATATAAATCCTATGAACCTGAAAAGATCTCATCAAGCCACCACCGGCTGAAGGCTATATCAAAAATTCATCCAATTTAGTGACCGCACTTTTTGTTCTCGCGGGCATTCTTTATTACCCCACTAATGGCTATGATGCTGTCATCGCTTTAATTGCCGCACTGATTGTGTTAATCGGTCAAAAATGCTGATTGCTCAAACCAATAAAAGATTTCACTGAAATGCAGTTAGCCGAAAAGCAATTCCAAGAAACCCAAAAACAGCGATTACCTCCGCTTTTATTGAAGCACGCCACCCAAATCATTGCGCGACAACAAAGTCCTTTCCGAAAAAGGCAAAAAGAGTTGGAGAGATTACTCACTGTAGTAAAAACACATTTAAAGGTATAATGCTGCCAAATTTATAATTTGGAAAATATCCTTTAAATATGAGACATACTAAGAAACTCATTACTCTTGCGGGAATTGCCGCATTTGCCACCCTATTGGTTTTATTTACCCACTTATCCGGTATATCCGAAGAGTGATCATTATGATCCTGATACACAAACTTTCTATAATGCAGAACCTCAACGCGCACCAATAAATGTTGCAAGTGCGCTTTTGGGAAATGACATTTCGTGAAAAAGATTTTTCACCCAAAAACCATTGCCAACGGTCAAACCAAATTGACCGAATTATTAGCGCCAGCTGAACAGAGTCGATTTATGTGGTTTGGACATTCGACGCTACTTATGCGTATTGGCAATCAAACCATCATTACCGATCCGCTTTTTGGAAATAGTGTCGTCCCTGTACCAATACTGATGCACCGTTTTTCAACCACCTGTGGCAGAAATTGAAGAATTACCACCTATAGATGTCGTGTGCTTTCACATAGTCATTACGATCACTTATGAACAAGAAAGTATCGAGAAATTAATGAAAACACAAAAGTCATTTTTGTGGTTTCTTTAGGAATGGGCGTAATTTTGACAAAAATGGGGAATAGATGCAGCTAGAATTACGGAGTTAGACTGGTGGCAAAGCACTGAACGCAATGGCGTAAAAATATACTGCATTACCTGCAAGACATGATTCTAGCCGTGGCTTGTTTGATCATAACAAAGTTATTATGGTCTGGTTTTTAATAGAGCATAAGCGCGGTCAAAATGAAGAACGTTTTTACTCCATGGTGATTCCGCCCAAGGCAAAATATTTTGATGAAATTGCCAGCCGTGTTGGCAAAATTGATATTGCGTTTATCGAGAACGGACAATATGACGAAAAGATGGCCCAATAACCATCTTTTTCCCTGAGCAAACCGCACAACTCGCAGGCAAAACTACAACCAACAAGATTTATGCCCATTCACTGGGGCGCTTATCCGCTTGCCTTGCATACGTGGAATGAGCCAGTGCTTAAGAGCATCCCCATGGCAAGAACACTGGGCGTGAATACACTTACGCCATTGTTAGGACAAGTATTTGACGTAAATACAAAAACAGAAGATTGGTTTACCCAAGAATAATCATAACTTTTGGCTATATGAAATAAGCTTTTCTTCTTTTCTTATTTAAGTTAGAAAGGTATTATCAAGCGGAAATTTATGATTTATCCCTTTAGGAGTAGTTTATGTCTCAATTTAAAAATTCACACCATTGAATCAGCCCCTGAAGCCGCACAAGAAGCTTTGAAAGCCGTACAAAATGCCAATGGGTTTATTCCAAATTTAATTGGTGTTCTTGCGAATGCCCCTACTGCACTTGAAACTTATCGCACGGTAGGCGGTATTAATGGTCGTAACAGCTTAACGGCAACAGAACGCGAAGTGGTGCAAATTACCGCTGCCGTAGTCAATGGATGTGGTTTCTGTGTAGCTGGTCACACGAAGATCGCTTTTAAAAAGTATTAAAACTTGAAGAAGAGCTTGTAAACCAAATTCGTGCGACAGCTCGTATTGAAAGTAATAAAAAACTGGATACTTTAGCGCGTTTTACTCTTGCTGTTATTTTACAAAAAGCAAAATTAACCGAAGCACAGCTTAAAGCATTCTTTGATGCGGGTTATACCCAAGAAAAATGCCATTGATGTGATTTTTAGGTGTTAGCCTCGCCACATTATGTAACTATGTGAACAACATCGCGGAAAACACCAATCAATCCTGAATTACAGGCATTTGCATAATCAAGCCAATATTAAAAGTGCGGTCAAAAATGACCGCACTTTTTTATTCCTTCACAAATTGTTTAATTTGATCTGAATTCAAATGTCCTGGTTGTGCTTTGATAAGGTTTTAAATCCTTTATCTAATAGCAAATTAAACGGATAGCCTAATACATTGGCTCGTTTAATGATTTCACCCTTTTCATCCAATAATACGGTGATATTTTTATAGTCCAAGCCTTTATACCAATTGATAAATTTTTGGCTATTTTGTTCGTTCTTTTTGTCCTGGTGAGGCAATCGTAACCACATTAAAATCAAGATTCTTTTCAGCACTGAGATCGTCAATTTCCGCTAAACCTGCCAAGCAAATTGGACACCAAGATGCCCACATTTTGATATAAAGCGGTTTGCCTTGATATTGTGATAAAGAGACGGTTTGATTATCCAACGTTTTCAAGGGAACATCAGCCAAAGACACCTTTTCTTGTGCAAAACTCAATGGACTCAAAAACACTAAAAGTGCGGTCAATATTTTTCTCATTTTGCCCTCTTATTTCACAAAAGGAATCAAATCACCATAACCTTGTTTTTCCATTTCATCTAATGGAATAAACTTGATCGATGCGCTGTTGATGCAGTAACGCAAGCCACCTTTATCGCGTGGACCATCATCAAACACATGGCCTAAATGGGCATGACCACTGCGACTTAACACCTCAATGCGAGTCATATTAAAGCTATTGTCTCTTTGATACTCCGCCACTTCAGCGGCAATCGGTTTAGTAAAGCTTGGCCAGCCGCAACCCGATTCAAATTTATCTTTAGAAGAAAATAACGGTTCTCCCGTGGTGATATCCACATAAATACCCGGCGCGAAATTATCCCAATATTCGTTACTAAAAGAGCGTTCGGTATGTTTGCCTTGCGTCACATCATATTGAAGTGCGGTCAGTTTTTGCTTTAATTCTGCATCACTAGGTTTGGGATATTTTTTATCATCAATTAATGGCTCATCGGCTTTTTTGATGTCGATATGGCAATAGCCATTCGGATTTTTCTTGAGATAATCCTGATGATACTCTTCCGCCTCCACATAATTTTTCAGCGGTTCTACTTCAATTTGAATCGGTGCCTGATATTTACTTTGTAAGGTTTTTCAATGCTGCCTCAATAACCGCTTTATCTTGTTCATTTTGATAATAAATGCCGGTTCGATATTGTCTGCCACGATCATTACCTTGCTTATTAATACTGGTTGGATCGATAACGCGGAAATAATATTGCAATAATTTATCTAGCGAAATTTTATTTGGATCGTAAGTGACTTTCACGGTTTCAGCATGATCTGTCGCATGCAATAATTGATAGTTCGTGGTATCACCTTTTCCATTAGCATAGCCTGAAACCGCATCGGTCACTCCTTGAATGCGTTCCATATAAGCTTCTAATCCCCAAAAGCAGCCACCAGCAAGATAAATAATACGTTGTTCTTGTTTGCTTTCCATTGTCATTTTTTGCTCCTTTGATGAGGTTGGATTATCAGCATACGTTAAACTACTTTTGCAAACCGCCAAAAAGTGCGGTCAATATGAGAAATGTTTTTGTATATTTCATTTTCTTTCCTTATTATAGAAAAATCTTCAACTACATTTCATTAGACGAAGACAAAACCATTTTCTTACAAAAATAAGGCAATTTTTACCGCACTTTGTGCAAGGAACCTTTATGCCAAACATACATCTCCGCAATAATTATCAAAAAGCTGTTGTTTGTATGGTGTTAGCTTACATCAGCATTGCCTTAATGGGTGTATTTGTAAAATACGCCTCTGATGAATTACCGTCCAGTGAAATTTTATTTTCCCGTTTCTTTATTGGTTTTGTGTTTCTCCTCCCCTTTTTAATTAAAGATGGAGATTTCAAAGTCGATATGTCGCAATGGAAATTTCTCGTTTTGCGCAACCTCGCCGGCATTGCCAGTATGTTGCTAACCTTCTACGCCATTAAATATTTACCGATTTCCATTGCAATTTTATTGATGAATACGTCCGCACTTTTTGTGCCTTTATTGCTGTTTTTCTTTAAAGTCAGAACACCATTAAAAGTATTAGCTTGCAGTTTTATGGGGTTTGTCGGTGTGTCCATCATTATGCTGACCAACGGCTCAATGAATATCAACCCTATCCATGTAGGCTATGCCTTAGGTGCTGCTGTCTTGGCTGCGATGGCGTTTATCAGTTTACAAGAACTCAATAAACACAATTCACCTAAAAATATCGTGTTTTACTTTCACTTATTAGGCTCGATTTTGTTGCCGCTCTTTTTCATTGCACAGTGGAAAATGCCAACACTGCATGGGTTTACGCTGTTACTTTTAGTAGGCGGATTCGGACTTATTTTCCAATTATTACTCACTCGTGCCTTTAAATACGCCCCTGCCAATGTCATTACGCCTTTTGCTTTTACTGGCGTAATTTTCTCCAGCATCTGTGACAGGCTCTTCTGGGATAACGTACCAAGCCTAAATTTCTGGATTGGTTCATTAGTCATCATTATCGCTGTCAGCTTGCTTGCTAGAATGCGGGCAAAATAGAGAAATCCGACCAAATAGCTAAAATATAACTATTCCCAATAACATTGTTTGAATGTATAATCCTAATGCTTTTTATTATTGAGGACACAATATGAAAAAATTATTCAAAACCACTTTAGCTTCTGCATTATTAATGGTATCCGCATTTGCTAGTGCAGTGACGGTTAAAGATGCGAAAGGTGAATTTACCCTTGATAAAACCCCAAGCCGTGTTGTGGCATTGGAATATTCTTTTGTGGATGCTTTAGCCCAAGTCGGTGTAAGCCCAGTGGGTGTGGCTGACGATAACAAAATCGATCGTATTCTGCCACAAGTGCGCGAAAAATTGCTGCATGGCAATCCGTTGGCACGCGTTCTCAACCGAGTCTTGAAGTGATTGCTTCCCTCAAACCCGATTTAATTATTGCCGATTCTTCCCGTCACACAGCGGTGTTTGAAGAATTGAAAAAAATTGCGCCAACAGTGATGTTTGATTCCCGTCATGAAAGCTACCAAGAAAATCTTGAAACTGCTGCAGAAAATTGGTGATTTAGTGGGTAAAAGCGCCGAAATGAAAGCGAAAGATCAATGAACATAATGATTACATTGCCAACATTGCAAAAATCTAGGGTGTACAAGGCAAAAAGCCTCATTTGGTACTTCCGAGAAGATAAATTTAATATCCAAAATGACAATGGCTATGTGGGTAGTTTCTTAACGACATTAGGTTTTTGCCCCAACCAAACTCAATAGTGATCAAGCTTTCGTAGAAATCAACCTTGAACAATTAGTAATGGAAAAACCGAACATCTTGTTCATCGCCCATTACCGTGATGAAAGTATTGCGCGCAAATGGGAAGCTGAGCCACTTTGGAAAGCCATTCCTGCCGTAAAAGCGAGACCATGTTTAGCAGCGTTGATGCCGACATGTGGGCTCGTGGTCGTGGCTTAGAAGCGAGCAAAATTATGGCAAAACAAATTGAAGGTTTCGTGAAACAAAATAATGATGAAGTCCACTTTCCGTTGGGGACTCCCCTTATTATTCTGGCTTTTCCTATTATGGGAAGCCTGTTTTTGTATTATCCCATCGAAATTCGACCGCTTGCAGCGTTACAGCGTTCCTCCCTGATGGCGATGAAATTGCCAAAAATTACGGTAACCGATTTACGCTTACCGCGCGCATTAGTTGGCATGATTTTTAGGGTGCCAATCTTGCGGTGGCAGGGGCGTTGTTACAAACCATTACGCGCAATCCACTTGCCTCGCCTACCTTACTTAGCGTGAACTCGGGAGCCAGTCTTGCCATGGTGACCACCAGTGCGTTTAGCCCCCTGATTCTTTCTGGTTATAGCATTGCTTTAGTTGCTAGTATCGGCGGCGGTCTGAGTTGGTTTGTGGTAATGCTGATCAGCAATGGTTGGAAAGACAACAGTGGAGATCGTAGCCGAGTGATTTTAGCGGGGATTGCCGTATCACTACTTTGTGCCGCGCTCACGAAATTGGTGCTGATTATCGCGGAAGATCATGCCTTCGGTATTATGAGTTGGCTAGCTGGCGGCATTGCACATGCCCGTTGGAATGAATTATTGACGTTATTTCCGTTCTTTATTTTGACCGCACTTTTCTGCCTGCTTTTTGCCAGTCGTTTGAATTTACTCAATTTAAGCGATGAATCTGCGCGTTCGCTAGGCATCAATCTCTTCCGTTTACGTTGGTATGCTAACATCATGGCATTATTGATTGTAGGTTCAAGCGTAAGTGTTGCCGGCCCAGTTGCCTTTATTGGCTTACTCGTGCCCCACCTTGCCCGCTATTGGATTGGTTATGACTTGCGAAAATCGCTCCCTATGGCAATGTTACTCGGCGCAATTTTAATGCTCGCTGCAGATACCATTGCCCGTGCGGTGAACTTCCCTAGCGAAGTGCCTGCCGGTGCGGTGCTTGCCTTAATCGGTGCCCCAGTCTTTGTATTATTTGCCAGAGGAAGACACTAATGCGAGCTTCTCATGTATCTTTTCGCACTATCGGCTTTTATGTTGTCACGCTCAGTATGATGGTACTACTCTTTGGATTGAGTATTCGCCTTGGCACTTATACGCTTTCTTTTGAGGAAATTTGGGCGGCCTTTCAGCCTGATGATAAAAACTATTTTACCTTGATGGAATATCGCCTACCCCGTGCAGTATTAGCGATTTTATTAGGCGGAGCCTTAGCAATTTCTGGTGTATTAGTACAAAGTGTGGTGCGCAATCCACTTGCCTCTCCCGATATTTTAGGGATTAACAATGCGGCAGGGTTGGTTGCCGTTTCGGTATTGATGTTCTTGCCAAACTTAGCATTTTACTGGATGCCAATTTTTGCCTTTTTAGGCGGCGTACCTCTTTTGTCATTTTATGGGTCGTGTGCGGTTTTAACTTCCGCCCTATCAAAATGGCAATTATTGGGGGTCGCACTTTCCGCATTATGGGCAGCCATTAGTCATTATCTGATGCTTACCAATCCGGTCGAGATCAACACGGCGATGTTATGGCTCACCAGGCAGTCTATGGGGGCGCAGCTGGTCTTATTTGAATGTGGTATTGCCATGGTTAGTGGTATTGCTGCCCTTGCCATTTATTTTCTGTCGCGATCTCGACACCCTTGGTTTAGGTGAAAACAAAGCCTCCACCTTGGGGGTGACCGTAAATAAAGTGCAAATTAGCGTTTTAGCGCTAGCGGTAGCCCTTTTCTACTACAGCCGTGGCAATTTGTGGTCCGATTGCCTTTTTGAGGCTTGGTTGCTCCGCATCTTGCTCGCCGTTTAGTTGGTGGCAGACATCGCACCCTATTACCGGCAGCCTTGATTATTGGCGCCCTCTTATTACAACTTTCGGATATTTTGGCGCGGGTGATTGACCCACCAACTGAACTGCCGGCAGGTATTCTGACCGCGATTATCGGTGCGCCATATTTCTTCTACTTATTGATGAGAACTAAATAATGAGCATTGAAATCAATAATTTATCTTTAGGTTATCAAGATAAACTTGTGGTTAAAAATCTGTCGCTAAAATTCCCGAAAAATAAAAGTGATTGCGTTAATCGGCCCAAATGGTTGCTGTAAGTCCACCACATTAAAAGCGGTGGCTCGCTTGCTTAAGCCGAAGCAAGGCACAATCACCCATAAAGGTCAGGATATTTGGCAAAAAGCCCTAAAGAATATGCCCAAGAATTGGCTTTTCTCCCGCAGCAACACCTGGTACCAGAAGGGATTAAAGTACGCGAATTGATCGCTTACGGGCGTTCGCCTTACTTAAATCTATGGGGTAAACTCAGTCAAAAAGATGAAGAATTGGTGACTTGGGCGATGGCACAAACGCAAACTGCTGAACTCGCAGAACAGTTGGTTTCTGATTTATCTGGTGGTCAGCAACAACGTGTATTTTTAGCCATGACTCTTGCGCAAGATGCTGAATTAGTGCTACTCGATGAGCCTACCACTTATCTGGATTTAAACCGCCAAGCTGAACTCATGGGCATGATGCGACAAATGCAACAAAAACGGTAAAAACCGTGATTACGGTGTTGCATGATCTCAACCAAGCCTGCCGCTATTGCGATTACTTAATCGTCATGAAAAAAGGTGCCTTAATGGCACAAGGCACACCTGATGAAGTGATGACCGAAGAGTTACTTAAGGATGTGTTTGATTTAGATGTTATCATTCATCGTGATCCTATCAGCAATACACCGATGTTTATTTTGAAATAACTTTCAATCACTTCTCAAATATCAAATAGGCGTTTTATTTTACTAAAACGCCTATTTTTCACCTAAAACATCCGCTGTTATACATAACTAATATTTTTTTATCGCCCAACTGAGGTCAGACCACTTTACGAAACTTACACTTTCTTTACATTGTCATAAATATGGAGTCCACAATAAATAATTATAATTAAACATAGTAGAAGTTAATATGAAGTCTCTATCCCATGTCTTTAAGGCTGTGCTATTAGTAGGTGTCAGTACCTCAGTAGTACAGGTTGCCTATGCCCAAAATTCCTCTATTGATACCGAACGAGAAAATATCATCATTTTCTCTCGTCAAGGAGAGGCTCAATTAAATCAAGCTATTCCAAAACTTGAGGCCTTATTTAAGAGGACACACGATATTAAAGTGCGCGATGATTTAATTACACTCTATCTGAGGACGAATCAATCCGCTAAAGCACTTTCACTTTGCGAAAGCTGCGCACCAGCGCAATTTTCTCAAAATGAACTGGAAAATTTAGGCAAAGCCGCTCGAAATGAAAAACAATACGACCGTGCCGTTGCATTCTATTCCCAATTGCAAAAAGCAATTCCCTGATAATCCAAATGGATGGCTTGGTGGCGCATTAGCCTCCACTGAAACCAAAAACTACACTGCTGCAAAAAATGCACTGAATGTTTATAAGAAACGTTTTGGACAAGATAATGCTTACCTTGATGCGGAAAGCTATTTGCTTGATTTCACCGAACCCGACATGGCTAAACTTGGCCGTTGGCAACGTCAGTTAGAACAAAATCCAAAAAATATCACCTTAATGAGAGAGTTGTATCGTTTGGCATCGAAATACAACCTTCAACCATTACAAGAGAAACTACAAAAAGCCTATCCTGATCAATTCAATCAAAAAGACATGATGTGGTTTGAGCATGGTAAGACGATTACCTCTTCAAAAAATGCGACAACGCCTACACAACAAGAAAAATCATTTGAAGAATTGACCGCACTTTTAGCCAAAATTAACCCTGAACATCCTTTGTATCAACAAGCATTGCAAGACCGTTTTGTGATGGGTGTCCGATTGAATAAATTTGATGAAATAAAAGACGACTTCAGTACATTACAGGCTCAATCTAATGTGCCTGCGTATTTAGAAGAAGCCTTTGGTGATTATTGGGCAGCAAAAGGCTCACCACACAAAGCATTAGCGATTTATCAATCAGTTGAACAACAAGCCTTTAAACCATAAACTCGCTGTGAGTGATGGTTTACTTCATAAACTTTCTCTGACTGCAAGCGATGCGGGAAAAATTTGAATTGGCTCAACAATATTTAGAGCGTATGAATTCAAATATTTATATCAATGACTATACCCGAACATCAAAAATTCTAAATCCAGGCTACGATTCTCGCTATTTTGGTTTGGCACGTTTAGCCTTATGGCGTGGTAACAGCAAATTAGCTCAGCAACTGATTGATGATCGTCTATTTAATAAAAACGCCAGGTGATCCATGGGTTATGTTGCAAAAAGCAGAACTTGAGCGAAATCGTGGCAACCATGATGATGCCAAATTATGGGCTGAAAAAGCCGGTTATTTTTGAGTAAAAATGATCAGCAAGAAGCACGCAATAACCTGGCAGAAACTGCTTTTAAGTCAAAATGATTTACCAACAGTTTCAAAAAAACAATTGATGCAATGAATGAAGAACAACGTCAGTCAGCACAATCCCTCATAAACCATTACGAACAAGCACGTTCTGGCAAAATTGTAGGAAGTATCGGCTTACAGCATCGTACCTCACCAATCAGTTATAGCAATGAAAGTAGCCAAGATTATGCGATTTACACACCGAAAACAGCAAATGGTCACGATCTCACGTTCATTACTTAGAAACTCGTTCCCCTTATGACAAAGAAAGTCTCATTTCTCGCCGAATTGGCGTAGGAACAGAGCTCAATTTCTATCCACTCCAAGTGAAAAATGGAAAGCGGGAAAGGCGTTAAGCTTAATGATAAAGCCTATTTCTCTACAGAGGCAAATTATACCCTCAATCAACATTGGTCATTTAATTTAAACGCCAATATTAATGGTAGTGGTACTCCAGTTAAAGCCATCAATAAAGGTGTGTATACCAAAGATATTGGTTTCTCTACCACATATTCCTATTCTGATATTTTCCAGCTGGGCTAGGGTGGTGGCGTCATGAAATTTGATGACGGCAACTTAAGAAAAGAAGCCAATTTCTGGTTGAATCTCAATACATTCAAACATGACCGTTGGACGCTAACCAACAATTTCAGAGTCGATTACAGCAAAAATAAAACCATTGATTCTGCTGAATATTACAACCCCGCAAAAGCGACAAGCTTGGAATTCGGTGCGGATTTAAGTTACTACCAACCACTTAATTATGGCTTAGTCTTAAATCACCACCTGAAAGCCAGCATAGGTGCTTATAAACAGGCAGAACTCAGTCGAGAAAAGATGTGGTCGATTAGCTACGGGCATCAATGGCGTATTGGTAAAAAATTTGGCGTGTCTTATGAAATTGGTCGTAAAAAGAATATTTACGACGGCAGTGCTGAATTCAACAATTTCGGAAATTTAAACTTCTCTATTTATTATTAAATACTTAAGCGGTATAACTTTATGAGATCTCTAAAACATTTTGCAAAAATCATTATTTGCATGCTTTCCCTTTTTTCGGCTTTTGCCTTTGCACAAGATCGTTATGGCGTATTAGCTTATCACTCCGTTGTAGATGAAAGTGCGGCTGAAAATCAAAAACATTATTTTTCCTCAAACGATTTCTGCCCAAACGTTAATTAAAACATTTTAATTGGCTAAAAGAAAATGGATACAACGTCATCAGTTGGCAGCAAGTTATCGATGCTGAAAATGGTCAAGGCACATTACCTGATAATGCGGTATTACTAAGCTTCGACGATGGCTATGAGACCATGTACAACGTGGTCTTCCCGCTATTAAAGGCTTATAACTACCCTGCTGTTTTTGCACCAGTGACGGGCTGGTTAGATACACCTGCAAATCAAAAAATCGCTTATGCCGATAAAATGCTAGACCGTTCTGTTTTTGCCACTTGGGCACAAGTGAAAGAAATGGAACAGAGCGGACTCGTTGAAGTTGCTTCCCATACACATAACCTTCATAACGGTATTAATGCTAACCCATCTGGTGGTCAATTGCCCGCTGTGATTGCACCTGAATATAAAAATGGTAAATATGAAACGGAAGATGCCTACAAAAATAGACTGCGATCTGATTTCGCCCTAACTGTTCAAACATTAGTCAATCATATTGGTAAGAAACCACGTGTAATGGTGTGGCCTTATGGACAATTTAATGATGTTGCGGTGCAAATTGCACGACAAGCAGGAATGCCACACTATTTCTCATTGGGAGAGAAAATTGTTAATAAAGTTGGCGATAAACACATTGGACGCTTATTACTGAATGCAGAAACCGATCTAAATACCGTTAAAAACTATCTCGATGGTATTGATGAAAGCAAGCAAATTCAACGTGTGCTACATGTTGATTTGGATTATGTCTACGATGCGAATAAAGCTCAACAAGCCAAAAACCTTGATAAGTTAATCGAACGCATCTATCGCTATGGTGTGACGACAGTTTATCTTCAAGCCTTCTCCGATCCAGATGGGGATGGCGTAGCCGATGCCTTTGTATTTCCTAATAAATATCTTCCTGTTCGCGATGATATTTTTGGTCGAATTGCATGGCAATTACAAACACGCGCAGGCGTACAAGTTTATGCTTGGATGCCTGTACTCGCCTTTGATTTACGTAAAAATGTAAAAGAGGCGGAATATGTCATTGATAGCCGCACGGGCAAGCCTTCAACAAAAGCTTATTTACGCCTTTCGCCTTATAACAAACAGAATGTTGAAATCATTAAATCCATTTATAACGATTTATCATTCTACGCCAAATTTAATGGCATTTTATTCCATGATGACGCGTTCCTAACTGATTTTGAAGGTGCAGAAGGTAATCATGCTGAAGGCATGGTTAGCCCACAAGCAAAACAAAAAACACAAGATTTAATCCAATTAACCCATCAACTCACCGATGCGTTAAAACCTTATTTCTTGCGTGGTTCATATTCTCTAAAACGGCTCGTAATCTTTATGCATCAGTGATCACGAATCCAAATGCAGAAGAATGGTTGGCACAAAACTTAAAAACACTCACTGACAATTACGATACGACGGCCATTATGGCAATGCCATACATGGAAAATGAGCAGCCTATTTCACAAAAAGAAGCCTATCAATGGTTTGCTTCTCTCATTGAAAATGTGAAAGCCCAAGCGTCATTAGAGAAAGTCTTATTTGAATTCCAAGCGGTGAATTGGCGAACTCAAAAACCAATTCCTGAATCTGAATTGATTGATTGGATGACACTATTACAAAAATCACATTTATAGCTATGGCTACTATCCGGATAACTTTTTAACAAATCAACCGGATATGAACAAAATGAAACCGTATTTTTCCGTAAATACGAATGCAGGAAAACAATAAGGATTGACTTATGAACCAACAATTCTTAGAAGCCGTGAGTATCTTCGTATTCATGTATCCTGCCGGAATGGCGATATATTGGGTGACTGCAAGTCTGTGTTATTACCTTTTTATGGAAGGAAAACTTGGGCAACCAACTTTCCAACAAATGCCAAAGGAACGTGTTCCAATGGTCAGCATTATGGTGCCTTTGCTATAACGAAGGGGACAACCTAGATGAAGCTATTCTTTACTTGCTCCAACTCCGATATCCAAAACTATGAACTGATCTTCATCAATGATGGCAGTAAAGATAACACGGGCGAAATTATTGAGCGTTGGGCAAAAGCTGACGAACGCATCGTCGCGCTTCACCAAGAAAACCAAGGTAAAGCCAGCGCATTAAATCATGGCTTGTTAGTTGCTAAAAGGTGAATATGTAGCTTGTATTGATGGCGATGCTGTATTGGATTTCGATGCGATAGATTACATGGTGCAATCCCTCGAATTAAACCGTGCTTATGGCGCCGTTACCGGAAACCCTCGAGTACGTAACCGCAGTACTATCTTGGGGCGTTTACAAGTGTCTGAATTTAGCTCCATTATCGGTCTAATTAAACGTGCTCAAAGTCTGATGGGAACCATTTTCACCGTATCCGGCGTATGTTGTCTCTTCCGCAAAGATGTGATGGAAGAAATTGGTGGCTGGAGCACCAACATGATCACCGAAGACATTGATGTTAGTTGGAAAATTCAAACCGCTGGTTACAACATCATGTATGAGCCTCGTGCCTTATGTTGGGTATTAATGCCTGAACGTCTTTATGGCTTATACAAACAGCGTTTACGCTGGGCACAAGGTGGCGCTGAAACTATCCTCAAATATTTCCCTGCAGGTCTGGCGTTGGAAAAACCGTCGTCTATGGCCAATGTATGCTGAATATTTTGTTACCGCAACTTGGGCAATCTTATTAGTTGTACTGGTTGCGCTTGCACTATACCGGAAGATTACCTTAGGTATAGGTATTCAAAACATGGAGCTGTTTGAAACAAATATCTCGATCATGTTTTTTTCCTTCTTCTTACAGTGTCTCTTAAAGCTTATACATTGATTCACGTTATGAAAAAGGATTGATCCAATATGGAATTTCCTGCATTTGGTATCCCTATGTTTATTGGTTACTCAATACCGTAACGTTACTCGTTGGAATCCCAAAAGCGATTTTTAGAAACAAGTCCAAGCTAGCCGTCTGGACAAGCCCTGACAGAGGAGTTTAAATAATGGCAACCGCCACTTTACAAAAATTGATGGTTATTAATAAAGGTAGCAGCCTTCCCTTGCTGATTAAAGCCAAAAGCTTTGCACTAGATATAGTCACCTGGGCTTTATGGGCTTATATCATCACTTTTGTCGCGAGATATGCGGAACGCATCTTCACTAAACCGATTCTAGAAAGTTTCTTTTTGTTGATGTGGTTAGCATCATGTTTTCTGTCTCTGCGGTATTAGTTATATTGGCTTATATTTGGTCTATTCTTACCGTAGCGAAAGAATAACTCACAAAAAACCTTGATATAAAAAACCGCACTTTGATTTAAAAATCAAAGTGCGGTTATTTTTAGGGATGTTTAATTAGATACGATATTCTCTAATTAGCTTTTTGGACCTGCTGCGATAAGTGCTTTACCTTCCGCATTAGTCGCATATTTTTTCGAAGTTTTTCACGAAACGTCCAGCAAGGTCTTTCGCTTTCGCTTCCCATTGTGCTTTTATCCGCATAAGTATCACGTGGATCTCAAGATCGCTGGATCTCACGCCTGGTAATGCTTTTTGGAATAGCTAAGTTAAAGATTGGTAACTCACCCATTTCTGCTTTTTCAATAGAACCATCTAAGATGGCATCGATAATACCACGGGTATCTTTAATTGAGATACGTTTACCTGTACCGTTCCAACCAGTATTAACTAAATACGCTTCTGCACCGGCAGCTTGCATACGTTTAACTAACACTTGAGCATATTGTGTTGGGTGGAGCGTTAAGAATGCTGCACCGAAACATGCTGAGAAAGTTGGCGTTGGCTCAGTAATACCACGCTCTGTACCGGCTAATTTAGCGGTGAAACCAGATAAGAAGTAGTATTTGGTTTGGTCTGGTGTCAATTTAGACACTGGCGGTAACACACCGAATGCGTCCGCAGTTAAGAAAATTACTTTCGTTGCGTGACCAGCACGAGATACTGGTTTAACAATATTATCAATATGATAAATTGGGTAAGATACACGAGTATTTTCAGTTTTAGAACCATCATCGAAATCAACTGAACCATCTGCACGAACCACGACGTTTTCTAATAACGCATCACGACGGATTGCACGGTAGATATCTGGTTCATTTTCTTCAGAAAGATGGATAGTTTTCGCGTAGCAACCACCTTCAAAGTTGAAGATACCTACATCATCCCAACCGTGCTCATCGTCCCCGATTAATTCACGTTTTGGATCAGTTGAAAGGGTGGTTTTACCTGTACCGGATAAACCGAAGAAGATAGCCACATCACCGTCTTTACCTACGTTAGCAGAACAGTGCATTGCACCTACACCTTTAAGTGGCAGGAAGTAGTTCATCATTGAGAACATACCTTTCTTCATTTCACCACCGTACCAAGTACCACCAATTAATTGGATACGTTCAGTTAAGTTAAATGCAACGAAGTTTTCAGAATTCAGCCTTGTTCTTTCCAGTTCGGGTTGGTGCATTTAGAACCATTCATTACCACGAAATCTGGTTTAAAGGTTTTTAATTGTTCTTCTGTCGGACGAATGAACATATTTTTCACAAAGTGTGCTTGCCATGCTACTTCAGTCACAATACGTACCGCGATACGGTCTTGTTCACTTGCACCACAGAAACCATCAACCACGAATAAACGTTTGCCAGAAAGTTGTTTAGTCACAAGACCTTTCAAGCTTGACCAAGTTTCTTGAGTCATTGGTTTGTTATCGTTTTTCGCCACATCAGAAGTCCACCACACAGTATCTTTTGTGGTATCATCTAAAACGATGTATTTATCTTTCGGTGAACGACCGGTAAAGATCCCTGTATCAACAGCCACCGCGCCAGTTGTGGTAAGTGTACCTTTTTCAAAGCCTTCTAAGCCGGGTTTTGTTTCTTCTTCAAAAAGTTGTTCATAGCTTGGGTTATAAACCACTTCTTTTACATCATGAATACCAATGGCTTCAAGTTCTTTAATTACATTTTTAATGTCAGTCATAGTTCACCTCTTGATTAAAGTTTAAAAATTTTTTTCCTGCGGTTATTGTAGGGAATTGCCAGATGTTAACTAGATCAAATTTTTGAACATTTATTGGAAATTTATACCTCTTTTTAGGGTGTTTTCGGTGTAAAAATGAAGTGCGGTTGATTTTACCTTTACTTTTTCGATATAGTGATAACCATTCTCAACTTAAAACTTAAATAACAATGCCATTATTCCTGCGTTTACCTTTTTTATTTTTTCTGCTGATGTTTACACAAAGCACGCAAGCTGAACCCGATTTTAAAATTCCACCTATTCAAGAAAGCATGAAAAAAATGTATCAAATTCAACAAAAAAGATTTTACCTTTGAAGACAAACATTACCGCTTGTTTATTGCGGTACCACCAAAAACATCGCAAAAACTGACCGCACTTTATACGTTAGATGGCAATGCTCAATTTCCAATGGCGGTAAATGCGGTTAATCCCCTAATAAACCGCTCCCTCTTATTGTCGGTATTGGTTATGTATCTGATAAAGCTTATGTTATTGAAGAACGCACGAGAGACTACACTTTCCCTGCAGAAGGTGCCGAATTCGCCAAAGGAGGAAAAGCGGCCGATTTTTTACGTTTTATTCAACAAGACGTAAAGCCTTATATTGAACAGCATTTCGATATCAATAAAGAAAAACAATATTTCTTCGGCCATTCTTTTGGTGGGTTGTTTGGATTATACGTGCTCTTCCATCAACCGGATTTATTTCAACATTACACCTTGGCAAGCCCTTCCCTTTGGTGGGGAAATGGCTCATTTTTGCCTCAAAATGAACCTTGGATTAGCCAAAAACCATCACATATTTTGATTACATTAGGCTCTTACGAAGAACATCCTGAACAGGATCCGAATATCACTGAGGAACAATTACAGCGTATCAATCAACGGAAACAAATGCGAACAATCAATGCTCATCAACTGGCGGAAACATTGGAAAAACAAGGTAATTCTGTGGCGTTTATTTCCATTCCCAATAAAAATCATGGTGGCTCAATTCCTGACGCAATTAAACATTGCTTGGAACAAGTGCAACAATAAAACGTCCATAAAAAAATCCCCGTTATCATGATGATCTGCCCCCAAAAAATTTGACCGCTTATTTTCTCGTCCTTTTCCGTGGTTCGAAACCTTCCCACGGTTAGTCAATATTTGACGAGAAAAACAAAACTAAGGATGTTTATGCAACAAAAATAAAAAAAGCCCTTGTGATTTTTTTCAGGCGGCCAAGACTCTACAACTTGCCTATTTCAGGTCATCGCAGAATTCGGCAAAGAAAAATGTCGAAGTAGTGACCTTTCAATACGAACAACGTCATGCAATTGAGCTAGAAAAAGGGCTTAACGAATACTTCGCAGAAAAAGGACTAGCAAATGTTTAAAATTGCAAAAGAATTCAGTTTTGATACGGCACATATGCTTAATGGGCATGATGACAAAATGAATTTATTAGAAACTATCACTCAATTAGGTCAATTAAATCTTCGTGCTAATAAACCTAAATGGCAGTTAAGCCTTCAAACTCATAAGATTATTGGTATCGAGTAATATCTTATTAACATCTTTCTGAGAAGAATCAGGCGATTCTTCTCAAATTTGCTTTTTCTATTTTCTTCAAAAAAACTAAAAAATATCGCTATTTATTCAGTATTTTCGTGAATTTTTGCATTATTTTCACACAATTCTGTGAAGTGATTCACAAATTCGAGAAAAAAAGCATTTACTTTTCCCTCTGTTGATTTTATGTTCATTAACAATCTTGTAACAAAGCAACAAGGGGTGATTACTATGTCCTTCCAACTTTCTAAAACCTACCGTCCTGAACGCCAACTCATCACCGAAAACTATCGCTTAGATGAGAAAACGGCAGTAGATAACTTGCTTAAAACCTTAGATTTTACCCAAGAACAAGAAAAACGCATTACTGACAATGCGATCAAACTTATTAACAAACTTCGCCATCTTAAACAAAAAACAATATGGCGCAGATGCCTAATGCAAGAATTCTCATTAAGCAGTGAAGAAGGTGTCGCACTAATGTGCTTAGCTGAAGCGCTGTTACGTATTCCTGATGCAGAAACCCGCGATGATTTGATTTATGAAAAATTACGTGATGGTAACTGGAAATCTCACATTGGTAACGCTAACTCATTTTTTATCAACGCAGCTAGTTATGGCTTAGTTTTCGGTAAAAAAATTAGTGAAAATTTAGACGAAAAAAGCCTCGCAAATGCGTTAAGCCGTAGCTTTGCTCGCTTCTCTGCCCCGATTATGCGTACGCTCATTGTAAAATCCATGCAAATCTTAGGGAAACAATTCGTAACTGGCGTTACCATGCAAGAAGCGCTAACGAACATTAAACCTCGTTATGAAAAAGGCTTTACCTTCTCTTTTGATATGCTTGGTGAAGCAGCCATGACCCAAGCGGATGCAGATCGTTATTTTAATGATTATCTCCATGCCATTGAAAGTGTGGGGAAAGATGCTGCAGGTCGCACTATCTATAATGGTAACAGTGTTTCCGTTAAACTTTCTGCTATCCATCCAAAATATTGGCGTGCGAAATATGATCGTGTTATCGACGAGCTTTATCCGCGCGTAAAAGAACTTTTCTTACTCGCCAAAAAATATAACATCAGCGTAAACATTGATGCAGAAGAAGCTAGCCGCTTAGAGCTATCTCTGGATTTAGTAGAAAAATTACTAGATGAGCCAGAACTCAAAGGTTACAAAGGTATTGGCTATGTTGTTCAAGCTTACTCTAAACGTTGCCCATTTGTATTGGATTACTTAATCAATCTTGCCCGAGAAAAAGACGGTTACTTAATGATTCGCCTTGTAAAAGGGAGCTTATTGGGATAGCGAAGTAAAATGGGCGCAAGCGGATGGCTTAGATGGTTTCCCACTTTATACTCGCAAAAATCACACCGATATCTCTTATATTGCCTGTGCGAAAAAATTACTTGCTGCTCAAGATGTGATCTACCCACAATTTGCGACTCATAACGTACAAACCATGTGTACGATCCACGAATTAGGTCAAGGCAAACAATTTGAATTCCAATGCTTACATGGCATGGGTGAAAGCTTATACGACAACATTGTTGGCAAAGAGAATTTTAATCGCCAAGTCCGTGTTTACGCACCTGTAGGTACACATGCGACCTTATTAGCTTACTTAGTTCGCCGTTTATTAGAAAACGGGGCAAACTCATCATTTGTTCATCAATTGGTCGATGAAAATATTCCGGTAGAACAATTAGTGATTCCGCCTTGGAAACTCTATGAGAAATCTAATGGTGAACCGAATAAATTAGTGCGCAATCCACTTGAGCTATTTAATGATCGTAGAAACTCTGCAGGTTTTGATTTAAGCAACGAATTTGAGTTAGCTAAATTAGAACAAGCATTAAACGAAGCACCTATCGAAAATGCGCAATCACTCACGGTGCTGGCTAATGCAGAAAACTTAGCTGCACATACCGTCGTCAATCCAGCTAATCTGAAAGAGAGCTTAGCGGAAGTTGCTTTCTTAAACCCAACTGAAGCACAAGCTGTGTTTAATGCGGCAAATAATGAGACATGGGCAGCACAAAGCGCAACTGAACGAGCAAATGTATTACGAAAAGCCGCCGATTTATATGAAGAAAACTTCGGCTTATTGATGAAACTTGCCATTGTTGAAGCTGGTAAAACATTACCAAATGCAATTGCAGAGCTACGAGAAGCGGTAGATTTTCTCAGATATTATGCAAATCAGCTTGAATATCTCGCAAAAGATCAACACTTGGGTGCACCACGCGGAAAAGTTCTCTGTATTTCGCCTTGGAACTTCCCTTTAGCTATCTTTACTGGACAAGTCGCTGCAAGCCTTGCAGCAGGAAATGCGGTAATTGCCAAACCTGCAGAACAAACTTCTCTTATTGCATATGCAGCAGTAAAACTTTTACACCAAGCAGGCGTACCAAAAGAGGCATTACAATTGGTGCTTGGGGCAGGCGATTTAGGGGCGGCATTAGTACAACAAGCTTTTGATGGCGTTGTGTTCACTGGCTCAACTGAAGTTGCAAAATTGATTGAAAAACGAATTGCACAAGCGGATAACAATCCTGTTTTAATTGCTGAAACTGGTGGACAAAACGTATTAGTATCTGACTCCTCTGCATTACCAGAACAAGTTGTTGCAGACGTTTTAAGCTCTGCATTTGACTCTGCTGGTCAGCGCTGTTCTGCGCTACGTATCTTGTTATTACAAGAAGATGTTGCAGATCATTACTATAAAATGATTACAGAAGCGATTAACGAATTTAGCCTTGGCGATCCTCGTTTACTCTCAACGGATATTGGCCCTGTAATTGATCAAGAAGCGAAACAAAAATCTAGAAAAATCATAAAGCGAATATGCGGAAAGTCGCTCGTGCTTATGTCGAATTAGAGGCACCAACCAATGGTCATTTTGTCGCACCAGCAGTCTATCTTTTAGATAATCTTAACCAATTACAACGTGAAGTGTTTGGCCCTATCTTACACATCGTGCGTTATAAAAAAGAAAACTTGGTTAACGTACTCAATGAAGTTAATGCGAAAGGTTATGCCCTCACTGGCGGTTGTCATAGCCGTATCCGTAAACAAATGGATTTAGTTGAAAAAAACACCTCCACTGCGGCAACTTCTATATTAACCGTAATATTGTTGGTGCTGTTGTGGGCGTACAACCATTTGGTGGTCATGGTTTATCTGGTACAGGCCCGAAAGCCGGTGGTGAATTCTATTTGCAACGTTTAACAAAAACAGACCGCTACTACAGCCAATTCGGTGACGAAAACACTCTGGGTAATGCGCAACCTGTTTTAGACAGTATTACTGGTGAACGTAACTCATTAGCTTACCTGCCTTCTGAAGTAGCAATTTTAAATGGCGATTTAGCTGCATCAGAAAAAGCTGCCAATAAACTATTGGCAAAAGGCTTTACGATTTTAGTTGAGCCAAGTCATCCATTAGCTAAATCTGGTAAAGCGGGCGTACGAGTTGATACTAAACTAGGCCACTGCCAAAAAGGTATCTACTTAGCGGAATTAAGTAAAGAACGACGCCAATGGTTAGCTGAAAACAGCTCAGCTATTTTTAAATGCTATGATTGGCAAACTACCCAAGATATTTTACCGTTATACGATGAGTTCTCTCGCAGTTACAACACCACAGCTGCTGGCGGAAACACCTCGTTAATGTCTTCTGAAGAACATTAAGAAGGAGTGATTTATGCAAATCTACATTACCTTTGGGCTCTATTTGCTCGTTATTTTAGGCATTGGATTATATGCCTACCGTTCCACGCAGAATTTTGACGACTATATTCTAGGTGGTCGCAAAATGGGCAGTTTTGTTACTGCCATGTCTGCTGGTGCATCAGATATGTCCGGCTGGTTATTAATGGGATTACCTGGAGCAATTTTTCTCTCTGGTTTATCCGAAGCTTGGATTGTTGTTGGGTTAACTATTGGGGCTTATTTGAACTATCGTGTTGTTGCTGGCCGCTTGCGTATTTTTACTGAAAAATATAGCAACGCCTTAACGTTACCGGAGTTCTTTGCACAACGTTTTCCACGTCAGAAAAAAGCACTGAAAATCATCTCTTCAGGTATTATCTTGTTCTTCTTTACCATCTATTGTGCCTCTGGAGTAGTGGCTGGTGCGAAATTATTCCAAAGCCTATTAGGCATGGATTACACTACCGCGCTTTGGTTTGGTGCGATTGCGACCATTAGCTACACCTTTTATTGGTGGGTACTTAGCAGTTTCTTGGAGTGATACCATTCAGGCTTCATTGATGATTTTTGCTCTAATTCTTGCTCCTGTGATGGTTATTCTCACGATCAGTTGGGATGATCTCACAATGGCACTTGAAGCAAAATCTGCTGTAACAGGTATTCCTTATAGTAACTGGTTGCACAACGTTTCTGGTATTGGTGTAGTGTCTGCCTTGGCATGGGGTTTAGGCTACTTCGGTCAACCACATATTTTGGCTCGCTTTATGGCTGCAGACTCTGTTGCTTCTTTAAATAAAGCACGCCAAAATCGGTATTACTTGGATGATCCTTTGCTTAGGTGGTGCAGTTGCTGTCGGTTATTTTGGACTAGCTTATTTCACTGAAAGAAACATTGACCTTGCGAATGCAGAATCTGTATTCATTGAATTATCCAAAAGTCATGTTTAACCCTTGGATTGTCGGCATCATATTATCTGCAATTCTTGCCGCAATTATGAGTACCTTATCTGCGCAATTATTGATGTGTTCTGCGGCTATTACAGAAGATTTCTATAAAGGTTTCTTCCGTAAAAATGCCTCTAGCACAGAATTAGTTTGGGTTGGTCGCTTAATGGTGTTACTCATCTCTGTCATTGCTATCGTTATCGCACATGACCCTAACTCAAAAGTGATGGGATTAGTTTCGTACGCTTGGGCTGGCTTTGGTGCTGCATTTGGACCAGTTGTGATTCTTTCTCTCTTTAACCGTAACATTAGCTCAAAAGCTGCATTATGGGGAATGCTATCTGGCGCTATCACCGTCGTTGCATGGAGCCCACTCATGCGCTATCTAGGCTGGGACGATTTATCCAAACTTTATGAGATTATTCCCGGTTTCTTAGTTTGCTCATTTATTACTTTAACATCATCTGTCTTTGCACCTGTTCATCCGAAAGTGCAACAACAATTTGATGAAGCCCTAGCAGAATTTGAAGCAAGATGCTAACTTTATTTAACAAAAAACCTAAACAAAATGATCTGACCCCAAAAAGTTAGACTGTTATTTAAAGGACTGCTTTCGATATTGTATCGGACTCAGTCCTTTTAATTTTAATTGGATTCGTTCTTCATTATAGTACCGGACATAATCATTGATAACCTTTTCAAGTTCATCAAAGCCAGTAAACGATTTTCCGTGAAAACACTCCGTTTTCATTCGCCCAAAAAAGCTTTCCATTGCTGCATTATCCAAACAATTTCCTTTTCGTGACATACTTTGAGAAATCCAATATCTAACGGTTTTTGCCGCTAAGTTGAAATGCTTTAATGTTAAAGCAAGATTTTCGTGTGTTCAAAATAGAAATTCACGACTTGTTGTTTGAAAAGTTGATTATATTTAGTCATAAAAAATCTGCACCTTAATCAGTTAGAAGTTTAGTCTAACTTTTGGGGTGCAGATCATGAACGGGAATTTTTCTTATTGTGCTTGTTTGAGTTTATTGATGGCTTCTTTATTGAAGAAGTAATGCGTGCCACAACATTCACATTGCATATCAATACTGCCTTTATGCTCTTCTAAGATTTCATCAATTTCAGCTTCTGGAATCAGTACTAATGCGGCTCCTGAACGCTCTGGTGAGCAACCACAGAAGAAAGAAACTGCTTGGGGTTCAAATACTTCTACCACTTCTTCGTGGTATAAACGATAAAGCAACTCTTCTGCAGGTAATCCAAATAACTCCTCATCTTTGACGGTTGCTGCTAAGGTCGTTAAATGCTCAAAATCCTCTGGCGTACCTTGACCCATCCGGCATGATCTGCAGCAACATTCCCGCAGCAACTGGTTTGCCGTCATATTCACCCGTGCGAATAATAAGTTGGGTTTGTAATTGTTCTGAACGAACAAAATAGTCTTCTAAACATTCCGTAATCGTTGGTTTATCTAAACCGATCACACCTTGATAACGCTCGCCTTCAGTCGGTGCAATCGTAATCACTAATACGCCTTTGCCGATCATATCATGCAAGCTCATGCCATCTTGAATATCACCTTGCACACGGGCTAATGCACGGATCTGTTGTTGGTCATTACCATTTACTAAAGCTAATTTTAATGGGCCATCACCTTGAATTTGAACAGTAATATTACCGTTAAATTTTAATGTTGCGGTCAACAAATTAGTCGCCACCATCATCTCACCCAATAAGTTTTGTACCGCTTTTGGATAATGATGGGTATTCAAGGTATCCGTAAAAGTTTGGTTTAATCTCACCCATTCACCACGCACTGCACGGTTTTGAAAAAGGTAACGGTAAAGTTTGTCATTATCTTGAGTGTAATTCATTATTTGTTCCTATTTATTCTTTGAATGAAAAGTGCGGTCAATTTTACGCATAAATTGCGAGTGGTTTATCTGATTTTTCGTCTCTAGTGTTGAAGTCAATATCAAAAACGCGTGATTTGTTACCGCACTTTGTAGCCTGTGCTGTATTATGGGGGATGAAAAATCAAAATTACAAGCAAAAAGAAAAAGCGGATAGCTTTCACTATCCGCTCGTTTTATAAGATTAAACTGATAAATTACCAGTATGCACGTAAACCGATAACCGTTTTGAAATCACGGCTACGATCTACAGCGCTGTTTTCGTATTTAGTACGAGTTGCTTGCCATTCTAAGAATGGTTTCACTTTTAAAGAACCTTGGTTAAACACATAGTATTCAGTACCTACCATAAATTGGCGAGTTCTGTCTGTATTATTGCTGTGTTTATCTGTTTTATATGCATACATTGCATAAACGTTCCAATCTTCGTTTAAACCTTGACGAACAATTGCACGCACTTCATTTTTAATGCGTTTGTCACCTTGGTTTTTAGTTACTTGACGCTCTAAATCTACACCATAAGTCGTGTGAACGAAGTTATATGCTAAACCTAAGCCATAAGCATTACGGAATAATGACGTGTTGTTTGCGTTTTCGGAAATTTCACGAGTAAAACCAGCTGCTACAGTTACATTTTGGATACTATCAATTTCGTGATTGAAGATAAGACCTGTACCCCAAGCATTTTTACGTTTGTTCGCTAAATCAAGGTTTTTCATGCTACGTTTGCTTGAACCACCGTAGTACGCACCAAATTTCACTTTATTTTCACCGTAGTTACCGTTGTACACGTATTGAGTTACACGACGTGCAGAACCATCTAATAAGCCATCAGATAAGCTGTAAGTATTTGCTAAGTCAGTTTGTTTCACTTCATCAGTGATGGTTGGCATGTTACCGTAAGTTAACTCACCAAATTGTTTGTGGCCAAAACCAGCGTAAAGGAAGTGAGTATAAACATGGTCAAAATCATGTTGTGAAGGAGCTTCACCACGCATACGCCATTCAGCACGGCCTAATGCGTAGAAATCACCGCCTAAACTTTGTTTTAATTTAATACCAAAACGTGAACCATTGTTGTCTACTGCGTGGTTGATGTGCTCTTTGCTTTCACCACCCGCTGCATAATTGGTTTTGTTAGAGGTGCTTTCCCATTTAACACGTAAAGAACCGTAAAAATCAACATCCGTACCAGTTTGGTCAACATGGAAGTTATAAGCTTGTGCAGAACCTGCTGCTAATGCAGCTACAGATAAAGCAAGAAGTGTTTTTTTCATAACGCTTTCCTTATGATTTAAAGTTAATTAAAAATTGAACTTTTTTCAGTTTATACACCAGAACCAGAGTGGTCAACCTTAAATTATTCCCAACTATCAGAAAATAGACAATATTTTGACTAAAATCAATTCAGATAAATACATTTTTCGATTATTTCTATCGACTATTTAATTAATGAAATTTAGCATTGAAAACACCTGATCTGACTTAATATTTTCCATTGAACTAGCCGTTAAATAATGCTGATTTTCTACCATAACAGCCAATTAAGGTCGGATCAGTTGCGCCATAAAAGCGTAATATTTGGTTTGTCCAGTGCCGCAGTTAAATGAGCAAGCCCTGTATCTACGGACACTACGGCTTTCGCATTAGCTATTTGGTAAGCCAATTCATTTCAATGAAAGTTTAGGTAAAACGACCACGTGAGATAAACCTGCGGCTAATCGCTCTGCTCTCGCCTTTTCTTTTTCATTTCCCCAAGGTAAACGAACTTGAACAGAAAGTGCGGTCAGTTTTTCAATTAAATTTCGCCATTCATGTTCTGGCCAATGCTTTTCATCTCTTGTCGTAGAATGAAAAAAGATCACATAAGGCTCGATAGAATCTGCGGAAATAAAATGACGGGCAATGTCATAATCCCCTTTCTCTTTCGGTAATGGATAAGATAATGCTTGAGCAAAAAGTTGACGAATACGTTCTACCGCATGTTGTTGATAAGAAATCGCGTATTTTTTATCGTAGAACAAGGAAGCGATCGGCTCACGGATACTCTTGCGATCATAGCCATGTTTGACGCCATTAGCTAATCGTGTCGCAAAAAAAGCGCTCTTAAAAAGCCCTTGCGCGTCAATCACGGCATCATATTGATTGGCTTGTAATAAAGTGCGGTAAGATTTCCATTCGTTTTTTGTTTGAACCGAAAAAGGTGATTTTCGCCAACGTCTTAAGGCAATTGGAATGATTTGATTCACTGCCGAATGCCAACGTGGAATTTCGGCAAAATTCTCTTCCACCACCCAATCAATAGAAAGATTAGGAATAGCACGCTGTGCATCAGTCAATGCCGGCAAAGTATGGATTACATCGCCCATAGAGGAAGTCTTAATCACGCATACTTTCATTTAATTAACCTTCTTCCCCAGTGCATAATTCCAAGCCCAGATACGGCTAAAATGCCTCCCTATAATTAAGGAGGAATCCACCTGTTCATTCAACCAAACGGCTGAAAAATAAAAATGCCTAAAAATCGGCACAAGAATAATGTAAGCCGAGGCATTGCCTGCCCCTAAGTGTTTCACACCATCAAAAATACCATGCATAGGCTAATACCGTTGCACCAAATGCAAGACCAAGTAAAGCTTAAACCACTGCAGCTCCATTTAAATTTGCAAATACTGTCAGCCCAATCGTCCGACTTTCCATCGCATAATGCAGCTAACGTCAGCATACAATAAAAACCAAAAATAGAAGATAATGTGGTTGCGGTGAGAGAATCAATTCCCGATTAGTACTTTTCGAGCCAATAAAGTATAAACAACCCAACAAAACTAAAGCACCAATCAATAATATTTGACCGAAATCCAAAAGTGTAAGAGATCAGTTGGATTCCCTTTTTGTCATGAGCTAATAAAGGATCCGCTAATGGCAATAATCATCCCTAATACAACCCAACGATTCCATTTTTCTTTAAATAATAAAAATCGCAAAAAGCATCGTAAAGACGGGGTTAGATGCGACAATCGTTCCTTGTCCCTGCTGGAACATATTTCAGACCCCCAGATAAAGAAAGTGGAATAACCCAAAAACACCGAAAAAGGCGGTGACAATAACCCCACCCATTGATTAGCGTCGCAGTTGTTTAGCATATTTGAAAGCGATTTCGCCGCATATAGCCAAATAATGAGTGGAATAATAGCAAAGAAAAAAAGCGAACACTTGAAGCAACAAATGTCGGCATGGCTTGGGCAACCACTCGTCCCCAAGGCCAAGAGGCGCCCCATAAAAATCACCATTCCAATTAATTGTAAAGTGTATGCGGAGAGGGATTCATATCATTAACATATCCTGTTTAGGCCTTTTTCTATTTACTTAAAAGGCTCTGCTTGGTAAGCTTTTATTTTTTTCTCGTAAAGCGGCTTCAAATGCTTCTCGATGAGCATCATCTTGAAAGGCTGAATGAGGAATTAAGAAAAAAAAGCCTGTATCAACTCGAATCATTAAGTAACCATAATGATTTTCGATATGATGAATGTACCGATAATTATATAAAGTTTGGCAGAGCGCTATTTCAGAATATAACCCATCTTCTTGAATTCGTATGGTTTTTTTTTCCTTATTCACTTCCCCATATACTTGGCTTCGAAAAGCTTTGGCATTTAAATAAGGTCGTAGCAAAACTGCATAGAAAAAGCAACATACTGAGATGAGCAATAATATATGTCCTGCATAATTGGCTAAGATATTTTCATAGCAATCATACAAATACTCTCCCCAATCCATCAGTTCAAAAGCAAGAAAAAAATACTTGGAAGCAAGAAAAATAAATATAATAAAAAATCGCTAAATACTCATCATCTTACGAAATTTATTATGCTTTATAAATATCACGACTTATTTTTTGTACTGCCTTAGTATAATTTTTATCTAATACGGGTTGATATGTCACTTCCATTTTATATTCTCTCTTTCTTAAATGTCTAAAAAGTGCAGTCAGTTTTTCTGCCACTTTTTCATGGTGTAATATCAATCAAACTTTGATGATACCCTTCCGAGCTATCTGTACTTTTACGCACTTTAATTAAATCGCCTTCAATTAGACGAATAATCACGGCTTTATCTGATAATGGTGGCGTATAAGTTGGGCTCGTTGGGCCATAAAGTGCAACCAATGGACGATCTGTCGCAGCGGCAATATGCATTAAGCCGCTGTCATTGCTCACCACTGCTGTACAGTGAGCAATTAAATCCACGGCTTGGTTCAGATTTGTTTGTCCTGCCAAATTCAAACAGAATGGTTGAAGTTCAACAGGCAACGCATTGCGAATTTGCTCACCTGCTTCCACATCTTTTGGTGAACCAAATAATTCTACCGCATAGCCTTTTTCAATTAGCATTTCAGCCAATTTAGCATAATGATAATGCGGCCAACGTTTAGCTGGACCAAATTCTGCTCCAGGACAAAAACCGATAATCGGACGTTCGCCTAAAAGTGCGGTCTGTTTTTCAAAGTTTTTTAAGGTTTCTGCCTGTTGAGTGGGATCAACGGTTAAATAAGGTTTTAGAACAGGAATATCAGCCGCTTTCGGTACCGCATTTTGCTCAAAAGCTAACGCGACATAACGTTGCACCATCATTGGGATAATCACGTTTTGTTATTGCGTAAATCGTTAAGCAAGAAATAACGGCTTTCCCCTTTCCAACCACGACGCACCGCAATTTTTGCAAAGGCGGGAATAAAGGCTGACTTCAACGAGTTTGGTAACACAATCGCCATATCATATTGATTGCGTAACGCCTTACCTAAACGATAACGTTCACACAAGGCAAACTTGCCATGTCCAAGCGGCATTTCAATAGCATGACGCACTTCTGGCATACGGGCTAAAAGCGGTTTGCACCAATTCGGGTGCCATCACATCAATTTGGCAATCTGGGGATATTGCAGTTTGAGTTGTTGATACAAACTGTGCGACATCATCATATCGCCGACCCAAGACGGGCCGATAATTAAAAATATTCATGTTTGACCTTATAACAAAAGTGCGGCTAAAAATAAGACCAATTTTAACCGCACTTTATTCATTTTCTAGTATTGAACGACATTATTTGTTCAATATTTTTATTTATTTAACCACGCCATGTACTCAGCCACACCTTCCGCTACGGTTTTAAATGGTTTGTCGTAGCCAGTTGCGCGGAGTTTCTCAAGATTAGCTTGAGTATATTCTTGATAGCGAGATTTCAAATGCTCTGGGAATGGAATGGTTTCCACTGCGCCTTTGCCGTGGAATTTAATTACCGCTTTCGCCACTTCTGCGAAAGACTCTGCATTGCCGGTACCACAGTTGAAGATACCCGAAATGCCATTTTGCCAGCACCAAATGTTGACTTGCGCCACATCGCCTACATAAACGAAATCACGACGGAAGTGTTCACTGCCAGCAAATAATTTTGGATTTTCACCTTTCAGGATTTGGTTATTTAAGTGGAATGCCACACTCGCCATTGAACCTTTGTGACCTTCACGTGGACCATACACGTTGAAATAACGGAAACCACATACTGGTGATTGCGCTTCAGGTAAAATCGCACGCACATATTGGTCGAATAAGAATTTAGAATAACCGTACACATTCAATGGGCCTTCAAATTCACGCTCTTCACGGAATTCAGTTTTGTCGCCATAAGTTGCCGCACTTGATGCATACAAGAACGGAATTTGACGATCTAAACAGTAATGCAATAACTCTTTTTGAATATTCGTAGTTATTATGCATGATGTATTTACCGTCCCATTCAGTGGTCGCTGAGCAAGCGCCTTCATGGAATACCGCATCGATATCACCTAAATCATCGCCTGCAATAATGGACGCAATGAAGTCTTCTTTATCGCAGTAATCTGCGATATCAAGATCCACTAAGTTAATGAATTTAGTCCCGTCTTTTTAAGTTATCCACCACTAAAAATATCTTTTGCGTCCCATATCGTTTAATGCTTTAACGATATTACTGCCGATAAAACCGGCGCCACCTGTTACGATAATCATAATTCTGTCCTCTTTAAAATAAGTCTGTGTATTGTAATAGATTTTGTGCCGCTTAGCCAAAAAACTCTGTGAAAAACAACCGCACTTTTAAGCCCCAGTAACTTGTCCAGCCCGTTGTGGCCAAATCCATTTTTCCTTTATTTAAAATAATAATCGTCGGTGTCACATTCACCTGCCATTGATCCGCAATCTTGCCTTGAGGATCGTTCACCGTTGTAAACTGATAGTGATGGGTTTGTAAATAATCCTCCACGTCCTTATTTGTCCCCGAACGTAGCGCGACAGAGACTACCGGATAGCCTTCTTCTGAAAGTGAATTAATCGCTGGAGAAGTATAACGACAATAACCACACCAACTTCCCCAGAAATAAATGATCGTCGGCTTAGCTTGATCTAATTGGGGTAAAAAGAAGGCATTTCCCTGTAAATCATAAAGTGCCGTCGCATTGATTTCAGGTGGAATATTGGGTTTACGAATAAAATCGAGAATACTGCTTACGACAATCAACGTCAGCAGGAGCGAAATCGCATTTTTAAATAAGGTTTTTAAGTTTCACAATAAAATGTCATGATCTCAGGATAAATGGATTGTAATCGATCAGAAAAGTGCGGTCAAAATTACAGATATTTTGCTATGATAACCACATCATTTAATAAGGAGAAAAAATATGGATAGTAAACAATTAGCACAATATATTGATCACACAGCCCTTACTGCTGAAAAAACAGAACAAGATATTCTTAAACTCTGTGATGAAGCCATTCAGTACGGTTTTTATTCAGTCTGCATTAATTCTGGTTATATTCCTTTAGCTAAAGAAAAACTCGCTGGCTCAGATGTAAAAATTTGCACCGTTGTTGGTTTCCATCTTGGCGCCAACTTATCCTCAGTCAAAGCGTTTGAAACCCAAGAAGCCATCAAAGCGGGTGCGGGTGAGATCGATATGGTGATTAATGTTGGCTTAATTAAATCCAATAAATGGGATGCCGTAAAAGACGATATTCAAGCTGTATTAACGGCTTGTCATGGCGTGCCACTTAAAGTGATTTTAGAAACGTGCTTACTCACCAAAGAAGAAATCGTAAAAGCCTGTGAAATCTGTAAAGCATTAGGTGTAGCATTCGTTAAAACCTCAACGGGTTTCAATAAAGGCGGCGCAACCGTAGAAGATGTGGCATTAATGAAGAAAACGGTAGGCAACATTGGCGTGAAAGCCTCTGGCGGTATTCGTGATACTCAAACCGCACTAGCGATGATTAAAGCAGGAGCTACTCGAATTGGCGCAAGCGCAGGCATTGCGATTGTAACGGGTGTTTCTGCTAATACCTCAAGCAATTACTAATCGATAATAAAAAAGGAGATTGAAGTGTATGCTTCAATCTCCTTTTTTAATCATCAATTAAAGAATCTCTAATAACTTCGCAAAGTCATCAAACACCCAATCTGGGTTTGATTCCGCAATTGGAATGTTGTAGTTGTATCCGTAAGTTAAACCCACAGCAGGACAACCTGCTGAATGTGCGGCGAGAATGTCATTTCGAGAGTCACCTACAAACAACACTTGGCGAGGTTCTACGCCAAATTTACCACATAAATAATACAATGGGCCTGGATGTGGTTTAATCGCGGGTAATGATTGTCCACCAAGCATTTCACTGAATAAATGATCGATGCCAAATGCCGCCAATACAGGCTGAACATGACGAGTTGGTTTATTCGTTACCACGGCTAAGGTATAACCTCGAGCTTTCAAAGTTTCCAATGTTTCTTTTACATTTGGATATAAACGACTCACATTGCAAAGATTCTCCGCGTAATACACGTTAAAACGCTCTTTCACTTGCTCCATTTCTGCATCTGAAAAGTCTTTACCTGTTTGTACTTTTGCCCATTCTAAAGCACGAGCAATCAATACAGGTGCCCCATTACCAATCCAAGTTAACACTAACTCTTCTGGTGCTTGGGGTAAATCAAAGTCTGCTAAAGCAGAATTCACAGACAACGCTAAATCTGGCAAGCTATTCACAAGCGTACCGTCTAAATCAAAACCGATAACTTTAAATTGAGTCTTCATTCTTACTACCATCTATTTAACTGAAGCTAACTGCGCGCGCATTTGATCAATGATTTGTTTATAATCTGGTTTACCAAAAATCGCTGAGCCTGCCACAAACATATCTGCACCGGCTGCGGCGATTTCTGCAATATTATCCACTTTTACCCCACCATCAACTTCTAAACGGATATCTAAACCGCTTTCATCAATTAGACGACGTGCCTGTTGTAATTTTCTCAATGTTGAAGGTAAAAAAGATTGTCCACCAAATCCTGGATTCACGGACATTAACAAAATCACATCCACCTTTATCTAATACATAATCCAAATAACTTAATGGCGTGGCAGGGATTAAACACTAAACCCAGACTTTACAGCCGTGATCACGAATGAGCTGTAAAGAGCGGTCAATATGTTCACTGGCTTCAGGATGAAACGTAATGTAATCCGCACCCGGCTTTGGCAAAAATCAGGAATGATACGATCGACTGGTTTTCACCATTAAATGCACATCAATAGGGTGCTTTAATGCCATAATCACGCAAAAGCTTTTACACACGGCTGGGCCAAAGGTTAAATTCGGCACATAGTGATTATCCATTACATCAAAATGAATCACATCCGCACCGGCATTCAACACGTTTTGCACATCATCACCAAGACGAGCAAGATCTGCAGAAAGGATAGAAGGGGCGATTAAATAAGGTTTCATTTGTCATCTCCCTAAAGGATAAAAAGTGCTTGTAGTTTACTACGTTGAGCTCAATTTTACCTTGATTATTTACAAGTTTTAGCTGAAAACAAAGAAAATAACCGCACTTGATTCAATATGCCTCAAAAGTGCGGTTGGTTTTTCAGTTATTTTGAAATGCTATCAATCCATTGAAATAATTCATCGAGATCATAATCTCCTGAATGAGGTACCCCAAGGCGTTTGATAGTCAACTTGCTTACCATTCATGCGTAATTTTCACTGCTAAGATCGCACTAATCGCATGAGATGTATCACGATCTCGATGTTCCCCGCACGGATGCGCCAATGCTGCGTTTTACTCTGATCGAGATAATTCATGGCGTTCATGAGTTTTCACGATTTGTTTATCCGCCATTTCACCTTTCTCAGTGCTGTGCTGCAGTGAATATGCAGTAAAATGTTTATTATTTCACCGTTTCCGTACCGAATAAATTATTCTCGCCAGAACTCAAATTCAATGCGTCAAACGCAGGGGGAGATTTCATCTCGTTTTTTTCGGAGTGAACATAGCCATCCCAATCAATATCGCTTACGCCATCTTTTACTGACTTTCACCCAAGGTTTTACCCTCAAAAGAGGCACCGTTTTTATGGGCTTTATCTGCAGATGAAGCAATCACTGAACGCATATAATCTTTGAAAGAGCCATTTCCTTGTGCATCTAATGTTAAGGCGTTGCCTTTTTCATCTTTTAAATTTAAGCTATTTAAGTAAGCTGGAAACGCCGCTTTTAAGTTGATCAGAAACCTTTGATTTCATCTGCTGTCAATGTTCCTTCAATTTTTGGCTTTTTCTACCTGTGAACGGTCATTATAGCTATTGGCATTCAAACGGCTCATATCCATACGGCTATATTCATTTACACCGTTAAATTCCCACTCATAAGCACTGTCTGCATTCTCTAAATTGGTAATCGGACAATAAGCCGATACCGCAAAAATAGCATCACTTGCCTCAGCTGCGCCGGCTTGTTTTAAATAATCAGTATAATCGTTGCTATCACCACTCGCACCCAGTAACGCAGATAATGCCCCTCCAGCACTAGTACCGTTAGAAATAATCTTCTTCGCATCACCAGGCATCACATTATCATTCGCGTGTAAATAACGAACAGCCGCTTTTAAATCAACAATTGCTGCAGGTGCTTTACCGGTGTATTTCCCGTCTTTTTCTAAAGTACGGCCGCGCGCCTACGCTCGCCACTACATAACCTTTAGAAAGTGCGGTCATAATGGCATTCGGTTTATCGCCACTACCAAAACCTTTGGCATCATAGGTTGCCGCCTTAGCCGGCATATATCCACCAACAGCATTAGGTAAAAAGATCGGCGCCGTTTCAGCTGAATAACCATTTATTTTTCACCCTTAAAATAAAGCTTCTGGAACGTAAATATTTAAGGTTTTGATAATCAGGCTCTATTGGATTCGCCACGTACACAATCTTTTCAAAGGCACGGAATTTAACTGATGAACCTCCGACTTTTACCTCTAAAGTGCGGTAGTTTTTTGGGGTAAATTTAAGATCGAATCCCTTGTCTGTTTGATTAAAATAAGGGGTATTGGCTAGAGGATCGGGTTTATTTGGCATAGCAAGTGTTGAGGTTGAAAGTGTAAGTGCAATAAAGGTTGTAAGAAAAGTGGCTTTTTTCATAAAAATATCCTTACTGATAAATCTTGTTCGTCTGACTATCAGGAAAAACGAAAGTTCGGGATGCGCATAAAAAAACACCAAAAGCTTGTGCCTTCGGTGTTTTATTTAGATTAGTTTAATCCAATGATTTCCCAACGGTTGTGAGATTGACCATCGATTTTACCTTTTCTTCACGTTGGTGATGTAATCGATCATCATATTTTTGGATGGTACCTTTTTCACGGCCCATTGCCACTTTAGACTCCCAAAGTACAGGAATTTGTTGGCCTTCCCAAATACCACCTTTACCGTTTAATTGAGCGAAACGATATGAGTTCATGCCCACTTTTAATTTCATATCATCAGTTACCGGTTTACCGTCAGCAAGGGTTAAATCAACGATTTTGCTACCTTGTGGATTACGTAAGTCAATTTTGTAATTTACGCCACCGAAAATGTCGTAAGTCACATATTTTGATTTTTTACGTTCCGCATTATAACGATATTCGGTGTCACCTGGTTGGATGGTATCGAAGTAGTTAGCCGACCATTCCATATATTCTTTTAATTGTTTACCGGTCAGTTCATAAACGGTGACATCACCACCTGCATAACGATAGTTAAAGATGATGTCTTTTTTCTTGATATCGCCTTTGTTCATACGTGCTTTTTGGTGGTCGAAAGAGAAAGTCACCACATCTGCACCACTGTAATGTTGTTCAACATCATTAATGAATGAAGATAAACCAGTATCTTTTGAGAATGCAGCAGATACACCGTGTTTGGTTTCTTGTGGCACCATTTCGTTTTCGGTTTGACCAATCACCACGTTGTTTAATTCACGTAATTTCTCGTGATAAGGTTTATAGATTTCCGCAATTTTCTTATCCGCTTCAAGTTCTTTAACTGGAACAGTTTTAGATTCTTTCTTCACCAATTTCACTTCTTTTTTATCATTGATATCAAAAGTGAGATCCACTTCAGATACCACGGTACCGTAACGGTGTGGTTCAGTGATTAGTGTATTTTTAATAGTTTCACTTGGTACATCTTTGTGCATGTGGCCTGCGATTACCACATCAATGCCGTCTACCGCATTGATCACATCACGCATACCGGTGTCAGGAATCTTATTTTCATTCTCAATACCCATGTGAGCGATAACAATAATCGCATCGACACCTTTCGCTTTTAACTTCTCAACTTGTGTACGTGCTTCTTCCGTTGGTGAAGTAAATTTCATGTCTTTTTAAGTTGCCCGTGTCTTCTTCAAATTTTTGCTGACATTGGGAGTACTTAAACCGATAATCCCTAGTTTTACGCCATCTTTTTCGATGATGGTTGTTGCATCAATATAACGTTTATCGTTTTTCTTATAATAGAAGTTTGCGGTTAATTTTTTCGCTTTGATGTCTTTTAAGATTTCATCTAATGCTTTCATCCCAAAGTTAAACTCGTGGTTACCGAGTACGAAAACGTCGTATTTCATTTCATTTAATACTTTTGGAATTGGGTGATCTTTGTAATATTTTTTATCTTTTGCGAACACATCAACTTGGTTATCTTGGATCGCATCGCCCACATCCACTAATACCACGTTTTTGTTGTTTTTACGCACATCTTTCACATAAGTTGCGATTTGCGCATAAGAACCAGATTTGTCTTCTACGTCTGCGCCATAGCTCCAAGGTACAACGCGACCATGAATATCAGAGGTACCCAATATTTTAATATTTACTTCTTGTGCCATTGCTGTGCTAACAGCAGAAAGCGCAAATAATGAGCAAAGTAATTTTTTCATAGAATTTCCTTTAAAGTTGCACAAAGTGCGGTTAAAAATGCCGGAGAATTATAGCGATGAATTGATTGCCAACATAATTTTATTTTGAAAAAAATAAAATTTGTGAGCTTTGATCACATTTCATTTGGAGGATTAATGTCCTGTTTGAGAAAAACAAGTTAATCACTAAAACACCACTGATAATCAACGCCATACCAATCAGCCCAGCGGTATCGATTTTCTGACCAAAAGCGAAATACGCCACAATGGCCGTCAAAACAATGCCGACACCCGACCAAATGGCATAAACCAAGCCCACGGAAAGGGTGCGGAACACAAGAGAGACAAAATAAAACGAAATGGCATATAAGATTAATGAGCCAATTGTAGGTAAAAGTTTGGTAAAGCCATCGCTGACTTTTTAATAAATTCGTTGCCACAATTTCAAGGCAAATCGAAATAGCGAGTAATGTCCAGGATTCATATCAATCAAAACGTAAAGTAGAAAGCGCTATTCTACCTTAAGCGGCTGATGGATGTAACTGAATTTGACGAGCCATGGCTTGTATATAAGGCGCCGTTTGTTCAAAAAAATAACGGTAAGAGGCACATAAATAATTATGTGGGTTTGGTTCATTTTCGAGAGAAACAAAAACGATGTTTCGGGCAGCCACCATAACAGAGTTTACGAAACTCACAATGACGGCAGCAAAGGTGCGGTCAATTTTTGTGATTTTTTTCTAAACC
>BNJV01002068.1_pt1 | contig 79810 bp, 102 predicted proteins | sample 8540591 | NCBI WGS metagenome assembly BNJV01 (sample SAMD00202457, study PRJDB9452) | human saliva metagenome | host: Homo sapiens | reverse complement strand
CTTTCTTCGTACTGTAATCATAACGCTCCTCACGCTTTCCGCAGCTTTCCGCCAAGGGAATAACAGACTTTGACGTTTCCAAGAACCTCATGCTGTCTAACTTTCAATCTTCCGTTTTCAAACCCTGAATATTTATCTGCCGGCAACCAGTGGTTACCATCCTGTGCTTTAATTAAAGGTAATGTTTTCCTTTTCACCATTACATTTGGCTTCCTGCACCCAGCACTTTCGTTTTCGGTATCCGCATATAGGAGGTAGCCCTTCAAAACCCGATCGATTGCACATTTTCAGCATGGCTCTTGCGATGAAATTCGTTGCTTTCTCCTCCGGACAAATGTCCTCCTTATTCACACAATCATGTCACTTTCGGATAACCTCGGATAAATTCCATCTGACGGATAATTTTGTTTCCCTCCTACTTCTATACTTTGATTCTTCCTTTCTACAGCGGACCTTATCATTGAAATGGTTGTCCTGTGATACACCATCGTTTCAAATAACTATTGGCGAATCTCGCTCTTTGCTATCGATGCCGCTGTCGGCATCTGCGGCCGAAAGCCCGCGATCAGCTTTAATGAGCGACGCCGCCACCGACGGATGACCGTGCCGTTACCTGATTTTTTAATCGTCAACTGGCCCTTCTAATACTTTCTGTCTTCCGTATGGAAAATCCACATTTTTCAGTTCAATATCACTACGGATATGACTTCACACCGCTCGCCGAATCAAGGGCATCCAATCAATCCGATTTCCTTTGTAATCATTTCTATTCTGGACAGATCATCCACATATAGTGCGTCAGCTATTTTCCACCATTTAAAAGTACAGTATGGTTACTTAAGTCGCTATTGTTGGGAACCATTTGATAAAATAAACTAACGGCGGTTATAGCAAGGACAAGTTGCAATTTTTCTGTGTGCGGGTACGCAATGTCGTTGCCAGCCAGCGTGGCCAAAATGCCGCATTTTTTTCATTGACACTTCACTGTGCGCCTTGTTACAGTTCGCTGATGATCTCTTGATGACCTCAATTCCACCAATATTCCACCACTGCATTATTCCTGTTTTCAGTTGTTCCACCGATTGCGTACTTTCCAGATTGCCATCTGGAAGTTCACGCATTGTCCGGAGAATCGAAACGGTGCCAATCTCAATCAAGGCAAGCACCGTCAACCGAAAGTCGGACCGGTGGTGGCCCGGCGGTCATTCAGGAATCATCGCTGGGTTGTTCCGCGAGATCCTGCTGATCCACAATAATCTTCTTGAGCACCGGAAGAAATATTCCGCCGCCTTTCGAGGCGTCGAAACCAGTTTGGTTGAAATTTGCCCGCCCTGCTGAAGATAAAACGTTTGCCTGATGCGATGTGGGTAGAGCGCCGCTAAATATTTCTGCAAAGGCATTTGGCTATGTCATGTAAGACCGTATTGGGTAAAATCCAGATTGCAACCGACGACTAGTCCACCACAATCGGTGTTTACTGGCGGAGTATATGCGGTGGGCCCGGATACCACTCCTAAAACTACTGTGGGAACGCTGTGATTGGTCAGTGTTCCTATATTCTTTTTTTACATACTGTTTGATTAAATTTATAATCTAGATCCTGCTCATACCAAAAATTTTATCACACTATGGAAGCAAATGTCTAAGAAAATCCGATATTTCCCGGCTGCTTCCGCACACCGTTTTTTTATAAGTCTTGCATCATCCAGCATCCAGCACCGTATTACTTCAAAGCTCAAATCGCAGGTAATAACCATAGTGATCTCTGGCATCTTTCCTTATCACTTCATTCCTATTTCTTTCTTCTCTTATATTAAGTCTGCAGTCAGCTCATCCAATATAATGATTTTCTTTCCATGAGCAGTGCAGCTGCTTTCCTGGAAGCTCACGGTGATCATTTCTCCACAAATCAATTGCATGTGAACACAGGTGGTGACACACACCTGTGTTCCCTGTCTTTCACTTCTTCTTTTAGGAATCATAGTTCTGTTTCCACCGTATCAAAGAAAATTTGATAACGTCATCCCCTGCATCATATAGTAACGGTGCTTCAGTACTGCTGCAACTTTTTCTTCTTTTTAATTAAACACTAGTTCTTTAATTGTTTTGGAATTTTTCCTCATTTTCTAATTCGAAAGTTCTTTCTTCAGTTCCTCCTTTAATCTTTAATCCCATTAACAACTTTTCTGTCAGTTTGAGGCTGACAACTTGGTCTTTTAGGTTTGGGAAATGCCTAGTTAGTCATTATCTAATGTTTGACGTCCTGATCATCTGGTGGAGGCTCATCAAAAGAAAATAATACCTGGTATCATATAGCAGGTAGAAGCGATTGCCACTTTTTGTTTTGTCCGGCTGTGAAGAGTTCAGAAAGAAAGTTTCTTTTCCATCAAAGTGGAAACTCCCCATTTTCAAAAGGCTTCTTTGTGTTTTGCTTCTAATTCTCAAGGGGCATTCTACAGTTTTCTTCCGACAAAGGCGACTTCTTCCTCCACCGGCGATGGTAGCACTGATCCATTGGATTTTCGAAATACATTTGACCGATATGTTTTGCAAAGCTCACGCTTTTTCGCAGTCCAGCAGTTTTTAACAAATGATTTTGCCTACCGTCGATCACCCTCACTGGTGATTGGGAGTTAAGCCATTTAATATTCTGCACAGTCGTTTTCCACATCCTGCAAAGTCCGATATAACAATCAATTCCACCCAGCTCAATGCACTTAAACTTAAATTTTAAAGATAATCTCTGCTGTTTTCATACTCAGTTTGTTGATTTTGACTTCTAAAATGTTTCTATTTATAATCCTCTGCATCTAAAAACAATCTCCATACTCAAATAAAAAGCAACAACCAAACAAATCAAGTCACATAAGGCTCGAGTTTAGATTGTAACTTGTATTTATTTGTCCTACTTGCACCTTTTGATAATGGAAGATGCTGAAAGTTTACATGAAGACACACTTATACATCAATGGAATAAGATACAAGTTCAAATGAACGGACAGGATGTAAGAGGCTTATAAGCCCTTACTGACCATGTCGTATATTTCTTTAATCCTTATTTCCAGTTTCACCATAAATCTAAGTCCTGTAGCAATACTATGTTAAAGTCATTTGAATTCCAATTTTCCTTAAGGAACTCATTATATAAGTGGTTGATAAAGAAATCAAGTATCACTACCTAAAACAAAATGGGAAAAAGTTTTATTCTAATCAAGAGAGTAGGCTATAAAAGACGCCACTCCAAGTCTATAAGGAAGTTTCTCAACAAATGCAACAGCGATAAAAGAAACAGGTACTGCTAGGATTAGCACCACGAAATGCTTTTGAATGCGTTGAGTAACCATCGTGAAACGGACATCTATAATGTAATAGCCAAAGGTTTATCAGTAATAAAAAGTGTGTAATGGACGAACGATGAGGATAAACAAAACTACTACTTACACCATGCAGAGTCTCTTTGCGTGTGCATCGAAAAGTTGATCCCTTTCTCTCTTTTTGTCACAAAAATTTAGTATTGATATACATTCCGGAACAAACCAGCTAAAGTGACCAAACACAATGTCTGCAATGAGTGAAATCATTACTATTGGCTGTAGTACGTGTACCTTATATGTTGCGCTGGAAACGAGACAGTAAATACTTCCACTAATTTTTCAGGACCTAAAACTTTAACGAGGTCGTAAGCATGCCATTGAAATGATAAAACATTCCTGCTGCAATAGCTACTGCGCTCATTTATCACTTTCTGACACTTTCCTACCTGATAAGTTCGGCTACAATGCCCGCTACTAAATTTCATGACAAGTATCATCAATAGCATCTAGTGACCACAGATACAATAGATGAAAAGCAGAAGTTTTGTTTTGCCAGAAGCTATGCTATTTACAACAAACGGTGGAGCAATTGCTACAAGGGTGAAAAAGCGCTTCAGCATAAAGAGAGAGCGGTTCTGCTTCCCATTCCTGTTCCCATTGATACCGTCATACGCCTAAAACGTAAAAGCAACTGCCTGTGATACCATGTGGGTTTAGATAACGTCTTTACTAACTGCATACAACTTCCCTCTAAATTTCCAGTTTCTTTAGTAGTTTCAAGCTAACCCTGATGAAATTAAGCACTGGTGCAAATGAGTCGCCTACATCACATTTGAGGTTAAGAGTACCTGCCACAATGTGGGGAAGTGCTCTCATAGTCCACTGGGTATAACTCCAAAGTAGTACAAATTGCTCTCACTTTAGATGCACTTGGGTTTGCTACCCATAATACCTTTTAAACGCCTTTTGAAAACTTGCTTTGATTTTCATAACGGCCGGTGTCTCGCAAGTTCTATACTTGCATGGACTTTATGTCATGCAGAATTGCTGCTTCTATATTCTGTTTGTCCTCACAAAAGCACCTATCGATCAGCCGCTGAACGGCATTGAAAGCAATGAGACTTGATTCGAAACCTGCAAACATATTTTCGCTTAAATCTTTTTATCTTCAGCCATTCAAAAGGGATTTCTCTAATCATTTTATAACACTCTTTTGCGTTGCTCTGTATACTGGTTCGGAAAATGATGAAAACTGTTTGTATCTCAGATTCTATGAAGCCAAAACAAAAGTAACTCTATCGTTTTTATATAGAGTATAAGTTTTTACTCTCATCTATCTGTACAATTCCTGTTGATATGTGATTTATTCCATCAGGAACGTAAAATCAAAATCCCATTTTACACATCTGTCTCGTATCTATGAAATCACTACTTCCAACAGAAATATTGATCAATTGATTCGAGCCACATTTATATCAATAAAAGTGAAAGTCCAACATATTTCTTCATAGGGATACACGACTTTTTAAATAGGCTTTTGCCAAGATCAACAATACTTAAATCTCCTTCCCTAAAAAGGCATGCTCGTTATTTTCTAAAAATAAATTCATAACAACCTTCTAAACAATGATCAATCTGTAACATACCCTCCTTGGGCTCGGCTTTTGATGATAAGTGGTTTGCATATTCAAAGTGCTGTAAGAAAGTTGAATTCCTTCAAGATTATAGCAGCGCATTTCACCCGTTCCTGTATCATTGTTCAAGCAATATATTTGTATATCCTTTGTCTGCTCTCTGTGAAAAAGGAGCTATCATAAGCATTTTCAATAACATTGTTTTTATTTAACTCCATTTCTTTTTCTCTCACCTCATTTTATATTTAGTAATCAGTTCCTTCTTAATCAAAAACAGACTTAGCTATAAAAGTGAGTCTGCATGGTCTTATAGTACTTTCAAATCCTTCGCAATCTGCTTAAAAAGTCTCCAGACTCCAAATATCCAGCACGAGGTATCGCGAATAAATGGCTCAACATCCCTTTCCCAGCTTTGCAGTCAATACGTCAAAACGATTCTTTAGCATCGTTTTAATCTCTTCTAATCTACATTCTTGGTTTTCAGACACATCCGCTGTCGATTAATCTCGTGCCTCAGATGCTTTTGATTGGCGGTCACAGCTTTGGAAAGAATATATATAATCTGTACAAATCTACCCTGGTAGTCGTCGACTCCTGCCACCCACGGCAGATTACCTGCGGATTTTCCAACGCGACAGAGAAGCGTAAACCGCTACAAGCGGATCCGCAAGGCACTGGTAACAAGCGATATTTGTGTGTCTCGCAGAGTAGCGAATGCGGGTGGATTGGTATCAACTTCTCAAATTTTGATTTTAACCACTTCATTTTTAGCGACTTGCTCGATATCTCTCTCACCTGCATAAAACCTTAGCAAAAGATGTTCTTTTGTGTTCCCTTTTAAAAAGCAGCAGCAGACTGAATGTTACTATCTTTCGTCCTTTTCCTGGTTTCCACGGCCTCAAAGCCAGAGGTCTTCACTTCTTTTCCAGCACCGGAAAATAGGAGCATAAATCAAAAATCTAAATTTATTTTGCTCCAAAGAAAAATCCATCTCCGACGGTCTATCGGGTCCATAAAAGTTATTCCTAAACAGTCCATTACAATGCAGCTTCCTTAAAAATCCAGCACTTTGGGATAACCTAAAGTACAATTTCCTGCCTGCAATACTCTCATGGCATTTCTGTCATACATATACTATCCCACCTGATGCATTTTCACCAGCATCTCTTCAATTACTGTGTTCATCTTCGATCCTCCTCCATAAGGGCTGATGCTGTAATATGGTGGTATGATACGCTGCACTATACGCACATACCATAGAGGCTGTCCAGCTTTTCAGATTCCTATGATTTCTTTCAATACGTAAACTTTCCTGGCAAAAGCCGAAAAGCTCCTTTGGTATTTCCTAATGAGTGGAAATGGTATACAGTTGATCACATAAAGCCTTTTCCGGCTCGGCAATCCTAGCATACTCTCCCTCTTGAGCTAAACATGACCACCATGAGGAAATGCCTGGCAGGCACATCCTGATAACTGAAAGTTCCAAAAGCTGATCGACTAGCACCAACTTTAACTTTTCAAAATGGTGGCGGGCTAACTGTACTCTTTCAACTGCTCGGAATCAGCCCAGACAGAAGCTCAAAGCATATTCAAAAGATATAGCCAGGTCCGGTAAATACTGCCGGCAAATGCGTAAGCCAGATTTTATGCGTGTATCTCGTCTCATATATTCCTTTCGTTGTGGGGAAGCACTCACCGCTCTTAGCCATACAGAGCTTTTAGACTTGTGGAGAACCGTATTCACTTAATTCCTCTGAGAGCATTGCTGTTGTATCATAATATTTTCACCTCATAGTCTCGTTATATGCAACTATGGTGAAAATAAAATATTAAAATAAAATCAGAAATTTCTTGCGATATCTCATGTAGCAGCATTGCCACGGATTTTCCTGACATGCTTTCCGGAATCCTCTTTTAAAAGCGTCTAAGCTTCAGGCCATCTTCATCTGGGACAGCTTCTCCAATCCTACGGATTCTATTACCAGAACCCAACTGTCTGCTGAAGTTTTCTCTATCACTTGGCTCCTTCCTCCGTCCAGAATAAGCGCGGCTTGCATCTGCCGGGCTTTTCGCTACTATATCAAGACTTCTATCTGTATTGTATTCAATTAGCGGTTCGTTTCCGCAATAAAAGATACTACGCTCTTCGCTTTCCTCTACTGCTCTTCCGCACAAAAATGAATTACCTGGCGTTCCTTTACATCACTGCTCAGTATCTATAGGATTGATGCAGATGAAGAAATCTCATTTTATCAAATCTGGAAAACCGGCAATATCTACAGCCCAGGGGCGCAGTCTGCGCTTTAAAGACGGTAGCCTTCTTATCTCCCCAATCTCATAAATAAATCTTTTATTTTTTGCTCTTATTCTCTAAATCGGAGTTGTTATTCTGGAAAAAACTTAGATATTTATCTCCCATCAATTCCTCTGTAATCTATTTCTTCTCAAATCTGTGTCAATCTCAGGCTGAATCAATTTCTTCTGATCCTACTATCCTGTTTCGTTGGATCGGATGATACTTGTTAAAAACTCCACCTGATAGCAAGCTGTCTGGTACACATAAAATGAATATTTCGTTGTTCAAAATATAGGTTGCCGTCTCTCCCAAACTTTTTACTTGAGGATACACTTTTCCAGTCTCACGCAACCTGCAACATAACCAATGCCCTTACCGTGAACATTTTGGGCCAACAAACAGTAAAATCTAATTCGCCTTTTCTCCAATATGACCCATACGAATTCCGACTTTTTTATTGTGTATATGATACGATGTACCTTCCTTCATCAATGGAGACGTTCAAATTGTTTTCTTGAATAATTTTGTCCATCTTCTTTAGAGCGGTTATCTCTAAAACCAAACTCCACATTTTTATAGATTCTGATAGCTTCCCAGTTATCTAATATAAATTGCTCTATCGTGATGCTAATTGTTCCGGAATAATGCCAACCCGCCGTCAGCTTTCATGCGCCTGGACTTACATCTTATTAGACTAGAAACGAATACAAGGAGAAATTCGTACATCTCGATAACTGAGAATCCGGCTGAACCTCTTTTTCTTTTCAATCTTAGCAAAAGAAGCCTTTTCTTCCGCTTCCGGAATCCTCAAAATCCAGGAAACTACCGGCCGATGCTGACCCAGCAGGGCGCTCACTCCCAGTCTACTGCTTTAAGAACATGCGACAACTTCTGTCTCCCAATCCTCACCCGAAATATAAAATCTTTTGTACCCCAACATCTTGTAACCCTGACTGGGTTTACTATATTTGCCCCAAATAATTATGAAAAACTATACAGATAGTAGATTAAAATTACCTACACATACAGCAATTACTTTTGAATTTCTTTTTCTTGTTTGTCTGTATAAACTATACCATTTCATAAACGGATACCTCTAAAATTCCAAATTTACATAATCTATCAATAGGGACAAGATGTACTAAATATCTAGTGCTTCTACTATTTCTCATTTTTTTTTCTTTAAACACATTTTTGACTACTTCTTCTCCCTAAATATTTTGTAAACTTAAGTCGAATTCTATACAGTCGCCCCCAAATACTATATTATGTTTTATATCACTTAATTCGAAACTCGAATCCATATCTTGTTTTATCGGCCAATAGTTCCAATTTCCCTATCCTGCTTCCCTTTCATAATAACATAGTTTCCTTTTGGGTGCAATCTCTTTTATTTATTATTAACTTCTTTTCATCTTCAGTTTCATCTTTGAAATAAAGCTTCATCCTTTAAATGCTTTGTAATTGCCTAATTTACCTCGAACTGAAATATTTAGTTGTTCTTCGCCCTTTAGAAAACCTCCTGCATTCAAATTTGCTCTCGCGCTATGTCAACCGTCATAATCAGTACATTCCAGCGCCTGGCTGTGGTACATTCCTCTGATTCCGATGGAACATTGGCACCAATACTGCTGATTGCTGCGTTGCGCTGAAAGTTTTAATGGTGGCGCTTAATCCAGTGACACCGGCCATCAAATCCAGTTTCAATCAAATCAAACGTTCTCCATTCCTATCTCGTGTCTTTGCTTGGAATTTTAATGACCAATTGCTCAGCAGGAATCAAAAAATCGTCTTGGAACTTTTTCTCCCTTCGCTTGCGCCATTCTCATGAGAATAGTATTAAATACGTTTGGATTTACGTTTATTTCTTTCACTTTATCATTTCCTTTGAAAGACGAAAATAAATATCTTCAATGACTCAAAATAAAATTTACTATTACAGAACATTATTTACCGATATTGCCAATGCTATTTCTGTTTATTCAATAATTCTTAAAATTCCCCGCTTTTTATATCCATTTAAAGGGCCTCGTATTCAAACTATGTCTTCAGGGCAATACTATTTCGTAGATAATAAATAATATATTTCCATTTTGCGCTGATCTGATGATAAAACTCTTTCATGCAGCAGAAAACAATCCATAATTTTCTTCTTTTATTTCATCAAGTTTCTTATCATCATCCCAATAATGGTTCAAATCTAGTATTTACATTTCTTCCATATGATTTTCAATGCTTATATAATGGTCCAGGTGCAAACTATATTTTAATCTTTACATTTTTCCAAATCAACATGTGCTATATTAGACTTAGCTTTTTAAATTATTATCATAAATATCGATAAATCGGCGCGTTCCCATTTTACATGACCTCCATCATTAACCTGTAATTTCATGGTCAATTCCTCAAACCATATCACTGTCAAAACACCCGCCATCATTCAGCAGAGTAAATATAGTTAGCAGGCTCTTAGCTACTATCATTATCATTGTGTTATTTAAAGCAGGGGTATCTTATTAACTTAAGCATTGTTAACATGTTTTCTCATAAAGTATTTTACCAGTACCGTTTCTTTCTAAGATTAACAATACTTATCACCATGGCAGCAAAAACTCAACTACTAGACTCAATGAGGGCAGCCTCAGATATTTGGGTGTATCTAGAAACTTTAAATTCCAGAAATACTCTTTGTATTGTAACCTCCTTTCCAAGACATTCATCTTATCATCAAAATTCTTCGGTAGCTTCTCTCTCCCCAACATCGCAGACATCCAGATATGCGCCCATCTGGAAGGCACTTACCCAAATGAACCATCGGCTGAAATTTTATTGAATACTAAAATACACTTTTACCCTTTTGCACACTATCGTCTAATGTGGCGGTTGTCAACATATATATCTTTGTGAGGAAACAGAGATCAGGGAGCACGCAAGATACAAGGTATGCATCAAATTTACCATGAATAGAATAAGCATTACGATAAATACTGCTTTCTTCATATGCTACAATTATCCTCCATTTCACTAATCATATGTGTTTTAATACATCAAAACTGTAGGGTATGATAAATAATTCACATGATTGTGAAGAGATTGCCGAGCTGTAGTATATTTTTCCTAGTTTTACTTCTAGGATACATTTTACTGTTTTCAACCTGTGGATCTCTTAATGAAATCATTTCTATATCGTTACGGTGTTTCACCAAAATAGTGCGTATAAAGATACAATTTGTCAGCACACTTACAAGCATCTGCGTTTGATTCTTCATATTTCGGCACCTTCGTTTGCGCGAGTTATCCGCAGAATCGCTCTTTTCATCTATTATCCTTTTCCACTATCTTTGCGGATTAGGAACTTAGCCCTTCCCAAACTCGTGCCAAAATCCCTTATGCTGTATTTCTCCTAGGTCAGGTTGTTGTTATTTGTTTACCATTATTATTTTATTCGCTATATCTTCCTACAAACCTCTTAACAATATTTCCCATCAAGTGTAGTTTGCTTCTTTATAATTTCCTCAATCTGTATTCTTGATATTACATCTATATAATTTTAACAGTTTCGTCAAACAAATATATGAGCCGGCTTTGATAAACTTACAGCCAATTAAAACTTTCTTTTTGTGTCCATCGCTGCGTTCTTCATAACCAAACAGTTCTCTTACCAAAATCATTTTCTAGAATTGTTTTACTAATGTTTCATCAGCATCTTGCTTGTGAATGTATACTCATTTAGGCTAGCTGCCAGGGTGGAGTATCTTGAGGAATATACGGTGACTTAAATCGCGCCTGGGTTTGTCACCTGGCCTGTAATTTAACCTAATAAAATTTTAATCCAGAGTCGATTTTCCTTCCAGCTTTACCCCGCACCCTTATAGCCACACCTGTCCTTTATATCAAAACTTACATCCCGCTTAATATCCATCTTTCTCCATAACATGATGATAAATTTCTAACCAATATTAAGAGGGATTTTTTGTAGTGATGTAATGGATGCCTGCAATACGAACTCTTTGCACCAATATCTTTTAGTAAATTTGCTTTTTCTTCTATTGCTCATATTTGCCCATTCTCCAAATTCTGGATCATCATCTACGAATGACTGACCTATATGTCCCATGTCCGCTCTTAGACGCCCGAGACTTTCCGCAGCGTTTTTAGTATTTTCAACTTTATCAGACTAAATCTGACTTTGTCTTGCAGTCAGCTTCTTTTAATCGTTTGAATATCTTTCTTGCATTTCTCATTTTGACTAATTTCAAATTGGTCTTTCCTCAATTTATTTTCACGCCTACATTTTCGATGTACCTGATTTGGACACAATACGAATTCGTTACAGCAGAAATGCGCACTGATTATTTGCCATCTAAAAATCTCTATCGCACGAGGATACACAACTAACTCTTTACTTTTCAGATATCACACTGACAATTCTTTTCTTCCATCCATATCTAAGTGGTTTGTTGGTCTCGTCAATAAAGTAAAAACATCTTCCCTTGTAGACAGATAGCTACAGGATTTTTGTTTTGATACTCTCGCTTAGAAAGCGTGTCAAACTCTCTCTGTAAACAAGGCTCTCATCTATATTTGTAAATTAAGTTCTCTAACACCTATCATTCTTCCTCCTCTCGAGAGTGGGTTCTATATAACTCAGTCTGAATTTTGCGATAGCATATACACTTAGCCTGTGGAATTCATACAGTCAACACTTTTGCACGATTTTATGATAAACTCTTGGTTTTGAAAGTAGCCCAAATAGTGTTGATTTTCCAATTCCTTCTTCCCATTAGCCCTGTCCAGTTCGTATCAAATAGAAAGGATACATTTTTCAACACAGGTTTTACATAGCCATAATGTATGAGAAAGTGAGGTTTTTCAATTTTAATTGTTGACAAAAACACCCCCTCAAATTCAAAGTTATCTACATCTTCAATAGATTCATAACCAAAGTAATCATTATGTCTTTTTCCTCCGGCTTAGACTCTGCAATCATCACATCGCTTAATTACCTTTTCTTCATCGGAATAATGTGTATTTCCCTAGAAATTCCATGGATGCCGCAATCCACATCCATCAACAGCACTTTTTGCGTGTTGTTTTCTTTTGTCTAATTCATTTTCCTTAAAAACATTATTAACATGTTTACGAACCGTTTTTCATCTCTATCAAAGAGTAATGCCATTTGATTAGAACTCAGTATGCTGTCTCATTTTCCAGAGAAAGCTGACAACCTAAACTTCTTGATCATGTGTTTCAAATAAAATTATCTCATTATTTTTCCTCATTCACCGTATTATCCCATCCTCACGTTCCAATTTAGCAACCAATTCATAAACCATATCCCTGAATTTCCAACATACAGGATGGCCGAGTACAGGTTCTTTTTCCTTTCTCCCAAAAGCCAGCCTGTATATGTTGTACTATAGCCGAAGTATCCTTCTGTTAAGATTTCAAATTCTGCATAGGGCATATTCTGTCATATATTCTTTTTAATCCGATGGCCTTTCGGAAAATGCCCCTCATATACAGTCCTATCAAATATCAAAATATTACATTTCCTCTGAAACTCCGTATCACCAAGTTTTCGGAATATACTTTTCCCCCTCTGCCGTATATTGAAAAGGAGTTTATGCGGTTCTAAGAGTTAGACACCGTTTTGAAAATGAATCTTCTTTCATCCTCATATCATGCAAACTGAAAAAGAATACTTGCTTTTCCTATCCTGCGTAAAATCCATCTCTATCCCCATACTTAAATTCCTAACTTTTCTAACCACTCCTCAATATCTTCCACGGAGGTATTCGCAGAAAACATCAGTGTGTCCTCGTATTTTCATCACATAGAACCAATTCCTGTTCTTGATCCAGCAGGCTGAGCCGCTACAATAAAAGTCTTTTGCACAATCCCTCATTCTATTCTCGGAATTAAAATACTCTGTGGCAAGGTGGTTCTATCCATTCGTAGCGTAAATTGATAAGTCTCCGCATAATTTTTCCCAACAAATATCATAGGAAAATGACGCACTGCTACCTCTGCTCTATCTCTGTCCCTGGATACTTCTTTTCCATTTCCCTATTGAATGTTTCTAAATCAAAACCTTTATTTTCCGCTTTGTTTACATGAATAAAACTGCTTACAGACATTTCTACTTTCCTCAAGACCAAAGGTTTCGTATAAGACAAAAATTTTCTCCTGCCATTATCAATATGCCGGAGTAGAATGTCTTCTTCTCAAAATCAGATTCGGAAATTCTGTTCTTAGTTCATCAACAACACAATAGATTTCATCATCATCCCACCTCATCCGCATATTCTTTTTGCATTGATCCATTTCTTTGCGATTTGAAAAAGCGACATCTCCGATTAGAATCTTTCCGCCGGCTCGGATGTGCAAGCAAATCTTTTTAGCAAAACAGTCTTTTTGCGCATCCGTTAAGTGATGAATAGAATAAGTCACTAACAATAAAATCAAAAAGGACTCTTTGGTTTCCAGTTCACCCACTAATCCCTTTGAAAAATCCCCCTGATAAAGATGTGACCCGGCATCTTTTCACGCGAGCTCCATCATTCTTGAGGAAAAATCTTGTCCGTAAATAGTGCATCCGTTCTGCATATAGTCTTGTGGTTAATGTACCTGTCCGAACCCGGAGTCCAAAACTACTGCATTAGGCTTTTCCATTATGATTTTGTAAATCTCTCCCAGAATCCTCTGTACCTGCAAAAGGATAACGATTCTCTTCTTCCGATACCCCGACTGATTTATCATCAATCATCCGCACAATCAAAACCTTTACTATTTTAACACTTTTCCTCCTCTACTCCTGCTTTTCTATCTTAGTGCCCTCTGCTTTTTCCTGCCTTTTGCCCTAGCAGGCAAGATGCATCTCTTTCGCTCAAAGTGACTAAGTACATTTCGAGTGATAAAGCAGCCGGAATCCCTATAATTCCTTGCATCCATTTTTATTGCAAAAGCTCCAAAATTCCTTTTGCACAGCGGAGATTCACGTCTTGAAAAATGATTTCCCGGTTCAACTCATATTTGCAGGGAATCCCTAAGCTCCCAAAATACTCGAGCAGCTCTTCCGTATTTTCCTGCATGGTTTTTTAAAAATAGGATGTCTCGTTTCTGGACTCTTGATCTCAATGGACAACTACAGCTTTTCCGGCAGGATTTTTCATCGTATTTTCTTTGCAAAATTCCTTGAATTCCGAAACCACAGAGAGCCGACATACCGGCTACACGGGAAAAACATCCGTCTTATACATGGCATACAATGCAAATAAGCCGGCTAAAGAATAACCGGCTATGCCCAAAAACTTGCCTTTCCGTGAATTCTTTCCGTAGCCCAGGGTAAAATAGCGGACAGTAGGCTTTTCCAAATAGACATCCGCGCCTCCGGAAAAAGCCTCTCCGTCTTTCGAGAGCGCAGGCTGCCGCCATGGGAGACATCTCCTCTGCCAGTCATGAATGGCAATGGATAGAAAATACACTCCACTGCATTCTGCTTTCGAAGCTCCTGATACACCGCCTCCCCCTCATCGGAAAAATGCTGTGAAAATAATCAGCGGGCAGTCCGCTTTCTCCGCCTGAAATAAGCTTAGTTTATAATCACACAAGGTAAAATCTTCTCTATGCATACGCTACCCTCCCGGTTTCTTCCTGTTCACTCTATCTAGATACGGGGCAGCTATCTATTCATTATTCTTATGTAGAATCATGACACTATCTTCCTTATGCTTATGTAGAATTGACTATCTATTCTTTATTTCTTAAAACGAGCAGGTCCGTATAAAAGTCCTTCACCTCTGCCCCTGCTATCCAGATAGCGAAGCAAAATCTCCGCACAGGCATGGCTGTCACTGATCCGCCCTGTGGTGATTGAGAGAAATCGAAAATGCTCGCAGACCATATTTAACTTATGGCTCCTATCGGGAAGAGGCTTCTGCCCATTTTCACCGTGCAAAGGTAGCGGGCATAGGAGCTTCCAGTCAATATCCATAGTCCAAAAGACGATATTTCAGCACATTCATATCAAAAGGAAGCATTGTGCGCCACCAGCATTCCGTCGGAAAAAAGCGGCTCGATCTGCTGCCATAATTCCGGAAAGGTGGGCGCATCCTTGACACTGAGCCTTACTGATTCCGGTAAGCTTTACATTGAAATAATCAAAGTCCGACTCGGGATTCACTAGAGAATAAAATTCCTTACTGATTTTTCCCTCTTCCACCACAGTAATGCCGATCGCGCTCATTCGGTTAGTTCTTTCGGTTCGGTGTCTCCACATCAAAAACAATAAAGCGTGCCATGATATCCTCCTAGCCTTTCAGAGGCGCCCTTTTATCTCTTTCCAGAAACCGTTGTCTCTCGAGTTTTACTGGAGAAACAAACCGGTTTTCGCAAATATTTTCTTTTTCGATATTCTATAAAAATCTTAAATCGGAAAGTCTTCGAGAATATAATTCCTCCGCTTTTTGCAGCATTTTTCTTTAAAAATCTACTTCTGTGTCATAGTGGCAGCACTTTAAGAGCTTTTCCATTTCCTCTACGCTCGGCTGACGAGATTCGATCCGTGCAAGCATCGGCAATCGCATTGACAGAAATATCATGCAATCTCTCTAAGAAGACCTTCTCCGGAACAAATCCTGCTCAGTCGGGTAGAATCCGCAACGTAGTTCTTGATGCATACGGAATGTTCAGCTTGTCATTTTAAGCCTCTGACATAAGTAATCAATGCCTTTACTTTATCATCGTCGTTATTTCAGAAGAGACCGATAACGTCCGCAATCTTTGCATAACGCTTCTTTGCGGTTTCATCGCTTCGCAGTGAAGGCGATAACCTTCGGAGATGCATGGCATTTGCCGCACCGTGAATGATGTGTGCCTAAGTCTCAAATACCGCACCGGTCTTATGTGCCGCCGTGCACGATACCGAGAAGCGCATTGGAAAATGCCATTCCGGCAAGACATCTGTGCATTGTGCATTTCACTTCTGGCCTTCTTATCCTCATTATGGAATCTACCAGGTTGTCGAATCATTTCAATCGCATGTAAAGCCAGAGGACCGTATAGTCACGATGCGGTAGGCACGACAAGGCTCAATAGCATGGGTTAAAGCATCCATTCCGGTGTGTGCCACGAGTTTTCTTCGGCATGGTTTGTGCCAAAAGCCAGGTCAACAATAGCCACATCCGGAGTAATTTCAAAGTCCGCAATCGGATACTTAATGCCCTTCTTGTAGTCTGTAATAATAGAAAATGCGGTTACCTCGGTCGCTGTTCCGGAAGTGGAAGAGACTCGCGCAGAACTTTGCCTTGTTTTCGAAGTGTCGGAACACCGAGACCTTGCACATATCTTCAAAAGTGCACTCGGATGCTCATACTTAATCACATAGCCTGTAGCCGCATCAATGGGAGAACCTCCACCGGTTGCCACAATCAATCGGTCCAGTCCGCATCATCCTTCGCACCCTTCATTACGGTGTCTACGGAAGGATCGGACTCAATCCCTTCAAAAAGCTTTACTTCATGCCGGCTTCCTGTAAGTACTGTACTACTCTGTCCAGCCGAAAACGCTTCATCGATCGCCACCCACGCAGACAAAAGCTTTCTTTCCTTTGAAAGCCTTCAAGGCCTCAAAAGCATTTTCTCCATGATAAATGTCTCTTGGTAAAGTCAAATCATCTCCTGCCTCCTTAATAGACCATACAAGCTTTTACTGCCCCCAACAATACACTGTTTCATTTTAAATGTCAATATTTTAACAATATTATTTTTAATTACATTGTATGCCTCTGATTTCTTAGTGTATATTTTTAGCTAAAAAGAAGAATTAAGAAAGAAACCTATTTTTCTGGATTCCGAGAATGGTAAAGCAATGAAAGTATTCCATAATATTTTTGTTCTATTGTTTTATGGTGCAAGCCTAATCAGTGGTGGAGCCTTTTTCTACCGCCTGCACTAGGAAAGACGGTCCATGTGGATTTGAGCACGCTCTTAAGCCTCTTCCTCCTGAGCCTTTTCTCTCCTCTCCCGTTTTTACCAGTTTACCTATTCTCAGGAAATCCAAAAAGTAACTTTTGGATGAGTGTGATTACTATCTTAGTGTATGCTCTGGCTCTTTTTGATATTTTTCCCGTTTGCTTTTCTCCTTCTCTACTCTTTATTCAGGGCATCCAAATACTCAGAAAAGAGGGAATCAAGTTTCACAACTTTTTTTCTTTAGCCTTCTCTATAGGACTTTTTTTCTTTATCTTCTTTTTCCCGCGAATCACTTTTTTCCGTGGAATTCCTCTTTTGGAAACGCTTTTTATTGATTAGCTTGTTCTCAGTCTTTCTTACCTTCTGTTTTTGGCTGCCATGTACGCCTTTTTCATCCGTATTGAACCTGATACACCTTCGGAAAATCAAAATTTCCGCTATATCATCGTACTTTAGCTGCGGAATTCTGGGGAGAAAATGACACCCTCCTTCGGAATCGTGTAGATAAAGGTATTTCTCTGCTAAAGAAAAATCCTCCATTGCTATCGTGACAACCTCTTATCACGTATTCCGCGCCCTGATTCTTGCCAAGAAGCTTCATATTCCCTGCAAGGGCTTTGGCGGAAAAACCAAATGGTACTTTACTTTAAATGCGATTTTAAGAGAGTTTATCGCCTATCTTAAAATCAGCTATCGTACCCACCTAAAGGTTCTCACGATTCTGAACGGGCTGGCAGTATTTATTTACTACGTTAGCAGATACCGCTTTTAATTTCGAGCAGAGTACTGACAGCAGAATTAACATTATTCCTGTTCTTGAAAATATCTCCTATATACATGCAAAATCTCCATTCTTTATTATCTTTACACTGTTTAGATTTTGCGTTATTATCTAAGCATTGTAAAGATAGGATTAGAAAGGAGTTAATCTTGACAGCCGATACATACCATCATGGGAATTTAAAAGAAGAATTAGTAGAAAAAGGTCTGGCCTATATCGATCAATATGGTCTGGAAGCCCTTTCCATGCGTAAACTGGCAGATTCCGTAGGTGTCAGTCCTACCGCGCCCTATGCCCATTTTAAAAATAAGGAGGCTTTTCTGTCCGAAAGTCCGTAGTTACGTGAATGATCGATTTCTATTCGACATTGGTGAAAGCCACGGAAAGATTGTTCCGACCCTTCAAGAATTCTTTTTGCAATTTGGGAAAAAGTTACATCCTCTTTTTTTATGAAAAATCCTTTGTATTACCGGTTCCTATTTTCTATAGAAAGATATTGATATAGAAAATTATTCGCCGTTTGTGTTATTCAAAAAGTACCGCAGAAAAAGTATGGAAAGAGGAATCCGAGAATCAGGATGGTACTTCTATTCTCCATTCAAAAGTAATTGCTCTCTGGTCTCTGGTGCACGGTCTGTCTTCTATCGTAAACATGAAAGGCGCTGTAGACACGGATCATCTTGAAGCGGAAGTAGAGCAGATTCTGAGCTCCATTCACTGTATAGAGACGACGCAAAATTGATTTCCAACTCATTCATGTATAGGGACGAAGTAAAACAGATTTTCGACCAAACAATATATGAGAGTATAAAATGATAGGGGTATATTTAAGCGGTACGGGAAATACAAAGGCATTGCATCCAAAAATTTCTTACTGCACTGGATTCCGATGCGAAATGTGCTTTCCCATTGAGGATAAAGAATCGATAAATGCCATCCGAAAAATGATGAGATTATTCTTGCTTATCCGACACAATTTTCCAATGTGCCATTTATGGTAAGAGATTTTGTCATTCGGCATAAGGGATGTCTGGAGAGGGAAAAGATGTTTTTAATCACCACCATGGGGTGCATTTTTCCGGTGACGGAACAGGGTGTCTTGCCAGAGTCTTTAAAAATATATGGTGCGATTATCCTTGGCGGTATGCGAGATTCGTATGCCGGATGCGGTTTCGACAGTAAATTACTGAAAAAGTCTTTAGCAGAAAACCGAAGAATCATCCATGGAAGCGGATAGCAAAATCAAAAGGCCACAAGCGCGATTAAACAAGCCGGTAAATATCCGCAAGAAGGCTTTAAGCTTTCCGGCTCATCTCGCAGGCTTATTTGGGACAAAGATTATGGTTTTTACCATAAAACCACAGGGATATAGTAGAAACTGAAAAATCAGTGATGACTGCACTGGATGCGGATTATGTGCCTCTATCTGCCCCATGGAAATCTACATATACGAAACGGCAGCCGTCAATCTGGATGCACCATGTGTTATCGTTGCATAGCTCTGTCCCAAGAAAGCCAGTACACTTTTCTAGGAAAAAGTCATCGAACAGTGCCGGTATGAGAAATATGCTAGGAATGCAAAAGTTTATTCAGCATCAAAGAAAGAGCTTACGCTCTTCTCTCCTGCTATGTTGATACGTATATTGTCCATGGGCATTGATGTCTTTGCCGTTCCCGTAATATATGGCATATTTCGGACAACTGGTGAAGACAGCCTGAACACATGGTGCAGTCTTCCTTCACCAAACCGGCTTTTTGTTCTGCATTGCAATAGCCTGAACCAGGCATTTCTTCGCGCAAAGTGTACAGCCGATGCAGGCGTCGGACACAGAAAGATTCTTGGTCTTTCGCATCTTACCGTCATAGCTTTTTCGCCACCCTTCCTACAAAATTCGGGCACCGTGAAATCCATCTCTCTTTCCTTTTTCTTTTCGGAAAGTAATACCTTAAGCTCATTGATTTCCTCTTCCGCCTGCTTTAAGCTAGTTTTTAACCTTTTCCGCATTGGATAAGTCAAAAATCACAGTCCAAGTATCCGGCATACGAGATATCGAATTTCGCATCCAAGGCTAAACCTTTTTCTTTTTAAAAAGACTATCCGCAATCGAAGAGGCTGCCCCCGTTGTCATCCAGAAGGTTCCCACATAAAAAGCTGCTAGGCTTTGTTTACGTACCGAGCTTCAACTTTTCCAAGAACTCATAAACAATGCTGGGTAGTCCCCAATCATAGGTGGGGGACTTAAAATTCCAAACCTTCCGTCCTTAACCGTATACTCATAGCTTTCTGCCTTGCGCTTCCTCAATGGATATCATTTCTTCCTGCGCTCTTTAATTTTCTCTGCTACATGCCTGGTGTTTCCGGTAGCTGAAAAATAAAATAACATCTTCCTTACTCCTCACTTTGTTTCTTTGTTAATGCTCTATGTTTCTTCACTCAGTACTGTTCCTTTGCTCAAACAGTTTCATTGTAGCAGAACTTTTTGGAGAATGGACGATCGGTAAAGAAAAATCGAGACGGATACTCCTGAAGAAAGTTTCCTATGGATTGTCTTTTTGTAAAATATACTTGACATATCAAAAACAAGGTGTATATTGGTCATGTAGAAGTATTTACGACATTTTGTAATACATATTGCTTTCACCCAAGAGTGAAGGCAAAAGAAATGAAAGGAGTTTCGATGAATTATTTTAACTTAGGAATCGCTGTAGGGTTTTGCAACTTCCCTCTTAGTTCTCTTTCGAAACAGATTGAGTGAGGATAAAGCAGGATTGCTATGATGAGAGGCAGGTAATCGTCCGCGGGAAGGGCTATCAATACGCTTTTTCACCACCATGGGACTCCTCATGCTGTACGCTGCTTTTGCCGAGCCGATTGAGAAATATTTGCAAGCCGGGATTATTCCCTTGCCGTACTCCTCTTCTCAGGACTGATCCTGATGGGATACTGCCTTTTTCCATGATGCCTTCTGGGGCTTAGCAATAAACATAATAAAAAGGATTGCTGTTATTGTATGGGCTCTGTTCAGTGTACTGAACGTCTTTAACACCACGTAGAGAATATCTCTCCCGATAAAATATGGATTGCCGAGGCTCAGCAGCCTGCTTTATGCTTCCTCTCCTCTCAGTATCTTTTTTTGCCATTGCCCTGATTCTCATGCTACTGAAGAATCGAGATGAAGAATGATGAAGTAGAGGTGAAATGAAAGAATCTCCGTTTAAAATCCGCTAGAGCGGGAAAAAGATCTGTCCCAGCAGGAGCTGGCCGATCTGGTAGGCGTTAGTGAGCAAACCATCAATGCTATAGAGAAAAAGGGACTATAACCCCTACCATCCGCCTCTGCCTCGCCATTTGTCATGTATTAGGAAAAACATTGGATGAGCTGTTCTGAAGAAGGGGAAGACACCCTTTAAATCAGTTCCTCTAACTCTCTTTATCCGAAAGGGCTCCTTCTTCATATAGTTGACGGAGTAAGCTCTCCGAAAAAGTCTTGTTCATAATAGTCTTTGGTAAGTCCCGGAATTTCTCGAAACTTTCAAAGGCATACGATAACAACCACTGCCCACCATCATTTTCCGCTAAAGGGATTTTGATGGAGTTCTCCATCATACCAGAGGAAAAAGTCGTTTCTCTTTTTCCTTTGGTGAAAAAGATTATGATATTCTCCGAAGCCCGGCATAGATCCGCTCGAGTATACTTTTGCTCCTCTTGTTCTTTCGCAAACAGATTCAATGCACTTTCATGCGCGAATCCTTTTTCACCAGCACCAGCTTTTTCCGTAAAAATCACAGATAAGGAATCACCTGCTCCATTATCCACATGATAATGAAGCCTTTCCCGTCTTCTCGTCCTTCGAATTAAGCGGAGATACTCTTCGGAAGGATCTGTCAACGCATTATCCAAAACATATAATGCTTCAAGCTTGCGTGCATTTCATTCCAATCCCTATATTTCATAAAACACTCACTTTCCGTCGTGATCTTCGTTCTCTCCACAAAAGCTCTTTTAATTCCTCAAAGCTATAGTCCCGATAGACCTTTCCTCGTCCCAGCAAAGAATCTGCCGTTTCAGTGAGCTTTCAACAATGTTTCAGGCTGAATTTCTTTCGGCAAGGGAATTAATTCCCCATCCGCATCTTCCGCCTGATGTGCCATAAAAATAAACTCTCCTCTTTCCCAGTCCATGGCAAAAGCTATTCATCACTTCTGTAGCATGCACTTGCAAGAGACTTTCTTCCTGCGAGATGATATTTTCATAGAAATTCATATAGGGGCTTCCTTACCGATTTTGATTACTCTAACGGTGTTTTCCTTCATCCTTTTTCCTTCCTAATCTTTATCCGAACTTTATCGAAAAATAACTTCCCTAATTCGTTTCTGTCCGAAATACAGATAACAAAATACAAGCTTGCTGTAACAAAGTTCCTCAATGTGATCAAAATACCGTCCAAATACATAATTTATTGTATCACGACTTGTTCGAAATATAACTGTCCCTGTTCTTTCTCCTTTTTATGATAAAATAGCAATATTATTATGATAGTAAAACAAAAGGAGAACCCCTATGATTAATATCCGTCCGGTTTCCGACTTACAGAAACAAATTTCCCGAAATTGAAGATGTTAGTTGATTAATCTAATGCTCCAGTATTTCTCACAAAAATGGGTATGGAACAATGGTTTTAATGAGTCTTGAACAATATTCCGCCTGACCGATGATACAGACTGGATGAAGCAGATGCCCTTGCAGCAAGCTCTACAACTCGACTCTCTAAATCTGAAGTTTTTGGTTCTGTAAGGAGAAGGATTAATGAAACAAGCCAAAAATATAACTTGTTTTCTCCCAATCTTCCAAAGAAGATTTGTACGAAGTAACAGACTATATCACCAGTATCTCAAAAATCCAGTGCAGCTCACCGATTGCTTGATGATATTGAATTCGCAATCAGCAAACGACTAGAAATGCCTCTTTCTATTTCCAAAGTACCAATCTTTCTAAATTAAGAAAACAAGTTTACTACAGAATCAATGTGAAAACTTCTCGATTTTCTATGTAATAATAGGCGATACAATGGAAGTGAGAAGATGTATTATATGCAAAGAAAAATATTGATGAATTACTAGATAAATTTTGTCTTAGCATTTTATATCAACTAGCTGGAGTATTTCGGACTTTTCCCTTCATCCTTTTCCTCCCTGATCTTACATCCGAACTTTTTATCCAGAAGATAGCTTCTTTAATTCGTTTTAAACTCTTTTCATTTTCCATATATTCATGCATAAAGGGATACATAAAGAAGCTCATGGGACGAACCTGCGTAGGACTGGCTACATCCCAAAGCTTGCTTTTTGCCCAGCGCTCTATGACTTCCAATACCTTTTCTTTTTAGTCCAAGATACCGATAGCAAATACACGCTTGCTCGTAATAAAGTTCCCCAAGATTTCAAGTCCTTGATCCTTTTCATAATAGTCCACTGTATCCTCGGACTCCCTTCATAAAAGAGTAAATTCAAAAGCTTCATCTTATCAAAGTCTTTTTCCGGGATTTAGCTTTCTTCTGCTATCAATTCTGAAGCCATTTTCGGCACTCTGGCGGCTGATAATCTCTGCTTCGATTCCGGTAAAAATATCCTGCTGCAAAATAGTTCAGGAGAATCGCGCAATATATAGCGTTGGCAAGAGCCTTTAAGGCATTTCTCTCCTCCGCTTCCATTAAGCGACTTTTGTTCTTCCTGAAGAGCCTGAATGACTTCCGCTTCCGTCCGATTTTCTTTGCTGCAAAGCACATGGCCATCATATATTCTGTTGGCCACATTGGAATAATACCACTCATCCCAAAAGGGCATTAGAAGAAGGGTATGGCTTACCGCCTCTTCATACTTTCGCTCAAAAAACTCCACCCCTGCCCTTACTGCAAGATTTTGATGGGGAAACTTCTCTTCAAAGGCATCAAGCTTCGCCAAACTTTCATAGGAGCCATTTTGATTTCCTCACAAATGTCTCGGTACTTCTTCGGTAGTTTTATTGCTTCCATAAGCTTCTCTTTCTGACAATACCCCGTTATCAATGCTACTTCCCAAATATCAAAAATCGGATTCTCTTCAGTCTATAGTTTGTATAATCTCATCTACTAACTCTGAAAGCTCTGCTGCTGCATAAATCACCTCATCCGGATCATGGATATAGCAAAGAATCTGCCCCTCTCTTCCTCCCTTATCCGGGTCAAAATCCAACATCAAAAAACAACTGTCACAATACTCTGCAAAAGGAATCCATTGCTTATGAAAAAGATAGGGCTTAATCCTGCTATCCCGCATTTTCTCTATGTCTTCTTCAGTGAAAAAGTCCGGAAACTCTGTCAGAAGAGCATCTCTATTTTGAAAATATTGTTTTGTCTTCACAATCTGCTCTAAACTCATCAGGGAAAATGACATTTCCACATCATGGATTGTAGAAGGTAAAATGCTGAAATATTTACTTCGTTTTTATATCTGTAAAGATCCTCAAAGTCTTTCAGAATTTGATGGAGAACTTCTTCTCAAAAAGCCTCTATCTCTTTCTGCGAAGCTCCGGGAATCTCTTGATACTCCTCCCAATATCCCTCTTCTATCGGATCATCCAAGTCCAGTTCTTCAAAATTCTCTAAAACGTACTGTTCTATCCTCTTTATCTTCTGAATAAGGTCCATTTTCGCCTCCAGCCTTCTTTTATCATAAATATTCGATTTTATCCTGAATATTCAACATAAAAATGCTTCCACTTCTTAACTAACGATGGTAATTATACTATATCTATCCTAAAGAAGCAGGAAGTAATATGTATTGCAATTCACAATACATTGCATTACAATCAGGCAGAAAGGTGGTGATATGATGAAAGATGCAACAGTAAGTGCTCGTGTAGAATGTAATGTTAAAAAATGAAGCAGAAGATATTTTGCAAAAAAACTGGGTGTTCCCTGTATCCGTTGTAATCAATTCCCTTTATCGACAGATTATTTACAAAGCAGGGCATCCTTCTCCCTTACGATTCCCAAGGAACCAAAAACTCTTGATCAACTGTCTGAAGCTGATTTAAATGCAAAAGCTCTCCCACAGCTATGAACAATCACTCCATGAGGAGGGCACCCGTTTGATAAGGTTTTTGATGAAGGAGAAGGGAGTTTAAAATCAAATGGACTCCTTCGAAATTATCATAAATAAATTTATAATGTGGAAAGCCAACCTGTGAATTTATAGGTAAAAAAAGCGAGCTAAGTAAATCAGACTCAATGTAAAAAAACTCCTCTTAGATATCATTCCACTGCAATTCTTTCGGATTGTCCAGGAAAAAGCTGCTGCCGTCAAAATCATTGCGTAAGCGAACTCCCTTTTCCTCTATAATCACAGTGTTATACCACTGCCCCAAAGAAGCATATTGTCCGTAATGAATATTAATCAGCATACTGCAAATAGGACTCCAACTGCCTCTCCACCGTCTCCGCCAGTAAATAATAGGCATCTAAAAACAGGAGATTCCGCCCATAAATCCAAAAAGGAAGCGTTCTTTCCAGTAGCGGAAGCTTTGCGGAAAAAATTCCGTCTCCATGAGGTGCTTCCGTTTCATATTGAAAGTCTATTTCACTGCCAAAATAGGCGATACTTCCCCCGTCAGGGCCAAGATTTATCGGAATGCCCTCTTCCGCAATGATAAATTCCATCACTTCTCCTCCGGCTCACAACTTAATCAGAATCAAATTTCTATAAAAGATACTATATTGTATCACGAATAGAACTCCCCTGTGTTATACTTAAAAACTCTAGAATATTTTATTTTTACTATTATAGCAAAAAGTGATGGGAACAAAGAAGGATTCTCTATTTAAAAGCATTTATGATACGAGTGGAAAGAAGGTGGAGCAGAAATGGGTTTAAGTCAGGAAGAACTAAAGAGCATAAATGCCCTTCCGAATACAGTGCAGTTTTCAACATAGTTGGAAATCCATCCGGAATATCATCACTTGGCGTGAAAGAATAAAAAGTATTTTATTCTGATCATACTTCTGCCCATTCTTAGCTTTATGATCACTTATGGTTTAATGACCCTGGTAGATGAAGGGATCCTTCCCCGAAGTGATTTTATGGATGCGCTTCTGCGCCTCCTATCCTGTTTGGCTCTCTTTTCTTTGGTACTCTATTTTCGTCACTATCCTATTGGATAGCTTTTTGTTTGACCGTTGGGATAGAAAGAAAAAGCGAAAGCTCCGCAGTCTTTACGAGCGGGAAATTCTTACACCGATCCTACAAGCTCTGTATCCTACAGCGGAAGTCGATACGGAGCATCATATTGCCCTGAATACGATAAAAGAGTCGTCCCTTCTGCAAAATGCTATATCAATCCGGAATACTGGAACTCCATGATGAAAGGGATCTTGAAATAGTCGATTTATATGCATTCAGCGTCGAAAAAGGAGATAACGAGTTACGATGATATTACCGACTTTCTCGGACAGGTTTATTCCATAAAGAACCCGCTCTCTTCAAAGGGAAAGTTATGGATTGTTCCGACAGAACATTTCCTTAACTTTGAGACGGAAGACGGCTATCTTGGCACCATGCAAGACGGCAATAAAATCGACATTGAAGATATACAGCATAACGAACACTACAACATTTACTGTACGGACGAACAATCTGCAAGAAAGTTCCTAACTCCCACTGTCATCGAATGGTTTAACAGCATGACTTCCCGCCGCAAGCTTTCCTTTTTACATCAATGAATCTCGCATATATTTTGCAAATTACAACGATAAGTACTTCTTCGACGCTCCGGACGACCAGAAAAAAATATGGCATGGCGAATAGAAAACGTGGCAAGGAAGATCAGCTATGCCATGGATTTTGCAAACAAGTGACGGAGATGATTCATAAGAACGAAAGGATTTTTCATAGGATGCCGCTTTTCTTTGCATAGAACTTCTTTCTTTGCATAAGATCTCTTATTTTGTCTTACTTAATTTCACCTTGGGAACAAGGAAGTACAGAGGAATGATATTCAGTACAAATGTTGTGATAAAGAGCAGCATATCCTTCAGCTGAATTCCATTTCCGGACAAGATTGCATTCATCATATTCGTGTAATAATAGCCCTGGAAAAATCCCTTTGTACTTTGGCAACAAGGAAATAAATCCGCTTTCCGCTCCGAAGCTTGCGAAGGGTATAATGGTCAAAAGCTGCCAGAATAATGACCGGAAATCCCACTGTATCAATGAGTTTGGCATCCAATCTCACACCAAGTACAAAGCCGATAACGCTGAAGTAAATCCCCATGATGGTCAATAAGAAAAACTGAATGCCCAGCTTTCCGTTAATCGAGAATTTGGCAAATACCGTCGCAGCGCCTAAAAACCACAACAAAAATCAAGGTATTTAACACGATTTTGCACGAAGGTCTGGTCCAAAAGATAGTTTTTTTATTCCGTAGTTGGAAAAATCGGGATTCAAAGGAATAAAAACCGATGTCAGAGGAATTCTTTTACTAAAGGTTTGCCAGACTGTTTCCGATGATACCGATAAATACGGCAATCCCCAGCATAATATTCGGTAACATATCCGCCTGAATATTGTATAAGAACATATACCAGGCCAGTGGAAGAAGAATCGTAAATAAGACAAATCTTCTGTTTCGTAACACCTGCTTTAATTGAATCATGCTAATCATTTTTAGGCCTCCTTTTCAACCTTTTCTCTATAAAAACTCTTCAATCGTTTTTCCCCTGCCGGTGAATCTCTTCTACGGATTCAGCTGCTGCAATTCGTCCATTCTTTAAGATCATCACCTTCGTAAAGAAGTGATCAATCTGGTTAAAAATCATGGGTAACAATCACCGAAGTATATTTTTTTCCTTCTCTAGAAGCTTCCAAAACCGGTCTACAGATTCTAAGTCCATTCCGGTTGTTGGCTCATCCAGAAAAATCAGCTTCGGAGAATTTAAAAATGCTGAGCAGTAAAGGAAAGCCTTCTCTTTTGCCCTCCGGAAAGAGACCGCCCACATATTGCTTTTTAAAAATCCTGCAAGGAAACTTTTTCCAAGGCTTTATCCACATCTATTGCAATTCGATTCATCGCACTTTTTAGCTGTACTAAATCCGAAACCGTCAAATCATCGATCAAAATATCGCCCTGGGGCATCATGCCGATTTCTGTCTGATAATCCAGTGCCGTCTTCACAGTACCGGAATTTGCTTCCAGTTGACCGGCAATGATTTTCATCAGCGTACTCTTTCCCGCTCCGTTATTCCCCAGCAAAGCGACCTTCTCACCTTCCTCTATGGAGAAGGAAACACCTTTCAATACCTCTTTATTTTTAAAAGACTTCTTGATTTCATCTACTCTAAACATCTCAGTGAACCTCCTTTTTCTTTTACGAGGCTCATTATAGAATGTGTTCCGGAAGAGAAAAACAAGCTATCGCGAACAGTACTTTATTTTTGTCACGAACGGTAATTTTCCGGAAAAAGCATAATGAAAGAACATTGTATAGTAGCGAAAAAAAATTTTTGAAAGGAGTATCCCCTAAAAGAATGCACAAAAAATAGACCCCGTTCAAGACTCCCAAGGTCTATTTGCAAAACTGAATGGTTTGAGAAAAAAGATGATTGGCGCTGCAGGGTACTGATGAGGATTTCGGATATTTTTCCAAAATCGTACGCACGTTATAAAGACCAAGTCCTCTGCCTTCCCCTTAGAGGAATACCCCTTATCGAAAATAGAAGAGAGCTCCAGTTTTTCCGCCTCTGTGCTGTTTTTCCACCACTAAAATGAGGGTTCTCTCCTCACGTATCAAGGCGATGGCGATTTTCGGTGCTTCGGCAGTAAGACATCCCTCTATGGCATTGTCTACAGAGAATAGAAAAGAATCTTGATGAAATCCAGCAGCTCGATTTGAAAAATCATAAATCTCTTCTTCTATCTCCACAGAAGTCTCTATCCCCTTACTCTGGGCCTCCAGAAGCTTCGCGGATAAGATACTTTTTACCGCATCATTTTCAATCCGGCTTAATTTTGCAAGGTCAAATTTACTGCTATAAAAAGGGCTTTCCACTATCTTTTAGAACCGTATTATAAAATGTTTTGAATGCTGTCAAAGTCTTTCCGCTCAATTCCCAGCTTCAAGCTGGTTAAGATATTCATATAGTCATGCCGAAAAACTGCGAATCTCTCCGTATAATTCCTCCACATGATGACTGTATTCTGAAAGTGCCTTTAGCTCACTATCCTTTTGCTCCAGCACTTCCGCTTCCAGTCTTTCCTTGGAAACGGCATTGATATATAAAAGCACCACGAAAAAGATAATGATATAGAGATTATTCAGCTGTCCCCGAAGGCTGTCCGCCCAAGAAAAAGTGGTCACGCAGCATCAAAAAGGCTGTAATCAAAACAGTATAAACCATCATCGAGAGATTGATCGGCAGCAAAAAGCGGCGAAAAAGCCACGAGCAAAGCCTGCCTTTTAGCTCCTGAAAATTGATTTTCAGGGATTTTATAATAACAAGATAGAGGGGAAAAACCAGAAGTTCAATCAGAAGATCATATCCGCCGATACTCGCCTCATTATAAACGGAAATTCCAAAGAACGGAAAAACATAGAAGGCCAGCAGCCTTCCCAGCAGACTTTCTAAAACAATAGGATAAAGGCCGTAAAAAAGCTTCAGCCCTCCGTCTTTCTCCCGATTTCGATAGAAGCTGTACAGCACGAAGCTCACAAAATACCCGAAGAAAGCAAGAGGCGGAAAAAAGAAGAACAATAGCTCAAAAAGAACCGGAACAAGGAGAAAAGACCAGAGAGGCATATTTTCATCGCTAATCTGACGATAGAATAGCATCACATTGACGATTTTCACATATTCAATTGTCAGATTGATCATAGATTCCATACATTCTCCTCTCTGAAAATATTTTACTGCTTCATCGACTTCATCCGTTCCAGAAGTCCTCTATACTTCATACGGGAAATCAGACAGCTCTCCTGATTCTCGAATATCGCCATTTTCTCCTCTTTATCAATCTTCACAATGTTCTCCGGATTGACCACAAAGGAGCGGTGGCATTGGTACAGTCTGGAATCCGCCTTTTCCAGGTCGGAAAGCCCTGCATAGAACTCGATTCTTTCCTCCTTGGTATGTAAAATCACCTTATGGACGGTAGGCGAAGACTCAAAATACAAAATTTTATGAAAAGGAACCTGCACTCTGGCCATGGCCGTTTCAAAACTGAAAGAATCCTCCGATACAGTAGCGCCAAGTTTTTCCAACGTGTACTCAATAGCCGACTCCACACGCTCGGAAAAATGTTCCTCATCCAAAGCTTTGTCAATAAAGTCCAGTGCCGAAACCTTATAGCGAAAGGTAATCGGCATAAATTCCGAATGAGTTGTCACAAATACGATAGTGGCATTGGGATCCCTGCTTCGAATTTCTTTCGCAATATCCAGCCCCTTCTTTTCCTCTCCTCTAATCTCAATATCCAAAAAGAAAAGCTGATGAGAACCTCTTTCCGTAATCGCAGTAAGAAGCTGCCCGGCATTCCCAAAGATTTCCGGTGCCTTACAAGATAAGCTCTTCCTACTAATCAGCTCCTTAATCACCTTTTCAATGCGGGATTGTTGTATTCTTTCATCCTCTAAAAATAAATATTTTCAGCAAGTCTCTCACTCCTCTTAAAAACTTTCGTAGTTAAAAATCGGCTATTTCCTCAAGCAGCCTCTAAACTTTACAAAAAAATAATCGATTTATTTTACCATGCTTTATGCTTAAACTTTAATAATTACCCCTCACCCCCCCCTTGAAATACAAGGATATTTGCAAGAGAACAGATTGAATTTACTACCAATTTACTACTTTTGAGGAAAAAGCCTTGATGTGCTGTAAAAACTCTTGCAGATAAAAATATTTTTACCACAGATACGAAGGGCATGTTGTGGGAATCAAAATTAAATAGGAAATCGTAAAAAGCGGTGATCTTTCGCTTCTGTCAAAGGAAGCATAAGGACACCGTTTTTCATGCCCATGTTACGAAGTTGAGGCATATGCAGGTTTGAAATATAAGGCTTTTCAGAGGACGGTTTTGATAAAGCAAGGGCAATATACCTTTTCTTTCAAAATCGTCCTTTAACTGCTTAACAACTAAAAATGAAAAGAAACATTAGTACAGCAGTTTTTACAGTAGAAAAAGACAAAAACTTTTTAGTTGCTTGAAATCTGGACATGATGGCGAATTCTTGTTGAAACATCAGTATATAAATCCACATCAAACCCTTCTGCCACTTCAAAACTTACAAATATACAATATGGTATTTCGTTTTTCTTAAGTTTAATTGCTTCCTCTCTACAATTTACTTTTTATGATAAGGTCATCATCATTCCAGACGATTGGGTTTTCTCCAATAAAAAATCTCATGTTGTAATGAACCTTTACGAGACTGCCTGCCATTCTGTATTTTGCCTCTCTGGAACAAGCCCCTTTTCCACCATCATCAATATTAAACCATAGTTGTGCACCTCGATATGTTTGCTTATTTGGTACAACAGGAGAAAAAAATAGGCCAATGTAACAGTAAGTTTCCGTTTCATTAGGCGAGACGAAAAAGTCTACAGGAAGCGGGAGTCTAAAGATATCTCCTTCGTCTTTCTTTAATGCTCCAAGTCCAATAAGAGTTATACGTTCTTTAGTGCACTCTATAACACGACTTATATTAGGGATACCGTTTCAAGCCATTTACTTAATTGCTTTGAGGAGGTTTCCATTGATGAAGACAAGTTTATCAGCAATAGATTCCCATGATGCACCATGTGTGAGCATAGCTTTCAAAAGAATTGCAGTAGAATCTACTGGCATTTTGACACCTGTTTCGTCAAGAAATACCTGATTAAGTACATCATGGCATTTTGCCCCTTCATGTGTTATTTGAGCAGCAGCATCGCTCGTTCCAAAAGAAAAAAAGCACAACCATCTGTATCACCCGTTCCATATGGAGCCGCCGATAAACATCCTGGCTCACGTGAAGATTCTACCCAATTAATTTTACCGTCAAGTCTTCCTCTAATAAACTTTCTACCACCATAATAAAACAAGTCTGGAGTAATGATAGAACGATAGCCTTTTCCAATTGCAGATATGGGTGATGGAAGCCCTCTGTCAACAGCCCAAATAAAAACGATCGGTTTTCATTTTGCATCAGTGGAATCATCATACAAAGCACCGATTGTAAGTCCATTCAAGCTTTCAGATGGTGCCAATATTTTAAGGTTGCGTTGATTATCTTTTTATAGCCGAGACCAAAAATATTACTTCTTTGTGTTATGTCTAGAGATTTTTAGTTCGTCGAACGGTTTATCTATAAAGTTTACAATCTCCGGGTGGTTGCCAGCACTTATGATAAATAAAATCTTATATTTATAGGCAAGAAAATCGAGCAGTCGGGCGGTCGGGCTCATTGTAACTGCCAACTGTCGCACAGGGTCTCCAATAGACAAATTTATTACTTTAGTGTTGGGTGCCGTTGCGCTCTCTTGACCATCTCCTTCCATCATTCTTTTTACAGCTCGATGAAGAACATCAATAAACATGCTATCATCAGGAACACCTTCTATTACCTTATTGAAGCCGTTTTGTTTCGGTCGTAGAACAGGTCGCACATAAACAGGACTACTGATAGAGTGTCATTCCTTTTAATGTCGCCATAAATTGCCAGGGAAACCATTGATGTACCATGAACACGATATTTACTTTCATACCCTGCCGCATAGTCATCAGGATCATCAATTATAACTCGTCCACGAAGAAGATGATGATTCTGCATTGGCATACCATCGAAAACAGCAACCACAGCATCACCTATCGGTAATGATGTTTCTTCAGTAGAATTATATACTTCTGAATCCGTTGTGGAAACAAATACAGACTGACAAACAGGGCGAAAGAACATGATATCATCAACTTGTGATAATTCGATTTCTTCATATCGATTAACTAAGCTCTCGATAGAAGTTCTTGGTAGTTCAACTAACATACCATGGTAAAAATATTTCACCCTATTACACATTCCTGAATCACATGTCCTTCTAACGATTGAATTTTCACGGCGAATTGATTCAACAGAATTACTTCTTTTTGCTGCATCACTTCTAAAGAACAGTTCTATTTCAAATGGAATAGGAGAATTACCATCAATTTCCAGCGATTCACGCCAATATTCTAAAAGCGTGTGTTTCTTCAATTCTATCCCTTGCATCCCATTTCCTTAAATCTTTTATATGGGTAAAAATATCACGGAGTCCTGCAAAGCCACGTTTGAAAACATCTGTTTCTCCATTTTGATGTCTTTGCCACAATGATAATAATTGCAACATCGCCTGTTGATTAGACATTACGCAATATAGTTTCCCGTTTAGTGGAGTATTAAGTTTTTTTCATTAGAGGTGTTGTCAACTTGGTAAAAATCATCATTCGGATCAAATGGTTCCAGTTTCGCTGTCAAATATCCATTCAAAACCATCCGTATTTTTCACTGCCGTATAGAAATTATCAACAGTTCCGATTATTTCAAAAAACCAAAAGCAAATTCAGGGTTAATCCCAGTGGGGAGATTGCTGAATTTTTAATGCCTTCTGTTCAAAAAGCAGTTTTGAGTAAAGTAAAAGATGGTTGTAGCCGAGTGAACTGCTTTCCAAAAGATGGCCTTACTGTCTTTGTAAATACGGAAGATTTGTGTTCACGATCTGCTCTCTCAGGAGACGGAAATAATATTAAAGGTCTGTCTGGCATGTTCCTACTCCTTCCTGGTCTTTATGTGCAATGATTACTTGAGATTGCCAACTACAAATAGCCTTCTCGGTAATTTCCTTCACATTATCATTCGGCAGACTTAAAATATATTGTCTATAAACTGATAATGCAAATTCCTCCGCTTCTGCATAACTTATGCCCTAATGTTTTTGGCAAGTGTGCTTGGCTGTAAACCGAACTTAAAAATCTTTTTCTTTTTTTCAAAAATGATAGTATTCCTCTAAATTATTTCGGGTTGGTTTTGGTATTTCTAACCGAACTTGAAACCTACGCCATGCTGCTTTATCAAGCAAAGTATCATGATTTGTAGCAGCAATAACAATGACATAACTTGGAAGTGCATCAATTTGCATCAATAACGAGCTATACACGTTTAATTTCACCAGTTTCATGTGTGTCACCACGCTCTTTCCTAGTGTTTCAAACTCATCAAAAAAACAAAACACATTCTCTGGTTTTCACATAATCAAATAGCCTTGATAATCGAGAGGCGGTTTCACCGAGATAGGAACCTATAATATTTTCATATCTAACTGTAGAAGTGGTATCATCAATGCTTCGGATATTGCTTCTGCCAATGAAGTTTTTCCGTTTCCAGGGGGCCAATTAAAAGAATTTTTATTTCGTGGTTCTATACCGTATGACTGCAACAAATCAGAACGGTTTTGTTCTGTTATCAAATCTTGACAGGTTAATTTAATATGATTTGGAAGAATCAAATGATCTAGTCTTTTTGAGGAATCTTTTTCCAAGAAAAGATTTTTGTTCATTTGCTCCACCGCGAATCGTCGTTGGTGAAAACATCTTATCTTTCAAGGTGTCTTTATATGATTTTAATAATTCATCAATTTTTGCTGCAAGTACTGTATGCTGCTTTTGAACGTTCTTCGGCGCATAACGCCTCAGTAGCTTTCCTAAAGTTTGTATAGTCATTTATTAAACCATATTTTTATTAACTCACATAGCAAATCTGCTCTTGCCATAATTTTTTTACCTCCTAAAAATTTTCAACGATAAATGGCAAGTAGTTTTATAATAGACCATCTGGAATATCGATGAAATTATTTTCACAAAAATCTAAAAAGCTTTTTACTGCTAGATTGCTTGGCATAACATGACAGTTCTCCCAGCGGTTAATAGTTGAATAACTTACATTTTATTGCATTAGCAAGCTGTTTTTGGCTTAAATCAAGTTTCTTTCGCACAAAAATAACAAACTCCGAAAATGTCATTAGTACTCCTCTTTTCTAATATAGCATATGCTGTACTTTCTTCGATATCATTATAGCATATGCTATATTTTTCAAGAAATCTGTTAAATAAACTTATTCTATATTGCTGTGATCTCACCTGAATGATATATCCGTCTATCGCCATTTTCCGAAGATATGCTTCCATGTTGCTTGTAGTTATCTGTTTTATTTTTTTCTTCAATCAAGGTGCGTTCTTCTTTCGTTACACGAACTTTAATCTGCACATTTCTTTTTCTGTTATTCATAGGTGAATTCCCTTTCTGATTTGATAGAGGGTTTGGGACGCTTCCTAACAGGCAATTTTCAGCCTATGGCATAAGCATACATAGGTTGAAATACGGAAAAGGGTCCCCTTTTCCTATGCTTGCTATTCTTCTTATCCCTTAATCTCTACAACAATGGAAATTCACTTTTTGCCAAAGAGTGTAAAGAAAAATCTCATCTTACCTTCACAGTATATTTTCTTTCGTCCTCATCATAAAAATGCTATACTGTTCCCGTTAACAGATGCTAAATGCCAAGGCTTTTCTTCGCTTACGGCACTGCTTAAGAAAAACACTCTATAGGGAAGGAGAAAGAAAAAGTGGATTCTTTTCGATTTGCATTATCTTTTCGCTCTTATGGTATGCCTTTCTTTTCTCCTTACCTTTTATATTTATTTTCGGCTTTTATACGGCGTAAAGAAAAACCGGGAAGTCCCTCGGTGGATTTATAAATTCGGGCAGACTTTTCAGGGAAGAGTGTATGTAAGTATGAAAATGCAACGACTTTCCACAGCTCTTCGAGATGCCAATATTTTCCTTTTTCTGGCTTCTTTCCAATGTTCTAAGCTTTGCTTTTTATTACAAAAGCGGAAACTGCTATGCAGCTGTCTATCAATGTTGTAGCTACAGTTCCTTATCGTGCTTTTTAGCCATGATGCTTCATTCCCTCTTTCAGTTTTTAGAATGACTTTTTCATTCTTCCAGGGAAGTCCGTCGTTGGTATTCCACAACCAATGCACTTTCTTGGCTAGCCTTCTTCCGGCTCCCTTTTGTCTTCCTTTGTCTCTACCATGGGGTTTCCGGAAAGCCCTATAACCGCTACAAATTGCCGGGACGAAATTGACTATCGGCAGCACAAGGCCTCTTCGCTTATCGATGCAGGATTTTTCTTTTGCAGGGAAAAAGCGCTGAAAGTGAGATCACCAACAAAAGAAATGACCCCTTTTATTACGGTGAATATTTGGAAATTACAAAGGACGGAAAAATCCTACGGTTTTATGAGTGTGACCCCTGCCTGGAAGGACGAGGATGCATTAAAAAATTGTACCATTACCTATTATGAAATCCCCGGAGTTGTGCTCAATTAGCAGAAGTCCAATTTAACCGGGTAAACTTAACTGCACTCTCCCTTTCCGACTTTCAAACTAGGAAAATCACGGATATTTTCTCTTTAAAACCCGCTAACTATAAAGAAATTCAGAATGAGAGCTATTATGTTTTTGACTATGCAAACAAAAAGACTATGCATTATGGAAAAACTATAGTCTTTATGCATATTTTTGATACAAATGGCGTTGTATTCTACTACGGAATCCGCGCTCAACAATCGATTTGGAATGATTCTATCAGTAAAGGATAATAAAAATGAACTTTTTTTAACTTTGAATTCTTTTTCGGCCTTATTGTTTTGCCTCTTTTTCTTCTCACCTTTTATATCTATTTGCGACTCCTTATCGGCGTAATAAGAAAGCGGGAAGTCCCTCAGTGGATTTATAAATTCGGGCAGGCTTTTCAGGGAAGAGTGCATATTGAATATGAAAATGCAACGAATTCCGCCGCTCTTCGAGATGCCAACTTATTTCTCTTTCTTTGGCTTTTTGGTCAATGTTTTGACCTTTGTTTTTCTATACCATAAGAACGGAGACGCTCATGCCGCTCTCTATCAATGCATGAAAATGCCATTTGCTACGATCATCGTGGCTTTAATAGTCCACCCAATCTTGCTCCTTCTTAGAATGCAGTTCAGTTCTTCCGAAGACGCTTATCATATCTACTCCACTACCAATGCAGTTCGCGGAGCAGCATTTTTCCGTCTTCCTTTTTGGCTCTTTACGTCAATATGTAGATTTTCCTTTTTCGAATCTGTACGGTAAAAGCTGCTTAAATCCACAGGCTTTTTAATAAGGAGGTTTCCTATGAGCCTCTATTCTTTCTCTGACGCTTCCTTCTCCATCTAAAGATAAGGTATAATTTCCCTCTTCCACGTAAAAAGGAGTAAAGCTCCATTCTTTCCATTTAAAACTGCTTACGCTGGGACGCATCAGGCTGGGAGCAAAGATTGACTCTGTTCCCCGTCTCCTCCTCTACCAGCCGAAAGCCGATTTTTCCAGAGGAGATTTCAGTGAATCTCTTCCCGCTAAGCCAAATCCCCGTATTTTCCTGAGGAAGATGAACGCTTCCCTCTTCCTCTAAACAGGGCATTTCGTAGAATAGCTCTGCCTTCGCAAAACGGATTGTCTTTCTAATGCTGAAAATCAATAATACAATCCCCATGAGGGATCAATAAAAATATGAATTTCTCATTTTATCTCTCTTCTTAAAATGCTATCTTTACTGTCTTTCGTTAAGTACATAATGTCTTTCTCAAGAATGCATAAATAATATAAACGTCAATCCCAAGATAACAGAAATTGCAGTGATAATCGATAAGATTTTCCCCTCTTCCAATATCGCGAGGGTAATATGTGACCATCCAAAATATCAAAAGCCGGGAATACTCTGGAAAATAAAATGCAAGATACATTGTCCGACTTTCCATCCCTTTTGCTTTCTACTAAATAAAATCAAGCAAATGGCATAGCTAAGTCCTGCTAATCCCGCCATAAAAGACATGCCGAGAAAAAGCGGTGCCACAACTAAGCTCAAAGCGAAGAAAAAGGAGCAATAAATAGGTCGCCGGTAGTACCAGCAGCACAGAAAGCCCTATTCCTCCAAAGTAAAACCACAAGGAAAATGGCCAGCAGAATCAGTACGCCAGGCAGAGAGACTGTATTTAAAGAAAAGGAAAGCCTTTTATGCACTGCTCACCATCCCTCTTTTAAAAATCTTAAAGCCTCCACAATCTGACTGATTAAAAGACCAGGTGAACACAAGGGCAATAGGGATATTCAATAAGACATAAAGCTGTAAACTGAATATGGGGCTTGCCGGAAATAGGAGTATAAAAAGCAATCAAGTATATAATACAAAAATATGAAAGATTCTGAGAATCCATGAAAAATGCTTCATAAAAGCTTTCCTCTTCCTTTCAGATAGTACTAAACATAAGCAAAAACGTATGCCACCCTATTGATAGCTTACATAAGATTCCTTAAACTTAGAGCTTATGTCTAATCCTTTTCGTAGAAAACAATATCCATACAATCATTGATCTTATTCCTTCTTCCGGTCTGATGATAGCCCATCTTTTTCGTACAAATGAAGATTCCTGCTTCTTGCAGAATCGTGTCCAAGCACCAGTGATGGCAGCCATGTATTTGCTCTACCGCAGAAATTGCCGCTTGGGCTATCCTTTATTTCTATGCTCCAGCATAATCCAGATTGGAGATATTCGTTTTCTACTAGTATCTTTCTTTGTCAATCACGCGAATGACACCAACATTTTCATTTTCAACAACAATAAAATAGTAAACAGATCCAAGGCTGTTCGTACCTTGCAATGATTTTCTCCAGCCCCTCTGCACCGGGACTCATATCATAGTCTTGATATTTATCCAACAATTCCGAGAAAGCCTTTATTTGCATTTCCCATATGGTTTTGCAAATCCTCTCTAGTAGCAACCTTTAATGAAACCGTGGCCATTAGATGACCTCCTCTATATGCAGTAATCCCTATTACTGTTTTAACTCCATTATACAGGTAAATCTGCTAAGTTTACAAAAACCAAAGTCATTACCTATGGTCTATAAAAGAAATAAAAAGCAACATAGGATTTATAAAGCTAAATATCCTGTCTTAGAAAATCAGGATGAAGAAACGAAAATTCAGCATGGACAAAATGGCTGAAAGTGCTAAGCTACTATTAGTTAAACGAGACTAATGCAATCTTACTTGTTCTATCATTATGTTGATCTCATTATATTTTATTCCTATAGTTTTTGTAGCTCATACAGTATGTACTAAAGCAGCAGAGTCTGAGCTACCTTGATGAAAAATTTTAGCGAGGTGCGTGTAATGAAATACAAAGGAATCTATTTTTAGCTTATTCAGCTTATTTCTGAAAAAAACCGATGATAAAAGTTCGGGAAGGATAAAACGAAGGAAAGCTTACAAAAAGGACGTATCTTATACCGGGAAATGCTGGAAAACACGGAAGATATCGGAGAAAAACCCTATAGCGCACAATATTTATTCCGCCTATGTTTTTCTGGCGGTGTGCAGAGCCGGTAAATTTTTCGATAGAGATTTTAGAGAAATAATCGCTGAATTTATGGACAATCCCTTCATCAGAAAAAGCCATGAGTTCCATAGATTTCAATAAAGAAACGGACATGAAGAAATTTGCCGAAAAAGAATGCATAAGGCGGAAGAATGGGCAGAGGCACATCCGGAATATCAGGATAAAACCTGGGATTTTCATTTTGATGAAAAAGCGGCATAAGGACAGCTTCTATTATCACTTACACGATGCCCTTTGGAAAAATTCGCAAGAGAGAATGGCTACCTTGATTTATTGCCCTTGTGCTGTGACATTGACCACATTGCGGTTGAACGAAACAAGGGTGTATTGCATAGAGAGCAGACATTGGCAACAGGTGGCGCAATCTGTGATTACTGGTTCGTGGGAAATCAAACGAAGAATCCAAGCTAAGAAGGAGCCAAGATTATATGGGCTATTATTTGTTCTATTTATTCTTTGCCTTTATCATTTGTCTCGCCTATGGTTTCTCCTTTTATCTTTACCTTCTTTTGGAGCTTGCCGTGAAAAGAAGAAAGAAGTACCGAATTGGTTTTATCGGATCGGGCAGAGTATGCGGGATAGAATTCACCGCGTTAAATTAGAAGATAGGGACAAACTATGATGCGCTAAAGCAGAGTCGTTTTTTTCTTCGCGGAATGCTTCTTTTTAAGTTTCTTTACCTATCTGTTCTTTTCACTCCCAAAGCCATGCTTTTTTTCTTCCGCAGTTTTAAATTGCGGAAAAGCACAGTTGTCATCTGCTTTGTGATGAAAGAACTGACACAACTATTGGAATTTAGGGCTCCACTCCAAAGGAAAGAAAGTTATTATTCACCAAGCTTTTGCCATAAGCGGATAGCTTCATCATCAGCTCAGTTCTGCTTCTTCTTTTCGTGGTAAGCATGGAGCAAATAAGGTTTCCATTTCCTTTCCATAGTTGTGTCCGTCTGTGCTCAATTCCAAAAAGCTTTTAAATCTGTATCGCCTTTCAGTATCCCTGCAAGAGAATCCGTTAAATAAGATACCGCCTTTTCTCGCGGAATAAATCGTCCCACCTCTTTACCGTTTTTATGACGATAATCTCCTTGCCCTCCTGAACCATAGCAAGATACCTGCCAAAATTGTTCCCGCATCTCCGTTGCTGTTGCAATTACTGTATTTTTCTATCATAATGCCACCTCTCATTCTTATTAGCTAATATTAATATATGTTTTTAGCTGAATTTCAAGCTTTCTCCCATAACAAAGGAGAGTCCCTCTTAAATGAGGGGGCTCTTTCTCCTAAGCACGTAAAGTTTGATTTTCAAACTCCAATAGAGTGATTCCTTATTTCGAATGGTATCATAACAACTGCCAGATGAATGGCAGCAAATTTTTATTTATTTTACCGCCCCTGAACAAATCATTCAGTGCTTCCGCCATAGTCAGGGTGGGTGAAAATCTCGTTCTGCAAGCACCGTGTAGGGCTGCTTCGTCATCATCGCTAAAACTACGATATTGATCACTTCATGAGACTCTTCACCGAACAAGGTCACGCCCAAAATCTGATTGTTTTCAGCATCTACAACTGCCTTGTACAGTCGGTTTGATTTCCGAGTATTTTTCGCCTTGGGAATCGCAGTAACCGGTAAGGTCGCCACCTTGATTTTGTAGCCTTTTTCTCGCTTCTTTTTCACTGAGTCCCACTCTGGAAAATGTCGGATGAAGAAAGGCGGAGAAAGCAAGCGGCTGGCGATTCTTTCTTTCGTAGCTTCCCTGATTATCCAAAAAGCTCTTCTGATTCGGAAATCATCTAAGGAAACATAGGTAAACTGCGGACCTCCGTTAACATCTCCCATTGCAAAAATGTAGCTTATTGCTCTGCAGGTGTTCATTTTACCTTGATAAAACCTCTTTCGGAAACTTCCACACCCGCATTTTCCAAGTGCAGCTCTTCCGTGTTCGCCTGTCTTCCGGTCGCAACGAGAAAAAGCCTCTACGGAAAGCTCTTTCTTTTCTCCATTTACCGTGTAGGAAGGTGAACTGCCTTTTTCATCCTGCGATACCTGCTGAAGCGCCGCGCCAAATAAGGAAGTCCACACTAATCCCTGATAAGATGCAAATACTTCCTTCGCTACATCCTCATCTTCTCTCGGTAATATTCGATCTCCTGATCAATAATCGTAACCTTTGTACCGAACTTCGCATAGCTCGCCGCAAATTCCAGCCCGATAAAGCCACTGCCGAGAATCGCCAAAGCTCTTCGAGGGAATTCTTCCAGATTCATCAGCGTTTCACTGGTATGAATCCGTTTTCCGACTTCAAACCGGGAACCGGAGGGATAAACGGTCTTGCGCCGGTATTGACAAAAGATGCGCTCCGCATAAACTTGAACACCTCGCTGCCATTCGTAATCTGCACGGTATGCTCGTCTTTAAAAGATGCGAGTCCGTCAGCACTTCGACATTTTCATTTGACTTGCCACTTTGTCATAATTTACCTTATTCAGCTTGGCAATCAACGCCTTCTTCTGTAGAACGGCATTTTTATAGATATTCACATCACTCTCTCCCTGAAGCTTCTTCTATCCGCAGCGGTCGCCAGGGAACTTAGAGGATGCAGCCCACATTGATACAGGTTCCGCCAGTACATCAGAGGGATTTTTCCACCAAGACGGTCTTTTTCACCCTTGTTTCCCAGATAATTTGCAAGAGTCTTTCCTGCCTTACCGAATCCGATAATCAAGTTTTCTACTTTTTAGTTGTCATGTTCTTCTCCTTTAGATTTTAGTAATATACATATCAAACGCATCAAAATCAGCGATAACTCACCTACAAGAAAAAGCAATCCTCTTTTGATCCGCTAAATTTCTTTTAATAGGAAATGTCAACGTATTAATCATAAAGCGTGAATGGGAAAAAGCCATATTGAAAGTATGAAAAAGAGTATTAAATCGATATAGCTCAATAAATATCTTATATCCATGACTTTCCATACCTTACTTCATCAAAAACCGCACCGCAGAGCGTCTTGCCTTTTCGATTTGCATTTCGTCTTCAACTTCAATGCAGACGCACTGAGCCATTTTTTTAGAAAATAAAGTTTGTGCCGCTTCTATCATGATGCCGGAGGCCTAAATCCTTTTTCCTCTTCGATTGCTTTTGCAAAATCTTTCTTCGTTTCTTCTTGTAAGATTACTCCATTTTACCCTATGGAAAGGCATTTTGCATAAGGCTGCTCGCTGCCCACGCTCGGCAAAGAAGCGTCCCGAGTCTTCAGCATTTTTCCCTGTCAAAGAGGAATCTCCCGCTCCCCAGCCACCCAGCCAAGGGCACTCAGGCATTTCTCACGAAGAAATCGTCTTCCGTTTCGCTAAATCGAAGGAGAAAGGAAGGAGTTCTTCGCAGTAAGAAGAAATACTCTCTATGTCTTCCCTGCGAAAGAATTTCCGCAAGAAGATAAGCCGTAAACACAGCTTCCCTAAGCTCTTCGGGCTTCTCCCGCTGAAGCAAAAGCATCGGATATTTCCGTTTTTCTTAAGTCTTTCAAGTAAAAACGAAAGCCCCTCTTCTCCATGTCGGTCAAAGCTGCTTTCCAGCCGTAAATTTTTTTCTCCTCTTTTCCAAGTCCGACAAATCAGTCGGAAATGCCCCTCTATATCTCGAAGAGACCCCTAATTCCGCAATGAATTTGATTCGTTTTCCATCCGGAAAGTTCTCCTTTTCAGAGTGCTTCGTAGGTCTGTTCAAAATCTTCCGTTTCGTTGGACATCCACGTCTCCTTTTCCTCTAAAAATCGAGTAGGGAGGCGGTGACTAACCGCCGTCCTCTCACAGCACTGTACGTACGGTTCTCGTATACAGCGCTTTCAATAGTTGATGTGCACAGACTGATATGCTGTGGCTAAATCGTAAAAGGCCACTGTTTATCAGTCTTTTCTTTTTGATCATTACCATGTTAATGACAACTGCAGTATGTTAGTAAACCAATAGCCTCGTCTGCTGTTTGCCGCTTTCCATGCCAGGTCTTTGGGAACTCCCATTACCTTAAGATTTCGGTATCTAGTTCTCACACGCTTCCATTGTTTCCATATACACATACGTATTCTGTGATAGAGCCATCCGTTAATGTCGTTCATGTTATTCTTCATGCTTGCAATTCCATAGATAGTTAAGCCATCCTCTTGCATATACCTTGATTCTTTCAAGACTCAGCTTGATTGACTGACAACACTTACGGGAAGAAAGCTCTTTCAGTTTCTCCTCAAGATACCTCGTACTGCTCTCTAAGAGTCTCTCCGATGCCTTTTGCTTTTCGTAAAGTACTATATCATCTGCATATCTTATGCATGGGACACCTCGTTTCAAGAACTCCCGGTCGAACTCATTGAGGTAGATATTCGCAAGCAAAGGGGATATATTCCCTCCTTAGCGACCCTTCCTCTGTTTCGATAACCACTCCATTTTTCCATTACACCACTTTTCAGATACCTCTTTATAAAGTTGCACTACACGTTCATCTTTTACGTTTTTCCTCAGAAGGTTGATAAGAATCTCGTGGTTGATTGTATCAGAAATATTTCGATGGGTCTAGAACTACCGCATATGTAACCCTGTTCAGCGTACTCCTTGACCTTTAGTATCGCTCCTTTTTGCGTCTCTGTTTGGGCGGTAGCCGTAACTGCCGTCTGCAAAAAGTGGTTCATAGATTGGCACTAACTGCTGTGTTATCGCCTGTTGAAGTGTGCGGTCTATCACCGTTGGTATGCCAAGCTTTCGACACCACCATCCGGTTTAGGAATCTCAACACGCCTTACGCGTGACGGAGTATACTTTCCACGATAGATACGTAGTTGTTAACTCTTGTTGGGTGTTCCTTAAGATAAGGAAGTGCCTCTTCGATAGTCATCCCATCAACTCCAGGTGCTCCCTTGTTTGCCTTAACTCTCTTATACGCTCTGTTAAAGTTATCTTTATGCAGTATCGCTTCCAAAGCTTCGGCTGTGCACTATCTCTTTCTTTCCATATCAGATTGAATGACCTGCGCGCTTTTGCATACCCTTCATGTTCCGCACTATCTCTCTGCAAACAGCCACTGTTCTCAGTATTTTTCTGCCATGACTAGCCATTCCTCCTTTCTCAGTCACTACTTGAGACTCCTACTGATTCGGTCCTTTGTCTCTCGACTACTACCAGACCTCTGCACTGACTTCTGTGTGTTCAGCATTGCTCCCTAGCAATGGTTACCTCTTTCAGAGGCTTATCACACAGACCTCCCTAGATTACCACGTTTCTTCCTCTCCATCTATCTGCCTCATTTATCATGCATGATTCCGTGTAGTTATTGGACTTTGGCTTGTTATGCAGTCTTATCCTCATGCATAACCTCCTTATGAGATTTCTGTTCGTCAGACCTGCAGATTTGCCCATGAGTTAGTATCTTCCTCATATCAGCTTCCTTCAGATGCGAGGGTCACCCTCGACACCCTTGCTCGGCTAGATCCTCCCACTACCGGGCGGATTCGGGACTTTAACCCGTTAGAAAGGTGCGCCGCTAGGCTCACGCTGAAAGAAACCCTCCGATAATTCGGAGGGCTTTATCTATCTCTAAATTAAATCCTCTACCTCACAGCCGAGGGCTTTTATTCCTCAATCTCCACAAACTTCTCTCGCCTCTCTCGGTCAAATCATAAATATTCTTATCTATATCTATCCTTATAAACCCTTTTTTATAAGTCTTCCTGCTATTTTATCAACCTCGGCCTGCTTCCATTTGAGATGGTTCTTGATTGAGCCTAATCCCAGTTCCTCACTTTCCTCCTTTTTGCCTGAATGATTACCTATATGGTTGAGAAAGAGTCCTAGTTTTTAACTCACTTTTTCTCTGTAATCTTATAAAATATAGCAGTAATCAGCCCTTCTCTATTAAACAAAAGGTAAGTAAAAATGTAACTCCTGCGGCTGCAGCTGTCATTCCAGACATAGATACATTCATAAGAAGCGAAAACACATAGCCTATAATAGATTGATAACTGCATAGCCAACCGAAATGGCTATCATCACCTTAAAGATCTTTACTTATAAGATGAGCCGCTGCCCCGGGTAATCAAAAAACGAAACCACAAAATAGCCCCCACAGCATCAAAAAGCTGTAACTGCTGTAAATGATGAAAGTGTCATCAATACATAAAACAGGGCTACCGAGGAAAAATCCTGCAAGCTTTGCGAATCTATCAAAAGTAGTTATCTTAAGTTCCTTAAAAAGATAATAACAAAGAGCAGGTTTATCAACAATAATATCCCCATTTGAACCAGAGCCTTAGGCAGAGCTCATTCCAATAAACTCTACCCTATTTAATGGTGCAATTATGACCTCTCCCATTAGCACTACGTCAGTATCCAGATGTACATTTCTTGCAAATTTGGTGATTAAAACAACTGCAAGAGCAAAAACATCGGAAAAACTATTCCCACTGCATCATCATTTTTAACAAGTCCTGTCCCTGAAAGAAACTCCACGACAAAGACAGTAATTACCCCAAACAATGCCGCTCCTGCTATTAGAAATGGCGAACCCCATCTTTTACTATGAAAAATGCGATAACTATTCCCAGTAAAACCAGATATGAAATGGCATCTGAAACCATTGAAAGCTTCCCTTAATACCAAAAACGGGCTCAAAAATAGCACAAGCCATGGCAGTCGCTACTAGCACAAAAAGAGATTCGTAGGATATGGCAAAATATGACATTAGTGAATCTATCATTTCACCCCTGCCTCCTCATCCTAAGATTCTTTATCATCCCATGTGGTCCTATCACAGAGAAATGATTGCAAGACTTCCCATTATGAGGGATAATAGTTGCTCCTGTGCTCATCCCCTCATAAGCGGTTGATATATAAGTGCCGATAAGTGCAGAAACTCCACCAACCACGCCTGCTATTATAAGTGCCAACCAAATTTATCACTCCATTGAAGGCAGTAATTGCGGGTATTATAAGTAAAGATGAAATAAGGATAGCTCCTACCAGTTTTCAATCCTGTCGCTATTATTCCCATAGTCATTACAGAATTATTCCATAGAGTAAAAACCGTCTTTTATTCCAATTGTGCTTGCATATATTTCATCAAATAAGAATACTTTTTATTTCTTTTAGTAAAACAAAATCAGTAAAAACTAACATGGGTATGCCAACATATACTATAAGCTTTACATCATCCTTCATAATGTAAGCACCTGTCGAAGATATAGCTTGAAAGCCCTGACTGAGCAGCGTCTTTATAAATACTGTTGCCCTGAATATGGCTTTTTAGTACCATGCCAACCCCAAAATGAAGATAAAACTACTGCAAGTATCGCACGTCCAGCTTAAGCTTTGAATTCTCTTTTATAACCCGAATAGAATGAAGGCAGTAGTACCTGATACTACCAGCCCCCAGAGTTAAAAAGCACCGGTTCTCTTTGCATAAATAACATAAATGATAGGACTATCCCCGGAAATGCGGCATGACCAATGGCATCCCCTATCGGCGACTGTCCCTGAGCACTGTAATACAGCCCACAGCCCCTGCTATAGCCGCAAGCAAAAATGTACCGCTTCCAACTATGATAAACGTATGAGCTAGTAGAGTATATCGATGTTAAACATTTTTCATCATCGCCTTTTCTAAATTTTTCGTTTGTGAATGCCTCCACTTACCCTGCCTTCAGCCACTACCTTTTTGTTGATTATAACCACATGATCAAAATATTCCCTTATTGTAGCAGGTCGTGATGGACTATCACAGCAGTTTTTCCCCTTTTTGCTCTTCTTTTATAAAATCAATTATTACCTTCTCCGTAACCTTATCTATGCCAGCAGAGGCTCATCCATAAAATAAATCTCTGCCTCCTGTGCTATCAGTCTTGCTATAAATACCCTCTGTCTCTGCCCTCCTGAAAGCTTGGATATCTGCCTATTCTTAAACTCATGCATGCCTATCCTTTTAAGAGCAGCCTCTGCTTTTTCCCTATCCTCCCACCCAGGATACCTAAACCAGCCAAAGGTGTACATATCTGCCCATTAGCTTTACGTCATCCATAACGGTGGTTGGAAGTCCCGAGTTTACCTCAAAGTCTGTGGAATATAGGCTATTTTCTTCTGAACCTTTTTAATAGGCTCACCCATAATCAAAATCTCTCCTGCAAGTTTTTGAAGCCTAATATCCCTTTTATTAAGGTCGATTTCCCTGCTCCATTAGGCCCTATTATGGCTGTAACCGAACCTGCCATTATATCTATGTCGCAATCCCTAAGTACAGGCTTGTCGTGGTAGGCTATGGTCAAATCCTCTACCTTTACAATCACCTCTTCCATGCCTACCCCTCCTTCTTACTTTAAGTTTTTCAGTGATTAACTTTATATTGTGTTTATACATATCTATATGAAGTATCACCACTTTTGCCCTCGAGGTGCAAGCAGAGTCAGAAAAACAGCTCATTTCCTCACCACTTACAACCTTCTTCATCAAAGCCCTTAGCCCTGCAAGCCTCTTTAAAGCTTCTCCATCCTTGCCGGGTCTGTGGTAGATTCTGCAAAAATAGCTTTCACCTTATGCTTCACAATAAAGTCAACAGTCTTATCTATATCTTTGTTTGCGACCTCTGAATCTGTGCTAACCCCTTGAGGAGCTACAACTTCAATACCGTATCTTCTTGAAAAAAATAATTAAAGGCATCGTGTGGAGTAATCAAGTACTTCCCACCCTCAGGTAGATTATCCAGTGCTTTTTGTTTTCTTCATCAAGAGCCGTAGCTTTTCTACATAAGCTTTGGTATCTATTTCATCTTTTTATCTGGCAAAAGCTCTGAAAGCTTTGCTCCTGCATTTTCAGTAGCTTCCTTGTAAAGATCTATATCAAACCAAAAATGCGGATCTATAATTGCAGCCCCATCTTCCTCCATCTTTGCCAATCTTGTCCTCTGAAAAATGTGGATGCTACTGCATATCCCTTCTTTTTCAAGTACCTCCTGCATCTTCCCCTCAAAGTGAAGTCCGTGAAAAAGCACCAAATCAGCCTCAGCAATCTTCCTTAAATCCTCGGCTTTGCCACATAAAGATGTGGATCTTCCTGCTGGTATAATAAAGCTCTTTATCTACCATATCTCCTGCAAGCTGATTTACCATATCATATAAAAATGAAGTAATAACTGTTACTTTTTCTTTGTCATTTTGGGAGTCAGTCTTTCCTGAACCTCCCATCGCACCGGAAATCATGGTACTTTTTAGAGCCTTCATCTTTCTTAGAAGTCATTCTTTCTCCCTGACTTCCTGTTTTCCCACAACTTGTTAATAGTATAATTCCGAGTAGTAAAAAATAATAATGTCTTTTTCAATTTCTTCTCTTCTCCTTTTTCAGTATAAATTTCAAGCTTGACGTTGATTAGTCTAAACTAACTAATAGATAGTATATAATTAAGGGAGAAGATATGTCAAGGAGGTTCTTTAGTAATGAAATTGATAGTCTGTGCGAAAGCCACTTATTTCGTGTAAGTCATCAGTTATCTTTTTCTCTTTTGTATAGCGGCATAAAAGCCCTGCCCTGCATCGCTGCAATATATGGTTTTTTACTTTGATAAGCCCTCCGAAGAATCGGAGGCTTATTTACTCTCAATTAAACCCTCTAATCGAGTAGGAGGCGGTGACTAACCGCCGTCCTCTCCACAACACTGTACGTACGGTTCTCGTATACAGCGCTTTCAATAGTTGATGTGCACAGACTGATATGCTGTGGCTAAATCGTAAAAAGCCACTGTTTATCAGTCTTTCTTTTTATCATTGCCATGTTCATGACAACTGTATGTGTTGTAAACCCAATAGCCTCGTCTGCTGTTTGCCGTTTTCCACCCCTAGGTCTTGAGGAACTCCCATGACCCTCAGGTTTCGGTATCTGGTTCGTACACATTTCCATTGTTTCCATATACATACGTATTCTGTGATAGAGCATCCGTTGACCTCATTCATGTTGCTCTTCATACTTGCTATTCCATAGTAGTTAAGCCACCCTCTTGCGTATAGCCTTGATTCTTTCTAGGCTCGGCAGTTGATTGACTGCAGAGCTTACGGGAAGAAAGTTCTTTCAGTTTCGACACTTCTCCCAAGACTTTGCATGAACTCAGGACATATATGCCACTTCTGTTTCCTTCCCAGTACAAAGCCAAGGAATTCTAAAAATTTTCGGATTGCAAAATACACTGACAGTACGGCTTTTCTCTCGATTCACTGTGAGTTTTCAGTTTCTCCTCAAGATACCTCGTACTGCTCTCTAAGAGTCTCTCTGATGCCTTCCTGCTTTTTCGCAAGAAGGACTATGTCATCTCTGCATACCTTATGCATGGGACACCTCTTTTCAAAAACTCCCAGTCGAACTCATTGAGGTAGATGTTCGCAAGCAAAGGGATAGATTCCCTCCTTGTGGCGACCCTTCCTCTGTTTCAATAACCACTCCATTTTCCATTTCGCCACTTTTCAGATACCTCTTGATAAGTTGCACCCACGTTCATCTTTACATTTTTCCTCAGAAGGTTGATAAGAATCTCGTGGTTGATTGTATCGGAATATTTCGATAAGTCTAGAACTACCGCATATGTAGCCCAGTTCAGCGTACTCCTTAACCTTAAGTATTGCTCCTTTTGCGTCTCTGTTTTGGGCGGTAGCCGTAACTGCCGTCTGCAAAAAGTGGTTCATAGATTGGCACTAACTGCTGTGTTATCGCCTGTTGAAGTGTGCGGTCTATCACCGTTGGTATGCCAAGCTTTCGCACACCACCATCCGGTTTAGGGAATCTCAACACGCCTTACGCGTGACGGGTATACTTTCCACGATGGATACGGTTAGTTAACTCCTGTTGATGTTCCTGAGATAAGGAAGTGCCTCTTCGATGGTCATTCCATCAATTCCAGGTGCTCCTTGTTTGCCTTCACTCTCTTATACGCTCTGTTAAAGTTGTCTTTATGCAGTATCGCTTCTAAGCGCTTCGGCTGTGCACTGTCTCTTTCTTTTCCATATCAGATTGAGATGACCTACGCGCTTTCACATACCCTTCATGTTCCGCACTATCTCTTGCGAACAGCCATTGTTTTCAATGTTTTTCTGCCATAACCAGTCATTCCTCCTTTCTCAGTCATGCTTGAGACTCCTACTGATTCAGTCCTTTGTCTCTCGACTACTATGACCTCTGCTGACTTCTGTGTGTTCAGCATTGCTTTGGACAATGGTTACCTCTCTCGAGGGCATATCCACTGAGACCTCCCTAGGTGCCACACATTTTCTTCCTCTCCATATATCTGCCTCATCTATCATGCATGATTCCGTGTAGTTATTGGACTTTAGCTTGTGTCGCAGTTTTTATCCTCATGCATAACCTCATATGAGATTTCTGTTCGTCAGACCGCAGATTTGCCCATGAGTTAGTATCTTCCTCATATCCAGCTTCCTTCAGATGCAGGTCACCCTCGACACCCTTGCTTTCGGCTATATCCTTCCCACTACCGGGCGGATTCAGGACTTTAACCCGTTAGAAACGTACGCCGCTAGGCTACAGCAAAACGAGATATCACACGCTTTACGCACGATACTCGTTATGAATGAAAAATTCTATCGCTTTCTTCCCATGCTGAAAGGTGTTATTCTTATATTTTGGGTGATATTTTTAAAAAGGACTACAAAAATATGAACAAACAGAATTCCGCTTTACAGCAAATCATCGCAGAAATAGAACATTTACCGGAAAATCAAAAGCTATACCAAGCGAGGGCATTCCGCCTATTTTTCAGTTTCATAAAGAGGCGAAAATTCTTTTAGTCGGGCAGGCACCGGGAAGAAAGGTAGAGGAATCCGGCATTCCTTTCATGACCTTTCCGGAAAAAGGGCTGATGGGTGGATGGGGATTTCCGAAGAAATCTTTTTATGGACGTCCATTGCCATTGTTCCCATGGACCTTTATTGTCCCGGAAAAGGAAAGGGCGGAGACCTTCCTCCCGGAGCTTTATGCGTAAATATCACGATGAAATTGTGGCGCTGCTCCCCAAGATTGAGCTTCAGTTTTAATCAGGAAGTATGCCATTTCCCACTACGATAAAAAGGAGCAAAGCTTCCCTCAAAGGAACTACGTACTCCTTTTCTATAGAGGACAGAAGCGTCCTCCTCAGAGCTCGGCTCCTCCCTATCGATTTTTCCACTGGTACATCCCAGCCCTTTAAATTATGGATGGATTAAGAAAAATCCCTGGTTTTATGGAGAAAAATATCCCCTTCTGCAGAGACTTGTGAAGAGAGAGAATAAATTAAAATAAGTTCTTCATGACCTTCTTCGAGTACGCACATCATCACGGTTCTTTCCGGATCCACCACCTGACAAAAGCGCAGGTCTCCTACGGCACTGAGGAAGCATACCAGCGCTTCGTTAAAGGAGAGCCCAGATTCTCCTGTACTCTCTCATTCATGATGCGTACCGCATGGAAAACCCGCCTTTTCTACTCTCCTCGTGGAATAGATTACGCCGCAAAACTCTTCATTTTTCCAGCATAGGGGTTTCAATGTGGATTCCCTTAATCACCCGGACAGTCTGACCTTCACGTCTGCGAAATTTCCACACCATGACCATCACTTCTCCATCTCCCATAGCTGCGTGCATCTCCCAAGGAAGATAGCTCCGTCATGGAATACCGGGAAGTAAAGACTTGCCCCAACTTTAACGCGCTTATTGTCCATATTTCCGCCGTGGCAGCCCGGTGTCCCGCAGTTGATAGACCCATTTTCCGGCGCAACACCGATAACGCCAATCATAGGCGTAACATCAAAGACAAGCTTGTCGTTAAAATGAACCTTGCCCTCTTCCACCTTAATCCGTTTTACGGACTCTTCTTTCACCAAAGATCCAAGGACGCCGTTCTCCGGAAGAGCGCACATTACGCCCTGCTTATCCAAAGCGATTTCCAGGATTTCCACCTTGAGGACATCTCCTGCTTTTGCATTCTCTACATAGACAGGGGCCGGTTGCGGGATTGATACGATCCCAGTTCAAAGCCCGATCCCAAGTCCCCTCTTCGCTAAGCTGGTTATCAAAGCAGTCTCGAGTACGGAAAATCAGCGTCTCTCCGTCCATAATTTCTGCTACGCATTCATTTTTCCCGTCAAAAGGCAAAGATTCTATTATTTTCGATGATTTTTCATAGTTGCTTCTCCATCCGATTTCCCTTAGAGGCTGATTCGACCTTTTTAATCTACTACAACTTTGAGAAAACGGATGATTCTCCTTTCTTACTTCGTCATTTTTAACTTATATTACTATAATTGATTTATAGCCTTTAGTTTGTGCTACATGCCAGCTTTGTCTAGCCTAACAGCCAATCAGAAATATCCATAATTTTTATTCCCTCATACTGATACTCCTCATTTCTCGTCCTTGCTATTAAAATCTTTGGATATGCATCCTTAACCTGAAGCAACGGAAAAACTTCTCGTACCAAGTTTTTCCTCTGAAATATTATCTGATACTTGAATATATAATTTTTCATCCCGCTTTATGCAACAAAAATCGATTTCCTTTTTGATACAACACGCCGACATATACCTCATAGCCTCTCCGAAGAAGTTCAATAGCAGCTATGTTTTTCCATAATCCTTCCATAATCCATATTTCTTGTTCCCAGTTTTCGTAACGAAAGCATGATCACTTAGGTAGTATTTATCATTACTGGAAAAATACTTTTCCTCTAATGTCGTATCTTCTAATCTTGTAAAATGCAAAAGCATTACATAGATAGTCTATATACGATCCGACCGTTGTATGGTGTACTTTTTCATTCATACTTCCCAAGACATTGGTAATATTTCTTGCAGAAGATAGATTTGAGATATTATCCATCAAAAATCCACAATTCTGTTCATCAGTTGCATATTTCTAATTTTGTACTTTTGTCGAATATCTCTGATAATCAATGTGTCAAAAACATCTTCGATGTAATTATATTTTTGCTTCCTGCTCTTGATACGAATAAGACCCCGCCATTCCTCCTTCTTTCAGATATGCAGAGAAAGCCTTATCTTTATTTTGAGAAGGAAAATAATTCATATATTCCTTAAAGGAGAATGGGTAGATTTTTACTTCAAAAGTTCTTCCTGTAAATAAAGTTGCAAGATCAGAGCTTAATAAAAAGCATTTGATCCGGTGATATAAATATCGAATTTTTCCGAGGCATGTAGCCCATTGATCGCTTTTTCAAAGCCTGCACATCTGCACTTCATCAATGAAAACAAAGTTGTGTGCATTCTCCTTATATTGTGAATGGATAAATTCATACAATGCTTTATAGCTAAGAAGGATTCATACTCAGGCAAATTGAAATTGACAAAAATAATATTAGCTGTAGAAATATAATATAGTCACTAAATGCTTCCAACAATTTGGATTTTTCGGATCTTCGAACGCCTGTAATGACTTTGATATCCAGGGGTTCCCATAGCATGAATAATTTTATTCATATAGAGCTCTCAGTATATTAACTTCATAACCTTCCCTCCTTTCCGAGTATGTCCTTATCATATCTATTCTATTAGCCATTTTTCAATAATATTTTTCATTTTGGCTAATAGGTTTCTGTACTTGTTATAACAAAAGAACTTACTATAGATAAAATTCATCAACTATAGTAAGTCCTTTTCAAAAATAAATATACTCGCAAGTTTTAGGGCTAAAGTTCTATTTTATTTCTCCAATGCCTGATCCACATCGAGCGTAATATCCTGCACATCTTCAATGCCTACAGACATTCTGATAAGGTCAGGGCGATACACCTGCTGCCAGAAGCTCTTCATCGTTCATCTGTCTGTGGGTAGTGGATGCTGGTGCAGCACACAGGTTCTGGCATCCGCAACGTGGGTAACGATAGCCGCGAGTTTCAGAGAATCCATAAACTTCACAGCCGCTTCTCTTCCTCCAACTACGCCGAAAGAAATAACACCGCAGGGCCCTTTGGCAGATATTTTTAGCCAATTCATGCTGGCTGTCCTTTTCCAGTCCGGAGAAGGAAACCCAGGCTACCTTCGGGTGCTTTTTCCAAATGCTTTTGCTAAAGCCAGGCATTTTTCATAATGTCTTTCCATTCTTAAGTGCAAAGTTTCCAGTCCAACACCAAGGTGAGAAGGAATTCTGCGGAGAAGGAATGGAGCCTAGGTCCCGCATGAGTTGGTCGTCATTTTCACAATGTAGGCAGCCTTGCCAGCTCTCCGTGTAAACCGTTCCATGATAGGTTTCATCCGGGTGGTGAGACCAGAAATTTCTCACTATATTTTGTCAGTCGAAATTTCCGGAATCGACTACTGCACCGCCGACGGAGTTAGCAAAAACCGTTCATGTATTTTTGTGAGTGGAATGCGTCACGATATCCGCTCCCCACTCGAGAGGGTCTACAGAAAATGGGCGTCAGGGAAAGTGTTATCCACGATAAGAGGAACGCCATAGCTAGTGTGCTGCCTTGGCAAATTTCTCGATGTCTAAAATTTTTCAAGGCAGGATTCCGCCAGGTTTCCCCAAAAACCAGCCTTTGTGTTGGGACGGAATTTTGTCTCCCAAGTCTTCTACAGAAATGTCCGGGTCTACAAAGGTAGCATCAATGCCCATATTCTTCATGGTCTTTGCGATTAAGTTGTAGGTTCCACCGTAGATGGTGCAGAGGAGGCAATCACGTGATCTCCCTCGCAGCGGCAATATTAAAGATAGCATAGAAATTCGCCGCCTGTCCGGAAGACGTCAGGATTCCCGCTACGCCGCCTTCCAGCTGGCAAATTTTTGTTAGCCACCGCGTCGTTCGTGGGGTTCGACAGTCTGGAATAGAAATAGCCCGACTCCTTTAAGTCGAAAAGATTCCCCCATTTGCTCGAAGTTTCGTATTTAAAGGGTCGTGGACTGCGATGGGAACCACTCTGGGCTCTCCATTTTTCGGCTCATACCCGCCCTGCACACAGATCGTATTGATATTGTAATTTTGCCATATTTACTACTCCTTTCACTTATTCCGCTTACTATATAGTTCAAAGTCTTTCATTGTCAGGGAAAGGGAAAAATGCTATACCACATCTGTTTTCTTAGTTTATCGCTCACTTTCTTATTTCCTTGGTTTAACCAGTATTCATAAAACCGAAAATCCTCAGCAGAAAAATCTTGGCGTAAATCATAATCTCTATTGAGTAAAAATAAAAAGACAGAACTCCCTTTACTTTATAAAGAAAAATCTATCACTTATCCGATGCAGCCCTAAAGACCACACATAAGACTATTTAGTATCATCATTTACATTTAATACAGTACCTATTTCTTCATAGATTGATATCATATCTAAGAAATCAACGTCTTTAGCATACGGGTTATTCTGTGTGTATTTTTCCATAGTTCTTTTTGGCATTTCACTTTCCCTGAACAACTCTACTATTTCCTTATACTGTAAAGCCGTTTCAAAAAGAACCTCTGTATTTACTTGTTCTTTCTATTGCTTTTCTTAATAAGTCTTTATCAATTTTATCTTTATAAATGCTGTATACCATATACAAATCATAGAAATCCCTTGCTCTTGTTGTGGTAATGTTTCTGCTTGAAATGGTTTCAAATTTTTTTCCAGCAAGTATAGTTTCTATGGTATAGGTCATAATCGGTATTGTACCTTCTTCTAAGATTTTTGAATAGGATAATTCATTTTCTCTTAGAGTAATAACATCTCCTGTCGTTATATCTATATTTAAACTTGCATTATTTTTCCCAAAAATGCAGGATATACTTGCACAAAAATCTTCATACACATCTTCCTGTCTTATTGGCGATAATTTAATCAGCTTATATTCAATATCTGCATCAATTTCAATCGCTAATATTTCATTTAAGATGTTTGTTATAGAAACTTCATTTAGCGGAATGCCTCTAAGAGTGAGTATCCATATCCATCGTACTACGCACATCAACACCGATAAGAGAGGATATAGAAAGTCCACCTTTTTAGTATAAAGTTCTCCCTATATTTTTGATTTGGAGATTTTTCAAGTATTCCTTCAAATAAGCACATCTGAAGCAGAGAGTTCGGATTAACTCCTGTTTTCTTAGATATGTTTCTAATTGCTCCTTTTATCTGTTCCGATGTTTTCTTAATAGCATCTCCGTGTATCGTTTTAAAGCTTGCTCCATACCCATCCTAATAGCATATTTCGACAGTTTTTAATAAATTTTTCCCTTACCTGCAAAGTAAGATTTTATTGCTTCGCTCAAATACTTGTGCATCTATTCTTTCCTTATCTTTGATAATATCAAGTATGGTTCTTTCTTTTGTCATACACTGATATTTCTCTGCCAAAAGGGCTGGTTATCGTTATTTTCCCAATATCGTAATAATCTTTTTACATACTTAAAAACAATATTATCTCTTGCCGACTTAACTCTGCTGATATTATCTCCTACCTTTACAGTCATCACATAAACAAGGGGCATTCGTGTTGATAATCCTTGTAAATACGCTGCTGTTTCGTGAGATACCTTTGGGTATTCTATATGAGAAATAAAGATACTCATCGATATTCTGATCCGGAAGTGCATAAAGTCCGTTGGCTATTTTTCAAGTTCTTTTTATGGTTAATTCTTTTCAGAATATCCTTATGAATACCAAGATTTAAAGGCTTCTTTTTGTAGTTATAATCCCATTATTTTCTTTTATAACAGGAGTTCCGTTTACGCATTTCCCCATCACCACCTTTTTGTTCTTAAATTATGATATTTATAAGAATAAAAGTCAATGTTTAGACAAAACGAGATATCGCACGCTTTGCGCACGATACTCGTTATGAATCATAAGCGGAAAATGCTGTTCTATCTCAGCAATTTTCGCTTTTACACTCATATCTACGCACAAATCCTTTTTATTCAGATGCCTTAAAATTGTATATCGGTTTCAACACCTCGATAATCTCCACTGTATCTCCCCAAAACATACAGAATATCCTCCAAAGACTTATACGCCATGGGCGCCTCATCCAAAGTCTCTTGATTGATAGAGCTCGAGTAAATCCCTTCATGCTTTCCCGATATTCTTCCATGCTGAGTTCCTTTTGCGCCTTTGTTCTGGACATAACCCGTCCTGCCCCATGCGGTGCGGAAGAATTCCATTCAGATTTCCTTTCCGAGAGCCAGAATGCTTCCATCTCGCATATTGATAGGAATAAGAACTTTTTCTCCTGCATGCGCTGCTATGGCCCCTTTTCGAAGTATCCTTTCTCCCGAATCAATATAATTATGTATAGTATGAAAAAAGCATCTGTTCACATAAATTGCATTTTTTCGAAAATAATCTTCGCCATAATCTCCCGATTTCTTTTTGCAAAATGCTGGCATAGTTCAACGTCATGGAGATAGTCTTGTAAAGTCTCTCCGTATAGGTAACATAAGTCCTCGGAATGTCGAGACTCCCTTTATGCTGTTCAATAGCGATTTTCTGATACAGTTCCGCTACCTGTTTCCCGAGATTCCGCTACCGCTATGAATAACAAGATATTTCGTTCTCGTCTTTCAGAACTATCCACTTCGATAAAATGATTTCCTCCCTCCAAGAGTTCCCAGACTTTTCCGAAGACGATCCGGATTTTTAAGCTGCCCGTAACAGTGAAATGCCTCTAAGTCAAACTCTTCCGTTCTCTATCCCATACGCTCATTCCGGACGGAATAAAGTGCGTCTTTATCCAGCTTTTCAAAGTCCATTTCCGCCTTCCCATATTAATCGTGCTACATTCCGCAGCCAATATCTACGCCCACAATATTCGGAACGACTTTGTCGTGAACCGTCATCGTCGTTCCAATCGTGCAGCCTTTCCGGCGTGCACATCCGGCATAATGCGAATTTGACTCCCGGCTGTGAAGTCGTAGTCACACATTCTTTTATTTGTTGAATGGCGCAGTCCTCCACCACTGACGCAAAAACAAACTGCCGTATTGACCTTTTCCCTCTATCTTAAAACATATTTCCCCTCTACGCGCACAAATCCTTTCGTAGCGTTCGGAAGATAGTGTTTCCAGCATAAAGGAATAAGGATCCAGAATTCCCTCGGACAGCATGGAAAAATCTGTGGAGAAGTCCCGAAACCAGAGCTACTCCCTGCTCATTTTTCGTAACCGGCTGTTGCAGGTTTCTACTTTCACGTTCCAAAATACAATTTGCGGAGCCTGTAGCCATACTTTGCAAACTTCTTTGCGCACTCAAAATTCGTTATTTCTGCATTTTCCACACAGCCATCGAATTCCATGTCCGATATAATATAGAGTTTTTCCGGGGAGTTCCTCCTGCTTTGCCTTATTTTTGAATGGCCGTCTTCAGAATTAAGTCGAAAGTACTCTGTAAATCCGTATTAGCACACTCATTTGGAAACTCACGCAGTACGTAAGTTTATCCACAATATCCCGCCCTTGCACTTCCACCAATCTCGGATTTTTCAGAAAAGGTAATAAAATGGTTATGGAAACAGCCCTTGTTATGCTCCGCAAAATAAATCCCCAAAGACTGTGCCACTGCTGCCGGCATGTACCCGGATCCCCAGTTACAATACATGGAACCGGATCCGTCCACTACAGCAAGAGCATTTTCCGCACCTGTATAGTCGGGAAGTGCCTTCCAGGTGACGTCCATCGAACGGCGTTCTTCTTCCGTGATATCCTCCGCCCATATCTCTATGGAAAAATGGATGCTACAAACATCATAGGGCGTCAAGGTTCCCGTATTCATCACAGAAGGATTACTTTCCGCGCCTATCCAAAAAGGCAGAGTATCTCTCCCTGTCATTTCTGAGAAAAGCCAGTCTATACTTATACAAAGCTTTAGAAGGCTGCTTCTCATAGGAAAAGGAGTAATCCTTCTCCCGAAGATAATTCTCCATCAGCTTTATTTCTGCCCGCAGTGAAACAAGGACTTTACGATACTCTGCATCGCTAAATCCCATTGCTTTTTGCCAGTTTCTTGGCACTTTTTACAGCGTCTTTATTGCTGGTATTCACGGAAGGAAGCCATTTGGCCAGTAAAGAACACTCTCTCCGGTTTTCAGGGCAATAAGATCCTTATCCAACTGCTCTTTTTGATAGCTAAGCATATCCTTTTTCGCAAGGTCCGTCCAGAGGAAAGTAGGTCATCAAATCTTCCGTACTCAGGAACATTTGCAATATTCTTTCGAGACGGACTCCGCCCTCATGAAGAGAAAGCCACTTGAATATTGACCGGAACGCTCTCCGCTCCCCAAGTCCTCCTCGATATCCCTTGCGAAGAAAAAGAATTTTTCATCGCCATATTTCTGTCTTCCGTATAGGCCTTGATAAATCGGAAATGATTTCATTGTCCTCAGCATTTCTGCAGAGCCCTCAATGGTAGCAAAGATCCAGACAATAAGAGTTTGTGCTCCTGTTGGTAAGAGCGCCATTCTCCGTATAAGTCCTATTCTCTTCTTTTCTTAATTCTTCTAAAAACATTGCTCCTACCTCCTTCTAAAAAGAAACAGTCACAAGATACTTTTTGTAAGGTAAGGGGCGAGTTGCCTCTTCCAGCAAGGAGTTGCACCCCGAAGCGCCGGGACTTTAGCCCTCGCCGGCTATCTCAGCCAAATATCGCCATGACTTTGTTTGCTGTTAGTATCTTTCCGACTGTTTCACTTTACCTAGGGGATACCCCTAAGCGATACAAGACACACCGGATTAAACATCCGCATTTGATCTAATTCCAAACATAATTGTTTGCTGTATGTGTCTTTCATTTGCCTTTATGATAGAACGATTTTCAGGAGATGAAAAAGCTGAGGCATATAAACATTTTTCAACCCCAAATTTGTTGTATAAGCACTGTATTTTCGTTATTGTTATGATATTGAGCAGAGTCCATTATGGGGGATTATACAGGAAAATTCAGATGGAGAAATTTTGATAGGGGTTCTAAAAGATAGAAAATAGAGATATGCAAAAAGTAGGTCAAGCGTATATCCCACTGAAAAATCAAGACTTTTTCAAGAAGGAGGAAACTCATGACGGAGAAGTACAAAATATATATTCCGGAAGAGATGCGATTACGCCTTTTTGAATGATGCGGAGCTCTTTGATTTTTACAAGAAGGATGGCTCTGTGAATCTAAATGGCTTTTTGAAAGAATTACTGCTTCAATATTTTTGATGAATATCGTGAAACAAAGGAAAGGCTACTGGATACTATTTTGTCCGACCTCAGTGCATTTTTCCTCGATTTCCCGGGAAGATGCCGATGCCATCGCGGATAAAAATCATGAATACGTATCTTCGAAGACCGGAACGGGATATTGTTCACTTTACGCAGGATACCTTTGCAAGGCAAACTGCCGCAGGCTCCGGAGAAATACTCGTTCAGCATTAAAAAGCGAGCGAAACGCCGCCATCACCTTGACGGTCAGCGGTCGCTCCTTAAATATTATGCGTTCCATCGAAAGTAATATGCTCTCCCGGGTTTCTCTCTCTCAGTATCTTAATGACTTTTTCTGCTCCTACCTTTCCATTTCCAGAAAAAGACCGGAGAAAATCCTCTTTCAAGAGACCTTTTTGGAGTTAAATGCCGCTATTCAGAAGCACAGCATCATCAGCTTCTCTTCCACCTCCGCCCCGAACTGCATTTCACGGTTTGCCCCTATTTTTATTGCCGCTTCCAAAAGAAGAACAATGCAATTACCTCCTGTGTACGGACTACGCTAGCGGAATTCCCCGAACTTTCCTGTATCTCCAGAATTCATGCTCTTTTTACCTCGTCCGATAAATTTCTTCCGGATGAAAAGAGAAAACTGGAGCTACAGAAATTGCCGGAAGAAGTCCCCAATCTGCATCCAAAAAGTGTAGAAGCTAAAGTTCTCTTCACTGATAAGGGTATGCAGAAGTTTCATCTTGTCACCAAAAACAGACCGGATGTCTTGAAAAAGGGAAATATGCTGTATTTCCACTGTGCCAAGACTACAGCTGGAGGCTTATTTTCGGCGTTTCGGAAAAGAGGCAGTGATTCTTGAGCCGGATGAATGTCGGGAATCTATGCGGTTTTTACAAAAAGCATGGGAGGCGTATAGGGAAGAAGGAAAAAGCAAGCATGATGATGTTTCAAATTGGAAGAATTGTTGGAAGTTGGTGGAATGAAAAAGATATTGTATTCCTTGTGATTGGCGGTGTTTCTCTTTTTATTAAGTCTCATGAACAGTCGTTTTCCCTTTCTTCCCTCCCTCGACATTGCCTGGCTCTCCATTCTCTTCTGCGGAATCCCTATCATCCTGGAGGCGGTAATCGGACTGACTACCCGCTTTGATATTAAAGCGGATGTTCTGGTTTCTCTTGCGCTCATTGCCTCTATTTTTCATCCACGAAGATTTCGCGGCAGGAGAGTGGCATTCATCATGCAGCTCGGTGCGCTCTTGGAGGACTTGACTGTAGCCAGAGCCCAGAGCAGGCATAGAAAAAGCTGGTACAGCTCACTCCCCAAACCGCCCGTGTCATTTCCCATAATCAGGAACGAATCATTCCGGCAGACCAGGTACAGCTGAAGGACATTCTTCGGGTTCTTCCCGGAGAGACCATTCCTGTGGACGGCATCATTCTTTCCGGTCAAACTTCCGTGAATCAAGCAGTAATGACCGGTGAATCTCTTCCGGTAGACAAGACTGTAGGGCGATACGGTTTCCAGCGGTACCGTGAACCAGTACGGTGCTTTTGAAATGGAAGCGACCAAGGTCGGTAAGGACAGTTCCATTCAGCGCATGATTCAGTTGGTTCAATCTGCAGACGCCGACAAGGCAAAGATCGTGGGACTGGCTGACCGATGGGCTACCTGGATTGTGGTGATCGCGCTCTCCGCAGCGGCGCTCACCTGGCTTTTACCGGGCAAATGATTCGTGCCGTCACCATTCTGGTTGTTTTCTGTCCCTGCGCCCTTGTCCTCGCCACCCCCACTGCCATTATGGCCGCCATCGGAAATGCCACAAAGCACGGTTTTCTTGTTCGAGAAGGAGACGCTCTGGAGCGGCTTGCCAAGGTGCAGAAAAATCACCTTCGATAAGACGGGAACCTCAACCTACGGAACGCCCATTGTCACTGCCGTTAAATCCCTCTCCTCCTACTCCGAAGCGGGCTCTACGCTTATGCCGCATCCGTTGAAAAAATGTCCGAGCATCCCCTTGGAAAAGCGATTGTCCATTGCTACGGAAAAGAAACTCTTCCCGTCCAGGATTTCCACATGAAGCCGGGAGAAGGCGTTTCCGCTGTAATTGACGGAAAAACCATCCATGCAGAAATGAGAAACTCTTCAACAGGATCCACCTGAATGCAGAGGTCGCTAAAGAAGCGAAAGCTATCTTTCTGACGGAAGCACCGTCATTTATATGAGGAATCGACGGAAAGTTGGCGGGATTTATCGTGCTTTCCGACACACTGCGTACAGAATCCTATGATACCATTCAGAAAAATAAAGATTTGCATATCACCCCGTACTCCTTACCGAGGATCATGAAAATGCCGCTTTAAACATTGCAAAGAAGGTAGGGTATTGCCGAGGTAAGGGGCTAACCTCTTCCTGAAGATAAATTAACTGCGATAGAAGAGGTGCAAAAGAGGAAAGTGTCTCTATGATTGGAGACGGCATTAACGATGCACCTGCTCTGAAAAAAGCAGATGTCGGTATCGCTATGGGAGGAATCGGCAGTGATATTGCCGTGGACGCCGCAGACATTGCTTTGGTAGATGATGAAATTAAAGAGCTCCCCACCTTCTTGCTCTATCAAAGAGAATGATGAAAAACCATAAAATCAATTTAAGCTTCTCCATGGCGCTGAATTTCCTCGCCATTGTGCTGGCCATTACCGGCATACTGGGTCCGGTTGTGGGCGCTCTCGTGCACAATGCAGGAAGTGTACTGGTTATTATTAATTCTGCACTGCTTTTAAAATGGAAAGCTCAGGAATAGTCTCTATTTTACAAAGTCCAATTTCTTTCAATCCTCTGTCATACAGGGCAGTGAGGCATAGCTCTCCACAAATATTGTGTGCTTCTATGCTTCGTCATCCCTCTTGGCATAATAATATCCAGATATTCTTTTTACTAAGGAAAAAGAGCTTTTTGCTTTCCCCTCCAATCGTCATTGTTAAAAAGCGGTGTGAGAATGAGATAATCCGAATGCGTGAAAATTCCATTTCACCCCGGACTTTTTCCCTCCCGCTTTCAGCTGTTCCGACTCCAAGAGCTTTTCCTTTACCTTGCCCTCAGGAGAAATTTTTGCCAAAGCATAATAATCCATTCCCATTTGTTCACTGAGCCTGTGCTTTCTCCCGAAGTATAGGCATAAAGTTCGTGTTGCCATTTTAAACTGTCGATTTTTCGAGCATCCTTCGTCCTGTCATCATGGTGCGTAAAGGCATTTTTCTCGATTTCCGAAAAAGCATTTCCACTTGGCTTCTTTTTACAGAATCAAAGTCTAAAAAGAGCAAAACAGCGGGACAGACCATAATAAACGTCCTTTTCAAAGCAGACAGGGAATCAATCTACCATCGGAAACGGTTTGAAAATACCGCTCTCTTGCATTTGTCCGGCAGCACTTTGCTAAAGGGCAAAAATCCATTCTTAATCGGGATGATTTTCCGGCGAAGAAAAATCTCCGGTATAATAGACAAATTTCTTTCTTCGCTTTGATTACCCTGAAGCTGTCCCCGGTAGGGAAAAAGTACCGGATCATTTTCCCGGTCAAGAAAGTCTTCTCCAAGCTCTATTTCTTGTATGCCGGTCTCGGACAGGACAAGAACAGTGTAGGCTCAGGGGATTCTTCTCTTCTGGTTAAAACAAAAAGCGCTCGCACCTTTGCTCAGGACACGCAGGAGAAAGAAAGCCTGTGCTGTACACATAGGTATGTCTTTTTCCAACTTTGTATTTTTTTGTATAAGGCTTAGTTTTAAAGCGGCCATACTATTCCTCACAGCTCTCGCAGTAAAAACGCCATATAATGTGCACAGTCAATATTTCCCTTTCTTTGTCCAAGATTGTAATCTCCGATTTTTGATAGCCTGTTCCACATGATACTTTATCCTGTCAGGATTGTCTTCGTGCTTTTTCGTGTTTCCGTTGAGCTTTCACCTCCACTAAGGTAGCTTTCCCTTGATAACGAATCACAAAAGTCCACTTCCAAACCGGTATCTTTATGAAAAGTAATAAAAGCTTTTCTGCCCATTTTTGAAAATATTCCGGCAATTAGGGTTTTCAAAAATCGCGCCTTTGTAACTATAGAGATTTCCTGCAAAATATCAAATTGCGTACCGTCATCCAGCATCGCTACAAATAGGCCTGTATCATTCATATATACTTTGAAAATATCCGGTATGGCATTTACCGGACAAGGGCAATTCCGGAGTCAGTCAGATTGTAGCAACGACTGATTATGCCTCGCATCTTCTATCCATTGTAGGCTACCAAGATACTGAGAGGCAGTGCTTCCCTTTTTCACAAGAGAATACTGAAATTTTTATTTTTCCTTACTGAGCTGTTTCGGAATAGAGCTAAAACAGTCTCGAATTCTTCCCTTATCCGCCTTTTTCAGCATATTTTCAAGCATGTCATCCTGGTAAGAATGAAGGATGTCCCGTTTGCATCTGCAAAACCAGATTCATCTGCTTGGAATCCACAAAAGTTTTGGACAACATTGGGCATTCCTCCACAACAATATACTGGAGCAAAAGCTCTCGCAGTCTTTGATGTAAAGCTTCCGGAATTTTTTTCTTCCCTTTGCAAATAGCCTTGTAGCATGGCGATATCTCTTTCACTAACCCATTTGCCCACAAAAACTCTTCAAAAGTCCAAGGGATACATTTCCAAAGATGCTTTTCACATCCCACCGGTATAGAGGCAGGTCTTTCGCCATAGCCCTTTGCGCCCAGCAAAGGAACCGGTACACAGCACATCATAACGTCCATCCAGCTTGAAGAATTTTAGAGCTGTCCTAGCTTCCGGGCATTCTTGAATTTCGTCCAGAATAATAATCGTTTCATGAGCCTCAAAAGAGATGCGGTCCCAGAAAAACACTCATCATCATCGTAAGATGATCCACTTCTAAAAGCACCGGAAAAATCTCCTTATAATTGGGATTTTCAAAGAAATTTGAGGTAAATCACATTTTTATACTGCTCTTTGGCAAAGGCATTCACAGACCAGGTCTTCCCGCACTGCTCACATCCCCTTCAGAATAAGGGGATTTCTCCTTACTATTTTCTTTCCAATTCAAAAGTTGCTTTTTCAATCTTCCTTTTTAGCATGCTCCCTCCAACAAAGACTGATTTATGCTAATCATAGAAGCTGAGAGCAACTTTTTCAAGGGACTTTTCTGATTCTTTTGCAACTTTTTCAAAGGGACTTTTCCCCGGTTCTTACAACTTTTCCAAGGGACTTTTGAATTTTTACAACCTTTTTACAAGCTACCTTTTTTGATTCAAAGCAAACAAACTCGAAAAAATTAAGGTGGAATTCCACCCTTTATTTTTCGAGTTTAATACTCATAAAAAGTATCGTGGCCTTTCCACACGATACTCTTCATGAATTAAATCAGCAAACTATTCCCTATCTAACAAAAATTCCTTTAACTCCCATCATCAGATATCCGTTTTCGTCATAGCGAGGCTTTCATACTTTTTCTACGATAATGATTTTCTTAAAGGAATCCATGGTGCGTTCAAAGGATTTGCATTCCTGCTCATACTTTTCCTTATCGGGAATGGCATAGGCAGACTGAATATAATACTTCTTGCTTCCTAATGTAGCGATGAAATCGATTTCCCTCTGCACCCGAATCTCTTTCCCATTGGTATCCTTCTCTCTGGATTCCACGGTTCCCACATCTACCTGATAGCCCCTGTATCGCAATTCATTGTAAATGATATTCTCCATGATATGAGTTTCTTCAATCTGCCGAAATGACAGTCGGGCATTTGCGAAGACCCAGGTCTTCAAAAATAGATTTTATAAGGGGTTCCGATATACTTTCGCCCTTTTACATTATATCTTTTTACCCGAGTAAGCATAAACGCTTCTTCCCATAGATGATGTATTTATCCACTGTTGCATCACTGATATTCGTCCCATAAACAGAATTCATCGTTGCGGCAATTTTTCCTTGGATTGGTAAGGGTGGAAATGCCGGAGGCAATGACGTCAATTACTTCTCCCAAGGCGCTTTTTCATCCTGTACCGAATATCTGGCCACGATATCCCGAAGATACACGTTCTTCATTTGGGATATCAAATAATTGGTCTTTCTGCTCTTCCGTACTCATCAGGGCAACCGCCGGAAGCCCTCCGTAAACAGAGTAATCATCATAAGCCTCGCTTTTATCTCCCTCTTTGAATGCATAGTATTCGGAAAAAGATAAAGGCAGCACATGCACTTCATCCCCTCTTCCCTCAAATTCAGTTAAAATGTCCTTTGACAGAAACTTGGAATTACTTCCTGTTACGTAAACATCAACATTTTGCTTCCGAAGGAACCCATTCAGCACTGATTCAAAGGCTCCCAGCTTCTGCACCTCATCCAGCAAAAGGTAATACATGCCTTCACCACGAATCTGTGGCATCAGCCAGGTAATAAATCGGGAGGGATCCACCTTGCGCTCTTCTTTTTCATTATCCAGTACGATGGGATCTTCTCCGATCTTTAATAAATCCTCCGCTGTATCAAAGGCGAATCGGATAATGTGACTCTCTCCTACGCCTTCCGAAAGTAAATGCTTATAAAATAAAGTATTCAGCAAATATGACTTCCCGCAGCGTCTGATTCCGGTAATCACTTTAATGAAGCCATTGTGTTTTCTGACAATAAGTCGATTAAGATACACCTCTCTATTGATTTCTCTATTGATTTCTCTATTGATTTTCCATCTTGATCTCCATTTTATATTTTTGCCGCAAACGGCACTTTTATGAAATAGTGTACTCATTATTCGGAAAATTCGCAAGAGATTCATTTCATATTTTTGCCGTTAACGTCACTTTTATAAAATGGAATATCTTTTATTCCTCTCCTAATACCTTTTTCTGCCAACTTCGTTTACCGCAGACAGGACATTTCATATATCTTGCCCGACCCTTGTGCATGGATAGAATGACCTTACTGTAGGAGGGCACATAGCGATGATGACAACACCCGCATTCATAGTACCCGGCTTTCTGTTCAATACCAACTGCGATAAAGCTGACCAGTAAAATCATCATAAGGGCAAAGGCGGAGAGTACCATTCTCAGCCAGAAAGGCATCACCAGGAAGGATGCCAAAAGGATTAAGACCGATCCGGAGAGCACTGCCGAAAGTCCCAGCCAATATTCCAACTTAAGGGATCTCCTGTCTCTTTCCTCCACTTCTCGTCTCATTGCCAGAAGGTTCTCTTCTAATTGTTTACTATATAATTCTGCCATGATTCTTTTCGCCCGACAGGAGTTCGTTTTACGTTGATTTTCAGAAATCACAAAGCTCCAGCATGATTCCGGAATCCGGCATAGACTTTCCGGTTTCCCATTTGGATACCGCCCGGTCACTGATTCCAAGCTTTTTCCGCAAGCTCCGCCTGGGTCATGCCCTCTTCCTTTCTGCAAGATGCTATAAATTTTCCGATTTTGATTTGATCCATATCGGACACCTCCTTTCACGGCATAAGCTTACAGGAAACCGCCGGAAAATAACAGGAACCGGCAGTTGAGTTCTATTGATTCTACCACCGCTTGAGTCTGCATTCTTCTCTATATTCAGCTTCTTCCTTATTTAAACTAATTCCACCGGAATGGCAAGTAATAAAAAACCGGCAAACTTCCTAACGAAGTCGCCGGCTCTTATAGCCATTACATGGATTTATAATGCAGTAAGGAAGGTTAATCCTCCCTAAAAATTACTCCCGCAGAGTTAGGAATAATGAGAATCCAGTCCTTTTTCGGTTCCTTTGTCCATCCGTAAATAACCCAAATCAGGCAAGAAATTGCTGCAAATAGAGGCTGAAAAGGTTGAGCTTTGTCTCCCTGCAAGTTTGCGAAAATCTGGGGAATGTAAGCAATAAAAACAAAAATACCGATAAACGCTCCAATAGAACCTACAAAAAGATTGATTTTTGCTTGGACATCTGCTGACTCCTTTCCATATGTACTTGTCGTAAAGTTACTAAAAATGTCAATTAGTTCCTTTTTGTAACTGACGCCGTACCAATTATAAAGGGATTTTTTTGCTTTTTTTGTCAAATATTTTTATAGATTCTCTGCATCCAATACAAAAAATCTCCTTTATTCAGGTAATTCCCAACTTGCTCCATCTTTCCCTAACTCCTTGATATAACGTGCCTTTTTCTTTACAAAGGGCTTGATTCCCAGATGGAAAAATAAAAAATGAACTATGCTCTGAAAAGGATAGTATTTGTTTATGCCTCATTCCCATGATATAAGCTTTATGCGAAACTTGATCAATCTGCTCTTTGTCTCTTTCTCAACATTCCTTCAATATCGTTAAAGGAAGACTGAATTCGGAGCTTTCCGCTCAATCTCCCTCCGGAAAAATAACACAAGATTCTTTAGAACTTTCAAAGTATCTTGACTTCCGTAATTTTCCCCGCTTGCCACCGCAATACAATATTTTTATGAAGCAGTTGTTCAATGACAAAATGTCCTCGATCGATAAAATCTTTCATCAAGCCGGATACATTGCTTGCATAAGTTGGAGATCCCAAAACGATTCCGTCCGCCTCTTCAATTCTTTTTGGAGAGTAGCTCTGCATCATCCTCCATACAGCAATGCCCTGTCCTGTAGCAGTAGTTACAGCCGGTACAATGGGACATTTTCATTTCCCCCAGATTGTAAAATAGCACGTCTATACCTGCTTTTCGAAGATTTTCCTCAATCCTATGAAGCACTGCTGCCGTTACCCCATTTTTTCTCGGGCTCCCATTGATGATTAAAACTTGCATTTTCTCCTCCAAAACTACTCACTTGTGTATCTTACTAGGGCATGGTACTGTAGCATTGAAGGAAAGTAAATCATTTCAAAAAAGATACACAATCTTCGCTTTCTGTGTATTTTAGGAGAATATGCTATGAAAAAAAGCCAAAATCCATCCGCTGTACGGTCAAGGCAGGGAAATTTCCACTGCTCTGCTAAAGCTAATGCAAGAGCATCCCTATGCCGAAATTTCCGTAAAACAGATTATTATGGAAACAAGCCTGGCGAGGAAAACATTTTACCTAAATTTTCGCTCCAAAGACGATGTACTGGAGTCTATTCTGGATGAATTAATAGCGGAATATACAGCGGCACTTTCCAAGGCAAATGAAGAAAAAAATCCTGCCGGAACTAAAAATCTTGATGAAGCTATCTCTGTTGATACGACCGGCAAGGTTGATACTATTACCAATCCACTCTCCGTGATCTTCTCCTTCTGCGATAAAAACAAAGACCTTCTTTCCTTACTGCACAAAATAAAATGCTGTATCTGCTCCTGATTCGTTTGAATGAATTTCTTCCGAATACAGCAAAACAGAGGATATGAGCAGCAACCCATTTGCAAAGCTTATGGGAGAACTGGAGCCGGACTACCTCATTGCCTTCAATGTGGGAGCTATCTGGAATGTGCTTTTCAAATGGATTGACCGGGGAATGGTGGATTCTTTGGACTGCATTCAAGAGACATTGAAAAAATAATTGAAGCGGATAAGCGTTTAGGGATTCCGCAAATAGTGAAGCCAACACAAATGTTAAAAACCAATGTTAAAAAGCCAATCCCTAAAGTCAATCAAATAATCATGCCAAGATTTTTATCCATAGTAGAGTAAAATATCGGCAGCTCGAGATGCTTTAACTTCCCGGTATCATAAACACATTTGCACCCATATAGCATATCCCCTACATCACTATGTAAAGTCATGATTCTTCGGGTAAGTTCATTTGTTTTGAACATTCGTTTCATGAGAATTCCTGCAAAGGCTGCCGGAATCCTATACGGTAGAAGTTCATCTTTATAGAAGCTTAAGTCTACGCCTCTTGCCTTGACCACCTGAATGGTTTCTCTTATTGCCTTTACTGTAATAGAAAGGGCATGGGCATCCTTCATCAGGTTCAGAGCAAGCTGCGCAGGGCGTTCAATTTTTCCCTTCCCGGGCAGCAGAAGAGGTGACTCCTGCATTGATAGCCATATGAATCCATATCCACTCCACCATATCGTGCGGAATCTCCGTTTTCAAATCGGCAGAAGCGAGAAGGGCTGTTAAAAGCTTTGTAATTGGAAATCCCTGCTTTTTCCCTCACCTTCCAGCATGATGTGGTCAAAGAGAACACAATCAAGCTCATTTCCCCTGCAAGGCTTTCCGCCGGCAGTAGGGAAGCCGATAATATAAGGATAAACACCCACTATTTCATCAATCTCTTCCCGACTGTTCCAAAAAGTTACAAAACAAAATCAGGCTTCCTGTAATATGGTTTTTGTGAAAGCGTCGCTATAGCCTCCTTTATTTTTCCGCTTGCCACGCTCAAAAATAATAAAATCATACTCTGTATTCGACTCGGCAAGGTTCACCTATGTATTGATCCGCTTTTTCTTCTCCTTTTTTTGTTATAGCGTCCATCTAATAAACTGATATTTAGACTTTGCCCGGCGCTTTCGATTTTTCTCTTCTCTCAGCAAATGTTCAACTTGATGCCCAGCTTTTTGGAAACATATATCCGTACGTTGTGCCTATGACGCCAAGACCTACTATGCATATTCTCATAAATTCTGCCTTCTTTCTTCTATTTTCCATCCGATTATCCAAGCAAGAACCAGAAGATAATTTTCCACAGCACCGATTAAATTTACAATTTGATGCATCTTAAGATAATGGACAAAATGATTGCTTCAATACCGATTCCTCGAGGATCAGAGCAAGTAAAATGGACTTTTAGATAGGTCCAATTGTAGTGCCTGTACGCCAGTAATCAATATGACTAAAACGGCAATATTCCAAAAGCCGATTTCTCTCTGCCATCCTGTAGAAATGCCATACGCGGCGTGCCTTCCCATATATTCCGGTGCGAAAATCTGTAGTATTGCCGCACCGGATATCGCTATGATAAGAATGATAAACAGCACACGCAGGAAAAAGATTCATTTTTCTGATGCATTGACTGTACTTTGTTCATTCCTTTTGCCCCTCTACTAAGACCTGGCTGATAAATTGCATGGTTCCGGATTTTGCCCCAGAGACTTCTCCAACATATCGATATACCTCTACATCTTTTTCACCAAAATTTCCGTAATCGAACATATGCTGACTCGTAACAAGGAGCATCTTCACTCGCTCTTCAATAAGAGTGCACGCAAAAAACTCCTGGGCTATTCCTTCTTTAACAATCTCCGCCAGAATCGGTACCGCCACCTCTACAATTTTCTTGCAGATTTTTATCGTGCATGACGATATTTTCCTTTCTTTCCAGAACGTCCGTGATTACCACTTCTCTTCTCCGGACGAAAGGCATTTACAACCGCAACCAGTTTCTCCGGTATGGAAAGCGGTGCCTGAAGAAACTCTTTGGCTACAGCACTTTCCTTCTCATCATCATTTCAATGACCGCCTCAGCGTTGCCTCTTTGCTTTGCAAAATAATAATAGTAAGTGCCCTTTGCGATACCGGCCTTAGCCACAATCTCGTCAATGCTGGTATTCTCATAGCCTTTTTTCTATGAACATGCGATAGGCGAGCTTTAAAAGCTCCTGTTTTTCTCTTTGTTCCCCTTTCATATCCACCTCCGTTTTTTATATGCCTTCTTTTTCATATTCGCCCTATTTTTTCATATCTGCCCCAGGCTCCATATTTGAGCTTTTTGTTTTATTTTTACATTTTTCGACCATTGGTCGGTTTTATAGTAAAAGCAGCAAGAAGTAGTTGTCAAGATTTTTCAACTGCAAGTCGGTATTTTTAACGCAATTTGGGGAAAATAAAAAGCACCTGCAAAAATGCAAGTGCCTGCCTATTTACAGCGGAAAGTCCATACGCACATCCTAATACCTGATTCTTACGCCATCATTTGCCTTTCTCACGTTGCCTATTGTTCTGCATTCTCGCGCATACTGTCCCAAGCCTTCGGAAGCCGCATATTTCTTTGCCTTTTCTTCGCATCCTCCCGTTCATCATAGCCGTCATAAGGGGCAGTCGGATCATGCGGTTTTTGTTTTTCCCGAGATACAGAGCTTATCCTTGTGTCGAAATGCAAATTCCCGGTCATCCGTCCACCCGTGCGTGTCCGCTCACAATAAGCGGATTGCATTTTTCTTTCCAGCAGAAGTTCTTCCAGCTTCACGAGAGAACGCTTTGCCAATGCATTGTCTTCGGCAAGAGAATTCAAAAACTGTATCCCCCATCCGCGCCGAACCAAACTCGTATCTCCCGTAAACAAACAGGCATCGTCAATAAGATAAACAAGCAGCCCGTGGCATGCCCGGGAACAAGAATGAGCTTCAACCTTGATATCTTGGATATAAATGACTTCCCTGTCATGAAGTAGCCTCTCGGATTGTCCAGCTTGACAATGGGAAGTTTGCAAAAGCTTGTAGAGGACTCTCACGAAGCGAAGTTCTCCCGTTAGATATTTATTTTCCTCTTCTCCAAGATAAATCTCAGCTTCTCAAAAGGCCCTCACTATCCGCTTCCAGAGCTCCCGATATGGTCCGTATCCAGATGGGTAAGGAAAATGTTTCGAATATCCGAAGCTTTGATATCCAACCACGCCATTTTCTCTGCCAAACGCTCATAATTGTAGCCTGCATCAATCATAATAGTCGTCCCATTTTTCCTGTAGAAGAAAACGTTAGCAACCCACTCTCTTACCACACAGACCCTATCATCTATCCATCCGGTATTCAACGGTTTGAAAAATCTCTTTTCCACGATACATAAAAGACATGAAAACTTTCTGAAACGAAGAGTCTCGACATAGGAATATCCCTCCCATCTATCAAACGAATTTTTGTTTATGTACAAACTTCGATATCGATAGAATACGCACAATACGGAGATACCAGAAAGTAAAAAGCGAGAGGGGACAAGCTTTCACACTCAGCGTCCCTTCTCGCTTTTCTTTTGTCAACCTATTCCTCTTAAAGCACTCTCGGTTTCCTGAGGCTCAAAGAAACGCTTTTTCCTTTTCCCTCTAAACATTTCTTAATCCTCAGATAATCCTCGAAAGAAGACAACTCTCCTGCAAACAGTAAATAGTCCCTCTATAAACTGAGTCCAGAATCTTGGAGGTGCTGTTTTTCCTATAGAAAGTAAAATGGGGATAAAAACGAATTCTACTCCCAACTCGTCATGTAACTGAAAAATCCACAAAAACCGATTCCCGTATAGGAATACTCCGGCTTTCTCCTTTTTCGATAATGTACCTTTTATTTCCTCTTCATAAAAATACAACTTCCACAATATAAGAACGAAAGAAAAACTTATACAGTTCCACGAGAGGTAGCAAAACTATAAAGGAGAAGCAGTGCAATCATAAACCAAAGGCTGCTGTCCCATCCCACATGCGCGTAGAAGAGAGAAAAAGTCCGGCGAAAAAGCAGCAAAACAATAAGAGCCGAAATAGGATTGAGTGAATAGTGGTGATTTTCCACGACACTTTCATTTTCATCCAGGTAGGTATTGCTTTTCATCTGAATTCTATTCTTTCGAAGTCTCTTTTTAGTCTTCCTATAGACAACGATATAGGCCTTTATATAATCGCTGCCTTCCACAATCGTGAGCGGAACTTCCAAAACGGTATTCCCCGTCTGTCCATTAGAATATTGCGCTCTCTCATCAGCAGAGTAGAAATACATTCCGGCGGAATAGCTGTGTCCTGCCTCTACAGAAAGATCAAGCTCACCTCTCCGTTTTGACATTCCTTGTCTTAGCGCTCACCGTTTCCGTGGACTGATAGATTCCTCGATGGTAGCTGCCGACCGGGGTTAACGCCACGACGGTTTTCATATCATTTCCGTAGTAGAGGGCACACCGGAAAGATCTCTTCCGTCGACCTTAATCTGTTTCCTGTAAATGTGAAGAACTCCCTTTATCCCTATTGTCTTCCATAAACTTGTCCACCGAATTTGCTCTCTTTTTGCCCATGGAAAGCATTGACGATAAAGGCTACTGCCCATACTACTGCTATCTACAGCAATGATAATGATGGTTTGTGTTGACATGTCTATTCCTCCTAAAATTTCCCTCTTTTCAAAGGCAAAGTCACCATTAAAAACGGATTTTGAATTTAAAAAGTCTAAAATTCATGTATAAATTTTACTATGCTGAATGTCAATCCGTTTATTATGGATACCACCTCATGCTATATAGGCATTCCTTGCATTGAGCAGGTTCTCATTTGCCATCGCTCCGGTCTCAAACCTCTCTTCTTCATCAGCGAGGTGCAGATAAAAGTCATAGTTTTTCTTTAAATCACCAACAGAAGGCAATCAAAACTGACATATTTTATCTCCATATCAAAAATTCAAGACATTTTTCATTCAACATAAAGTCAAAGAGGACCTATCAGTAATTCCCGCTTCATTTCTCCAGATAGGTGTATTGCTCCCTGAAATAATAATTTTTAAGAATCAGGAATGTTTAGTAGAGATGCCTGTTCTCGCTCGATCTTGATCCCTAAGCGCAAATGCAGACTGTATATAATAACGCTGGCTGGCATGATTTACAAACGAAGTCGACCTCCAACTAATTTCTATTTTTACCATTATCATCTCTAACTCTACTACACCGACATCAACATTAAATCCTCTCTGTAAAATGAGTTCATTATAGATGGTATTTTCCATAAGATGGGGCTCTTCAAACTGTCGGAAATTAAGTAGCGCATTTCAGCCCTAAATCCATATAGTAATATTTTGAATGGTGTACTAATATACTTTCTACCTTTTTATATCGTAACGCTCTACCTTGATACTAGAAGCTTTTCTTCCAAATACTTGAGATAATTTGAGATTGTCGGCATGGATATTGCTTTTTCACCATTACCTTAAATGCTATCCGCACTTTTGGGGATTGATAATGAACCCACGGCTGATGAAAATGACTTCTACTAGAGATCCCATACCTGTCCTATCGAGAATATCATACTCATCACATAAGTCACGCATATAAATTTCTCGATGTAATCTGCTTAAATAATTGCTTTTTGCCTCATAATCAGCTTCTGACAAGATATGTGAAGGCCTCCTATAAATATACTCCTGCCATGCATCCGCTGTTTCCTTTTCCGCATGCGGATAGAACTCGAAAATGCCAAAGGCGATATACGGATCTCGTCTCCACGTCCTCTGAACTCGGTCATAATATCCGTAGATAAAAACTTAGAATTACTCCCGGTAATATAAACATCCACGTTATTTTCCTAAGTAACGAATTCAATACACCATATAATCGAATTGGCACATCCGGATTTCTATTTCTTCTTTGTGATTGCATGCTGGCTTCATCAATGAACACATAATATTGCTGTGTTAAATCTGAGATCGACTTTTTATATATTCATACAATTTATATGCATCGCAATATTTTTCAAATTCAATATCATCCAGTGGAATTCTTATAATATGATTCCTCCGTTATCCCTATAGATAGCAAATACTTAATAAAGTTCAAGTAAATAAGATTTCTCGCTTGTCGAATGCCTGTAATTACTTTTTCATTAATCCGTTATTCTGCAATCAGTTTGTTAAGATATCTATCTCTTTTAATTTCCATATCACAGCTCCATTTTTAGATTTTAGGTACTTTCACCACTTTTTCTAAAGTATGCGTATAGGAAGGAAATAGTCAAGAACTCTTTTTAGATTTTAGGTACTTGTACTGCTTTTCTAAATGGAAAAATATGTCTTTTCTCAAGCCTAGTTTTTTCTTATAGCTTCCGGAATAAATCAGAATTTGCGCTACGGTGCAGAATAGTATATTCCCAAGATGTATTCAACATTTTAATCATATCCAGATATCCGTTAAAACAGTTTTGCTTGAAAAAGAAAAATATTCTTTCAGACTAAGAACAAACATTCTGATCCGTTCCTGCAAGGCTTTGTATTGATATGCTCCAAGAGTCCGTTAAGCAGTATATTTCTCAGCATAATTGTTATTTGACTCGCAGGAAACAGGTTACACACGGTTTTGTACTTCATTGAAAATTGCGAAATTGGAATATACGCTCCAATCACAAAATCCCGAAGCTGCTGATAGTATTCCAAAGAAAGCTTGCAAGCACTGACGGTTTTGAAAAACAAAACGATAATCATAAATATTGCGCTTGCAGAGCAGATCAGTGCAAATAATAGAAAAAGGCTTTTACAACTTGACTTGCGTTCATATAAATATTTCCTTGCATACGAATTCCAACATGCCCTATTGTCAGAATGATTCCAGTTAAAAGGGTAGAGGAAAGCACTGCCGATACAAAATAAGCAAAGATAATCTGTCCTCTTTTCATAGGTGTTTGCCAGAATATCATAATCCACTTTATTGGCTCTATCTCTTACCAGTGTAGTAATACAACTAAAGGGAACTGAAATCATTGCGGATCCCAATATTCCTGTCAGCAAAAGGAGATTTGCAAACATATCGATGTCCTTTTCGGAAACCATGGAAGCCAGTCCCGGATACTGCTCCATTGCACTTTGCATCGCACGCACAAAGGTAATCTCAGGAATAATAGATACAGTACAAGCAATACAATGGATGTCAGTAGAGAGAATAGAATGCTCTGCCAACCCTTGAAAAACAACAGTAAATTCTCTTGATAAGTCCCAAAATCCCCTCATCTTATGCCTCCAGCTTTCTTCCTGTTAAATGCAGGAATACATCATCCATACTGCTTTTACACATTTCATAGTCTCTAGATTTTGCTTTTGATTTTGATAGAGAAATTCGCTTAGGGGAACTTCCTTTGATTTTTAATGGCACATGAAGTGATCCGCTTCATAAAAATATTCCAGCTATCTTTCAGCACGAGCTCACTTCACAGCATTTTCTCGCATACCAAATCAGTTTTGTATTCGTGTATTTCCTTTTTAAAGCTGCCGGCGTATCCTCTCTACAATTCGTCCCTTATCCAGGATCACTAACTCTGTCTGCATCTCTTACTTCTTCCATATAATGTGTTGTAAGAAATATCGTCATTTTTGTTTTTCTTTTCGCAAATACCGATATACTCACCAGCTTTCTGGACATGGGATCCAGCCCTGTTGTAGGTTCATCCAAAAGAGAATCTTCGGATTATGTAAAAGTGCTCTGATAATATCCACTCTTCTTCTGTTGTCCTCCGGATAATTTCTCATATTTTCTATTCCAGATGCTTTCCAATTGAAGGCCTGCATTAAAGGATGTAAACGCTCCACTCTTTCTTTGTGAGATTCCATAGTAGACGCTCTCGTTAGCAGATTTTCTTTTCACAGTCAATACGTTGTCCAACACCGAATTCTAGAAAAACAATGCCTATTTTCTCCCGAATCTCGTCATCCTCTTCTCAAGCTTGTGTCCAAAAGATTTCTACCTCCCCTCAGTCTAAAAATAGTACAGAGGATATTGATGGTTGTGGATTTCCCTGCACCATTCTCTCCCTAGAAATGCAAAAATTCTCCTCACAGAAAAGGAGATATGATCCACCGAGTCGTTTTATCATAATTTTTGCTTGCTCTTTGCCGTGATTGCATTCATCCGATTCGCTCCCTTCTGGCGCCCCCATAGTTCTTTCTCTGTAATTCTCCTATAGTGCTGCACCATATATCAACTTATCAATTTGGTATTAAAAAGTGCCAATTCGCCTGGCTGCATTTTACAGCCTCAGAGTTGCACTTTTTCCCAGAAAAGCTTTATTTCTTATTTCCGGATCTTGGAGGAGCCTGAATTCGTTTCCATTGATTTTAATCTCATCTGCCTTTGCCATCCATGCCGTTGCTCCCCAGACAAAAGAATAAATGAGGCTATACATAAGACAAAATGATGCTAAGTTGATGATTTTGTCCGAAACCAGTGAGGCTTGCATACAGAATCACAATTCCGAGAACCGAGACAAAGTGGATCCCCATCCTGATCCGAACTTTGCTTTTCTTCAAGTTATCCATATCCAAAAGAAAAATATGTCGGTAATGAGATAAAAATCCCTGTGAAAACAAATAGAAAGAGGGTCACTCCCATTGAAAAGTGAATGTCTGCATTCCTAAAGAAAATGCTGTACTAGCATCAGAATTCCTATTCCAAAAAGAATGGTTGTTGAAATCATTAAAGTCTGACTAAAATAGTTTTTACTTTTTGCATATCATAGTCCCAACCTTTCTCTTTTAGTTCTTTCACATAGGATCTTGCACAATCACTGCTCCCTCGTTTAAAAGTTCTGCCGTCATTCTTCCGTTAATTTCCGCTCGCACTGACTTTATTTTTCCTCATGTTGATAATCATTGCCTTTTGCAGCCCTAAAGAAATTCCGACTTAACGTATTTTCCAGTTCATATAATCCATATTGCACTTCCAAAACAATCATCCTTTTGTGTAGACAAAGGTCTCGTTTATCCACGGATTCGATATAATAGATTTTATCCATTGGGCAGATCAGCTTCTCCATTACAACGGGGCAGTACAATAGCAGGGCACTGTTTTCTAGAGCATTGATGGCAGTTTGAATGTTCTCCGTTACTTTTTACAGCACGAATCACCGCTTGCTCTTCTTCATAGGAATTTACTTTTGAATATCCACCTTCACTTTATCACCACCTAATGATTCTACTTGTCCTCCATTTTAGATTTTAGGTACTTGCACCACTTTTTCTAAAAATGGAATGCCATATTCTTATTTCTTTACGCTCAAATCATTTCCTTCCTGATTTCCTTCGGAAAAATGTCGCACTACAAAGGACACGAACAATACGGTTTCCAGAATATGGGTAACCTTGAAATTCCGAACACAAAACCAAATCATAAAACAGCTCGGTAAGATTGACCTTCTTTGTTTCTTCTATTATTTTCTCTCCCATGAAGCCCCCACTTTTCTTCTTTCATAATTAGAGTCTCTCGTAGAAACTTACATTTCCAAGAATAGCAGAGTGTATTATAGCATGCTTCATTTTTCCTTTCTCATCCTTTTTATTCATGAGATAAGATATCGCTTGGAAAGGCTAGCACTCTATCACATACCTCCTCTAAAAATTCCATGTCATGGGAGATAATTAAAATCAGATTCTTTTCCGCTTTAAACTTGGTGATGTTCT
>BNJV01002142.1_pt1 | contig 79871 bp, 113 predicted proteins | sample 8540591 | NCBI WGS metagenome assembly BNJV01 (sample SAMD00202457, study PRJDB9452) | human saliva metagenome | host: Homo sapiens | reverse complement strand
TTTCAAACATGACAATTGCCGTAAGAATGATCAGTTGGTTAACATGGTCGTACCGCATTTCAATGAACTGTCGAAGATTGGCTCAACAAAGCCAGAGAAACCGAAAACTGGTGTTACAGGCACCACACACGTAAGACGACAGCCAAGAATGATACTTAAGACCTCCACAGGTCGAACATCACGCGCTTTCACGGTGAGCCAACCGCACCACACGCAAGGCCGTCATCAGCCCGATGCACTGTGCGTGGTCACCAAAGCGAAGAGCAGCTCATGTCACGCGAGCACAGACGAAGATGCTTCGTCTGCCGAAAGTGCACCGCGTTATCACAGACAGCGAAACAACACAGCGAACAGGTGTTCAATATCTCAGCGGCGTCGCGCGCGCGGCGAACATTGGTTATGCAGAAATATAACCACTGCTTTCATCATACCGCGTGAGTACACACAGCAGGCCGAAGATCAGCATACGGAAGACCAAGAACGTCCGGTCGAAAAAAGATGCCCGAACACTTACATAGCATGGTTAATGAGTCAACTTGTTCACATCCATTGTAAGCACCACCAGCATGATGTCGCGATGGCCGAGGCCGGCGCGCAGAAGCTCGCAGAATTTCAGATTCGTATTCACCGATGAGGAGGCATATCGCGTTATTACAGAATGATGAATACAGTGAATATAACCAGAGATGAACAGTTGAACACACCGAAGACAAGAGCAACCGCGAAGTACCCTCGTTCGCCGCCGCCGCGGCCTGTGAAACACGATTGCAGCACGAGACACCTGGTCGAGCAATACGACAGTCGAACAGCACGCAATAAACAGCCAGAACAACGGTCAGCCAGACAATGACAGCGCCAGAGCGTCAATATTGCGTCGCGCGCCGACGGTCATTCTGTCATTTCCAGCAGCGCAGCACGATGGGATAACGAACACAGTTAATATCCGTCCTCATTTTCTTAAATCGTTAGCATCGCCACGTTGGTTGCATTCGCGATAAATTGATATACGACGACGTTACCTCGTTACGAACGGACAGATCACCAGTTCTCCTGTACCCGTTGAAAATTAACGACGATCGAAATTACGCACAGAACAGCGGAACGTCCATGAGAAGACACATGTCAGTCACGCACCCGCAGTTTGCACGCCGCAAGCATCAGCAACAGGTCGTTCACGGTCATCCGCCGCGAGCACGATAACCGCCTGTAATATTGTTGGTTAGGCACCTGTTTGGCGGTGGATATTATAGCCGAGTATCATTACATTCATAGTGAGTCAGTCGGGTCTACCCGTTGCAATAATACGGTCTTCGTCAGAATGACCACGACGCTTCTTCGTCTCGTTGCAAGATTTCACCCCGTAGAGACGAAACAGACGTTGTCAGCCAGTTACGAGCAAACATAATCACTAAAGCTTGTTCTTTCATCAGGAGTACGCCGAGATAATCTCGTCTCGAGAAGAAACTGCAATGGTCAGTACCGTTGCTCAACCACCACAGTCAGACACTGGCACAGAAATCATTGCAGTTATAGTAACCGAGACCACGCGGTCTCGGCAGGCTGCAATAACCACCTTCACCATGCAATGTTCAAGGCTTTGCTCTTCCTTTGCTCTGGTGCTATTATTGTTATCATTGGTAGCAACTTCAAAGGATTATATGGGTGGTTTGCACAAATACATGCCAATTACTAATATCTGTTTCTTGATTGGTTGTTTGGCAATTGCTGGTATTCCTCCATTTGCAGGTTTCTTCTCAAAGGATGAGATTATCTCAGCATGTAATGCACTCCCTGGTGTGAAGGACAAGCTTTTGAAGTGGATTATGACACTCGTAGCTGGTATGACAGCATTCTATATGTTTCGTCTCTACTACGTCATTTCTGGGGTGAGTCTTACTATGAGCAGGACCCAGAGAATCGTCGTCGTCCACAGGAAGTACCATTCGTAATGTGGGGTCCATTGGTATTCCTTGCACTATCTCTATTACGGCAGGTTGGATTCCATTTGGTCACTTTGTAAGTGCTAATGGTCTCAGCTATGATATCCACCTTGACTGGAACATTGCTACAACCAGTATTATTGCAGCAGTTATCGGTATTGCTCTCGCAACTTGGATGTACATGGGTAAGAAGCAACCTGTTGCTGATGCTTTGCAGCGTACCTTCCCACGTTTGCACAAAGGCTGCCTCAACAGATTCTATATTGACAACGCATGGCAATTCTTTACTCATAAGATTGTTTTCCGTTGCTTCTCTATTCCTATTGCATGGTTTGATCGTCACGTTGTGATGGTACTTTCAACTTCATGGCGGGGAACACAGGGAGGCTGGTGAGTCTATCCGTTCATGGCAGAGTGGCGATGTCCGTCAGTATGCCATCTGGTTTATCACTGGTGCAGTAGCATTATATTACGTATTGCTGAGTTTTAAGAAAATGGGTTGGATATTAACTGTATTTGTAATTATCCCCGTCCTGATGCTTTTCGCCCTTTGGGTAGCTAAGAATGATAATCAGGTACGCGGCGTGATGGTAGCCGGCTCTACGGCACTTTTGATAGAGTGCTATCTGGCTGACCGTTTATTTTTGTTCAGCAGCGCAACGCAGGTAATCAGCGATGCGATGCTGTTGACAAACTCTGTCATGTGGTTTAAAGCCCTCCAAATATTGCCTTTTCGGTAGGTGTGATGGCATCTCTGTCGTAATGATTCTGCTTTCTGCAATCATTGTTTTCACAGGTACTTTGCCAGCTGGCAGCTTGAACTAATGAAGAAGGAGTACTTCCTTGGTTTGTACTCTTGTCTTCAGGTGTATTTGGCTTCTTCATCTCTACGGATATGTTCACTATGTTCATGTTCTATGAGGTAGCACTTGTTCCTATGTACCTCCTCATCGGTGTATGGGGTACAGGTCCTAAGGAGTATTCTGCGATGAAACTTACTCTGATGTTGATGGGTGGTTCTGCACTTCTGGTACTCGGTATCCTTGGTATCTATTACTTTAGTGGTGCTACCACAATGGATGTGATAGAGTTTGACTCGTATGCATGCTATGCCAAAAGAATATTCAGAACATCTTTTTCCCATTGGTATTTATCGGTTTCGGTGTTCTTGGTGCTTTGTTCCCATTCCATACATGGTCACCTGACGGTCATGCTTCAGCCCCTACTGCTGTGTCAATGCTCCACGCAGGTGTGTTGATGAAAGCTTGGTGGTTATGGCTGCTTGCGTATTGCAATGTTCCTTATGCCTGACGCCTTGGAGATGTGGGCACCTGTATTCCTTGTGTTGACAACAATCTCTGTAGTGTATGGTGCACTTTCAGCTTGTGTACAGACAGACTTGAAGTATATCAATGCTTATTCTTCTCGTCTCTCACTGTGGATGGTACTCTTCGCTTTAGTTATGACCACACAGACAGCTATCACAGGTGCAATCCTTCAGATGCTTTCACATGGTTTGATGACAGCCTTGTTCTTTGCATGTATTGGTATGATTTATCACCGTGCAGGAACACGTGATGTTCAGTTACCTTGGAGGTCTTATGAAAGTTATCCCATTCTTGGCTGTGTCTTACGTAGTAGCAGGTCTTGCTAACCTTGGTTTACCAGGTTTCTCTGGCTTTGTTGCCGAAATGACAATCTTTATTGGTTCATTTGAGAATGCAGGTACATTCCATCGTGTAGCAACAATCATTGCTTGTACAGCAATTGTTATCACGGCTGTTTATGTCTTGCGTGTTGTAGGAAAGATACTCTTCCAGAAAATTCAAATAAGAAGTTCTTCGAGTTGCATGATGCTACATGGGACGAGCGCTTTGCTATCGGCTGCCTAATCTTCTGCGTTGCAGGTTTGGGTTTATGCCCGCTCTTCTTTGAGAATATGATTATGGATGCGGTTCATCCTATCTTTAATCACATTATCACATATACCAAATTTGGGTAATCTTTAATAAACTGGCGAAATGAATTATAGTGATTTCTTTAAGATGCTTCCGAGGCAAGTCTTGTTGCCATCCTGATTGTTTTGTTCGTTGCTGACTTTGCAACGGCAAAGACTGAAGAACGTAAGTGGTTCAATCCGCTGGCTAGTACTCTTGCTTCTGAACACATTTGTGCCTCTGTCCTATGGAGTCACAGAAGTTTGTTCGGTGGTATGTATGTAACAAGTCCTTCTGTTGATGTTATGAAGGCTATACTCTCTATGGGTACCTTTATCGTTGTCATTCAGAGTCGTGTTTGGTATCAAAAGAGCGGTAAGGAAGCTGAGTTCTACATGCTTATTGTTTCAACACTGCTTGGTATGTTTGCCATGATGAGCGCTGGAAACTTTGTTATGTTCTTCCTTGGTCTTGAAATGGCTTCGGTCCCAATGGCATGTGCTATTGCTTTTGACATGTATCGTAAGAACTCTGCAGAAGCGGCTGCAAGTTTATCTTGACCGCAACTTTCTCAAGTGGCGTGATGCTTTATGGTATCAGCTTCCTTTATGGTCAGTTCGGTACACTTTACTTCGCTGACATTGCTGCAAGAATGGAGCCTACTCCAATGGTTGTGATAGGGCTCGTGTTTTTCTTTAGTGGTCTTGGATTCAAGATTTCTCTTGTTCCATTTCACTTCTGGACAGCTGATACCTATCAGGGCGCACCAACAACCGTTACTGGTTATTTGAGCGTAATCTCAAAAGGTGCTGCAGCTTTCACATTGTTGAGTATTCTCTTCCATGTCTTTGGTGGTATTATGGAGTATTGGCACGTTTTGCTGATGATTGTTGTTGTTCTTTCAATTACCATTGCTAACCTCTTTGCCGTTCGTCAGAATGAGTTGAAGCGCTTCATGGCGTTCAGTTCCATCTCACAGGCGGGTTACATTATGTTGGCAGCTGTTGGTAATAATTGGGCAAATTCCGTTGCTGCTCTTAGCTACTATATATTGATTTATGTTGTTGCAAACATGGCAGTCTTCACAATCATCTCTGTTGTTGAACAGAACAATGGCGGTAAGACCAATATCGATGATTACAATGGATTCTACCAGACCAACCCACGTCTGAGCTTTTTGATGACCTTGGCGATGTTCTCACTCGGAGGTATTCCTCCATTTGCAGGTATGTTTTCTAAGTTCTTCATCTTCATGTCAGGTGTTAATGGTGCTGACATTAACACGACGATAGGGCGCATGGGCATATGGTGTTGTTTTCATTGCATTGCTCAACACCGTTATCTCACTCTACTACTATCTCAAGATTGTAAAGGCAATGTATATTGTTCGTACAGACAATCCGTTGCCAACCTTCAAGAGTGATTGTAACACTAAGTTTGCGTTGGCTATTTGCATGGCTGGTATCGTCCTCTTCGGTGTATGCAGTTTTGTATATGACTGGATTGCAGCTGCAGTCTAATAGACGCTACATTATTAGTTAAGTAATATGAATCGCTTAAGGATCTGTTAGATTCTTAGGCGATTTTTGATTTTAGTGGCTCTATAACGAATCGTGTGGGTAATTCGTCATAGAACCTAAAAATATTGTCAAAAATATAGCCTCAACGAAACACAACTCCAAATTGACCTTAGTTTTAATACGTTTAACTCACATTAAAATCCTACCCTTCCATATACAGCAATGGTATTAATCCTTCGCACATGTTGTGCATACCATCCGCACCACATGTGCTAAGCACCCCACCACATGTGCTGAGCATCCGCACCACACGTGCGGAATATCAACACACAACCCACACGATTCGTTATTGAACCTTTATTTTATTTGTCTATATAAAGCATATCACAATCATAATCATAATGCTTTCTACTTTGGCATAGATAGCATCTTTGCCAGCGTCCCCTTGTTTAATAGCTCTGTTGCAGAACGTAAGAAGACGGATTAATCTATAGATTGAAAGGGCTTTGAATTAAACGAGATTTCAAATGTCATCTCATACTAATCGTTGCATGATAACCTTTATTTTTGAACAGTATAGCTTCCTACCATACAAACTACTAAACAACCCTCTGGTTAACTTTACTTTTGCAACGCTTTTTCACACAATGCATTTCCTATGGTACATAATCTTAGTGGTTATAATCTTCCGCACATGTTGTGCATACCCTCCGCACAACGTGTGTTAAGCCTCACACCAAAAGCAGTAGAAAGTCCGCACAACAACAGATGTTGGTATATAATCACAAGTAAAGTAATAATTATGACCTTAAAGTTATCCGACCTCATTGTATTAGTATTAGGTTTAATTTCCTGTCACTCATATCAATAGTTGTCGTGAATTTAATTGTTGTATCACAGAAAAATATGAGAACTGTTAAAAGTGCCAGCAACTAAAAATTAAAAATAATCTTGTTTAAGGTAAAATATCTGTCTTATTTGGTATTATTTATTATTCCAAGGCTTAGAAGGGGTTTTATTACTAGGTTTTTGTACTTCTATTTCCCAATCTTGTCCTCCTAAATCAAAGTCTCATAAAACAAAAACAGACTCGCTATACTAGAGAGTCTGTCAGTTTATTTTGAAATTCACAATTCTGTTAGAATGGTAAATCGTCAGTAGAATTTTTCATCTGTCTGTGCAGGAGGGAATGGAGTCGCCTGTGGTGCAGATGGTGTTGGCTGTGGTGTAACAGGAGCTGCTGCAACAGGTGCGCCAGCCATGGCAGCTGTAGCATCTACACGCTGAATGTTCCATGCACGAATATTGTTAAACCAACTAGTAGTGTATTCATGTGCGTCAATGTCAAAGCTAACATTAAGCTCTTCACCAGCCTTTATAGCGAACTGCTCAATTCTATCAGCACCAAAGACGTTGAAAACCATTTTCTTTGGGTACTGGTCGTGTGTCTCAATCACATATTCTTGTGACTTCCATGGTCCTCGAGCTGAAGTTCCTTCACGTGGAGGAAGGACTGCAATTACTTTTCCTTGTAAATCCATTTATCTTACTTGTTTTGGTTATTTTAATACTTTGTTCTGTTTGCGAAATTACTAAAATAGTTCTAAAAACCGAAACTTTTTATACTTAATTTTTGTTTTTCACATCCCTTTTTTTGTATTTTGTACGATGAAGATGAAAGCTGTTATGGACTTGTTCCATTCATTGAATACTATATAGTAAACAGAATATTAACTAAAAATAGATACTAATGAGATTTAACCTTTCAAGCACTGCATTGAGCAGCCGGTTGTTAACTCTCTCTCGAGTAATCAATAGTAGAACTCTCTGCCTATCTTAGATTGCTTCTTATTTGAAGTTCATGATGGTCAGCTTACTATTACCGCATCAGATAGTGAGAATGTCATGCGCGGAACATTGAATCTTGAGAGCTGTGAAGGTGAGGGTGATTTTGTGGTAAACCATCATACGATTCTTGATGCTGTGAAGGAATTTGCCAGAACAGCCATTAACATTAGATGTAAATCTTGATGAGATGAACATTTATGTAACCTATCAGAATGGTTCTTATAACTTCCCTATCCTCGGTGCTGACGAATACCCTAAAGCTCAGCCAATATCCGACAATGCCACAACCATAATTTTTCAGGCTGATAAATTATCTGATAGCCTGATTCGCTCTCTTTTGCAACAGCGCAGGATGAGCTCCGTCCAGTGATGAATGGTGTTTATTTCGATTTAAAGGATGATGGTTTAGCAGTTGTTGCTAGCGATGGTCATAAGCTTGTTAAAAATAAGATCTTTTTCTATAAAGAATGATGTTCCTGCATCGTTTGTTCTTCCTAAAAGCCAGCTTCATTGTTGAAGAATGTTCTTTCAAAAGATGGTGGTGATGTTGTTATTCGATTCGATGAGCGTTCAGCTGCAGATTTCTTTTTGCTGAAGGTAATCTTGCTTGTCGTTTGATCGAGGGAAATATCCTAGTATAATAGTGTTATTCCCCAGGACAATCCTCATCAGCTAACAATTGATCGTAAGTCATTGATTGGCGCATTACGCCGAGTGTTACCTTTTGCGAGTGATTCTTCACAGCTAGTTCGTTTCCATGTCTCAACAGGTCAGTTGGAACTGAATGCTGAAGATATCGATTTTGCAACAAGTGCCAAAAGAGTGTTACTTGTGAGTATGGTGGTATTCCCTATGAGCATTGGTTTCAAAGGCTCAAGTATGCGATATTTTGAACAACCTTGAGTGCGATGATATTATCATCCAATTGGCTGACCCATCACGTGCTGGGTGTAATCGTGCCGGGTGTTCAACCAGAGAATGAGGATATCCTTATGCTTATATGCCGATGCTTTTTGAACGATTAAATAACATAATCAGATTTTTGGGAGGATGGCTGTATATCTTCTATATAGCCACCCTCCTTTTACATTATATATAGGGTTATACATAAACATGAAGCTGAATTTGACAAAGCCTCTGATTGTTTTTGATTTGGAAACAACGGGACTTGACCTTGTAAATGATCGTATCATTCAGATTTCTTACATCAAGGTTTTTCCAGATGGAAAGGAAGAGAGAGAATATATTTATCAATCCAGAGAAGCCGATACCTGCTGAAGTAACCATGTTGACGGGTATTTCAGAAGCGGATGTAGTTGATGCCCCCACTTTTAAAACAGAAGGCAAAGGAATTAGCTGAGGTTTCTGGTTGTGATTTCGCAGGCTTCAATTCAAATCGTTTTTGATGTACCTATGTTGGCTGAGGGTTTCTACGTGCAGGTGTTGATTTTGATTTCTCTAAATGTCGTCTAATTGATGCACAGAATATCTATCATAAGATGGAACGACGAAATCTTGCTGCTGCATATAAATTCTATTGTGGCAGAAAGATGGAAGATGACTTTGAAGCTCACAGAGCTGATCAGGACACTGAAGCTACTTGGCGTGTGCCTAGGGGTGAACTTGAAAATGTATGCACTTGATAAACATGACGAAGATGATCGTGTGTTAAACAACGATATGGATGAACTTGCAGAATTTTCTCGTATGAATGATTTTGTCGATTTTGCAGGTAGAATGATATGGCTGATATGACCGATAAAGATGGAAAGCAAATTTTTGACTGCTGATGAAACCACGTCGTCATGAAGTATTTAACTGGTAAGTACAAAGGTTGGGATGTTGCGGAGGTGTTACGTAAAGATCCAGGTTATTATAGTTGGATGCTTGCAAGTGACTTCACCTACAATACAAAAACCAGGTTTTGACACGTATTCGTCTCAGAGAGTTTAATAATAAATAAGATAATGCTGAAAGGAAGAAAATAGTTTTAGAGCATAACTGGCTCCTATTGCAGCATATAAGAGTTGTCTTATCATCCGAGGCTGATAAAGAGTGGGGCTGAGGTACAAGTAGTCTATCACGCCTGCAGGTAAGGAATTTATCACTCCTATCACACTGTCTGCATTGACTCATATGCCCGTTGTCAGTGGGTTCTTCTCGCAAAAAGATGGTACGTGGAATTCACATGTTGACCTAGGATTATGGGCAGATGCAATGGTTATTGCTCCTTGTACTGCAGCAACATTGGGTAAGATGGCTAATGGTGTTGCTGACAACATGCTTATTACTACATATCTTTCAATGAAAGCACCGTATTCATTGCTCCCGCAATGGACTTGGACATGTATAAGCATCCTTCAACACTCAAAAACATAGATACTTTGCGTAGCTTTGGCAATCATATTATTGAGCCGGAATGGACATCTTGCCAGTGGTCTTGAAGGAAAAGGGAGGATGGAGGAGCCTGAGAATATTGTTAGAGCTTTTGGATAATTTCTTCCATGTTCTGTCGAACTTCTGTCTTATACAGAAGATTTAAAAGATAAAAGATTCTTATAACAGCTGGTCCAACATACGAAAAAGATTGACCCTGTACGTTTTATAGGTAACTATTCGTCGGGTAAGATGGGATTTGCTCTCGCTGAAGAATGTTACCGACGTGGGAGCAAAGGTTGTACTCATAGCAGGGACCTGTAAACCTCTACTTGTTCAAGCGGTATTCATCGCATTGATGTTGAAAGTTGCATGGAAATGTTTGATGCCGCAGTTGGGAGAATTTACGGAATGTGATGCTGCAATACTTTTGTGCTGCAGTTGCTGACTTTCGTCCAGAGGTGGTTGCGGAACGAAAAATTAAACGTAAGGGTGACGATTTGTTATTAAAACTGAAACCTACGCAAGATATTGCTGCAACCATAGGTGGTATGAAGAGAGATAATCAACGTATAGTTGCTTTTGCTTTAGAAACGAATGAAGAAGAGTAATGCGCAAAGAAAGTTAGAAAAAAGAAGAATGCGGACTTTATCGTGTTGAATTCAACGCGGATTCCTGGAACGACTTTTCCAGGCAGATGATAACCAGATAACGATTATCAATAAAGAAGGTAAGAAGAGTTATGCTAAGAAACCAAAGACAGAAGTGGCTCATGATATTATTGATGAGCTTGTTGCTATTCTCTAACAGAAAGCTATCTGCACAAGAATTAAACGCAAAAGTAACCATGAATCATAATCAGATTCAGGGTACGGATGCTTCTGTCTTTGAGAATTTACAACAGACGTTGGAACAGTTTATTAATACGCGTCAATGGACTCATTATCAGTTTCAAAAATGAACGCATAAACTGTAATTTTTAACATTACCATTAGCAAATATGATCCAAGTAACAACCTCTTTACTTGTACTGCTTTGATACAAGCAAACCGTCCTGTATATAATGCGGCTTATAGTTCAACACTCTATAATAATCAAGATGCCGATTTTAATTTCACCTTTGCTCAGTTTGACCAAATTGAATTTAATGAAGAGAATGTTGATAATCAGCTAACCGCTCTTATCGCTTATTATGCATATCTTATTATTGGATTAGATTTGGACTCTTTTTCTCCTATGGGTGGGGAAGACATCTTACAACGATGTATGATTCTACTAATAATGCACAAAATCTTAATTTTACAGGGATGGAAAGCTTTTGATAACTCTCGTAATCGTTTTGCTATTATCAATGATTATCTTGATGGTGCCATGAAGCCTTTCCGACAATTGCAGTACGACTATTACCGAACAGGTTTTGGATGAAATGGCTAACAATGGAGAACGTGGTCGTACAAACATTACAGCAGCCTTGGAAAATGGATTAAAGAAAGCACATGAGAAACCGTCCGATAAGTATGCTACCACAAATTTGGACAGACTACAAGAAGGACGAGTTGGCTAATATATAAAGGCAAAGGAACACAAAAGGAAAAAGAGATGGTTTATGATATTCTATTAGGTATCAAATGCCAGTCAGAATATTACATGGGATAAAATAAAACAATAGTAATCTCATTATAGGATAGAGCTGTCCTCTGCTTTAACTTTTACATATTATAAGACAAATATATGCTGAAACATCTATATATAAAGAACTACACATTGATTGACCAATTGGATATTGCTTTTCACTCAGGTTTCTCGGTGATTACTGGTGAAACGGGAGCGGGAAAGAGTATTATCTTAGGGTGCAATCGGATTGTTATTGGGTAATAGAGCTGATAGCAAACAGATAAAGCAGGGGAGAAGAAATGTACGATTGAGGCACATTTCGACCTCTCTAACTATGGCTTTGAATCCTTCTTTGAAGAACAAGATATTGATTTTGAACCTGAAGACACAATTGTCCGTCGTGAACTAACGGCTACAGGAAAGTCACGTGCCTTTATCAACGATACGCCTGTATCACTGCAAATGATGCGTGCATTGGGTGAACAGCTTATAGATATTCATTCGCAGCATCAAAAATCTGTTGCTACAGAAGGATGACTTTCAGTTGAATGTTGTGGATATTATTGCTCAAGACAATAAGGAATTATCTGCTTATCGCTCGACTTATCAAGACTATAAAGAATCTGAAAGACGTCTTTCTGACATGAAAGAGAAGATTTCCAAAGCACAGGAAAAATGAAGAATTTATGCGTTTTCAGTTCAATGAATTGGAGACTGCTAATCTAATTGAAGGAAGACAAGAAGAACTTGAGCAAGAAAGTGAAACTCTCTCTCATTCAGAAGATATCAAAACGGCTTTCTATGAGGCAGATAATCTTTTGAATGATGACGACAATGGAGTTATCCGGAAGTTAGGACAATGTCTGGATAGTCTTGGCAATATCGAGAAGGTATATCCTAAAGCACAGAAGTCGCACAGCGTTTTGTCATCAGTACATATAGAACTGAAAGATATTGCAGGTGAGATTGGTAGTGAAGTTGAGAATATTGACTTTGATCCTTCTCGATTAGATAGCATTAATCAGCAGCTTGATTTGCTGAATACACTTGAGCAGAAGTATCACGTTTCTACGGAGAAAGAACTCATCGAGATACGTGATGACATTGCTAATCAGCTAAAGAATATTGATAACAGTGATGAAGAACTGGATTTACTTGAGCAAGAAGTGAAGACAAAACTTACTGTTTGTGAAAAATCAAGCAGAGAAGTTGACCGCACTCAGGCGTAAGGCTGCTAAGATTGTTGAGGAACAGATGAGTAGCCGACTGATACCATTGGGTATTCGAATGTTAGGTTTTAAAAGTTGATTTGTCACTTAAGCCTTTGTCAATAGATGGTGCTGATAAGGTCCAATTCCTTTTCTCTGCCAATACAAGTACGGCTATGGAGCCTGTTGCACAGGTAGCGTCTGGTGGTGAGATTGCTCGTGTAATGTTGTCATTGAAGGCAATGGTAAGTGGGGCAGTGAAGCTGCCAACAATTATCTTTGACGAGATTGATACAGGGTGTTAGTGGTAAAATTGCTCAGAAGATGGCACTTATCATGCAAGAAATGGGCAATAATAATCGTCAAGTGATTTTCCATTACTCACCTCCCACAGATTGCTGCTTTGGGCAGCTCACACTATAAGGTTGAGAAGGAGGAGACGACAGAAGGAACGCGTAGTCACATGCGTGAACTGACTCAAGAGCAGCGTGTGAATGAAATTGCACAGATGCTTTTCAGGGTGCTGATGTCTCTGATGCAGCTTTACAGAATGCTCGTGAACTATTAGATTTAAGTATGAAGAAATAAAATACCTTACAAAAATATACAATGAAAGAAATAATAAGCATGAAACTAAAAACTTTAATTTTTGACCATTGCCCTTATATTGGGTGTCTTTACGAATATCTCTGCTCAACCTGGTGCGGTTAAGAAGGCTGCAGATGCTGCTTTTTACATTAACAACCTTTAAGGGCAGATGGCAGCATCTTGGCAACATCTAATGGCGTATGCATTACTACTGATGGTATTGCGATAAGTCCGTGAAACCTTTTGTCCGGAGCAGAAAAGGCTGTTATTATTGATGCAAAAGGTCAGAGACACGAGGTGGAGTGTCTGCTGGGTGCCAATGATATTTATGATATTGTTAAGTTTCAAGTGACTGGTAAAACTGTTGCAGCGCCATTGGCCACAGTTGTTGCTGCCGGTGAAGAAGCATGGGTAACTCCGATATTAAAGAGTGGTAATGCAGAGGGCTGATGTTTCTGAGTGTTGAGAAGTTCATGGACAAGTATAATTATGCTATCCTGAAGTCATCAGCTACTGATAAGTTGAATGGTGCACCAGTCGTTAATAGCAAAGGACAGGTTGTCGGTTTGTTTAATATATCAGGTGACTTACAGAGTGCAACAGATGTAAACTATGCAAAAGACTTTGTGCTAAAAGGGCTTTCACAGAATGATGTTACACTTCGTCAGAGTGGTATTCGTATAGGGTTTGCCTAACACGACTGAAGAAGCTGTTGTTGCCTTGATGCTCTCATCGGAGAAACCGACTAACGTTCACGAGGCTGTTGTTAATGAGTTTATCACCAAGTTTCCACAAACCAACGATGGATATTATGCTTTAGCGAACATACAAATCGCCAAAGGCGAGATGGCTAGTGCTGACAAGACTATGCAGACAGCTATCGGGAAAGTAACAGCGAAGGATGAAGCGCATTATAACTATGCTCGTCTTATCTATCGTTTTGCAGTTACTCATGAGACTGATGAAAAACAAAATCTCTTGGATGGACGCTCGACAAAGCTTTTAGATGAAATAAAAAAAGGCTCAATCTACTAAATCAAATGATGCTATCGCCATCTCCAGCACAGATAACCTTTGCAAAAAGGCGATTATACAAAAGCGTATGAAGAGTTTGAGGCACTGACAAAGACGAAGTTTAATAATCCTGAACTTTATTTAGAGATGGCGCAAAGTCGTCAGCATTTGGGGCTAATGACCAAGAGATTCTTGACTTACTTAATAAAAGTATTGAAATGTGTGATACACCATACGTATCTACTTCTGCACCATATTTCTATACACGTACTAGCAGTTAGAGAAGATGGGTGAGTATAGAAAGGCAGTACAGGATTATTATACCTATGAATATTTTAATCAAGGACGTCTTGGGGCTGCTTTTTATTATATGCGTGAACAATGTGAGATAAAAACTGTATGTGGCAGCAAGCGCTGCAGGATATTCTGATCGCTTCTCGACTAGAGCCAAAAAGAAGCTTTATATCCGACAGAGTACCGGTAGCCTTCTGTTACGTCTTAACAAAATAGATGCAGCTATCAGTGCTGCGCAACAAGCGATTCAACTCGATGCCGCTTCACCCGATGCCCTATCTTATTCTTGGTATTGCGCAATGTGAAAGTAAGCAGAAAGAAGAAGGTCTTAAGAATATTCAAAAAGGCTAAGGAACTTGGCAACACGCAAGCTGATACCTTCTTGCAGAAGTACAAATAAATTTACCAGATAGGTTTATTGTCACAAAATTTGGTGGAATGGAATTTGGTAGAATCGAATTAAATCTGTACCTTTGCACCCGCATGATGGTTCCGTAGCTCAGTTGGATTAGAGCAACAGCCTTCTAAGCTGTGGGTCTTGGGTTCGAACCCCAACGGAATCTACTGAGTGTTATAAGAGGAATACCTATGAGTGTATTCCTCTTATTGTATTTTTACAAACTAGATGTTATACATTCTGTAATATGCGGTAGGTGAATGGTGAAAGAATATTTTTCGTTACTACAATGGGATAAGACAGCCCTTGACTATCACATCGGTAAACTTACGTTCATTACTAAATATATACGAAAAAGACGGGAAAAACATCTACTTTAAGGAGCTACTTATGTTTTACTGAGTCATCCATAAAAACTAATATGCTGTCATTCTACTCATATTTGCTAGGGCTTTAACTTGTTGAAGTTCTGTGAAATATAGCAAATGTTAAAAATGACAGTAACATAAAAAATAAAACAATTCATGTGTTTTATATAATGAGTTATTGCTTATATGGCGAGTATATACTATTCCAAAGTCTGGTAGTGATTTATTTAACAAGGTTTATGTAACTATTCTCATACCTTTTCCTACTTGACCAACTTTAAATCTATATAAAACTATCATCGTGTTTGTTTCACAAACAAAATAACAAAGTTAGAATTTTTATAGACTTTATCATTTTTGTTTTGTTATGATCAGAAAAAAGGGGAAACCTAGCTAGATTCCCCTTTCATTTAGATTATATTTATAGTAAGTTGTTCATTCTACTATAAGCGTTCTTATTTTTTTAATTGCTTTTTAAGAAGCTCTGGAATTTCACTAGTCTCTCGTGCAACAGGTACACCAACAGCTTCAAAAGCAGCTATTTTTCACTTGCCGAACCAGATCCACTTGAAATGATAGCGCCAGCATACCCATCTGTTTTCCCGGAGGAGCCTGCTGACCGAGATAAACACAGCAACAGGTTTCGTTACGTGTTCTTTGATAAACTTAGCAGCACGCTCTTCGGCATCACCGCCAATTTCTCCAATAAGTGCAATGCTATCAGTTTCAGGATCATCTTGGAACATACGAAGAAGTTCCTCGAAATAAAGTCCAACTACTGGGTCACCACCTACACCAACTGCGGTAGATTGTCCTAAGCCAGCTTGTGTAAGGTTGTAAAACTACTTCATAAGTGAGAGTACCACTACGACTGATAACTCCGGTATGTCCTTTCTTGAAGATGTTTGTTGGCATGATACTCAGCCATACTCTCTTCAGGAGAAATAAGACCAGGACAGTTAAGTAGCAAATCACTTTACACCTTTAATCTTTTGCATAACGCTGTGCAGCAACAGCATCAAGTGTAGAGTACACCTTCCGTGATACAGATGACGAGTTGGACACCACCATCAATAGCCTCAAGCATAGCATCTTTAGCAAATTGTGCTGGGACAAAGATGATAGATGTATTGGCACCTGTTGCAGCAACAGCATCCTTAACGGTGTTGAATCACAGGGATACCACATACTTCCTGCCCAGCTTTACCTGGTGATGTACCGCCGACTACGTTAGTGCCATACTCTTTCATTTTTGAAGCGTGAAAAACTACCATCACGACCTGTAATGCCCTGTACGATTAACTTTGTATCTTTATTAATTAGAATACCATAACTCTTTGTTTTTAAAGTTTTTTGCTCCAGTTCTACAGCTTTTATGTCCAGCATCTGCCATACTTGTGCCGACAGTGAAGTGTGTACCCTCGAGGATAGCTCTTCCTTCTGCTTCATTGGTTCCTGTCAGGCGGATATAATAGGAATATCGGGTCTTAATAACCTGAATAGCTTCTAAAAGTCCGTTTGCAACATCATCACAGCGTGTAATACCACCAAAGATATTAATTAAAACGACTTTCACGCTTATCGCTCAAAAAGAAGCTTCATAGCTTCTACAATTTTTCTGGATTTGAACCACCGCCAATATCAAGGAAGTTTGCTGGTTTCACCGCCATAGAGTTTAATCATATCCATGGTACTATAGCAAGACCTGCACCATTTACCATACAGCCAATAGCTTCCACCAAGATTTACATAGCTGAATCCCTTTATCTTTTGCATCACGTTCCTTACGTTCTTCCTCAGTTGGTTCAAAGAGTTCTGCAACATCAGGGTGACGGAAAAGAGCGTTGTCGTCAAAAGGTCATCTTAGCATCAATTGCCTTTAGCGTACCATCCTTCAACATTACAAAGGGTTGATCTCTGCTAGAGATGCATCTTTCTCTGTAAACAATTTATATATGTTCTTGAAGATTGGTACAGCTTGTTTTTACTTGTGCCATATCATCAAAGAGTTTGAAGCTGCTTCACGTGCAGAAAAATCACTCATGCCAATAACAGGGTCAATGACAATCTTCTCAATTTTCTCTGGTGTTTCTTTTTGCTACCTGTTCGATATCCATGCCACCAGCACGGCTTAACATCAACATTGGACACTTTGATTTACGATCAACGAGAATACTCATATAGTATTCAGATGCTATATCAACAGCCTCGCTAACAAGTACTCTGTCAACGATGAATCCCTTGATGTTCATACCCAGAATAGCTTCTGCATGCTGGCGAATCTCAGCCTCATTACTGCAAGTTTTACACCACCAGCCTTACCGCGACCGCCAGTGTGAACCTGAGCTTTCACAACAGCTTTCTCAATACCTAATTGCTTGTAGGCTTCAACAGCTTCATCAGAAGTACGGCAAATAATATTATGGTCTACTGAAGCCCATAACTCTGCAAAGAATTTCTTTTGCTTGATATTCATGTACCTTCATACGATTTGGGTTTTAAATTATATAATATGTTTTAATTGTTTAGGATCTCATGAAGTGTATTTATTTCCTATTTGTTAATCAATAATCTTGTGCTATGCGCTCACCTCGCAAGACAGCTAATGCATTTTCTGTCAATGCCTGCATCTCATCCTGACCGGGATAAACATAGATTGGAGCAAGGTAACTAAGGCGTTTTTGAGTACTTCAATAATGTAATCTGATTTTGCCATGCCGCCTGTGAGCAAGATCGCATCAATATTACCACATAATACTGCACCTTCTGATGCAATATTTTTGCGATATGCCATATCATTGCTGAAACGACTAGTTCAGCATTACTATCACCAGCCTTTATCCAATTAATTATCTCTTTGAGATCATTCGTTCCAAGATGAGCGATGAGACCTGCCTGTCCACTCACTCTCTTTAATAGCTGCTCTTCTGTAAACTTTCCACTGAGCAGAGACGAATTAAATCTGCAGCTGTAGTGAGCCTGCCTCGTTCTGGTGAGAAAGGTCCTTCACCATCTAATGCGTTGTTCGCATCAATGACCTAAAGTCCATGAGAATGTCTGCTATAGAAATTCCTCCTCCCAGATGACATATAATAAGATTCAGTTTCTCATAACTCGTTCCCATGTCTTTTGCGAAACGCCTACCAATAGCTTTTTGGTTTAGAGCATGCCAAATACACATTCGTGGCATTAGAGGAGCCAGATATGCGTGCTTCAGGTTCCATTTCATCAACAACACCAGGGTCTGCTATGAAACTTTTACAGCTAGGGATATCGCTTGCTATTTCGTATGCAATCATACAACCTAGGTCGCAAACATGCTGATGAATGGCTTGTTGCTGATCAATTATCATCTGTTCAGTAATAGTAAACACACCACTTGATACGGGTTTTGTAAGTCCACCACGACCAATAACAGCATCGAAGTTCAAAGGGATATTTCTATTCTTCAACTCCTCAATAACAACCTGTTTCCGAAAAATGGTATTGGTCAGAGATACGTTTGAATTTACTCAGTTCTTCTCTGGAATGTGCAATATCAGCGACAAAAACGAGTTGATCATCATTAGCAAGTGAGATCTTAGTAGATGTAGATCCAGGGTTGATAGCTAAAAATCTTGTATGCCATAATAATTTATTTATCCTCCTTATTATATAAGCTATCTGAAATAAGACTTGAAGTGCTAGACTATAGAATTTGGAATCAATTGTATCACCTCGACTTGGGAGAACAACTGGAGCTAATGTTCCTTGAAGGACAGCAGCTGTTTCAGCATGACAAAAGAGTGTAATCGTCTTGTAAAAGAGATTGCCTGCTTCAATGTCAGGGAAGACTAAAGCATCAGTATCACCACCGATAGGAGAGTTTATCTTTTTATTTTCAAAGCATCAGTTGAGCATGACGTTTTTAAATCTAAAGGTCCATCTATAATACATTTCCCAAATACTCCTTTTTCTCCTTCTTCTTTTTAATACTTTGTATGAAGCTGTGTATGGGAAAATGACGTTCGTCAACTTTTTCTGAGCAATGTATAAGAGCAATCTTAGGACATTCAATCTCGAAAGCATGACAAAAATCTACAATATATCTTACTTGCTCTTTACGTTGTTTATCCGTTGGGGTTGGGATTACAGCAGCATCTGTAAAGAAGAGTAGCTTCGGGTATTCAGGTAGTTTTGCAACAGTAATATGAGTTAACACCGTGTCTTTAGGAAGAATGCCAATTTTCTTATCAAGTATGGCACGTAGGAGGACGTCAGTATTTAGAAATCCTTTTAGAATAATATCAGCTCCTCCATTCTTTACCATTTCAACAGCCTTACGAGCAGCTTCTTCAGGTGAATTTGCAATGAAAGCTTGAAAAAGAATTCTTATCTGCAAATTCTTTTTGTTTGTTCTGAACATACTAGTACAGGTTTTATAAAACCTTCTTGTACAGCTTTTACACACAGCTTCTTGTGTGTGATTCTCTTCAGTACCAGACAACAACAGCTCGCTTGCAAATATTCTTGTTTTTAAGAAGAAGGACGAGCTTTTTAAAGTCCGTGATAATCTTTTTCTTCGCGCATAGTTTATCGATTTTTCAGTTACAATTTTTATACAAGGGCAAAAGATACTATTTTGTTTTTGGATTATGCTCGATATTTAAAGAAAAACAAAAGAAATGTTTTCATTAGCGTATATTTGCATTAAAAATTGATTTGATATATGAAAACGATTTTTATTTGATTGTATTTGTATGCTTGTTATGTTTTTGTAGCTTCTGCTCAACGTGTTAAGCGTTCTTTTATTCCTTATGGGAGCCATTTTCTATAATAGTCAGTGGCAAGGTGTTGCTAGCGCTGATAAAAGCAACATATTATAGGATTTTTGGGCGTTGATAATAAGGGACAAAAGATATTTTATGATTATTTTTATAACTGGACAGCTGAAAGCAGAAAACATTATATAAGTATTAACAAACAAAACGATCATAACACGATACTAAATGGCGTGTGTAGAACATTCCATAAATCGGGTAGAGTAGAGTCTGTTTTACAATATAAGAATGGTAAGGCCAATGGGCGTGCTTTGTCATTTTTCCCGAATGGTAATATTGGTATGAAATTATCTTACCGCAATGGATTACTTGATGGACCATGCTACACCTATGCGGAGAATGTACGATTGGGAGTACCTACTATTTGGCGTAATGGTTCTAAAGTTAATGAGATTAAAGTGGTAAGGATCATTACATAGATAAAAACTAATGAGGATGAATTCTGTGAGCGTTATCGTCATGGTGAAGCAGTAATTATGGCGCAATCTAAGAACATCACTAAAGTAAGAGAAAAATAGTAATAGTGAAGAAAAAGATAAAAACAGCCAAAGACTACACTTACAAAAGATACTTTGACGTCTCAACCTGTACATGAGGAATTAGTTCATAATATACCTACAAAGAAGGATGACTCCTGGGTTAAAAACAATGAATTCAGTCATGCAACAGCGGAAAATAGATATGTTGGTAATATAAAATATCCAGAAACTTCAGATAAAGAAGTTGGATTGGGAAAGGAAAAATCTCTTTGGATATGAAACTAAAAAGAAAGGAGAATTCAATTTCGCTTATCTTTATAGTCTGTTACAGTAGAGAGGATGAGCGCTTGAAGAATCTAGGCGTACTAATAAATATCAGTCATAACTTTCAATTAACTTCTTCACAGATTATCGATGGTTTTTGGAGCGCAAAAAGAAGTAATCTTCAATCATAACATGATTTATGAATCCCAAAGTGGCAAAGACGAAATAACGGGACAGAAGCCAAGGCAAATAGGTTATTTTGGGACGGTTATTGGAAACAAGCTCCAAATTGACCGAATTAAAAATTTTTACTTGGTCTGAAGAAGAATGTATCATTTTGCACAAGATGCAGTACAAGCTGGTTTCAAAACACTTGGTGGAGTAGATTATCAGTCTGCAGATGGGAACTTTATTCTTGAACAAAAGACAAAACCAATAAAACTATGATGAGCATGAGGTTATAGTTACGTTTACTCATCAGCCTAATCTATATTCGGGACTTTTACCATATACAAATGGATATAAGATAAATTAATAAAACTTTTTAGATAAATTAAATCAAATATTATGCGATTTGACGTATGTCAATTAGCTTTTTAGTATATTTGCATCATAAAAATTAATTTTCTACTAAGAGAGAACTATAAAAACTCATTTTTATAATGAGTAATTACCAATAAACTATTTAAAAAGAGTTATGAAAGTTTTTGACAAGCTGTTGAATTGGTATCTTTCGATGAATGCGCTACCATATTGGGTTATCTTGGCGATCGACATTGCTATCTGTTATTTCTCAGGTATCTTTGTTTTCTGGTTATATTATCATGGTGCTGTATCTCCCGAGCATATTGTATTATTGACCAAGACTGTATTTATGTACATGATTTTTAACCTAATTGGTTTTAGAATTTTTCGTACATATTCAGGAATTATTCGTTACTCGTCATTCATTGATTTTGCAACGAGTTGTGTTAGCAATGTTCCTTTCTCTTGTTGTTGCTGAAGTAATGCATTATGTTGTTTACCACTGGAATCTTGAATTTGTTAGACTACAAGGAAGACAGATTGCCGCAATGTATCTTGTTGCAACAATTGGTATGATGGCTTTCCGCATATTAACAAAATCACTTTATGATGTATTATTTACTACAGATAAAAAGTATTCGTACACTCATCTATGGCGTGAAAGATGGTGGTGTTGGATTGGCTAAAAAACATAAGAACTGACAAAGCCACGTAAGTTTTTATTGAAAGGATTTATAGCGCATGATCCTTCGATTAAAGGTAAAATGCTCATGGGTGAGAAGATCTATCTTGTTGATGATAATCTAGCGGAGCATATTAAATCATTAAAAATAAAGGCCGTTTTGATATCACCATTACAGAATGAACGTTTTCGTAATGACACAAAAACTGCAAGATATACTTTTAACGCTTGGTGTACAGATCTTTATGAGTTCTGCAGAGAAAGAGTGGACTCAGAATGACGACTATACCAAGGTACAGCTGAAGGAAATTAGTATCGAAGACTTGCTTCCGCGTGACCAGATTAATGTAGATATGGATTCTATAGGAAACCCTGCTTCGGGATAAAAAGATAATGATTACAGGCTCCGCAGGTAGCATTGGTTCTGAGTTAGTACGCCAGATTGCTATATATAAGCCTGCAGAGCTTATTCTTATCGATCAGGCAGAAACACCTCAGCATAACATCAGACTGATGATGCAATTTGAATGGCCTGACATTAAAGCACATACTATTGTATCTAGTATATCCAATGCTGATAGAATGGAGAAGATTTTTCAGACCTATAAACCTGATTATGTATTCCATGCTGCTGCGTATAAACATGTACCAATGATGGAAAACAATCCTTCAGAAAGTGTACAGAATAATATTTGGGGTACAAAGGTTATTGCGGATCTTAGTGTAAAATATGGCGTTAAAAAGTTTGTTATGGTCTCAACAGATAAAGCCGTCAACCCTACGAATGTAATGGGATGCTCTAAGCGTATCTGTGAAATATATTGTCAGAGCCTTAACAAAATGATAAATGACCAGGCAAATGGAAAACCTGAAACTCAATTTGTAACTACTCGTTTTGGTAATGTGTTGGGTTCAAATGGGTCTGTTATTCCTTTTGTTTGAAAAAGCAGATAAAAGCTGGTGGTCCGGTGACAGTTACAGATCCAAACATCATAAGATTTTTCATGCTAATACCTGAGGCGTGTAAATTAGTGCTTGAAGCTGGAACTCATGGAAGTGGAGGGAGATATTTGTGTTTGATATGGGTAAACCGGTTAGAATTGCCGATCTTGCCAAACGAATGATAAAGCTTTCTGGGAGCAGAGAATGTTGAGATAAAATACACGGGTACCCTACGTGCAGGGAGAAACTATATGAAGAAGTCTTGAGTACAACTGAAAAATACGCTCCCAAGTTTCCACGAAAAAATTCGTATTGCTGAGGTACGTGAGTACGATTATAATGAAGTTAACAAACAGATTGAATCACTCATTGCTTTAAGTCATTCATATAATGATATGGCAATTGTTGAGAAAGATGAAGGAAATAGTACCAGAGTATGTAAGTAATAACAGTAAGTACTCTGTCTTAGACAAATAACTCGATATATGACTGACATATTATCTTCTCCATACTCTAATTTCTTAAAACTTTTGAAGAGTGAACTTTTGGCAGACGTCATTGGATTTATCTTTGAGCCATTCTGAATTTCTTTCAGTATATGATTTAGCTTCAAAACAGGCAGTATTAGGAATGATTGCTGAAAGCCTGATAAGGAATAATGTTTCTTTTGGAGAGAAAAGATGTCATGAAGGTTTTAGCCATTCAGGGTAGAGTTGCTACAACTAATAAGGCTGTTAACTCTGAGTTGCTATCCCTAAGTAAACTTTTTACAGAAAAATGATATTGAGTCTGTCGTCGTCAAAGGACAAACAATTGGCATCTATTACCCAAATCCACTAGCCCGTACACCTGGAGATATTGACTTCTATTGTAATGAAGATAATCTCCCAAAGATGATATCGGCAATGGCATCTACTTGGGGAATACATGCAGAGGGTAAACCATCTGAACAACATTTTTGAGTTAATTCATAACTCAATCATTTTGGAATTGCATCATTGTTTGATGAAATTTGCTAGTAAAAATCTCAGAAAATATGGGATAATATTTTTCTGTCTCTAACCCACAATCATGTAGAAATTGATGGATGTTCTATTCCGACGTTGGAACCGACCCTAAACTTATTATATACATTTTACATCTTTATCATCATTTGATAGAATTGGGAGTAGGATTACGTCAGTTTTGTGATGTTGCTATTCTTTTGAAAACATATTATAATTCAATTGATGAGAAACAGTTTTTCGAATGGTTAGATGCTTTTAGATTTTAGAAAGGCATTTGAGATTGTTCAGATGATATTAGTTGACATTTTAGGCATGGATAAAAAAATATGCATTGTCACCAATAGCTCCAGATAAAAGAATCTTTAAAGGCAATAAATATGTTTATGGATGTCGTATGGTTTGGAGGTAACTTCGGATTCCATGGACATAATCGAAAGTTCAGATTTAAGGCTCAATATTTCTTAATGACAACATACAGAAAGTTGCAACTTTACTATCGATTTTTATCGTTTCTCACCTCGTGAGATTAAAGCTTCAATATTTTCATCTGTCCCACACAAGGCACTTATGGCTATTAAAAGGGGACCTTAAAGGAGTCTAAACGATAATAGCATCACATAGAGCATAACGTCTTGTAATAAAAAGTAAGTAATTGTCTAAAGACAACTGTCTTTTTCTACTTGTAGATTAATCACAGGTATATTAGTTCTTTCTGAATAAAAACATTTATTTCAGAAAGAAATTGAACTATCCATTTACTTTTTATAAAAATATTTAATTTAGGAATTTCAGTTAATTCACTCCTGAATCTGCCAAAGAGCATTCAAAAACTGGATTCTTTTTCTTGGAAAAAGTCCCTAGAAAAAGAATTTGCCGTGTTTTCTGCTCAAAAATCTCAAATGTTGAGCCGTATGGGCATACCTGCCCCTTCCATACCTGCTATGGATGGAAATAAATCACCTTATCTTTTTATCAAGCCACCTTCTTCATGTCCCTACTATCTGCCTTGCGGCAAGAATGGCGGCATTAGCCGTATGGATTCCGAAGAAGAGCAGTAATGTTTCGCTGAACATGTTACGTGCCTTGATTCGCCCAACGGCATAGTGCTGTTTCTGGTTCCCGAAGCTGCCCTCCATTACCATGCTACTGAGGGTTTCTGATAATCTTTCTTGCCGTCCTGAGACATTCAGACTCTTCTTTGGCTTTTTGGACCTTTTCTGACGAAACAGGTCGTTATGCCTTATTCCGTACTACATTGTCCGGTTAGCATTGTTGGCATATATGGAATCGGCACCGACAGGCTTGACTTGGACTACCATCAGAGATTCCTGATAATCAATACATTGGCTCTATAATGAATCATGTGGGTAATTCGTCATAGAGCCTAAAAAATATTGTCAGAAGGTATAGCCTTCAACTAAATATAACTCGCAATTAACCTTAGTTTTAATTCACTTAATTCACATTAAATCCCTACCCCTACATATACAGCAACGGTGTTAATCCTTCGCACATGTGGTGCATACCATTCGCACCATTAGTGTTGAGCATCCGCACCACATGTGCTAAGCACCCGCACCAAACCGGTGGAATATCAACACACAACCCACACGATTCGTTATAGAACCAATACATTGCTTAAGACGGACACTCTCATTGAAAGCCTCAATGCTGTGGTGCTCTATGAATGATATGCCATCAACCTGTATGTTGTTGACCTTTGCCCCAAACTCCACACGCTTGTTTTTCTTGCCCCTGACAATGGGACGGAGGTAGGGACGGTCGATGCTGACAATGCGATGCCTGATTTCCTTGCCAGAAAAACAAGATGGTCTATGTCAAGAAGAGGGGCAAGACGGTTTGCGTATGGCACTTACAATCTTTCCATCCCTAATGGGACAGGAAGGGTCTATCAGAGCGTCACAGAACATCTGCATGTGGATGCTTCCGTTAAGCATCTCTATCGAGCTATCGTCAGACAGACCTGTGTATGACTTGAGGAACATCAGGGCTATTTCTCCTTCACTCGAAAAGCGGCTTTTTGCCCCGCTTGCTCTTATGGCTACGACTCGTACATGCTACTGCCAACTCCTTAAGTGGGAGCTGGGAATGGATACGTCTAAGTTCGTTTTTTTGCAAAGCTGTCACGATAGCTCTGTAAAAATCAAACTCTGTAAAGGGCAAAAGTTGGTGTTATATCAGAAATTTTTGTATTTTCACGACGTTTTTAAATTTTTCCCCGATTCTGCCCGTGAAGGGTCGTTCGGGGGATTTTATGTCAAAAGGTACAAATAATATATTACACTGACAAACAATTAGTTAGAAAAATTCTGAATACCCCTATTTAAAAACTAATAGGAGTAGGGTAAAAATTTAGGATTAAGAAAAAAAGGAGATGTGTTTGTTTTCAGCCGCATTTACGATGAAGTTGTCTTGACTTTTACCCCAAAAAGATCATTGTATATGGTGAGCATAATGAATACAAAGATAAGGCTTTTTGTAGAATGTGCACCTGAATGGTAAGCTGCCTAAAGATAAAATATTTTTCTAACAAATATAATGACATACAAAAAAAGGTATGCTTCACGACATACCTTCTTCTGTGTTCTTAGTCATTCTATTTATTTGAGCCTCTTGTCGGATTCGAACCAACGACCCCGAGATTACAAATCACGTGCTCTGACCAACTGAGCTAAAGAGGCGGGGTGGACAAGCGATTCTATCGCACCGCTACAACCTTCTGCCCTTGCTACGTTCCCGTCCTGGGGGATTCAAAGGGAGCTGGTCGTAAGAGACTTGTCCGTCTTCTACTTTACCATTGCTGTTAAAGCGGGTGCAAAGATACAGAATTTATTTAATACTGGCAAAAAGGAATGAAAACTTTTTCTGATTTTAACAAAAACATAAATTTGGTAGATTGCTACATTATTTATAATAAATAATCAGTACTTTTGTAACATGATTAATGAAGATTTGAAACAACTGACAGCTTATGCTCGTTATGATGGTATTTATCTTGCTATCATTTGGACGGCAAGCTTTGCATGCTTATTGGGTATGACTGCACTGCCAGTTTTGGCGCAATTTAGTTTTTACTCACCTCTCGACACCTTTCTTTGTTGCTTATCGACTTAAGGTTTTTTTCGTGAGGAAGGTCGTAATGGTGTTATCTCTTTTCGTTGTGCACTTTTCTATTGTTTACGTGTATTCTTCAATTCTGCTATTATCTTTAGTCTGTTGCAATGGTTATATATGGAGTATCTTGACAAAGGTAAATTACTTATGATGGTTACCAATATCTATAATAGTAATGAAGGTAAAAGTCTTCTTGCTGCCATAGGTATTCCATACGAGCAATTTCTTACAGCGTTGTCAGAAGCTTTCCAACCATACTCTTTGGCTGCAAGCAGTTTTTGTTTATGCTGTGTTACTGGGTGGTTTCTTCTCTTTATTTATTGCAGCGATCATGTCAAAGAAGGTAAAAGAATCGCTCGTTGTAAGATGAATTATAATTAATCTTTTTATCTAATTGAAAACTCCTAATCAGAATATGGATATATCAGTAATTATTCCTCTTTACAATGAGGAAGAAAGTTTACCAGAATTATATGCGTGGATTCAACGCGTGATGAACGCTAACGGCTTCACGTATGAAATAATTTTTATCAATGACGGCTCAAAGGATAGAAGCTGGAATGTCATTGAGGATTTGCATCATAAGGATAAAGAACATGTTCATGCCATAAAGTTCCGTCGTAACTATGGTAAGAGTCCTGCTCTATACTGTGGTTTTAAAGCAGCAAAAGGTGATGTCATCATAACGATGGATGCAGACTTGCAAGATTCACCAGATGAAATACCAGAACTTTATCGAATGATAATGGAGGAGAAGTATGATCTTGTTAGTGGATATAAGCAGAAACGATATGACCCATTGACAAAGACTATACCTACAAAACTTTTCAATGCTACGGCTCGTAAGATTAGTGGTGTACATAATTTACATGACTTTAACTGTGGTTTTGAAAGCTTATCGCCATGATGTTGTGAAGAACATTGAGGTTTATGGTGAGATGCATCGTTATATTCCTTATCTTGCTAAGGAAGCAGGTTTTTCACGTATCGGTGAGAAAGTAGTGCACCATCAAGCACGTAAGTATGGTAAGTCAAAGTTTGGTATAAACCGTTTCTTTAATGGTTATCTTGACTTATTGACACTTTGGTTCCTTACAAACTTTGGCAAAAAGCCAATGCATGTCTTTGGTCTAATGGGATCATTTATGTTCTTCATCGGTTTTATAGCTTTTCTTTGGCTGATTGTTGAGAAGCTGGTAATGCTTGTGAATGGCGTTTATGGAGATTTGCTTTTCAAATCATGCGTCCTTCTTTATAGCACTCGTCGCAATGATTCTTGGTACACAGCTCTTCCTTGCTGGATTTATAGGTGACCTCATCAGTCGTAGCAATCCAAGGCGGAATGACTATCAGATTGAGAAAGAGATGTAACATAATAGCACTCAGAGGTATTACTGAAGAGAGCATTGAACAGTTTGTTCTTTATTGATAGATTGAAATAAAAAGATAATGAACTATAGAAACATCAGACATATAGTAAGTAGCATTAGTATCTTTTGTAATTCTCTTTGGAGGACTAAGTTGGCTGAGTTCTTGTTCAGACATAGACTGTCCTGTAACCAATGGCGTGTGGGCAAATTATGTTGTTCAAGGTGATACTTTACATGATACACTTACCATCTCTGCTATAAGGGAGAGCAAAAAGTGACACGATATTGTTGAATAAACAGATCAATACAACGAAGTTTAGCTTACCGATGAGTTATAGTAGTGCAAATGATAAGTTGCGCTTTGTCTTCACAAGTAAGACTGGTGTGACAACTGTTGACACGGTGACGATATCGAAGACAAATATAAGTCACTTCGAGAGTGTTGATTGTCCTCCAGCTTTCTTCCATACTCTTACAGCTGTCGCTGCAAAGGGTACTCGTGTAAGTCAGATAAAAATCAGTAACCCTAACGTTGATTATGATGGTACGAAAGAGCATATACTTATCAGTTTTTACTAATCCTTAGTACGCTATTCCCGTTGACTCCGTCAACAGCGAACGCACAGCATCGATCATCTGTATCAAAGGTGAAGGAGGACAGTATTCCTTTTTCAGGGGAGCTGCAGTTGGTATTGATTTGATTGGTCCAGCAATGCGTAGGCTTGCTTATGGTCAGTATGAAGCATTGCTTCGTGTAAATCTTAAGGATAGGTACTTTCCTGTCATTGAATTAGGCTTAGGACAGGCAGATAAGACTGACGAGACGACTGAGACAAATTACAATACTAGTGCACCTTACGCTCGAGTGGGTTGTGATTTCAATATGCTCAAGAATAAACACGACGACTATCGCTTCTTAGTGGGCGGTAGAGTGGGTTATACCTTGTTTAAGTATGATGTCCTAAGTCCTGGTATTGCAGACCCAATTTGGGGAACGCATTCATCGTATGGCTCACTTGGCAACAAGGGAAGTCAGCTTTGGGCAGAACTTGTTGGAAGTGTAGATGCAAAGATTATAGGACCAGTTCGTCTGGGATGGTCAGTTAGATATAAATTACGCCTTGCCCATAAGATGGGAGAAGTTGGTGAAGCATGGTATGTTCCTGGGTATGGTCGTGGAGGTTCGTCACAGCTAGGTGCAACCTTTAATGTACTACTTGAATTATAAGGAGAGAGTTGACTAAAAATAAAGAGATTACATACCTATATTTCAATTATAGTGTATGCTTGTTGATACTTCGCTTGTACATCTCAATTATTATTCTCATTCTAACTTTCTCTTATCTCTTAATAAATACAAACATTATATGAATAAGAAAAACTATATTGGCAAATACCCTTTCTTCTTGTACTGATTATTGGGTCAATAGCAATTGTCCGTTGTCAGCATGCCATGCCTTATCAGCATAACAAGGGTTTTATCTTTGGTACAGTTTATAATATTACCTATCAAAGCGATGAAGATCTTCAGCCGCAGATAGAAGCAGAATTGAAAAAAAGGTAAATCAAACCTTTTCAACTTTTGAATCTCACTCATTGATATCTCAGATTAATCAAAAATGAGCCAGTAAAGGTGAATGAGATGTTTAGAGAAGTGTTTACACTTGCTGAGTCTATTTCGAAAAGAAACCAATGGGGCTTTTGATATTACGGTTGCACCAATGGTAAATATGTGGGGCTTTGGTTTTAAGACAGGGCAACATCCTTCTAAGCAAGCTATAGATAGCCTGCATCAAATCGTTGGATACAACAAGGTTAAACTTGTTGATAACAAGATTCAGAAAACGAATAAACGCATAATGCTTGATTGTTCTGCTATCGCCAAAGGATATGGTTCGAGACATTGTAGCTCGTTTCTTACGTCGTAATGGCATCAAGAACTTTATGGTTGAGATAGGTGGTGAAATTGTTACAATGGGAAATAGTGAACAGCGTCTGCCATGGAAGATTGGGGTTACAAAACCTACAGAGGATAGTTTTGAAAGTTAACCAAGAGATTCAAACCGTGCTGAATGTAACTGACAAAGCTATGGCTACGAGTGGGAACTATCGTAATTTCTATTATAAGGGAGGAAAAAATATGCGCATACGATTGATCCTAAAACGGGTTATCCAGTACAACATTCGCTCCTTTTCTGCTACTGTTTTAGCAAAAAAACTGTGCTACAGCTGATGCATATGCAACAGCATTTATGGTGATGGGAATTGAAAAGGCACGCAAACTACTTGAGCGTCATCCGGGTTGATACTATACTTCATCTATTCGGATGCGACAGGTAATCTTCAGGTCTGTATAGCGCATCAATGAAAAGGAAAGCTTGTGGAATAAAAATGATAGCTGCTTTTTAATTGTGAAGGTGGCTATATAATTTCTAATTGACAATATGCTTCAGCTCTACGATAAACTCATTGAACTACCACTTTTCATCGGTATAAGTACAGATGAATTGTCGAGATATCGTTGGGCAAACAAAGTTTGGTTTTCATAAAGTTAGTGGCTGACAAACAACTCGTCAGTACTGACGATAAATGTACACAACTCTTCTTTCTAATGAGCGGAACACTTTGCGTGGTGAGTTATGCTGATAATTACAGATATCGTATAGAAGAAGAACTTTCTGCTCCTGCTGTTATTCAACCTGAACATCTTTTTGGACTTCAGCAACGTTATACAAAGGATTTTTATAGCACAGTCTGATTGTAGTTTGCTTTCGTTAGATAAGGCTGAAGTACTACGATTAATAGACTCTTACCTTATCTTCCGTCTTAATCTTCTCAATAGTATTTCTGATGCAGGCGCAGCGAATGAGTCGTATTCCATGGAGGTTACAGCCTAGTGGCATTCGTCAGCAGTTTGTTCACTTTCTACGTCTTCGTTGTATAACACAAGCTGGATGTAAAAATACTTAGAATAAGGATGGAAGATCTTGCATATGAGCTTCATCAAAGTCGTCTTAATGTCTCTCGTATGCTCAATGCTTTAAAAAGGAAGGCATGTTGTCGATGAGTAGGGGAGTTATTATAATTCCACAATTGGAAGATTTGAGAGGATAAGCGTGATTCAAGCAGATTGCTTTTTGTCTTTTAATGTGTAATGGTGCCGTTAATCCGAACGACACGTACTTCTATAAACAGATTCTTTTTGCTTTACTTCTGATATAGAAACAAAATTGCGTTAAATTCCAAACCTATTTATATAGTATTTCCCTGAGTTATCTTTGTAAATTAAATTAAGAGAAAGTAAGAAAAGATATGATAGACAATATAACAGGGGAGAAAAGAACGTGAAATCCTTTTCTTCCTACCTTATGATACACCGCATAACGCAGTACCTTTCAACAAGATTGAACTTGCTGATTATGAAGAAGCAATGATGGAAGAATACGGCGTGAAGACGAGCAGATTGAGAAGATTATCAATAACCCAGATGAGCCTACCTTCGAGAATACGATTATTCCAGAGGACGAGATTAAAGGGCGTAAGCATTACTATGATCTTCTAAATCGTGTAGAGAGTGTATTTTTAATATGCTAAGTGCTGAAACAAATGATGATATGGATGCTTTGGCTCAGAAAAATGAGTCCAATTCTCACTAAGCATAGTAATGATGTCAGTTTAAATCCAAAGATTTTTGAGCGTGTAAAAGTATGTCTATGAACATCATCGTGAGTTGACTCCAGAGAAAGTTGCTTGCTGGAGAAAAAAGCTATGAGGGTTTTGTTCGTAGTGGTGCGTTGCTCGATGAAGCTAGGAAAGATCGTTTGCGTAAGCTCACTGAGGAAGCATCGATGCTTTCACTGCAGTTCTCACAGAATGTTTTTGAAAAGAAAAACAAAGCTTACACATTGCATATAACAGATGAGAAGCAGCTTGACGGATTACCTGATACGGCACGTGAAGCAGCACGTGAAGCGGTCAAGGAACGTGGTTTGGAGGGATGGATATTTTACCTCAGATGCTCCAAGTTATGTACTGTTTATGATGTATAGTAAACAACGTGAATTGCGTAGGGATCTCTACATGGCGCGCAATACGCTCTGTATAAAAGATAATGATACAAATAATCTCGAACTTTGTAAGCGTTTGATTAATCTTCGTAGAGAGATGGCGCAACTCTAGGTTACGATACTTTTGCTGACTACGTGATGAAGCATCGTATGGCAACAAAGGTTGAGAATGTGTATAAACTTCTTAATGATCTTATCGAAGCTTATAAACCAAAAAGCTATTGAAGAACGTGAAGAAGTTGAAGCATTTGACTAAGGAAGAAGAGGGTGAGGACTTTAAGATGGAGCCTTGGGATGTGGCGTATTACAGCCAATTGCTGAAAAAGAAGAAGTTTGACCTCGACCCAGAGATGCTCCGTCCTTACTAGAGTTAGGTAATGTTATCAAAGGTGTCTTTGGACTTGCTACTCGTCTTTACGGTATTACATTCAAAGAGAATAAAGAAATCCCTGTTTATCATCCTGATGTAAAGCCATATGAGGTAGGATAAGGATGGTAGCTATTTAGCAGTACTCTACGTTGACTTTTACCCACGTAAAGGAAAACGTGATGGTGCATGGATGACTGAGTTCCAGGGCCAATGGGTAGAACGTGATGGGACGAATGTCCGTCCACATGTATCTCTCGTAATGAACTTTTCGAAGCCAACAGAGGATAAACCTGCATTACTGAGGGCTCGGTGAAGTTGAGACATTCTTACATGAGTTTGGTCATTCTCTTCATGGTATCTTTTGCCAATACACGCTTTGAAAGTCTATCAGGAACTAATGTATGGTGGGACTTCGTTGAACTTCCTTCGCAGTTTATGGAAAACTTTGCTGTTGAGAAAGACTTCTTCGTACCTTTGCTTTCCATTATAAAACTGGTGAGCCTATGCCAGATGAATTGATTGACAAGGTTATTGCAAGTCGTAATTATGGTGCTGCAAACCGCTTGTTTACGACAAGTTAGTTTCGGTCTCTTAGATATGGCTTATTACACTCACAAAGATGAGTTCACAGAAGATATTATCCCATTTGGAGAAGAAAGCCTGGGAAGCAGCAATTATTGATGAGCAGCGTATGGATACATGTATGACCGTACAGTTCTCTCACATTATGGCTGGAGGTTACGCTGCAGGTTATTATAGCTATAAATGAGCTGAAGTTCTTGATGCTGATGCGTTCAGCGTGTTCAAGAAAGAAGGAATCTTCAACCAAGCAACTGCTCAGCGTTTCAGAGTAATGTCCTCTCACGTGGTGGAACGGAACATCCAATGACTCTCTATAAGCGTTTCCGTGGAAGTGAACCAACAATTGATGCATTGAAAGAACGAGATGGACTTTTAAAACGACAGTAATTGTAAGGTAATGCCAATTGCTATTCTCATCACTTCCTTGTTTATCAATAAACTCTATTAAGCTAATGAATAAAGAACTTATGAAAGCGCATTCATCAACGTCTTCTTCTCTAGTAGAAGGAAGAAGTAAGGTTGCTGTTGATTATCGCTACCTCCGTATGGCACGTAGTATGGGCAGAGAATTCATATTGTAAAACGTCGACAAGTAGGTGCGTTGGTAGTGAAGGATAAAATGATTATTAGTGATGGTTATAATGGTACACCAAGTGGTTTCGAGAATGTTTGTGAAGATGATATGGGAGTCACAAAACCTTACGTCCTTCATGCAGAAGCAAATGCCATTACGAAGCTAGCTAGAAGCGGTAACAATAGTGAAGGGTCAACGCTATATGTAACTGCCTCACCTTTGTATTGAATGTTCAAAACTAATCATTCAAGCTGGTATTCGTCGGGTAGTATATGCCGAGAAATATCGTCTAACAGATGGTATTGACCTACTGACAAGATCTGGAGTTGAAGTAGAGTATTTAAGTCTTGAAGATGGTTGCAGCTCCTCTTCAAAGTCTTTGTAAATGTAACTAGTATTAGAGTTGCTGATGGAGTATTATCAAATAGGTTTTCTGCCTAATATGATTCATTCCTATTGTCAAAGAATAAAAATATAATAAGTAATTATCGCATCCCACTGAGGAATACCTTATTCTAGGGAAAGCGAGTTTTAGGCTTTTATGAATCAGAACAAAAAGAATCGTTTCATGCCGCTACTGATGGCACTTTGTGTAGTTGTCGGTATTCTTATTGGTACTTTCTATGCCAATCACTTTTCAGGTAATCGTCTGAATATTATTAATAATGGTAGTAGCAGACTCAGTAATCTGTTGCATATTATTGATGACCAGTACGTTGATTCCGTTAATATTGATGAACTTGTTGATAAAGCTATCCCTGAAATTTTGTCAGAATTAGATCCACATTCAGTGTATATCAGTGCGAAAGATGTTCAACTAGCAACAGATGATTTGAAGGGCTCTTTTTCTGGAGTTGGAATTGAGTTTAATATTCGTCAAGATACATTATGCATACAGAATGTTATCAAAGATGGACCAGCAGACAAAGCAGGTATATTGGCAGGTGACAAGGTTGTAAGTATTAATGGTAAAGCGTTTGTTGGGAAAGATGTGACAAATGAAGAAGCGATGCATCGCCTCAAGGGACCAAAAGATTCAAAGGTTAAGATAGGGGTGAGACGATATGGTGAGAATGGTGTAAAAAATGTTCACTGTAACGCGTGGTGACATCGCTGTGAAGAGTGTTTCTGCAGCATATATGCTTAATGATTCAACTGGTTATATTCGTATCAAGAACTTTGGTGAAAGAACTTATGCAGAGATGTTAGCTGCCTTACAGACACTTAATATCCAAGGTGCTGACCATTTAGTTATTGACCTTCGTGACAATGGAGGTGGTATCTTGGAGGCTGCCGTGCAGATGGCAAATGAGTTTCTTCCCTAAGAATCGTTTGATTGTTTATACTCAAGGAAGAAAGAGTCCACGTGTTAATTATCGTAGCGATGGCAAAGGAAGCTATCAACATATTCCTATGGTTGTACTCATCAACGAGGGGATCTGCTTCTGCGGCAGAGATCTTTGCTGGTGCTATGCAAGATAACGATCGTGCAACAATTGTTGGTCGTCGTTCATTTGGTAAAGGATTGGTACAGCAGCAGATTCAATTTAATGATGGTAGTTTGATAAGGTTGACAATTGCACGTTATATACTCCATCTGGTCGTTGTATTCAAAAACCATTCAAGCCAGGTGATAATGCGGACTATGAGAATGATATTCTTACACGTTACCAGCATGGTGAGTTCTTCTCTCAGGATAGTATCAAGCATGAAGGACCAGCTTATCATACAATGAACGGACGTACTGTGTATGGTGGCGGTGGTATAACACCTGATATCTTTGTTCCAGAAGATACATCAAAAGTTACTTCTTATTACAAGGAGGCGGTGATGAGTGGACTCATGCTTCAGTATGCTTTCAATTATACTGATAGCAATAGAAAGAAGCTCAGTAGTTTTGGTGAAATGAAGCCTTTAGCAAACCACTTAGAGCATCAGAATCTTGTGGGCGATTTCGTTAACTTTGCGGAAAGGAATGGATTGCGCCGACGCAATTTGATGATTATGCGTTCACATCCACTTTTTTTGAAGATTACCTCAATAGTCGTATTATTTATAATATCCTTGATGAACAGGCTTGGATTGAGTATGTGAACCTCGATGATGCCACTGTTAAGGAGGCTGTCAAGGTATTCCATATGCCTTCTCTGTTGTTGCCGAAAAAGAACCAAATAACCCATCGGCAAGCAAACTTATTACGTAAATAACATCTCTATGGAAATGAAAACAGCTTGATAAGAAATCCTTACGTAAAAGAAATGAGAATGCGTAAAAAACAATATTCTACAGAAGAGTTGATTAAAGAATCGCATCCATTAATTCAGCGTGTATTAGATCATCCACATCTGCAGAATGCCAAAACAATTCTTTTATATAATTCTTTTGCCTGATGAGGTCTATACACATGACCTTATCAGGCAGCTTCACAATGAAGGAAAGACGATACCTCCCCGTTGTTATTAGTGATACGGAGATGGAATTACGCCTCTATAAAGATTCTGAATCTTTTGAAACAAGTAGTTATGGCATACTTGAGCCAACTGGTGAAGCCTTTACAGATTTTTCTTCTATAGAGTTTGCACTGATTCCTGGTATGGCTTTTTGATGATGAATGTAATCGTCTAGGTCGTGGTAAAGGTTATTATGATCGTTTTTACCGCTATTAAAAGAAGCTTATAAACTTGGTATTTGTTTCCCATTCCAACTTCTCAAGAATATTCCAGCAGAAGAAACTGATATAAAGGTGGATGAATGCATTTCTTCAGGTCTTTAAGATAGTAAGGGTCATTGTTTTTAAGTAGAAAAGAAAGATAATATACCATTCGCTTTTTATGAACACTGAAGTTATAGATCAGAACCCACCATAGATTTACATCTTCATACGATGATCTCTTTGCTGATTTTTAGAAAAATAATTGATATTTACCCGAAAGAATGATATTATGGATAAAATTATACACTGCAATGAGAAAGAAATTAAATGGAGCGTACTCTCGTCAGAATAACTTTATTAATCGACCATGGTTAAAGGTCCAACGTGATATGGTACAGCTACCTAATGGGAGAGTATATGACGAATATTACGTTTTTCTTGTCTTACATGGTTTAATGTAATTGCTGAGGTTGAATACGGCAATCTTATTTGGGAGCGTCAGTACAGACATGTATTAGGGGCTGTCTCAATAGAAATATGTGCAAGAGTGTTAGAACGGAGAGCAATCGCTACATGCAGCATAATGCAAGTTGTGAAGAAACGGAATATACAGGCGGAGTATGGGAGGAAAAAGTGACGTTAGATCTTAACCCAGGAACTATGGGTTAATCTCTGTCATTGTTTTATGCTCGTGGCGTAAAGAAGACCAATAAATAACATCTTGATGAAACGGAAGATGTCGCATTGTTTCTTTTGTCCTAAGAAAGAAGTATAACAAATGTTGTTACGAGAAGACTTTGTTTAGGCATTGATGATAGCTTCACTATAGAAATACTTCTCACAACGATTAATCTTGTATTAAAGAAATTTCTACTCATATTTAAAACTATAATGATAACCAAAGGCAGCATAGAAGCAGCTTACTGCTTCCTTCATCAGAAATATCAGGTTTATGCCTTCTCAAATATTGAACGTCAAAAAGATGATATTGAATACGCAATTAGTTCGTATGTCGAGGGGATGAACCCTGAGTTATACAAACTTTTAGCCGGCAGACGTGAAGAGTTTCTTTTTAACGCACAAAAGGTTTGCTGAGGATATGCAAGATGCAATCAAAAAAGTTAAGCGGGCTGATGCTTTAATCTTTTCATGAGCCATATATAGGTAGGAATAAGGAATATATTTGCCATCATCCAAGCTATTGGGTTTGCATAACAAACACCGACCCATGCAAGTAAAGGTACTAACCAAATACTCATACCACAGTGTGCTATCATCTCCATAACACCGCTCATCAGACTAAAATTGCTATATCCTAGTCCCTGAATGTGGTATTGCAAACTTTAAAAATAGCACGTGAAGGAGCACCTCTTCGTCATATTTTTAGCATGTTGTGTTTTGTCAATTTTCATTTATCGTAAATATTAAGCTAGGGGCGATAGCTTTATTTTTTTACGTGGCATGAATTCTACCTTTATATTTTTATAACCCATGGAATGAAGAAACTGTACAAACTGCTGCTTTGCATTTCTTTCAGCAATCATGATGTTTTCTTTTGTCATACAACGAGCAATCATCTTCTTGTAGGCGCGGGTTTATAAAGTTGTTCGCGATCAGCTGAAGTCCAATCTCCTTTTTCAAAGAAAGAACGTGACTTGGCTTCATCAATAAAGTTGGTGTCAGTAGTACAATTCGAGGTAACTTTGCAACGATAACGCTGTCATTCTCAACGCGAATCCAGTGAGGTTCTGTCTGATGTAAATCAATGCCTAAGCGTAAAGTACCATAATATATACGTACGAGTTCTGAATCAGAGAAAAACCACGACTTACAGTGTCAATAAGTTCTTCGTCGTTGATGGCAAGAAATTCCCATTGACCAATGTCTTATATCTGTTGTATCTGTGTGTGTGTTATATCAATTCGTTGATTAGTAGATACACTTACTTCATTAGAAGAATTAAACCAATAAAAGAGCCCGCTAAAAAGGCATAAGATGACAATGAAGAATATAAGACACCCCTTATTAAAAGATAAAAAGCGTTTGAAAAACTTTTTATCCATTTTTATCTCATTCTCCTTTTGCCCTAAATTGATATTATCAGTTGATGTTATTTTCATTTTTAATCTTTTATATTTACTTCAACTAACTGTCTTAAATCTCTAATTGTAAACTTCTTGCGGAAAAGAGATAGTTATATTATACTCTTTATAACCCATAGCTGTAAATAAAGGAACAAGTTGTCGTGCTGCACCTCCTTTGCGCTTGTTCAATGATGCCCATCTGTGGGATAGAAGCAATAATATGTTCTCTACCTTGTGACTCATAACATAAGCTCTGCGTCTGTGAAATTATGACGTGTCAGTGCTACATATTCCTTCACCTCATTATGATCTATCTTTGTTGAAGTGAGAACAACTTTAGGATCGGGTAGAGTAATGAAAAGTTCATTGCCTTTATGTTTAATATGCTAAAACTGGATAAATCAATGTATGCTTTCAATGTTGCATCCATTGGAATAGCTATTCTACGGCTACCCTAATGGAAGATCCACATTGAAGTCATGTTTTCATAATTGATCCTGATAATTTAATCTCATCGTTGTGGGTGATAATCTTATGACTCTCGATATTCTGTCGTATAGAGTCAGGGAACACTGCTGTACTTGAGTCACCAACATCGGTATTGTGTCAATGCTCTTTACGGTAGGGTTCCTCAGTGCTATTCTTGTTGGTACATGCAGTTATGAGCAGTAAGAGAGACGAAACTACGAGGGATAAAATATTTCATTCTTTATCTTTATTTCTTTATTTCTTTATTATTGTGTGTACAAAGATACAAAAAACACAGAATAAAACGTTTTTATTCGATAAAAAGAAGTAAAAACAGATAGACACACGAACATAGAACTATTGATAAGAAATGTTAGAAGATAAAGTAAGTGTAAACTATAGTTTTAACTAAACAACTCGATTATTGCGTTGTAATAGATTAACCTACTAATACGAAGATAAGGTGTTATTTGAGTGAATGCTTTTTAACTTTTTTGTTGTTATATATTAGTTATATCATTAAAAAGTAACTTTGTGAATTTAATCAGTAAACAGTGACTAGAGATATAGTCAAAAAGAGTTCGAGATATTCTGGATGAATACCTCGAAGCTAATAATCATCGCAGGACATCAGAGCGGTATGCTATTCTGGATGCAGTGTATGACATGGAGGAACATTTCTCCTTGGATGAGTTGGGTGCAGCGCTTGAAAAAGAATAATTTTCGAGTTTCTCGTGCCACACTCTATAATACAATGCGTCTTTTCATAGAGTTGCGTCTCGTTGTTAGACATCGTTTCATTGGTCAAACTAAATATGAAGCATGCTACAACAATGAAGATCATATTCATCAGATCTGTACGCTATGCGGAACAGTAACAGAGGTAGATTCTCCAGAAATTGCGGATGCGATTAAGAATACAAAGTTCCACCGTTTCCGCCGTGATGGTTTCTCCTTATATATATATGGAATCTGCTCACGCTGTCAGGTACATTTTGTCGCGTCAGAGGAGTAAGTTTCTTACACAGAGGCAAGTTAAAAACTCACATAAAAGCAAATGAACACAGGTAAAGTAGACGTCCTATTGGGTCTCCAATGGGGTGATGAAGGAAAAGGTAAGGTTAGACGTGCTTACACCACGATATGATGTAGTGGCTCGTTTCAAGGAGGTCCAAATGCTGGACATACTCTTGAATTCGAAGGTCAGAAGTATGTGCTGCGTTCTATACCTTCAGGCATCTTTCAAGGTGGAAAAGTTAACATCATTGGTAATGGAGTTGTCTTAGCTCCTGACCTTTTTATGGGTGAGGCAAAGACCTTGAAAAAGAGTGGGCATCCACTGAAAGAGCGCTTGCATATATCAAAGAAGGCACACCTCATCATGCCTACACATCGTATCCTCGACCGTGCTTACGAAGCAGCAAAAGGAAAGAATAAGGTAGGAACGACTGGTAAGGGTATTGGACCTACTTACACCGATAAAGTTAGCCGTAATGGTTTACGTGTTGGTGACATTCTTTGTGATTTCGAACGCAAGTATGCTGCTCACTGAGAGCGTCACATGAAGATGCTAGCAGGTCTTGGTTGGACGAACTTTGAAGGTTTGGGAAGAGACCGAGAAGGTTTGGATGGAAGGAATCGCTTATATGAAGGAGTTTAAATTCGTTGATTCAGAGAATGAAATCAATCACCCTAATTCGTGAGGGTAGGCGTATTCTTTGTGAAGGAGCCCAAGGTACGATGCTAGATGTAGATTTTGGCTCATATCCATTTGTTACCTCTTCAAATACAATTTGTGCTGGTGCTTGCACTGGACTTGGAATCGGTCCAAATAAGGTTGGAAATGTCTATGGCATTATGAAAGCTTATTGTACTCGTGTTGGTGCTACGTCATTCCCAACAGAACTTTTCGATGAGATTGGCAAAGAGATTCGTGACCTTGGTCATGAATAGGCGCTGTGACAGGACGTGAACGTCGTTGTGGTTGGATCGATCTCGTTCAGCTTCGTTATTCTGTCATGATTAATGGTGTGACAGAGCTTATCATGATGAAGAGTGATGTTCTCGATAGCTTCGAAACCATCAAAGCTTGTGTGGCGTATGAACTACCTGATGGTACTGAAACAAAGGACTTCCCTTATGAAATTGACAATGTGAAGCCTATCTACAAAGACTTCCGTGGTTGGAAGAAGGATATGACGAAATGCAAGTCACAAGATGAATTCCCACAGGAGTTCCGTGACTATGTAGCTTTCCTTGAGAACTATCTTGAAACCCGTATAGGGGTTATCTCTGTTGGTCCTGATCGTGAACAAACGATTGTTTTATAACCTGATTTAGGCTGTGACAGGCGACTGTGATTTTAAAAGCTTATTTCGTCTATTGCTACCTAATATTCATATTCAAAAACATAAATAAACGACAAATGGCAAACAAACCTTCCATCCCAAAGGAACGCGTGATTTTTGGTCCTGATGAGATGGCAAAAACGAAATTATATATTTGATACAATTAAGAGTGTGTATCGCTCTATGGCTTTCAACAAATAGAGACTCCTGCGATGGAAACTTTGCATACGCTGATGGGCAAATATGGTGAAGAGGGAGATAAACTTCTCTTTAAGATTTTGAACTCTGGGGAATTACTTGAAGTCCGTTAGTGACGATGAACTCAAGGAGCGCAATACACTTAAATTGCAAACAAAGCTCTGCGAAAAAGGTTTACGTTATGACCTTACAGTTCCTTTCGCACGTTATGTTGTTATGCATCGTGATGAGATTCAGTTACCATTTTAAACGTTATCAGATACAGCCAGTATGGCGCGAGATAGACCACAAAAGGGACGTTATCGTGAGTTCTACCAGTGTGATGCTGATGTTGTTGGTTCAGACTCATTGTTGAACGAGGTCGAATTAATGCAAATTATTGATACGGTCTTTTACAGAATTTGGTATCCGTGTTCAGATTAAAATTAATAATAGAAAGATCCTTACGGGTATAGCAGAGGTTATTGGCGAAAAAGAAAAAAGATCGTTGATATCACTGTCGCAATTGATAAACTTGACAAAATAGGGACTTGACAATGTTAATGAAGAGTTGCGTGGCAATGGGATCTCTGAGGAAGCAATTGAAAAGTTACAGCCAATCATTAAGTTAGAAGGTACTAATGAAGAAAAAACTTGATGTTATTGTTGAGGTACTGAAGGATAGTGAAAACTGGTACTAAAAAGGTGTTGAAGAGTCTCGTTTTTATTCTTGATAATTTGAAGAACTCTGGACTAAATAACGAGTACAACTTGACCTAACCTTGGCACGTGGACTGAACTATTACACAGGCGCTATCTTTGAGGTTAAGGCACTTGATGTTCAGATTGGTTCTATTACAGGTGGCGGACGCTATGATAACCTGACTGGCATCTTTGGTATGCCAGGTATCTCTGGAGTAGGTATAAGCTTCGGTGCTGATCGTACTTTATGATGTTCTAACACGCCAGACCTTTATCCAAAAGAGAGCGTTCAAGGTACTCAGATCCTATTCATCAATTTCGGTGAGGAAGAGACAGCTTATTGTCTCCCAATAGTTGCAGCTACTCGAAAGGCTGGCATACGCACTGAGATATTTCCTGATAAGGTTAAAATGAAGAAACAAATGAGCTATGCTAACGTTAAGAATATTGGATTCGTTGCACTTGCAGGTGAAACTGAAAATGCAGGAAGGTAAGATAACGTTGAAGAATATGACTACTGGTGAACAAGAACTTGTTACGCCAGAGGAATTGATTAATAAGATCTAAAACTTATACTCTCTCTTCATGCTAGGAGGAGAGAGGAGTATTGTTAATTATGATTGTGATCTAATACTGTTTTTATTGATATAAAAGACAACCATGCAGAACTGCAATCTGTCGAATATCTTTGCTATATAAAAGGGTTTTCTTTATAATGCTTCCTTGTAAAACGTATTTTTAAGCAAGAAATGGGAAGAGGGAACTTTTTCTTAAATTGCACGCTCTGAAACATACGAGGATATCAGACTTTCGCACCTATTTTGATGACAGACTCCATTCAGGCAAAGGCGCAACACTGAGTAAGATTAAGTAGGACAACAAGCCTTATTTAGAAAACAACAATAATATTACATTGGATATTGCTTTTGCCAATCCACCAGCACTTGTTTCTTTATAAAGTGATGGAATATCATGCCCTGTTTGCTCATTACTTCAACAACACGATCGAATGAGACGCGATGGTGCCCATCACTAAATGACGCATAAAGCTGTGCATCCAAAAGCTCGACAAGCAGCGAATGCATTACGCTCAATACAAGGAATCTGCACTAAACCACAAACTGGATCGCAGGTCATACCCAAGTGATGCTCTAATCCCATTTCGGCAGCATATTCTATCTGGGAAGGACTACCACCAAATAATTGACAAGAAGCGGCAGAAGCCATTGCACAAGCTACACCAACCTCACCTTGACAACCTACTTCTGCCAGAGATAGAAGCATTGTATTTTACGATGTTACCAAACAGATCATGCTGTTGCAAGTGCGTGTAAAAATCTTCGTTTTCAGAAAACTCATGTCCTTTTGCAAATGATAGAGTACTGCTGGGACTACACCGCAAGCACCACAAGTTGGTGCAGTAACAATTTTACCACCAGACGCATTTTCCTCACTGACAGCCAAAGCGTATGAATACACCATTCCACGACTCTGCAGAGAAGGCTTATATCCACGTGCTTTTGATGTAATAATTTGGTGCTTTTCGAGCTAGGTTTAATGGTCCTGGTAAAGAACCTTCGCTATCAAGACCACGTTCAACAGCTGCCTGCATAGTTTTCCAGACCTCACGAAGATAATCCCAGAAATCATCACTCTCGCACTGTTTTACATACTCCCAATAGCCACGTCCATGATGCTCACACCATATCTGAATATCTTTGAGAGTGTGCATGTCATAAACAGATTCCTTATGAAAATAATCATTTGTAGCTTTACCTTCTGATAGTGCGCTCCACCAACACTATAGACTATCCATTCATCCAATAGGTCTTGATTGTTATTAAAAAGCACGAAATAACATACCATTGGGATGATAGGGGAGAAAGACTTCAGGTTCCCACCTTATTTCTATCGGTGCAACTTTCTTTCAAAAACATCAATGATAGCCTTTATCTGTCATGTGTCCCTTACCAGTAGCTGCTAAGCTGCCATAAAGTGTAACTTCAAATTTTGCTGCTTCGGGATGACGCTCAGCAAAAGATGATTGCTGCACGCTGTGGACCCATAGTATGACTACTTGAAGGTCCTTTACCGATTTTAAATATCTCTTTTAATGATTCCATATATGTTTTTATGTCCCAAATACTTTTTATATTATAATTGAAATGCAAATGTACGAAAAACATTAATGGAGCAGATAAAAAACTTTAATTGTCGGATAATAATGAACGCTCTTCTACCATTTGTATAAGCTAAAAGTACGTAAGAACAACGATCCGAAGAGAATTCTCCAAGCCAATTGATTATCTTTTGCTTCTCCATAGATTACACATTGATTTATGTTTACGGGAAAATGTTTTATATATAATAATAAAAATGATTTTTGATATATGAAGGTTGGTAAAGATTGTTATGAATCAATAGACAACAATATTTCTTTTTCTGCCCGTCATCTTCACATTCGTTGTAATAATAACATATTGTAATTGTAAGTGGAATAGCATGTTAGTATATCTTTTTCTATAATTTCTTCAAATGAATGTATTTTCTTAGAATTAGTCTAAATCATAATTTATGATGATTTTTCTTTTTCTTTACTTGTCTAATGAAAAATAATACATATCTTTTGTGCACGAAACAAGATATAAATCCTATGAAACTAAAAACCATATCTACCAAATTGAAAAGTATGATAGATAAGTTTCTATCATGCATCTCATATCGGCAAAAGGTTACATTATCTATTTTGTGCGGTGTGATAGTAGGATTAACAGGGTTATTCTTTTATCTTCTACGTATGCATACCTATATAATAGGTGATGACCCAGCGGCATGTATTAATTGCCATATCATGTCACCTTATTATGCTACGTGGTCACACTCTGCACATGCTCGTAACACCACATGTAACGATTGTCACGTTCCTAATGATAACGTTGCTGCACACTATGCTTTTAAAGGTATGGATGGTATGAAGCATGTAGCTTATTTTGTTACATTTAATGAATCGCAAACTATTCAGGCAGAATCAGCATCGGCAGAAGTGATAATGGATAACTGCATCCGCTGCCATAAACAATTAAATCAAGAGTTTGTAAATACAGGCAGAATAGATTACATGGAGGCTCAGCGTGGTGAAGGTAAAAGCCTGCTGGGATTGTCATCGTGATGTAGCACACATGAAGATGAATTCTCTCTAAGCACCCCTGGTGCAGAATATGTGGAACCAATGCCACCTTCTCCTGTTCCAGATTGGTTGCAAAAAGTGTTAGGAAAGAAAAAATAAGAACTAAAAATCGATAATTATGGCAAAGACATTAAAGAAATGGCAAGGCTGGCTACTCTTTGGAGGAGCAATGGTTCTCGTGTTCATTCTTGGACTGCTCTGTTCTTCAATGCTTGAAAGAAGAGCTGAGGTTGTAAGTGTGTTCAACAACAGACGTACACCGATGACTGACTCCATTGTATCTCAGAATGAGAAATTTGCAGCTGATTTCCCACGTGAATATGAGACGTGGGCAATGACAGAAGACACAAGTTTCGTGAGTAAGTACAATTCTTCCCAGGAAGTAGATGTACTGGCAGAGAGACCCGAAATGGTTATCCTATGGGCTGGCTATTCTTTCTCAAGAGGGTATAATACACCACGTGGACACCGTCATTGTATTGATGACTTACGTAAGATTATGCGTACAGGAAGTCCAGGTGTTGATGGACAAGATGACATACAGCCAGGAACCTGTTGGACCTGCAAGGGTCCTGATGTTCCACGTCTAATGCGTGAGAAAGGAACTGATAAATTCTATGCTGCCAAGTGGAGCGACTGGGGACCAGAGGTCATGAACACCGTCGGTTGCTCAGACTGCCATGATGCAAGGACGATGGAACTTCGTCCCGCTCGTCCTGCTCTCTATGAGGCATGGGCTCGTGTCGGTAAAGACGTGAGAAAAGCCAGCCATCAAGAGATGCGTAGCCTGGTCTGCGCACAGTGCCACACGGAATACTACTTCGAGAAAGAGAATGGCAACTATCTACATTTCCCTCAAGAAAAGGGTATGACGTGTGAGGCAGCAGAGGAATACTACGATAGTATTGGCTTCTACGATTACATCAACCCACTCTCAAAGGCGAAGATTCTAAAGGCACAGCACCCTGGTTATGAATTGTATTTACAGGGAATCCATGGACAGCGTGGTGTTTCATGTGCTGATTGTCATATGCCTTACATCTCTGAGGGTGGTGTGAAATATACTGATCACCATATTACAAGCCCATTGGCAAACATCGAGCGTACTTGTCAGACCTGTCACCGTCAAGATGCTGAGACGCTTCGTCAGAATGTTTATGAGCGTCAGAAGAAGATTTATGACTTCCGTACAAATGTAGAAAAGGAACTTGCAGCTGCACACATCGAGGCTAAATTTGCTTGGGAAAAGGGTGCGACGGAAGCTGAGATGGAGCCTGTTCTTAAGGATCTCCGCAAGGGTCAGTGGCGTTGGGACTATGCTGTAGCTAGCCACGGAGCTGCCTTCCATGCTCCACAAGAGGTGATGCGAATCCTTGGAAGTGCAATGCAGTATGCAATGGATGCTCGTTTACAGATAGCACGTGTTGTGGCTAAACATGGATACACTGGTAAGATTCCTCTTCCAGATGTTTCAACAAAGGCTAAGGCACAATCATACATTGGTTTGGATATGCCCTAAGCTCAATTCACAGAAGAAGAAATTCCTTGATACAATCATACCAAAAATGGATTGAGCAAGCTAGAAAGAACAAACGCTTTGTTACTAAGCCGATGTAAATAGTTACTAACAGGATTCCTTCCCATCTGGGGAGGAATCTTGTCTGTAAAAGTGAGAATACCCATATTAACTGGGTACTTACTAATCTTTATATTTTTATAACTCACACAGAATTTATTTATTTACTCTTACTCCAATACTTAATTTTTATGTCTTTTCTTATTAGGAAAAAGGGTGGAGTAGAGTTTTTCTTGTTATGTGGAATAAACCTTATACACTAAAAGAAGGAACAGCAATTGTTGTTGGTTTATTGGTAACTGGTGTCTTTTTACAGGCAACAATGGGGTCCTTGGAGTGGGGCTTTTTTGCTTGGCCAGCCAACTTCATTACTTTTAGTTTTTATTTGTTCTGGCACTTGTCGCAGTATTCATATTACGCAAATGGTCTTATTTCTGCCGTTTTATGGCTACTATGCAAGCAGCTATTCCTGCTATAGCAGCAGCAGCAGTATTAACCTTTGTCATGGGAATTACAAAGCAAGTAGCGGAGGGGAGAGATGCTGTTGATCCGCTTGGTATAACGAAGATGCTTAATTTTTGACCTTTCGTTCTAGTCTATGTTTGGATGACTGCTATTGTTGGTGAGGTAACTTTGAACCAATTATCTCATTTTTCATGGCGTCGTTTGCCCACACTAACGAGTCATGTTGGTCTTTTCATTGTTCTTACTTGTGGTACACTTGGTAGCGCAGATATGCTACGTGTGAAGATGTATTGTGAAGAGGGGCAGCCTGAATGGCGTGGTCTTGACGCTTTTAGCAACGTTCATCACCTTCCGGTAGCAATACAATTAGAGAAGTTCACTATTGATGAATATCCACCCTAAGCTCATGCTTATTGATAACATGGGACTTCCACTTCCGAAAGGGAAGCCTGAGAATATTCTTTTAGATAAGAATGTAAAGTTTGGTTATCTATTGGATTGTAAAGATCGAGGTTCCTCAAGCGTATCGATAACGCCATGCCTGTTATGTTGAGCAAGATGGTTGGTAAAAATGCCTGAGGTATGATGAGCAATATCCGTATGGATTCATTAGGACAGGCACGCAATAAAGAAGGTTATATTCCTTCTGATGCTAAAAGGAACAGCATGTGCAATATATGTGAAGGTGACAACAGGTATAGGCAATAATGGAAATAGTGATTCTAGATTAAAGAAAAATAAACAACATACTATCACAGGATGGCTTACATGTGGTAGTTACCTTTTTCCCTTATCAATCTTTGAAACTTGAAGATGGTAGAAGACTGGTCATGCCTAATCGCGAGCCACGACGCTTCTCATCTCTTGTTGACATTTATACACAAAGCTGGACAGAATATTCGTACTGAGATAGAGGTTAACAAAACCGTTTAGTATCGAAGGATGGAAAAATCTATCAGCTTAGCTATAATGAGCAGATGGGAAAAATGGAGTAACTTAAGTATCTTTTGAGATTGTAACCGATCCTTGGATGCCAGTTGTGTATGTTGGAATATTCTTGTTGTTGTTCGGAGCTGTCGGAATGTTCTTTGACAGCAAGTCGTAAGAAGGAGGTAAAACTATGATCTGAATTATTTTATTATTTTTGCAATCATATCTGTAATTTTATGGGTCATTGGTGCATGGGCAGCATGGCATAGTCGTCGCATTAGGTACTTTTGGATCTACAGGGCTTGGATTAGCAGTATTCTTTGCATATATTTTAATAATGTGGATAACCTTGGAACGACCACCTCTTCGTACGATGGGTGAGACACGTCTGTGGTACAGTTTTTCCTCCCATTGGCAGGTATTATTGTCTTTAGTCGCTGGCAGTATAAGTGGATATTAAGTTTCTCCACACTTCTTGCAAACTGTCTTTGTTTGTGTGAACATCTTTAAACCAGAGATACATTCAAAGACACTTATGCCAGCCTTACAAAGTCCATGGTTTGCTCCTCATGTAATTGTTTATATGATGGCTTACGCTCTTTTGGGAGCTGCAGTGGTCATGTCAGTTTATCTTCTTTTCTTTAAGAAGAGTGCTGATACGGATAAGGAAATGGAGATAACGGATAATCTCACTTACGTTGGTCTCTCATTTATGACTCTCGGTATGCTGATGGGTGCTTTATGGGCAAAGGAAGCATGGGGACATTACTGGTCATGGGACCCAAAGGAGACATGGGCTGCTATCACTTGGCTTTTCCTATTTGGTTTATGTTCACTATCGTCAATATCGTCCTCGTATCATCCGTCCAGCTTTTATGGATATTGATTGTAGCATTCATCTTACTTCAGATGTGTTGGTGGGGGAATAAATTATCTTCCTTCAGCACAAGGTGTAAGTGTTCATACCTATAATTTGAGTTAAGTCTTTATTCGTATTTTTAGCTTATCTCAAAGATTCATAAAATCGTATCAGAAGTTACAAATGTCATAAGTTTACACTTCTGATACGATTTTTCTTAAACAACGTATAAAACGAGTCTTGTTTATACCTAAAAAGTGATTTGCTCAGAATAAGTAAGTCTTAATTCTATAAAAATGATATTGTGTACTTAAACACATTGCTATAAATACTTATGAAAACAGATGCACAGATGAAGCCATATTTTTGACAAAAACCTTTGTCTTTCCATATCTTTTTATACTTTTTGGCAACTGAATTCAACTACATTAAAAATGAGACAAATCATTAATTATTTCACAGACGATGACCTTTACAAGCTTACAATGTGCTGTGCAGTCATTGACACTATCCACGTGCACATGTATGCTATCATTTTGTTGACCGTGATGACACGGTTTATCCAGAAGGATTCGCACGTGAAGTGGAACATCAGATAGAATTATTGGAATCGGTTGTTATTACGGATGACGAAATTAATTTCCTTCGTAAGAAATGTTACTATCTTCCAGAATGGTTTTTAACCTATCTCACGCGGCTTCCGCTTTTCACGAGAATGGGTGAAAGTCTGGCAGAATGAAGAGGGTCATCTTCATATAGAATTTGAAGGATTATGGGCAGATACAATTCTGTTAGAAGTGAAGGTCCTTGCGATTATCTCTGAGTTGTTCTATATGTTTAACGACCAAGCTCAGAACTTTGATTATCAGGAGCTTTATGATAAAAACCTATCATAAGACAGAGCGTCTTCTTGAGGCAGGTTGCGTTTTCTCTGACTTCGGAACACGTCGTCGTGCTAGCCTAACAGCAGAAGATACTGCTGTACGTGCTATGAAGGATTGTTATGATAGTCGAGAATGGAAGGGTCGTTTTGTAGGAACAAGTAATATTCATCTTGCCATGAAGTATGACCTTACTCCAGTTGGAACTATGGCGCATGAGTTTATTTGTGCTATCGGTGGTATGTTTGGTCCGCAAATGGCAAACTATATGGCAATGGAGGCATGGCGCAGAACCTCATCGTGGTGCGTTAGGAACCTATCTCTATGATTCTTTTGGTTGGGGACATCTTCTCCTATAATTTCTCTGAGGATTTTGAAAAATCAATTTAAGGGATTACGTATTGATTCTGGAGATAATATTGAACAGCTAGAGAAAATCATTGCTAAATATAAATCTTTTGGTATCAATGCACGCGACAAGCAGGTTTTTATTTTCAAATGCTTTAGATACTGATAAGGCTATTGAGATTCAGCGTTATGCAGAGAGTCGTGTGATGCCATCATTTGGTATTGGAACTCACTTCACCAATGATTTCCCACATGTTAAAACCCATGAATATTGTTATAAAGCTGGTTGCCGTAAAGATTACGGAATCATACTATTTTATAATGATATTTGTAAGATATCAGAAGATAAAGGCAAACATACAGGAAAACCAGAGGTTATTAAACGATTTATGGAAGCTATACATTATAAAGAATAAGCTTTCGCTTGTTTTCTTCCAATCGACAGAAGAATCTGTGATACTGACAAAGGCGGTAATTAGTTAGTTAATTCTCAACTTATTACCGCCTTCTTGCGTTTCATTATGTTATTGGATCAATAGAAATAGTGGGAGAGAAGCTATACATGCTTTTTCGGCTCTATAACGAATCGTGTGGGTAATTCGTCATAGAGCATAAAATATTGTTGAAAGGTATAGCTCCAACTAGACACAACTCCAGATTGACCTTCATTTCAATATGCTTAACGCACATTAAATCCCTCACCCTTTCATATACAGCAATGGTGTTAACCCTTCGCACATGTTGTGCATACCATCCGCACCACATGTGCTAAGCACTCCGCACCAAACGTGCTGAGCACCCGCACCAAACCGATGGAATATCAACACACAACTCACACGATTCGTTATAGAGCCATTCTTTCTAAAACGAATGTTTCAATCTTTTTAGAGTTTTAAAAGCATACCTATGTAAGAGGGCAATCAGCAAAAATACCAAAGAATAGATTTTATTCAAGTTGCTGTCATATTTAACATTTCTCTTAATCTGAGAAAAATATAAAGTTAAGTGTCTAATTAAAATGATAGGAACTTAAATTTACGTTTTTGCTCGCTCACGAATATACTTAATCTACTTTTCTTTCATCATTTCAAGGAAAGAAGAAGATATTAATTAAGAGAGTTCCTTGATCTTTTTACTCTTCTATTTTTATTTTTGGATATTGGAGTTTTTCATCTTATTTAGTCCCTTTTGATAATAGATGTAATAGAGAATACCAGACAGTGTTAGACCAAATGGGAAGGCAAACCATACACCTAACAGTTGGTAATTCATTACTACACCGAAGAGATAGCCTAGGGTAATGATACGATAAAAAGATATGAAAGCAATCCAAATCAGTGGGCGTACATTGGCTGTACCTCTCATTGCATTAGCATAATTGCACTGCATACCATCGCCAAACTGATATATCATAAATGGAATAATCGTCATAGAAACTATTGAAATAACGTTCGCATTATCAGTGAAGAGCCCACCAACAACATGGCGGAAGATAAAGATTGGTACGGAGGTTAGTAATGCAAGTAGGAAAACCAGATGGATACCTGCTGTTGCTGTTCGTCTTACGGCAAGGTAATCACGCTGTCCCATAAAGTTACTAATGCGCACTGCTACAGCTGCAGCCAATCCATAATAAATCATATATCCCAACTGTGAGATTGTCAACATAACTTGATGGGCAGCTAATGACTCTGTACCAAACCAGCCTACCATCAAACTTGAAAGACTAAAGGCTGCCGTCTCCATACCCATCTGCAATGCTAAAGGAAATCCAAGCACTGTAATCTTCTTTAAAATCGGCATATTGAATTTTCCTGCACCCCATCCCTTCCTATATTCGTTATATTTTTACTAACGAAGAAGATTCCAACCATGACGATAGTCATAACGATACGTGAAATCATTGTGGATAGTCCTGCACCTATCAGTCCCATCTCAGGCATTCCTAAATGACCATAATTAGAATCCAGTTGCCAAAAATATTGCATTACATTGCCACCAATAAGAATCCACATAGCAACCTTTGGTGTCTGTGATACCATCAGTAAACTGGCGGAAAGTATTGAACCAACAGACAAAAGGTAGGGAGATAAGTTGGATAAGAAAATAGGGACGAATGAGAGGTAATAATTCCTCTGGTTGTCCTAATCGGTGAATATTAAGATAAAGAACAACCATGATGACCGATAAGAATAGTGCCATACAGGTATTTTGCCGCTGTGGCACTCTTTCATCAACCTCACCAATACGCTGTGTCTTCTCTTGTCCATATAAAATCCCTACGAGAGCAGTAATAGCATACGTAAAACCAATAGCAAAAATAATTACCAGCGTGAACATGTAGACTAACAAATGCAGCCGCTGCTAATTTTCTGTACTATGATGACCAATCATGAGTGTATCGGCAAAGTTAAGGATAAGGTTTCCTAATTGTCCAATGATGATTGGAACACCTAAAAATGTAAGATTTTTATAATGTGTTTCGTAATTTGAAAAATTATATGACATGCTGTTATTCCTGTTAGGTTTTTGTATAATGCTCTGCAAAGATACGAAAAATACTGTATTTTCATGCATAATATTTAAATTACTTGTCTTTAATCCGCATTTGTTCTACATGTAAAGTGCTGAAAGTTATTATAAAACGAATTTTTAAATGAATTATGTGCAGCTATAATACACTTCTTTAGTGGAAAAAGTAATAGGAATTAATTAAAGGTCTGATATGAACTCATAGAATTGCCTATTGTTTCAAAAGGTAATACTTGTCTTTAAACAGTAAACATAAAGAATCGGTTACGCTTAAAGTCGTTCTTATCATCGTACGTTTTATTTATTTTCTTCACTAACTTCTTTTCTATCTCAATTATTTTGTGTAAGTTTGCATATTATGAAACAGACTCATCTTAGAAGCTATATTACCCTTTTTCCTTTCTCTGGCATGTTCTGTTCTATGGGCTTACAAGGGCAGTGATGGGCGGATAGGTTATCCTGGGGGAAAATGTTATATGTTCCGTGTTACTCTGAAGGATAAGAATGGAACATCTTACCCTTGGATAAGCCTGAAAGATTCCTTTCGAACGCTTCTATCCTTCGACGTGTACGTCAGGGATTAAGATCTGACTCGACAGATCTCCCTGTATCACCGAATTATATTCAACAGATAGTGAAGAAGTGGTAAGGTAGTTGCAGTAAGCAAATGGAACAACTCTGTTCTTGTGCGTGGTAATAACCGCCAAACATTGGAAGATTTGAAGTTGCTCTCATTTGTAAAAAGATAGTAAGTTGGTATTTGTCTCTCCTGACTCTATCCTACCACTTTCTCAGCGTGTACATTATAATTCAGAACTTCAATGTTTGGATTCGACGAGTCATGATTATTATGGTGTAGGTAAGGCACAAATAGAGAATTTGAATGGTAGGAAATTGCATAATCTGGGCTTTATGGGACAAGGTATGACAATTGCTGTACTTGACGCAGGTTTCATGAACGTTGATAAAATCTCTGCTTTTAAGAATCTTAATATAAGAGGAACACGTAATTTTGTTGTGGGCTATGATAATAATGTTTTTAAAAGAAATGGATCATGGTACTAAAACTTTGTCAACTAATCGCAATGAATCAACCTACAGTTTTTGTCGGTACAGCTCCTACAGCTAACTTTTTGGTTGCTGCGGACAGAAGATTATTTGACAGAGAGTCCTGCAGAGAAGACTCTGGATTGCTGCCGTTGAGTTTTTCTGATTCAGTAGGTGTTGACATCATCACCTCATCATTGGGTTATCATGGTTTTGATGACAAATCTATGAACTATCGTTATGCAGATCTAAATGGTAAAACGGCAGCTATCTCTAGAGTAGCTTCCCTGTTTGGTAAGGAAGGGTATGATTCTTGTGAATAGTGCGGGGAATGATGGTATGGGTACCTGGATCAACGTTCCCGCTGACGCTTTTTGATATCCTGACCGTGAGGAGCAGTTTCTCCGGACAAGATAAATGCACCATTTTGCTCAATCGGACCAACAGCCGATGGGCGTATAAAACCTGACGTAATGGCGTATGGATGTCCAACGAACGTCGTATCGGGTAGGGGATATATAATACCTGATAATGGGACTTCATTTGCTTGTCCACTTATTGCTGGAATGGTAGCTTTGTCTATGGCAGGCAATCCTGAATAAGTCTGCCTCGAGATAATAGACCTTAGTGCGTCAGGCAGGAAAACAACCATGATTATCCTGACAATATCATGGGATATGGTATTCTGATTTCTTTTTAGCTTACCAATTTGCTACACGCTATAAGCAGTAGTGAGTTATCATACAAAAATTTTGAAGGATGATAAAGGCACTTTCACTTTTCGAATTAAACAATCTTGTTGCGGATGTTATAGATAGTACGATGTCACGTTCTTACTGGGTCCAAGCAGAATTATCCGAAGCCCGGGAGAATCGAGGGACATTGCTATATGGAACTGATTGAAAAATGAAGGTAGTATGTACCCATAGCACGTGCTTCCGCTAAGTGCTGGAGTACGTTTGGATGCTTATCAAGTCTGCTTTTTGCGTATAACAGGTCAAGAAGTGAGAGCAGGAATGAAGGTAATGTTGCAAGTACATGCACAGTTCCATCCTCAATATGGTTTCTCGTGGATAGTTGACGATATCAATCCTGAATATACAATGGGTGATATGATGCGAAAACGTCAGGAGATTATTCGCCAATTAAAGACAGAAGGTGTTTTTGATTTACAGAAAGAGCTACATCTACCTATGTTTGCTCAACGTATAGCGGTAATATCTTCAGAAACAGCTGCAGGTTATGGAGATTTTTGCAATCAGTTAGAATCAAATGATTACGGACTCTTTTTTCATGTAGAATTATTTCCAACAATCATGCAAGGGGACTATGTTGAAAAGAGTATAATAGAAGCTTTGAATAAAAATCAATAGCTGTGAAGATAATTTTGATTGTGTTGTTATCATTCGTGGTGGTGGTGTAACAGCTGACCCTCAGCGGCTTTGATACTTTAAAGCTCGCTGAGAATGTTGCAAACTTCCCATTACCCATCATAACGGGTATTGGACATGAACGTGATGAGAGCGTTTTGGATATGGTTTCGTTTCAACGTGTGAAAACACCTACTGCAGCAGCAGCTTATCTCATTGACCACCTTTCATCGACGCTTATGCGAGTTGAGAACGCACAGCTATGATTGTTGACAACGTTCGTCGTACATTGGAAATAGAGAAGATGCGTATCCAACAGATTGCTACACAGATTCCTGTTATGTTCTCTGTCGTTCGTACAAAACAAGAAGCTATGCTGATGGCTTGTCACAATGTCTTATTACAAAAGATGCAGGAAGCTATGAAGCAAGTCGATTTTCATCTGTGTACTATACAAAATCGCATCTTACCGACACTTCAGAATAGGTTGGCAAACGAGCATCATCGTATAGAGATTCTCGGACAGCGTTTGCGATTGCTTGACCCATCACTACTCTTAAAACGTGGATTTAGCATTACCTTATGTAATGGTAAGATTATTCGGAATGCAAAGGATTTGAAGATGGGCGACACATTAACAACACGATTTGAGAAAGGAGAGGTGGAAAGTAAGGTCAATCGTTTATCATAAGAGAGCAGAATGTTACCTATAATTTCAAAATTACAATGAAAGAAATAAAATACGAAGAAGCAGTTCGTCAACTAGAAGCAGATAGTTGAGAAATGGAAAGTGGAAAACTTGATATCGACACTTTAGCTGACCAATTGAAAGAGGCACAAGAGTTGGTGAAACTCTGTAAACAAAAAGCTAAAGCGTACTGATAATGAGATTCAAAAACTTTTGGAAAAACAATAAAATCATAACCATTTGTATAAAAATGAAGAAGTAGGTTTAATAAACTTGCCATTTGGTTGCACGATAAGATATTTTGATTACTTTGTGATAATTGTCATGAATGATAACTTAAAACAAAAATAATATGAAGAATATAGAATGGTCAAGTTTAACATTTGCCCATATAGCCAACTGATTATAATGTACGTTGTTACTATCGTAATGGCAAGTGGGTGAGGTTGAAGTATGTTCAGATGAATATCTCAAACCCACATGGCAGCAACATGTCTCCACTATGGTCAGAGGCTTTTGAGGGCTTAAAGGCGTATCGTTGTCCAGATGGTAAGGTACGTGTTTTCCGTGTAGAAAGCAAATGCTGAACGTCTGCAGAACACAAGCCGTGGAATCGTAATGCCAGAGGTGCCAACAGAACTATTTACTGAAATGGTTAAGAAAGTCGTTCGCCCTCAATCAGGAAATTTATCCCACCATACGAGAGCGGTGCTTCACTCTATATTCGTCCGCTGTTAATTGGTACATCTGCACAAGTGGGTGTTCGCCCAGCAGAAGAATATTGCTTCTTAATCTTCGTTACTCCTGTAGGGCCTTATTTTAAGGGTGGCTTCTGTGCAAATCTCATGTTATTGTTCGTGATGTTGACCGTGCGGCTCCATTAGGAACAGGTATGTTTAAAGTCGGTAACTATGCAGCATCATTGCGAGCTAATCGTCGTCGCATGAGCAGGGTTATGCATCAGAGTTCTATCTTGATGCAAAGGAAAAAGAAATATGTTGACGAATGGTGCAGCCAACTTCTTTGGTATTAAGAATGATACGTATGTAACTCCAAAATCGAGTTCAATTCTGCCATCTATTACCAATAAAAGTCTGATGCAAATTGCAGAAGATTTGGGTATGAAAGTAGAGCGTCGCCCTATTTCTGAAGATGAGTTAGATAGCTTTGAGGAGGCAGGTGCTCGTGGCACGGTTGCTGTCATCTCACCTATTTCACATCTTGATGATATGGATACAGGTAAGGTTTATAACTTTGGAGAGAAACCAGGTCCTTGGTCAACAAAAACTTTATAATACTCTTCGTGGCATCAGTATGGTACAGTTGAAGATAAACATGGCTGGACAACTGTCGTGATTGAATAGAATTCTGAAGGATAGAAGTTAACAAAAATATACGTAAATAAAGATTTGCGCTAAAGCTTTATGATTGCATTTAGCAATAGCTTTGGTGCAAATCTTTTTATTAAGTGAAGGTATCTCTAATTCTTTTTACTTGCAGCATGGTCCTTACCTCAAAACAAGTATGTTTGCATTCATGTTAGCTTTATTTTTAATGTCTGACCACCTGCACTAATGGTGCATACCTCCGCACCAAATGTGTTCACGCTCCGCACTAAAGCTATATACCAAGAACTCCATATATGCTGGTAAGTAGTGGTTCTCTAAAAATACTATAAGTATTTTTGTCTTATAAAATGAAATACAAACGAAGGCTATTGATAATTCTATCTGAGAAGCTTTTTCAATGAAATATATTGTGATAGTAATGTGTTTGTCATATTACTAAATTAAAGATGTGAAGTTTTGAACATCACATAATTTCATAGAAAAGGTATTCCGAGGTGTCAATGAAATGAATGGGAGCATGTCAGCGGACATACTCCCATTATCATTTATGTATTTGTGATATACATCAATTACGTTAGTAAGCGAAGAGAGGATAATCCTTCATCGTCTCGTTAACTTTCTCACGGACACGCTTGATAACCTGCTCATTCTCTGGATCTGATAAGACCTCATCGATAAGATCAGCACAGAGTAGCATCATGTCTTCTTTACAACCACGAGTTGTCATAGCTGCAGTGCCAAGACGCAAACCACTTGTCTGGAAAGCAGAACGCTCGTCATAAGGAACCTTATTCTTGTTAGCTGTAATATCAGCTGCTATAAGTGCATTCTCTGCAAGTTTACCAGTCAAATCAGGATATTTTTGGCGAAGGTCAAGCAACATAGAGTGGTTATCTGTACCACCACTGACAATGCTGAAGCCTTTATCAACAAGAGCTTGTGCAAGGACAGAAGTACTTCTTTACTTGTAAGGCATATTCCTTCCAACTTGGTAAAAAGGGTTCTTCCGAAACCTACAGCCTTTGCTGCTATTACATGTTCCAATGGTCCACCCTGGTTACCAGGGAAACAGCAGAATTTATGAGCATTGACATTGGCTTCAAATCACTCTTTCTTGGTTCTTAAACCCCATGGATTTTCGGAAATCTTTACCCAAAAGGATTACACCACCACGAGGACCACGGAGTGTCTTGTGCGTTGTTGTGGTGACAATGTGAGCATATTTCACAGGGTTATCAAGAAGACCTGCAGCGATAAGACCAGCAGGGTGAGCCATATCAATCAACAGCAATGCACCTACTTCATCAGCGATCTTACGCATACGTTTGTAGTCCCATTCGCGGCTGTAAGCAGAGCCACCACCGATGATGAGCTTTTGGTTTGAAGCTCACGAGCTAGTCGCTCCATCTCGTCATAATCAACCTGTCCTGTCTCTGGATTTAGGTGTATCCAATGTGGTTATAAAGAATACCAGAAGTATTCACCTCGCTACCATGAGAGAGATTACCACCCTGATCAAGATCAAGTCCCATAAAGGTGTCGCCTGGTTTCAGCACAGCAAGAAATACAGCTTGGTTAGCTTTGTGCACCAGAGTGTGGCTGCACATTGGCATACTCAGCACCGAAAAGCTGTTTGACACGCTCAATAGCGACTGTTTCTACTTTCGTCAACAACCTGACATCCGCCATAATAACGTTTGCCAGGATAACCTTCGTGCATACTCTGTTAGTTAGGTAAGATCCCATTGCGGCATAACTTCGTCACTGACGAAATTCTCAGATGCAATCAGCTCCATTCCTTTGAGCTGACGTTTGTGTTCCTTTTTCAATAAGGTCAAAAATTTCTTGGTCTCTCTCATGTGTATTGAATGTTTAGTAGGGGAGTGCATTTTTAGTAAACAAACCCTGGTTAGTGTTACGCTGCAAATATACAAATTAATCGTTCTAACTTGCAAGTGTATCATAATGTAAATTTGCATTTACAATTATATGTCTGCTGTTTGCTTACATCATTGGTGTAACGCACATAAAGTGATTATTGATAATATATTACAACATTATATATGTATGAAGCTAAAAGAATTAGCTCAAGCTTATGAGTTCGAAGAGATTTATCCTCTTATAGGACTTATGTTTCCAAAAGGTCGCCATTTACGTGTGCAGTTCCATAATGCATACAATCTATTATTGTCGCTCAATCCTGTGATGTCTAAGAAGCAAATTCTGTTATACAGTTGATGGAAGATCCTGACACTAATGAGATGTTTTTGGTAAAGCCGATGACCACGATTTTAATGGTCCTTGGGAAGTACTTCTTGGTAAGGAAGTAAAGAAAGAGCCAAAGGTGGATCTTACTAATGAGGAATTGGTTGCTAATTGCTTGTTGAACACAGTATTGATTGGTCGCTGTCCTCGTGCATTTGAGAAAGATTATCAAGCTATTATGAAGTAAAGTAGTTGACAAGTTGAATGTGAACGAGTTAACAAGTTAAATGTAAAACGAGTTGACAAGTTATGTGATAAAAAGACTTTATCCTCTTAATCACTTCAACTTGTCAACCTCGTTTGCTCTTATTTATTTGTCAACCTCGTTTACTCGTACACATTTAACTTGTCAATTTGTCAACCCAATGATTACCCTCTAATCATTGTTATAATCATCTTGAATCGTCTCAGGCATTGACTGAGTGAGGTGCTCCACTTGGAATGATAAAAACCCTCACCCGCTTTTAATGACATGTTTTACTTTTTCACAGTCAGTTCCATCTTTCCATCAATAACCTGGATAAAAGCATCGAATGGTGCTGTGTGTCTGATAGTCCCCTGACCTGCATCAAAGCTGAATAAGGTAACACTTCCTGCATTATTGTGTACTAGTTCCTTACTTTACTACACTCACCTTCTGCATAATCAATCACATTGTTTGAAGTGAAAAACAACTCCTTTTTCACTTTTACTCATGATTTATCTTCTTTATTAATTTGTAATATTCAGTTTACCTATTTATATATTACAAAAGGATGCCAAATTAGAAAGTGGGAACAAATGTTACCTTTAATTAAGTTATATCTAAGTTTCGTTTTGCCAACTTATGTTTTCTTGGCTTTAATATTTCGTTTCAAACCATCAAATTTGACTCGTTTAACAGCTGAACCCTTAAAAAGACGTCGATAATCTTCTACTGTTGGGTTATGCCACATCTCTTTACTCATACTGGAGAAGTTCTGGCTTAGCTGCAACAGATGGTTCTGTGTTGGGGTGGAAAATCGGTTCCATGGGCAAGCAGTTTGACAACGATCACACCTGTAAATGGTATCTCCCATAGACGACTTTGCCTCATCAGATAATTCTCCTCGATTTTCAATGAGCTGATATGACAGACAGCGTTCTGCATGGAAGTCTTCATCGGGGATGATGGCTCGGGTAGGGCATGCATCGATGCATCTATGACACTTCCCACATCGGTTTGACATCGGTTCATCATAAACATCAACTTCAAAGGGTAAGAATATCTCGCCTAAGAAAAACATTGAGCCAGCATGAGGGATAATTAGTTGATGATTTCGACCTACCCAACCTAAACCAGCCTTTTGTGCCCAGTAACGTTCCAGAACAGGAGCAGTATCGCAAAAGCAACGTATTAAAGGTTCTTCTCCTTTATTTTCGTTTTGAGGAATCTGCCAACGTTCTGATATCTTCATTGCCAACTCTCTCATCTTATGCCTCATCAAATCGTGGTAATCCCTGTCCAAGGGCATATACCGCACTTTGATACTCCCTTTTAGGCATCTGCTGTGCAGGTGTGTAATTGAAAGCAAGTGAAACAATACTGTACACCAGGAACAAGGAGACGTGGGTCAAGTGTTTCAAGCGTAATTTGACATATACGCCATGGAAGCCTCTTTCTCCATTTTCCAACCATCTTCGGTATTTTTGCGCTATTTCTTCATCAACAGGTGCTGCCTTTGTTATGCCACAAGCAGAGAATCCCACGTCTCGTGCTAAAACTTGATGGTAACTGATTGAGCAGTTTCTAAGTCCTCTTCGTGGATTGATGGGTTTAGTGTCTGATGATGTCATAAGAGAGATTAAAGTATCAAGTAAAACTTAAATTATCGGAAGAGCGAAGTATGTCTCGATAATTAATAGTTCATTTTCAAATTATATAATGTTATCCTTTTTATTTTAAGACGAAGTTCTGCTAATGTATTATTAAAAGGTTTCAGCTGGATCATCAGGGAAAAACCTTAAATTCATAACCTTGATCTTTAAGCCATTGCAAAGACTCTGAAGTGCAGTGCGAAGCTTTGTCAATACCTTATGAATCATGGAAGGTAATGATAGAACCATTACGTGAGTATTTCTTTATATTGTTTACAACGTCTGCAGCTGTCAGCCATTTGGAATAATCACGTGTCACAAGGTCCCACATCACAACACGATAATTCTGTTTTACCCACCAATATACTGTATGTCGCAACCATCCATGCGGAGGACGAAAGTAGGGAGATTTGAGAAGAACGCTCACCTTTGGTTACATCTACGGCATAAGTCAATGTCCAATGCCTGAAAGAACCCAAGTGATGATAGGTGTGATTGCTCTACCTTATGTCCACGACGAATCACCTCTTCATATATTTCTGATGTTTTCTACATTATCAGCAACCATATATACTTTTGCATTGAACTGGTCAAGTACATCAAGTGAGTAAAAAGGTGTAGCCTCAGGTATTGGTCCATCATCAAATGTGAGATAGACTGAATGATCATTCTTGTCCATACGCCAAAGAGCGTGTGGATAAAAGATACGTAACCAGCGTGCAGGTTGTTCTATTAACATATTAACCTCCCAATAATTTTAGTGAATCAAGGGCAAAGCCTACTTATTCAACATTATAATATCCTATCGATCTAAGACTCTAGGGTGGATAGGGTTAAAAGCCAGAGTTTGCAATCTTTAAGACAACCAGATTCTGGCTTTTTAATTTTTATGTTTGCTTTGATTATAACAACCCTAATCTAATGATCCATTTTGGTTCTGGAATCTTCTGAAGAGATTATCAAGTTCGGCGGCATGTTTGTTAGCCCAAGCATGGTTAATCTGCTCATTTTCATTAATAAGGTTTGCCATAATCTGGAAATTCATCTTACATGATCCTTGTGTCATATTGAAGAGACGAGGAGAAAGACTGAGATAGTAGTTTATATACTGAAGTGAAATCTTCCACAGCGCATCATATAATTGACGTGCCTTTGCTTTCTGTCCCAGTAATGCGTATGCATGAGCCATATCACCTGATCCACTCATGCGTAGCTTATTGGGACATTATACGTTGGAATTTCCTTCTCAGCCTTCTGAAGAACCTTTATGCCTACTCTTTAGCCTTTTTCACCCTTTGCAATAAGGTGGAGTGCAAGGTCAAAGCTATCTCACGACGATGCGTATAGCACAGATGAGCTACAGTTTCATCGATGTAAAGTCCCGGCATGCTAAGACCACCCCATTTGAAGCGATTCATCATGACATCATAAGTCTTCTGTATCAGCTACGCATATTGATGCCTGCAGAATTTGCATTGTCCATTGTAGAGAATGGGTAATACGATTTACGAGACCTTCTTGAATGAAGTTTTCACCTAAGTTCATAAAGTTCTCAGCTCCAACGGTTACAGCTACATGAGAGGACGTGTCCAGTTACAGTTAGCAATCATCTCAAGCATCATCAAATCATTCTGTATAAAGCTTGTTTTCCTGCCAATGAGATGACCATTCGATCTGGAATAGAATCACCTGGAAGCATCATACCACTGCGACGGACAGCTTCTCTTCATCGATAGTCATATAGATAGTATCAGTAGAATGATATGATTTTCTTTCGTTCTTTGAGCGTACCCAGTACTTGGTATATTCTTCAACCCAAATGGGTCATCACCGAACTGAGCCTTCGCAGCTGCTGGCTCCTGCTTGTCAGAAATCACGAATCTGTTGCTTAAATTGTGGTGCAACTTGTACATATTCATTCGTTCCACTTACATAATCAAGGGCGTGCCCACGAAATCAGGTACACTTGGTGAATTGTATGCAGGACGACGCATCTGGTCGATGTACCAGTCTGTTTGCAGGTAAGAAAGGTTGCAGACGCGAGCGTCTGTGCGTACCCTTCAACCTGCTTGGTCTGTACCATAATGGGAAGGTATCATTATCACCATTGTGAAGATGATTGGGGCACCCTTCTGCTGCAATGACTAAGATACTCTGACCAAAGTCACGGCAAGTATATCTACCTGAGCGGTTGTGAGTCATCCCAGTGTCTGCAGACGCCATCTGTATTGGAACAAGCAGACAGACAGCTGAAATAACAGAGGCTGAGAGAGTATCGGTGCAACCTTTAGTTTACGTGCCCAGTCGTAGAGTGCCAGCACGCCTAAACCACACCATATTGCGTAAGCGTAGAACGAGCCAGCAGTAAGCATAGTCACGCTCTACGTGGCTGACTAGGCGTTTGGTCTCAGATAGATAACGATGGCAAGACCAGTCATAAAGAACAGGAAGAAACCACCCAGAACTGCTGTATGCCACGTTTTCCCTCGCCATGCTTGCCAGAAAAAGATCAATCAAACTGAGTAATAATGGAAACAATAGAAAACATTGTGTCCCTTTGATTAGTTTTTAACTCATCTGGTAACAGAGTCCAGCTGCCATATAACGTGCATTATCAATGAAGGATATACCAGTAATCCAGTTTCCATGTTCTGGTTCACCATTGCTCTTGAATATCATTCTGACGCCCTGCAAAGTTCCACATAAAGTAACGCCAATACGTAAAGTTACACTGGTAAGAAAGGAAGAACTTTATGTTCTCCAATTGCTGGAATCTTCACGCCATCAACCTCATGACCGGTAACGCCACCCATCCATTGTTCGTAGCTGACTCGCAGAACTTGAAGTTAGTATACGTGGAAGAACATATTCTGTTCGAACACCTGTGTCGCCTTATGACGAACAATGTAGTAAGAATCTTTCCTCGTCTTTAGACGCTTTCTCCTTACGCTCATAAACCGGAGCACCCTCATCAAACTTATAGTGCATACCGTCTTCTGCAACTGCAGGTTGACTTGAGTATGCCCTGTCCGTAAAGTAATGGACGGTCACCATACTGGTCACGACTCAGATAACTACCCAAAGTAAAGATATCCTCTGGTGAATTCTGATCCATTGGTGGATTGGCTGTTGAGCGAATAACGATTAGCAGCACATGAAGAGTAGCCGATAAACAACATCAGCATACAAAAGCAAAGCTGTATTCTTTATGCGTGAAGAAACAAGTGCAACACGCTGCTTTTTACCATCTTTGTTAAATGGACGCTGCCACTCGAAGCAGTACGTAAACGAGTGCAAGAACAATAAGTCCTGTAAGAATGCTGTCCATCCATAGCCATAGAATGGAATACCAATCAGTCCCAGTGCTGCCAAGAATGCTATATTCTGACGGCGTGGGTTCTTATCCCGATATGTCTCCAAAATGCCCCAAATAAAAGAAGCAATGGTAAGGCAATATAAATAATGGTACCCGTGTTGAATGGCATGCCAAGTGTATTCGTGAAGAATAACTCAAACCATCCACCCTACTGTGATAATACCTGGAACAACACCATACAGAACGGCTGCAACGAGGACTACAGAGAGGAGCAAGGCAAAGAGTGAACCCTTCAAGTTTGCATCTCGGCACCTTCTTATAATAGTAAAACCAGTGCAATGGCTGGAATACAAAGGAGGTTGAGTAGGTGCACACCAATTGACAGACCAGTCATATAGGTAATCAGTATCAACCAACGGTCAGAATGAGGTTTGTCTGCATTATCTTCCCATTTCCAATATAAGCCAGAAAACAACAGCTGTAAACGCTGATGAATGAGCTATACCTCGCCCTCAACTGCTGAGAACCAGAAAGTGTCACTGAAAGTATAAATCAGCGCACCAACAAGACTGCACCTTCGATGGCGATAGTTTTTGCAAGTGAAGGGCTTCACCATCACGCACAATCAGTCGACGTGAGGAGGTGGGGTAATGGTCCAGAAAAGGAACATGATACACGTTGCCGAAAAAGCAATGCGCTCATGGTGTTAACCATACGTGCTACCTCTGTTGGGTCGCTAGCAAAAGTGAGAAAAAGATTGGCTGTAAGCATAAAAGAAAGGTGCCCCAGGAGGGTGTCCAATCTCCAGTTTATAGCCTGTTGTAATGAATTCGGGACAGTCCCAGAAACTGGCTGTCGGTTCAATTGTGGAACAGAGATGAAAGCTGCAATAAAAGAATGCAAGCCATCCGACGATGTTGTCCACCAGTCTGAATTGTTTCATTTATACGATTAGAATTTACTGTCTGCTCATCTTTCTCGGATAAGCAGAGATATTTAGTTTCGAAAATAACCAGTGCAAAGATAATAATATTAATCAAAAACAACATAAAGAGAGTGGAGAAATTATAATAAAATGTGATGAAAAAGAACTTATGACTAACGTTTGGAATCTGACTTTATTTGCTTGGATTAAAGTATTAAGGTAAGATAATGTAAATGTGTTTTTGAAGTTTTTACACTCGAATAGAAGGATTATATTACATATCTTACAAGAGTATTTTTATTTTTAAGTTGCTGTCATTTTTAACATTTCATGTAATACCACTGTAAACTAATAAGTTATATGATGATCTTGGATGACAGTAGTGACAGCAAAAATATTTTTAGGGAAAATACTTTGTTCTCTGAATACTGAGGATGGGTGCATTAAAGTCCATTCGGTTATTATGGATATACCAATAAGTTTTAGGAAGCGCAAATGATTGTGTTTAAGAATGATGATTAAACTATTCGAATGTTTGAGATGAGTATTCATTTTTACATCTTGATATAAGTTTGTATATAGAAACTTTAAAATTCTTGTGTTGTTGCTTAGCACATATTGTGCTGTTGGTAGCATCCAATGGTGCGGAGTGCTTTTTCACTTAGCTATAGTTGTCAAATTGAACTGAGTAATGAAAAATCAAAGGGCATGAGTTGTCTTGCTGTCAAAGAATGCACGAAGTAGCAGGTTGTAGCCCAATACGCACCTAGCCTTTTACATTGTCGAAAAACACGACTGATATCTTCCTTTCACGCCTACTCTTCCTAAGCATGGTGTCATCTGTAATGACAGGCGAGATAACAGGTGACCGATGCCAAACTTCACCAAAAAGAGGAAATAAATCATCACTCACTCGAGTTTTTAACACTCAAACGTTTGATAACTCACTTATTTTCTTTATTTTTGCTTCCATAATAGTTTTGTTATTTTGTCTTTAAAATCAGTTGTTTAGCGATTACTAATTTACAGAAAGAAAATTCGACAAACTGTTATCATTTTTATCTATTTATTAGGTGTGGAAACTTTTGAGTTACAAACAAACAAATGCAATGCAAACAGCCAATGCTGCTGTTATAAATACATTTACACCAGTTCTATAGATTATAGCAATGGAGCAGATCAATGGATGGTGCAGGACAAGCAATGATTCTAAGGAGTTTCAGAATAAGCCATCAAATGGTACTTTTATGTATAAAATGAACGTCATGGGTGGAGTATGCATGATAAGGAGTATGCATCGTGGAAAAATGCTGTAAATATTGGTAATGGATTATTTAATGTTCCGCAGATGCGGGATACAATTATGGAGGTATGAAGAATAAAGGAAGAAATTAGGCTTACTTCCACTGCACAATATGGATTAACTATGGAGGACTCTAAAAATGATTTTATTTTCAGATTTATGGCTTCGAAGAGCGTTTTTTGCATTTTTATTTTCTTCTTGTCTGGTAGATAATAAAGCTCCAAAATGTCTGGAAACTTTATTACAATACAAAAGAAGTCCAGATTAGGAGTTATACATCTAAAGGACAGTTGAGACATCTTGTGCAAAAGGATAACTGATGGAATAAGGCCTAAGATTCTGTAATTTTATAAAAAGAATATTTATGTTTATTCTTTTGCAAAACAAAAGTGTACAGAACTCTGACCTTCGTGTCATAAATTTCTATTCTAAATTTAAAACTGCATAAGGAGACTTTTTGTCTCCTTATGTTAAACATGATCTATTCTAATGAGGAGTATTTCTGATTTGCAAGACATCTATGAATCCATTCTTTCGAATGGTGATGAAGTTTCAGATCATATGATCGATTTCTATAAATAAAAATAGCAACATATAACATTTCGTAATCTGAATTGTCGTTTTAATGTTTTATTTGGTCCTGTAATATTACAATCTTATTTGTCCTACGATATAATAAAAAGACATAAAGCTATATACTAAATTCGGAAAGCCTCGAAAAATAAGTTATATTTTTGAAGGGCATATTCTCAATATCCTAATTATAAACATAATTCAATTAAGATAGTAATAGAATCATTATCATCCTATGATGATAGAAAAGAAGAATATATTTATGAATGGAAAAAGAGATACGTAGGGTCTTGCTAATTTAATATAACTAAAGTTTCACCCTTAAAACACTAACTTTTCTCATTTTCCTTTGTCTGTCGTCCCCATATCCATTGACTATTAACTCATGCCCAACAGAAGTTATGCAGACTGTCCATATACTTCATCCCATTTTTCCAATGCTTCAGCCATTACAAGGATTTTGCTCATCGCTTTGTCGTTTCCCAGCTGATTGTAGCCAGTAAGGTGTTGGGGGCGTCATCCCAAGCGTTCTCCTAAAATACGAAGAATGTGTTCAATACAGGCAAGAACTTCTCTTCCATAACATGAGACTATGAGGTCATCCTCCATATCCGAAAAAGAGTTCTTCCATGATTTGATATTCTGTGAATCTCTTTTTCCAAAGCCATGACGGTATATGTAAGGTAACACAGCGTAGCGTCGGCTATCTGACCATTGAAGTCGCAACCTTGATAACCACCTAATCCGAGATACTGCTTAGTTTCTCCCCTTTTTCTGATGCAGTGAAAAAATCACAGGGTATGGTTGTTCTTGCCGTCGAAAAGAATGTAGAAAAGTAATAGTTTGTAGCCCAATACGAACCTGTCTTTTTACATTGTCGAAAAACTACGACTGATATCTTCCTTTCTCACGCCACTTTTTCCTAAAGCATGGTGTCATCTATAATGACAGGCGAGATAACAGGTGACCGATGCCAAACTTACCAAAAGATGAAATAAATCATCACCACTCGAGTTTTAACACTCAAACGTTTGGATAACTCACTTATTTTTCTTTATTTTTGCTTCCATAACAGTTTTGTTGTCTTGTCTATAAAGTCAGTTGTTTGCGATTACTAATTTAAAAAGAAAATTCGACAAACTGTTATTTTTCTATCTATATTTATTTGGATGGGGAACTTTAGTATCAAATAAATATCTTGTGGCATCCAACGTTGTTCGCTCATGTTGGATACCATCCTAATCGTGATTATATATGAAAAAGTGTGCGTGTTTTTATTATGTATTTTTCGATATTTTCATGCAAGAACCCTCAATCCTTGCACAAGGGAATTCTTTATTGCCAATTTTCAAAATAACGAAAAGTATTTTAACGAATTCTTATTAATTTTTACAACAGTCAAAAATATTGTCAATAGCAAAAGATAAACAGATTGTTTTCATTAAATAAATGTAAAGATGATGTCATTATTGACATTATTCTTACATAATAGATGACAAAAAGAAAACAAATCTCTTTTGAGTAATATTAGAACCAACTTTAAGATGTGTGAGAAAATCCTTTTAAGATATAATATTAATATTCAAAGAAGTGATATTGACAGTGTGATAAACTAGTCTTTAAAACAACAAATTGTAGAATGGTAAGAAATATTAACTATTATAGTGGGCAAATAGAATTTGTTTCTTACCAAGAAAAATGTAATGTATATCATTCTTATATCTACCACAAGAACGGAATTACTCTGATATTATAAAAATTCACTAGCAAAGCTATTGGTTCATCTCGTATTGGAAAATGTATTACGCTTTCAAATGAATGGATGTTATGATTTAATTATAACCAACAAATGAGAGGAGAAGGTATGAAGACTTGGTGGTAACATTAAAGAAATTTGGAAATGGACAGAAACCGTAAGGATAAAAGACTAAAATGTAAGGATTTGCTCTTTTATGCTCATATTAATCAATATTTAGTCAGTAGCAGAAAAAGAATAGATATGGCATAAATTTTAACAACCAAAGGAGTATTATAAAGTTACCTCTATTAGATTCTTCTTGAAAATACTCCTCCTATACATCTGAGGGGGACTTGGGTTAATCCGCAAAAAGGACGGAGTACCTTTTTATTTTCAAAAGCGTAATTTAATAAAAGAACAATAGGTTAATTTGGGAAAGTGATATATATATGGGAGACAAAACTTATATGACGATAGATGGAAGTAGGCCGAGAATCTTTGACTACTAGCGATACTATTTCGAGAAATGGAATACGTCTATCATACAGTAAAAAGAAATTACAATAGTAGTAACAGCCCTTCTCAAATTAAAAATTATATAATAGTATTGATGTCGTAATATCAAAAAGTGAGGCGGACTCTATACTCTTCTCTTGGGGCTTATGATTGAGTTGGAGATTTAACAATCAAGGAGAAAGCGGTAAAGTTATTAGAGGACACAAGCGAAAACTTTAGATTTCTATCAAGTTACAGTAAGAACTTGCAACTATTCAACGTTCATTATCGATAAATAGTTATATAAATAGGAAATAATGATGAAAAGTGTTATTGATTGCGTATAACAGAGCAACTGTATAAAATATACAAGTTAGATATTGACGGTTTTGTCACTAATCAGGAAACAAGTAAAAACATTTAATTTTTGAATATGAATGGACCAGTTGTCGATTTCTTTAGAACCAATTTTTATGCCTTTGTTTCAAAAACATAGACTCTAATTTTATCTATTTGACAAAAGGATATGATATAGCTCTAAATGAAAATATATTCTAAGTTTTGCAAGAGAAGATTTTTATAGAGTTTATGAAGGGTAACAAAGACTTTATACTCCTCGAGGACGTAGTAAGGAAAGCATCGATATTTATTATATGATAGGGACTAACTATTTTTGACGAAACGTTTGAATGGTTAATTCATAACAATGTCGATGTTGGGATATTTGACTTTTTTTCTTTCAAGTTGATAAAATTTAATAATGAGGATGTACTTAATTCACTTATGAACAACAAATGGTTTGTCCATGATAAGAATTCGTGAGAACGGCAGCGGCGCTATCGAGTATTACACTGGTAAGATGGGTGAAGTATTGAAGACGTGCGTACGCGATTGTGCTAAAACCAGGCAGGGTAACATACGTCACGCAGTGGAAGCTGTTGTATATGCGGTTGATGCTCTCTCACCGACAATGCGGAAGAGGCAAAGAGAAAGAATCAACTCCGAAGCGGAGACCCCGTCCCTGTTTCTCCAATGACAGGCGAGATAACAGGTGACCGATGCCAAGCTTACCAAAAAGAGGAAAATAAATCATCACTCACTCGAGTTTTTAAGACTCAAACGTTTGGATAACTCACTTATTTTCTTTTATTTTTGTGCCCATAACAGTTTTGTTGTCTTGGCTTTTTAAAAACTCAGTTGTTTAGCGATTACCAATTTACAAAAGAAAATTCGACAAACTGTTATTTTTCATCTATTTATTTGGGTGGGAAACTTTTAGTAACTAATCCTAATGCTATCAATACTGTAAGGCATCATGTCAGATTTGGAGATGTGTTGGAATATAGGAATTCAAGGAGGCAATGTCAAGATTTAGTGGTGGTGGCAAAACATTTATAGGATTTTTAGAATAAGAATATGAGTAAATTTAATATAGAACTATCAAGTGTCCCTGATAGAGAAAATCTCGTGGCAGAAATCTGGCATGATGGTTGCCGAAGTCAACAAAGAAACAGAAAAATTTGTGATAGAATTTTCTGTCTTGATGAAAATAAATCATTTATGTTGGATGAATTTCCCTCGAGGTACTTGAAAATGCAAAAAGAAGAATACTTGAAAGATAATGCTTCGTTAATGCTCCAAATCGGGGAATTGCTGCAATAATCATCTGATTATCAATGTGTTTTTAAGATTAGGCATAAAAGAAGGGATAGATTCTCACCTTTTTGCTATTTTTGAATGTTGCAGCATGAAATCTATGAAGAGGAATATAGTTTATGAGATACGGACACACATAAGCGTGTGTCCGTAATGATTCTAAGGGTATTAGACGTGAAGTCTGTCAACCCTATTAGTAAGTTAAAAGCTGCTTTTACAACAATGTCTGTTATACGTTCTGGTTTCAGTAACCGATTCTTTATATAACTTCTCATTTGTTGTATTAACTCAGAGTATTTATCTTCTCCTGCATAGAAACGGCGGTGTGCTTCCTCCTGGCGAGGTACAGAGAAGTTGCTAACACGTTTCATGTAACTCAATGATGCGAGTGAGATAATCAACATTCTTAGAATGACAATGTGGACATTCGTGCATATAACGCTTGTCGATATGACCGCAGTCGTTGCAGACGGTATTTGGAAATGTTGAATGTGAAGTAACGGTAACCTTCCTGTGCAGCGACACGCAACAACTGAGCGATACTGTGGTTCGAGAGGGTGCTCGAGGTTCATGTGAAGTGCAGAACCACCAGTTAGATGTTCTATATAAGGTGCCCGTGCAGTTTGAACTTGTCGAGAATTGTCAACGAGTTGTCCTCAACACGATAGAAATAGCTGTTATAAGCAGCTGCGTGGAACAAAATACCCATCTTCGGAGTCCCATTTAGCATGCTTTACTCCGACATTCTCTGCAGGAATCATCTCACAGTTGAACATAGCTTCCTTTGTACGGAAAGCCTTATTCTGCGTTTCTATCAATCCAAGTACAGTCTGGTACAAACTTCTTATAGTCCCTCATTCGGTGTGATGTCAAGTCCCATGAATTCTGCTGCTCTACAAGCCCATTGATACCAATGGTGAGATACTGCCGATCAATGTTGATGTATCCAGCATCAAAGAGTGGGAGCATGTGATTACGCAGTAACTCCTTGAGGTTTTCGTTGTATGCTAATTGTACCTTATGGCACAACTCGATAATATGCGTTAGATACTCCTTTGTAATCAAGGTTGTTATTGACTGCAAACTGAATACAGCGATTGAGGTTGATTGTCAATACACTCTTTGAGCCAGTTGAAACACCACCAGCACCAAGCGTATAGGAGAAGCCGTTATCTTGAATCTCATTACGCAGACGGCAGCATGAACTGAGTGAGTCAGCATTATCGCTCATGTGTGAAGAAACTATGTAAAACCCTCAGAATACACTCTTAGCGGCAAAGTCACCCCATTCCTTATCCTTGCAATCACCATTCTTGCTAACAAAGCCATTGTTTCTACAGGGAAGGTGAGAACAGTCTTTAGACGCTCTTGGTTAAACCAAGTCATAAAGCGTTTCTGTAACCATGAAAGACTCTCCCAGTCAGGCTGTGAACCATCTGGGAAATAGAAGTTCCCGAAGAGCACTCGAAATATGGGCGGTCATAATAAGATATGTTCCAGAATACTGTTTGATAGTCATGCGAGCACCTGTAGGCTGTTCAGTGAATAAACCATCTGTTCAAAGCAATCAGTAATCACCTTGTCAATAGTTCGCTTTAGGCTAAGATCAACAACTTCATCAGCACGCTCCCAGTAGTCTTTACCATATTCCTTTTTGGATAAAGTAGTTCATGTACATCAAGAATTCTGGCGTAGCGCAAGCTCCAGCAAGCATAGATGAGACCATGAACACCATATTAATAAAACACCACAAAACTTTTTAAAATTAGTTGGTGGCTGTATAATTCATCGAATATAATATGCTGCTAGTATTCTATCAAAAGGAAATATGACAGGCTACTGAAACATGCTGATGAATGACCGTCATACAAGCTGAGCTTATTTAAGGCGATCACTGATGCGAACGAATAATTGTTTCTTCTGAAGCTGCTCGCAACAGCCTCAGCAATGAGCATATCTTATTATGACGCCCTTCGTCGCTCTCGAAAGGCTCTATTTCCCAGATGATTGCAGTGACTGAGGTCTTCATGATTTGCGAAGGCAACATGTTTCGGTTTAACGAAACGTTCTCACCTTTCTGTGGCTGAGCCAACGGAGAATGTTACAGGGCGTGGACGTTGCAGATGGGGACATCAATTTCTTCACGCCATGTTGACCAGTTCATGCTGCCGTCATATTGAACTCCTGCCGCTTGTCAACTGACTCAGGTGTGTTGTGTCGGCCTCGTGCGCTGCTGGTCGGTTGCGATCGGCTGGCAACAGCGGGCCCCAGGGTATCTGGCGCATGATGCGCCGCAGGCCTGGTAACTCGAGGGCCGCGCCAGTCATGTATGGCTGGTGCTGGATACATCGGCGACCGATCGGTCGTGTATCGGCGGGCTTCGGCGGCAGGCCGTGGACGCGAATGATTGCGCAGAAGTTGTGCAGACTGGTTGATGAAACACGGGCTTTTCCGCTGAAACTATCGATTCAACGGCGGACAATCTGCGAAGAATGTCGGGTAAGCGTGCTAAATGGTTTCGAAATGGTATTTGTTCCGCGCGGCTCGCCAACCATTTCATCGTGTTGAAGGACAACTTTCGTGACAATTCTCGACAGTGCGCAGGCACCTGTTGTCTAACGGTGGTTCTGCGCTTCACGCCAGACTTTCTCCAGTTCGGCTATCTCGATTGACCGTCGTCTTTGCACGGGTACTGCGTTCAGCATTCAAGCTGCCGTCTGCCGGTCTGTCGACAACGTAATCGTGTCGTTCTGGGAATGTTGGTGTCACTGCGTCGTGAACACGTGAACGACCGCGGCTTCTCGCCGGGCTACCGCCATTCAAATACCGGTTAATACAACAAATGAGGATATGTGGGGCCGGTTGCCAGGCAGCTGGCGGTGACCAAACGCTGGCTACAATGGGGTTGACGAACTCGTCTAATACGCAGAAATCGTTGCGGACACGCGCTTGTGTTCATGTCACTCATTCTCTTCATAGTTTCATGCTGCAACGGCAAATAACGAGGCGAAATCATCCCTTTCTTCGCTCTAAAAAACACGATGTCAGTGGTGTCCGATTTGGGCGAGCTGGCGCATTATCTTTCAGTGATAACTACTGCATTGCAATGCCTCGAAGAAAATATCAGCTGGGCCACTAAATTCAAAATCTGTCTGAAACCCTATGACTGCTGTTGACTCGGCAACCATTTTTTTCATGTAATTTCTGCACGAATACTACTTATCGTGACGGTTCTATATTGAAATTGCTCATATTCTTATTCTGAAAATCTATAAATCTTTTGCGCCGCCACCAAGCTCTTGCATTGTATTCTATCATTGTCCGGCGAAATAATGATGCCTTACAATGACCGATAGCGGTCAGTTACTAGAACACCCATAAACAGGCAGAAAACGTGCAGGCCTGCTGGTCGTAATCGCTGACGCGGTACAACGGGTTTCAACAAAACGGGCTGAATGAGAAAATAGTGAAGTTATCGGCGATCTTAAAACTTTCGGTGTTCGATTTATTTCTTTTATTGGCGCGGCATCGATGTCTGCAATATTGAGCGGAACAGTCTCCGCTAAAACCAATTCTTTCTCTTTGCTCTTCACGACGATAAACAATCGGCTCCATATGTCTGGCTGCTTCCGCACGTGATGTATGTACCTGCCTGATTTAACACAATATCAAACGCGCGCGTCGTACTCGACGGCGCCGCACCATTCTCTGGAATCGTGGACGAGCTCTGATGTTCATAAAGTAGTGAAACCTTCTCGATATTAAATTTTTCAGCGAAAGAATCCGAATATCCCCATCATTCGGTAACAATTAACCGTCAGCGTTTCGTCGAAAATGGTAACCGCAATAATTGATGCTCGTGAGCAACAGGGGCTCTTGTTGCCTGTAACTTTCTGTAAATGTATAACAGAGCTATTTTTCATTGAAGACTGCTATCTGTCGCGCGATAAAATAGGCAGAGCCAGGACATCGTTTTTATTTCAGGCGCAAAAACGGGTCTGCATCAGGTAAACGTTTGTTCTGATCGACGAGCCGTCGTATCTGGTCATTGTATTTATGGTGCTGCGGTACTGCATATCGCTGTTGCTAAACATTTCTGTTTGCTAACTGACGTCGATAATGACGTTGATTACCGGATTCTTTAACGGCGCGATGAAACTCCCTAAGGGTTCGCGGTGGCCTCTAATAACTTTGCCGCTTTCTTTTCTTGATTGTTAAATCTCCAACTCAATCATAAACCCCAGAAAAACAGAGTCCACTCACTGACGACGTCAATACTGACCAGCATATCGATTGCAGTTTGAGGTGCTGCTGTATTTCTTTGACTGTGAACCCGGCTCAGGCCATTTCTTTTCGAAATGTTGTGATCGGATATCGCTGCTCGTCTGTCGTCGTATTTTGATATCGCTGTATCGCTTTCCCAGGTAACTGTTCTTTGATGCGTGCGGCGCGACAAGGGTGCTCGTCGCTTTAACGGATAACGGAATCCCCCTCGGATGGGAGGATGTTCGGAAGATGCAATGAAGATGACACCGTACTCGCTGATTCGGACCAGGCGTATGTTCTGCGGCTAAATATTGATATGGGCACATATCGCCATTTTAATCAATCGGGCCTCTGAAATTTCGCTGATGACCACTGCCAGGTCTTGCGTTTGGTGGGGTTATAATTAAATCGTAACATCGTTGACGTAATCATGCGAATGAACAAAATAACTAACCGGTAATTGTATCGAGATGATCCGTTGCTGTGTTGGTCTGGGTGACCGTACATTTTGTGATGAAACAGACAACCCCGCTCGGATATGTTCTTACCATTCTACAGTGGCTGTTATCACGCGTCATGCCTGTTTGAACCAACAATGCTGTCGAGACCTTACACGCCTCTTAAGGGTCGGTTATGTTACTCGAGACGGGCCACTATTTGTCATCTATTATGTGAGGCGGCAATCATGTTGACATCATCTTACGACTGTTTAATGAAAAACGATCTGTTGTCTTTAGCAATGACGTATTTTGACTGACCGCAAAGATACGTAAGAGCACGTTAAAGCCGCACTGGGTATTTTGAGGGTGACGACAAACTACGTGCGGAGATGAGGCTAACGTAATCGGCTACCATGACGCTTTGCGCACTTTCGCCATGTAATGCGTTGGGCGTCGGCGTGGCGGTTGGCGTTGAACCTGGTATCTGTTGTTTGATTTTTGCGTTCCATCAAATAAATAGATCAGAAAATAACGGTTTGTCGGGCCTTTCTTTAGTAGTAATCCTCTCGTTCTGGCGTGTTAATGGCTCTCGAAAATGAAAGTATTAAGCGTTGAATATTGGCTGGTGGGCGATATTCATCTTTGACCAATTTAAATCGATCTGTTAATGGTGAATGTAGAAATGGCGTGAAGATATCATTCGACCAATGGGCTGAAACAGCCGCTGCCGTTAACACTGCATCGAGGAAAAACTGGCGGTATCTCCGGATTGAAATGATTGTCAGGTTGCGTTTCAACGGTCGGAGTAACCGACGCTTCGCTGTCATACGCACGCGCCGTAACTGAAAGAGATACGAATAATCGATGATTCTTCCGGATGGAGGATGACCTCATGGCCTGGGGTTATTGCTGACGAACTGCATTCTCATTTGGGAGAAACGCTGGGATGTTTTGTAATCGCTTGGTGAAAACGACAAATCATGGCTGACGTGAAAAATGGATGAGTGGTCTGCGGCAGGCATGAGTTCAGCGGGCGGATATGAGGACGTTTGAAAGAAATGAAAGGGGTTGACTTTTGGTTGATTAACGGACACCGTATCTCTTTCCATTAATATTCTTCATGTAGGATGATCGTACGGTGTTTATAATTAAAAGATGATATGCCAGCATCTAACATGTCTTTATTATCGGACCGTTCAGCATCCACAGGGACTACGGCTGGGCCCATTGAAACGACGGTCGGTGCGAGCTGTTATGGAATGTATTTACTGTTATGAAATCTGGTGTGATCTGAAACTAATCGCCATTCGAAAAGAATGGATATAGTCTTGCAAATCAAAACTTATGGAATGCGTGTTCTTTATAAGGACAAAAGGGAATCATATCGGTTGGTGAAATGAGGGTATGTTTGCGAAGGTCAGGACTAACAACACTTTGTTTGCAAAGAATAAACATAAATATTCTTTATGAGGCTACAGAATCGTGCGACATCGCTATCGCGATAATGTCGACGTCGCTGGGCGTCTGGTTTCTTTGTATTGTGGCGCGGGGTTTCGGTGACCTGACGAAAATAAATGGCGCTGGCCTGGTATCTGATAAAGTCATTTCGTGCGTTAATCCATATTGTGCGGTGATATTCGCGATGTGTCCGCATTTTCGCGGAGACATTAAATAATCATTGCCAATTTTTTTGTTGCAACGTTTTCACCGTACCGTATCAAAATTTTCGCATTTGATAACGATGACGTCTACCTCCTCCGACCGACTGCTCCATTATATGGTGCGGGTGAAATGCGGCGGCAATAATTGCGTGCGACTGACTGTTTGCAACGCTAAAGTTCCGCAACCTGAAGCTGGACAAAATGACGATTTTCGGTACATCGGTAATCAGCTGAGCAGCTGATTTTGAACGAATATTTAAAACTATTATGGAAGCAAGTAAAGGCGAGGTTAATCAAACGTTGATATTGACTCGGTGTTTTGGGATGGCCGTCATGCTGCGCCGCAATCACCGGTGTTTCATGAAGAGTGACGTGAAGATAATCGTTTTCGGGCGCAGTAAAGGCGGGTGCTGACGCTGCTCGTGCGTGGCTGACCGCCGCTGATTTTTGCGTGCTCCAGTTCGGACGACGGCTGAAGTGTCCGCGGTCAACGCAACGGCTGTATGACGCTGGCTGCTGACACGGGGCTGAAAGTTTCCTGTCTGAGCTGCATCAGATGTGAAATGAATATCATCTCGGCGTTCGGTTCAATAAATGAATTCTTAAACACAATCATTGCTAAACGTTGACTGTCCATGACCGAATGGACTGTCTGTCCTCAACAGTTCTGATGTTACGTGATGTTAAAATGACGACGGCAAATAAAAACTGCTGTTGTGAGCAACGGCTCGCCAGCTACATTCGTGTGCTTCCAGGCCCATTTACGTGTCTTGTAATGCTGATCGAGCAGGCAAAATCGATTCAAACGTTGGTCGCTGTTCTTTCGTCACGTTATTATGTTCTCCGCTGTGACGTTTTGTTAATATTGACCAGCTCTTTGCGCGGTGTTCGAATAATGCCAGCATCCGGAAGACGGTAGACGGCTGGTAATCGTATAAATGAAGGCTGATTCAGGCGATGATTTAACATCTTGAGATGCTGCGTGCTGTGCGGCACTGGGCTCTGCTATTCACGGTGAACGACGACGGTTTCTGGGACCTCCCGGTCGCCACAACGAGCTGTAAACTGGAGATGAACACCCTCTGAGGCACTGCTATTAACACGGCCAATCTTTCTCACATTTTGTAACATTAACGAAGTAACGCCAGTTAACACCATGAGCGTGCCTGCGGCGATACCGTACCGTCGACTGTTGTGCGGCTTCGCTGGCTGCTCGCCATCGGGTACGAACGCCGACAATGCTGATTACTTTCGTGAGCACTACCGGTTTACTCGGCGGTTGACCGTCGGCGTTTACGGCGGCCTGACGCAACAGTAGAATATGCGGTGGGCGACCGATTGACTGCGGTACCTGCCGACATCGACAATGCCTACTCGACATCTTGTTCCGGCAGTACGGACTGCTGAAGGTGCCGAATGCAACGAAGGAGTTCACTGCTCTAACGGTGCGGCGTTCGTTCCGATATCACGGTGGTGAATGATTTGACCGATATTCACGATACGCGGCATGCTGCGAACGCCGACCATTTGTATTGCCCACTCGACAGCACTGCCGCTGAGGTTCGGACATATCAGACGAGAACCCACGCCCGTGCGTTCTTCGGCGGCTTGCTGAACTGATTCCGATATGGCTATGGATGAACGGCATTACGGGAGACAACGCTCGTTGCTAACTTCGTGGCTGTCCATTCGCTGAGATGACAGCGGCGCGTGCGATCTTCACGCATACTTTCTACGGCTTTGCTGTATCTGATGTTGTTATCATTACTCTTGCCAACGATCGTTATTCGCTCAACGCTGTGGTGTAACTTT